>Ga0307414_10001257_pt1 | contig 13090 bp, 13 predicted proteins | sample DK1Ometagenome_FD_203804 | JGI IMG/M metagenome (GOLD analysis project Ga0307414, IMG submission 203804) | Maize rhizosphere microbial communities from greenhouse at UC Davis, California, United States - DK15-O-3 | ecosystem: Host-associated > Plants > Roots > Rhizosphere > Soil | place: USA... | reverse complement strand
AAAATATCTAGCATACCGATCGTATAAAGCATTGTACATAGTTTTTATTTCATCAGGTAAGGATGATTTGTCTTTTTCGACAAGGCTGAAGGTCTCTCCTTCCATAATCTTATCGATTGTTTCGCTGGTAAGGTCTGCCGAGTGCCCGGTCCACCGGATTATATTTTTATCATCAATTACCACGCAAAAAGGAATAGATTTAACCATGAAATTTTCACCTATTTGTCGCGTAGTATCAGTAACAACTGCTGCAGAGAACGGAATTCTGTTTAATAACCAGTTCACTTTATCTACTTTTTCATCTGTTACCGCCAGAAATATAAGATTAGATTTTGATTTATTTTTATTTACCAGATTATTCATATGCGGCATCGATTCAAGACAGGGAGCACACCAGGTCGCCCAAAAATCTATAATAACAAATTTGCCTTTTAAGTCGTTAGACTTAGGAACATTCTTTATCCAGTTGGTAATAACTATTTCTGGAGCTTTCTCGCCTACCTTGAGCTGGGCCGGAGAAACAAAAGGTGCAAGAAGACACACGAATACTAAAAAAGAATATTTTTTAATCATAATTTGAGAGATAGCGTAATTAGTAATTTCTAAACTTTTACAAGTATAATATTTATAAAATTAAAATGTATATTGGTGATGATTAAGCTCTTAGGTAATGCTATTTTTACATTTTTCTCCAAGAATATTTTTGATAACCCTGTTTATCTCTTTAAACTGGGTCTTGGTTTTTGCTCATCAATCTGCCATGCAAATAACAGGAATGGTAGTTGATGCTCAGAGTAAACAGCCGCTTGCCGGGGCGACGATATATCTTGACCATACCACTAAAGCTACGATTAGTTCTGATAGTGGAAACTTTGTGCTAAAGAATATTCCATCAGGAAATTATAAGTTAATTATATCCTATATTGGCTATAATTCGGCGTTCGTTGACTTGAGCGAAAAAGATACTCCCAATTTAATTGTTGAGCTTACTCCAAGTGTGAAGTTACTTGATGAAGTGGCTATTACAGCAAATCCACATTGGCAGGAATATTTTCTGCTTTTTAAAATGTTTTTTTTAGGAAAAGAGGGGCATTACTGCACGATCAAAAACCCAAAAACATTATCTTTGATCATAATGACACTTCCTATGTTTTAACTGCACAAGCAGCCAAACTCCTAATTATTGAAAATCAGGCGTTGGGGTATAGGGTATATTATGAGTTAAATTCTTTTGTTCACTATGCCGGCCGGACCTCGTATTCTGGTTATACCCGTTTTGAGGAAATGACTGCTGCAAATAGCAAAGAACAAAAGAAATGGAAATCCAACAGAGAGAAAGCATATTTCGGTTCTTCAATACATTTTATGCGCTCGCTAGTAAATAAAATATCAAAAGAAGAGGGCTTTGTGATGAAAAAATTGGTCAAAACAAATTTACGGAAATCCGAGGAAAACGAATTTAAATCAACTGATACCATTGTCACTATGCAATGGAATGGAAATGATTATTTCGCCAAAGATACAACTGTTCTTTCAGGAGCAGGTAGTTTAATTGGCGGCAGAAAAATGGGATATGATCGGCTTTATCCTGAAGAGTTATCTTACGATAGCGTTGTGACGACTAATCTCAACGGCAACTACAAACTTTCTTTCAACAATTCCTTATTTGTTACTTACAAAAAGAAAAAAAATGTAACAGCTATTCTAACGATGTTGTCTCCAGAAACTTTGGTGGACATTCACGGAAATCTGACAAATCCTCAGGCCGTATTACATGAGGGTTATTGGGCTACCCTGCGTATTGCGGATCAATTGCCATTTGATTATGTGCCGGACAAGGACTGACATGTGTATTTCAATGGATGGCAATAGATCCAGGACGGAACAGCTATTGGCCGGAATATGTAATTAAGGCTATGAAAATCAATTTTAGTGGTCATTTATCAGGTCTCTGCGACTTTTATATCTGCATCAGATCCATCCTTGCTCTTTCTAACAATGAGGTCGGGACTGATTTTTTACAAAAACTTATTTCCATTTCTGTCAGCAGTGTAACTGCTTGCAAGGAGAAGGGTAGAGCCATCAGATATTTTAAAGAACCACTTGCTGTGGTATAGCCCCCACTTGATGCTCCAAACAGCCTTGCAGTTTTCTTTCCGATGAAAGAGATAGTTGTCATTTCGCCACTGCTGCTAGTCCTGGGGCCAATTAATACAGCAATCTTTGTGTTTTTATTTTTTATTTTATAAGGATTCGGAACTGTTAGCGTTACACCTTTCCCTGCCCCGCATTTGCCGTTAGTATAATACCAGTTATTCTTTTGCTCCTTTTTATTTACCAATTTAACGAAATAGCCTAAATTACCTTCTCCTGTAAGTAGGCCTAAACCAGCGATGATAGGGTACATATTTGGTTCTTACCCAATTTTGGTAGTTTTTCAAAATGAAGTGTGTCATGTAAAATCAATGAATTAAGTGTTCATTAAGGCTTGCTGCTAATTAAAGCCGTAGGATCCACTAACATATAGACGAGAATCATGATCAATGTTAGTTCCCGCAAAAAAACACAAAGGAACCACCGAGATAATAAGCTTGTATCGACTTAAAAAACAGTTGTTTGGAAAAAGGAATTATTTGTGTGTTGTATTTTTTTATCACCAAAATTGGGGAAGAACCAATGGGGCCCGTAATATGAGGCCACGTTCCGCGAAAGAGGTGGCCACATACGGAATAATCCCCAGTATGTCCTAAAAAGCAAAAAACCTGCTAATCATACGATTTGCAGGTTTTTTTTTGGTTTTGACACCTTTTTGGCGGAGAGTGTTGAACCCTTCCCATAAGGTATTTTGTCTATCGGAACTATTTTTAATGAAATGGCCATAGTTCTTAGGTGTTTCGTTTCTTTAGAATTGGGATTAATACTATAAATTAACATACTGAGTTTTGCTTAAATATATTTCTTTAGTTTAGCGGATATGCTAAAGAAGTTATTGTGAATTTACAATTTACTGCTTATATTGGCTGTACAATTTATTTTTTTGTTAGGTTATATGTAGCAATAAATGCTGAATATTCACAATAAAATTTCACCTTAATGGTATGAATTTAACGCTCTCAAAACAAGCCAACGCTGTGGCTATACTTACGCTGTTAATTAAAAAGTTAAGAGTACCTGTAAGTCCATCTACTATTAAAAAAGACCTAGAGAGCCATCCTGAATACCCAAGTTTATTGGCGCTAAGTGATTGTTTAACCAGTTGGAAGATTCCTAATGAGGCCTACCGTTTAGATAAACAGGCCTTTAAAGCTGAAGAGTTGTCTTATCCATTTATAGCTCATTTATCGGACGAGGGGGGCAGGTTTATTTTGGTACATGAGATTAATGATGGTAGAATAAAATATAATGATGAACGTGGCTCAAGTCAAATCTTCACTGAAAGGGAATTTCTAAAAAAATGGAACGGTATTATATTGTATGCCCAGAAGCATGAAGAAAGCGGAGAAAGTAATTACAGGCAAGCACTAGTTAAGGAGTGGTTAAATGCTCTTAGAGTACCCTTTTTAATGGTTATAGTTTTAGCCACTCTGCTTATTGAGGTTACTTTCAACCTACCTTACCTGATATTAGTGGTTCTAAAATTTGTCGGAATAACCGTAAGCGTGTTATTGGTCATGTATACTATAAATGCTAATAATCCATTTATCCAAAATTTCTGCAGTTTAGGTAGGAAAAATGATTGCAATGCAATTTTAAAGTCGGATGCGGCAAAGATTACAAGCTGGTTAAGCTGGAGCGAAGTGGGAATGTTTTACTTTATGGGCTCTTTTATCTGTTTATTATTTAATCCATCGAGTGTTATTTTGTTAATGTGGCTGAACATAGCTTGTCTGCCTTACACTTTTTATTCGATTGGTTATCAATTTAAGCAAAAGAACTGGTGCATATTGTGCTGTAGTGTGCAAGCTATTTTATGGATTGAAGGATTAGTATTTATGTTAAACTACCCATTATCAAGACCTAGCTCTGTATTTGAAGTAGTATCAGTTATTCTGTGTCTTTTGTTTCCGGTTGCGGTATGGGCGGTTTTAAAGCCGTTACTGCTCAGATCTGAGCAGACCCAGCCGTTAAACCAGCAATTGAGGAAGTTCAAATATAACAGTGAGCTGTTTAAGCAGCTACTCACAAACCAACCACGTTATGTTGTTTCTGACGACCTTATGGCTATTACTTTAGGGAATAAGGAAGCAGAGAATGTTATTACTATGGTTAGTAATCCTTTTTGTGGTCCATGTGCGACCACACATAAGCTTCTCGATGAATGGTTAGAAGACCGGGATGATATTCAATTAAAGGTTATTTTTACAACAGCAAATCAGGATGATGATAGTCGAACTAAAGTGGCGCGTCACGTCGCAGCCCTAGGCTTGTTAAAGGACAAGGAAGTAGTTAAAAAGGCCTTAAATGACTGGTATTCTCTAAATAGCAAAAAATATGAAACCTGGGCAGAGCGATATCCTGTAGGCTTTAATGGTGAAACGAGTGCTGTAACCGAAAAACAAAGGATCTGGTGTAATATGGCAGAAATATCATTTACACCAACTATCTTAATAAACGGGTATAAGCTGGTTGAGCCTTATCGGCTAGAAGATATCAAGTATTTGCTCTCTTAAAGTTAGAGTAATTAATAATGGAACGAATTTTTAAAAAAACCGGGAACAAATAAACAGCATAAATGTATAAAATACACGCAGATGCAGGTAGTATGACCGGGAAAAATCATGAAATCTAATTAGAATTAGATTTGAGATAAAAATATGGGAAAGCTAATCTTAAATGCATTTAGATCTTGTAAAAATATTTATATAAAATATCTATTGCTATTCATGTTGTTATTGGCCACAAATATATCGAAATCACAACCACCTTCTTTTATCATTGAAGGTAAGGTGAAATTAAAGCATTCTCTTATTTATAGTAGCGGATATGTGCTGGTTAAAAAAATCAACATTATTAATCATAAATTTAGTTTTTCAAATAGTTACATCGATAGTGGTAATGTAGAAGTTTTGAGTAGAAGTCAGCTGAAAAAAGTTATGGGTGGTACGGGAAGTGGGAGCCTTTATGATGACCCTAAATGCACACTACGACATTTGTTATAATTGTTGTGTGCAATCGGGAGGGCCATTGCCGACAGATCCAAATGCAGGAATTGTCTTAGAATTATGCGATGAGGGATGCTCGTAAAGTATTAAAATTGTCGATTTATGATTTAAACTGGTAATGGGCACGCTAATATGGGATTGCGTAGCAAACAGCCCCAAATCTTGTCGGAAATATTGCGATTTGAGAGAAATCAGAGAATGCACTAAAGAACTTAATCGTAGCTAATACCAATAGAAGAATTTGGAAATTAATTGAAAAAACTAATAATGAAGATGATCGGAATATAAACATTTCCATTATGCAAAGCTTAAAAAATCTTGAATACCTTTATTCTTTTCTATATAAATTAAATGCCGAAATTTCCCCATTATATACAACCTGATCAGATGGATTGCGGTCCAACCTGCATCCGAATGATTGCCAAACACTATGGACGTAATTATAGTCTACAGCGCTTGCGGGAAATTTCCGGGATAAATCGGCAAGGGGTATCCCTTTTGGGAATAAGTGAAGCTGCGGAAAAGATTGGTTTCCGAACTACGGGGGTAAGGGTAGGCCTGAATAAGTTGTTGCAAATGGAGCTGCCCTGTATTTTGCACTGGCAGCAAAAGCATTTTGTGGCGCTATATAAAATAAGCTCCAAATCCTCATCCAAAAGAATCTATCACATTTCAGACCCTGCCAAAGGCCTGATTCAATACACTGAGGCCGAGTTTTTACAGTGTTGGCTGAGCACCCAAAACAATGGACATGCTGAAGGCATTGCATTAATGCTTTCCCCGACCCCTGAGTTCTATGCCCAGGGGGAGGACCCCAACAAGAGGCTTGACTTGACTTATATGCTCAGCTATCTGTTCAAATACAAAAAGCTGATCCTGCAGCTCTTCGCTGGACTGGGGGTGGGTAGCTTACTGCAGCTGATTTTGCCTTTTTTAACCCAGTCTGTAGTTGATATTGGGATCAATACCCGTAACCTGAACTTTGTGTATATCGTACTGATTGCCCAGACCATGTTGTTTCTGGGTAGGATAAGTGTTGATTTTATCCGTTCCTGGATTTTGCTGCACATTACTACCAGGATTAATATCTCTATTTTGACTGATTTTTTGATCAAGTTGATGAAGCTGCCGATGAGTTTCTTTGAAACGAAAATGACCGGGGACATCATGCAAAGGATGAGCGACCAGGGGCGGATCCAGAGTTTTTTAACTGGTTCATCTTTAAGCACCGTTTTTTCTTTGTTTAATCTTGTCATATTTTCCTTTGTACTTGCTTATTACAACCTCAATATCTTCATTGTTTTCTTGGTGAGCAGTGTATTATACAGTCTCTGGGTGATTTTCTTTTTGAAAAAAAGGAGGGAACTGGACTTCAAACGTTTTGACATTTCTTCGGAGAACCAAAGCAATATCGTGCAGCTCATCAGTGGAATGCAGGAGATCAAGTTGAATAATTGCGAGCAGCAAAAACGCTGGGAATGGGAGCGAATACAGGCTGGACTATTTAAATTTAGCGTGAAAAGCCTGGCGTTAGGCCAATACCAACAGTTCGGGACCTTTTTCATCAATGAAGGAAAGAACATCCTAATTACGTTTATGGTGGCCAAATCGGTGATAGAGGGACAATTAACCTTAGGAGCGATGATGGCCATCCAGTATATAGTAGGTCAGTTGAACAGCCCTATCGAACAGTTTCTGGGCTTCCTGCAGCAGTTCCAAGATGCAAAGATCAGTCTTGAGCGACTGAATGAGATTCATGAAATGCAAGACGAAGAACCCATTGAAAAAACTTTTTTAACGGAACTTCCGCTAAATAAAACCATTGGCCTGCAAAATCTTAGCTTTACCTATCCCGGAGCTGGTAATGAGCCAGTGCTAGCGAACATTAACCTGGATATTCCCGAAGGAAAGACTACAGCCATCGTAGGTATGAGCGGTAGCGGCAAGACCACTATACTTAAATTACTCTTGCGGTTCTACGAACCCCAAAAAGGAGAGATCAAAGTAGGAAGTACCCATCTGCAGCAGATTGGCTACAGTTACTGGCGTGGCAAATGTGGGATTGTGATGCAGGATGGCTTTATCTTTTCAGATACCATCGCCCGTAACATTGCCGTAGGGGATGAATATCCTGATATGGTCAAGTTACTGCACGCTATTAAAGTGGCCAACATTAACGATTTCATCGAAGAGCTTCCTTTAGGGCTAAATACTAAAATAGGGGCGGCAGGCAACGGGATTAGCCAGGGCCAGCGGCAACGGATGTTGATTGCCAGAGCTGTTTACAAAGATCCCGAATACATTTTCTTTGATGAAGCAACCAATGCTTTAGATGCCAATAACGAAAAGGTGATTATGGAGAACCTGGAAACCTTTTTTAAAGGTCGGACAGTCGTGGTGGTGGCCCACCGGCTGAGCACAGTAAAAAATGCAGACAACATCATTGTGTTGGATAAAGGACTCATTATAGAACAGGGTACACATCGTCAATTGGTGAATGCCAATGGGGAATATTATCAGCTGGTAAAAAATCAATTGGAACTGGGGGTATAGATGGAAATAGAAAATGAACAAGCGGTAAAGAATATAGATACCCGCTTAAGCGGACTGGAAGTCAACAGTGAAGAGATACAGGAGATTATCACTGCAGTGCCTTCCTGGATACTGCGAAGGGGCATTACACTTATCTTCGGTATTCTACTGGCTATAGCGTTGGTCTCTGCTTACATCCAGTATCCTGATGTGATTAAGGCTAATCTGAAGGTGAATTCCCTCAATGCTCCTAAAGCTGTACTGGTGAAGCAGACAGGTAAGATTGTTACCTTATTGGCCAAAGAAGGTGTAACCGTGGTCCAGCACCAGCCCCTGGCTTTTATGGAAAGCACTGCCAATCACAATGATGTGCTGAAACTTCACTTCGAATTAGTTACGCTCAACGAGGGATTAAACGGCAATGGGATTATTAGAGGACTAACGTTAAAGAACCTGAACCTGGGGGAGCTGCAGAGTGCTTATCAGAATTTTTATCAGCAATACCTGCAATATCTTTCAGCGCAGAACGGCGGCTATTACCTCAATCGTAGACGATATTTGGAAGATGACTTGGAAGAAATCAATAAGTTAAAAGAACAGATCATCGGCCAGCAGAAGATTCAGGAAAAGGAATATGCGAATGTAGAACATGAGTTTGAAGCCTATAAAAAGCTGTATCAGAAAGGTGTAGTGTCAACCAGTGAGTACAAACAGCAGGAAAACAAGTACCTATCGGGTAAATATCCCTTGCAGCAAAGCATTACTGCGCTATTGAATAATAACAGCAGCTATGCAACTAAGCAAAAGGAGATTCTGGAGTTGGAACATACCATACAGGAAGAACGTTCTAAGTTTGTGCAGTCCCTAAGCAATATGTTGACCGAAACTGATGGTTGGATTAATGAGTACATCTTAAGGGCGCCTGTAGCCGGTAGGGTAAGTTATGCGGGAATTGTTCAGGAGAATCAGACGGTAAATACGGGGCAGGAACTCTTTATGATCAATCCGGCAAATACTGATTTCTTTGGAGAGGTGCATATCCCTCAGTACAATATGGGCAAGGTGCGGGTCGGGCAGCGTACCCTGATCAAAATGCGGAGTTATCCTTTTGAGCAATACGGATTGATCAGGGGCAAGCTGAACTACATCTCGGATGTCGCTTTTAAGGACAGTGTGTTTATTGCTAAGATCAGTTTTGAGCACTATGAGAACAAAGACCCTGAGCACAAGATTATACTGAAAAATGGAATGCAGGCTGATGCAGAGATCATTACTGAAGAGAGTTCATTGCTGCAAAGGTTTATGAGAAATATTACCAGGATGTTGAACAGTAATTAATTAGAGCCTAGCGCAGAAGATCATATAACATTAGAATTATGTCAAAATCAATAAATATATATATGCTGATGTGGTATTGGACTGATTTCATGAAGGACGCTTTAGACAAAGTGTTTTCTAATTTGTCACTTAACACAACAGGCGTTTGTTCTACTCAAATCATAGAAAATATTAAGGAACGGATTTACAAAACATCAGGTAAGTAATTTCAAAAAAATGGAGATCAAAAGTATTAATACCTACGTTATGAATTTAAAGCATAGAACTGATAGATATGAGCATATTACTCAGGAATTCTATGGGCGTAAGGAGTTTAATTTAAAGATTGTAACTGCCTGTGAAAATAAAGTGGGTGCCATGGGATTATGGGAAACCTTAAGACACATCATTTTAACTCTGACGCATCCTGATGATGAGTTTATACTTATTTGTGAAGATGATCATCAGTTTACTGAGTATTATAGTAAAGAGTTGCTATGGACAGCAATAGATGAAGCAAAGAGAAAAGAAACTGATATCTTGCTAGGTGGATTGAGTTGGTATGAATCTGCCCTTCGAATTTCTTCAGATTTATTCTGGGTGGATAAGTTTTCCGGGTTGCAGTTCACTATTATTTACCGCAAATTTTTTCAAACCATTTTAAATATTGATTTTGGAGAAATAGATGCGGCAGATTATAAGATCTCTTCAATGAGTAAAAATAAGCTTGTCATGTATCCATTCATTTCTGTGCAAAAGGAGTTTGGGTATTCAGATGTTACCGCAAAAAATAATAAGAGTGGTTATGTAACTCAGCTATTTTCGGATTCGTCAGAAAAACTTGACCATTTAAAAAGGGTGTCCGAGTTTTATAACGTAATAAACCATTAAGAAAATGAATCAACCAGATGAATATGGAGATGTAGTATTGCCTGTTTATGTCATAAACCTTGAAAATCGGACTGATCGTTTACCGCACATCCAGGATCAGTTCAAAGACAGATTTGAATTTGAAATAAATATTGTAAAGGCTTGCGAAAATGAAAATGGAGCATTGGACCTATGGCAGAGGATCGTTAAAATTATTAAAAAGACGCAGAAAAAGGATTAGGATATGATTATGTGAGGATGATTATCAGTTTACTGATAATTATCTAGAAAATTACTTACTGCACCACAATAGAAGCCAATGAGGGAGGAGTAAATTGATTAACAAAAATATCTATTTCGCGGTAATCGCAAAAAAAAAGAATGTAAATACAAACCCATACCAAAATGTTTAATTACTGTCTTATACTAGCCGCTGGCCAAGGTATTCGTTTAATGCCTTTAACTGAATTGGTTCCAAAAGCACTGATTGAGGTAGATGAGAAACCTATTATTTTTCATACAATTAGTCAAGTACGTTCTATCATTGAGAACCTCATTGTTACTGTTGGTTACTTTGGACATGACATCGCTAGTTATGTTTTGAAGGAAGGTGCAACTATGATTATAAAAACCCACATGCGGGGAAATGCCTTTTGGTTATTTAACAGTTTATTGAAGGATTTAAATGAGCCGGTTTTAGTTTTAACATGTGATAATATTGTTAAACTGGATTTTGACTGGCTAAAATTCGAGTATAGTCGATTATCAAAACCGGCTTGTTTAATAATTCCTGTTGATGCTGTAGAGGGTATTTCTGGCGATTATATTACAGGCAAAAACCATATTGTTAGTGATCTATCTATTGAGCATTTTGATAACAATGAACGTAATATATATTGTTCGGGAATCCAAATTATCAATCCATATATTATTAACAAAATTTGTGAACCCACGGAAGACTTTAACGAGGTTTGGCAAAATTTGATTAGGCAGAATAATCTGTATTACTCAGATATCTATCCCCACCCCTGGTTTTCAATAAATACACCTCAACAACTTAATCAGTATCATCATCAATTTAAAAAAGCAACCAAAATAGTACAGTTATGATAATCTATAAATTAGAAGTTCCTGGAAATAATAAAAGAAATCTCCATGTAATTGAAAAATCTGATGACATTCAAGTTGAATATGTGCCTTTAAACATTGAAGAAAAAGAATCGTCCGGTGATAATTTGAATAGAACCTGGCATTTTCAGCAATATGGATTTCATCTTTCTGAACCCGAATATTTAAGTTGTTTAACTCATCGTAAAGCATGGGAGCTATTTTTAGCAACTAAAGAGGATTGGTGCTGCATTATTGAAGAAAATATTATAATAAATATAAATTCAATTGAAATTGAAAATGCGCTCAAGCAACTTGAACCGAATTGGGATGTGTTTTTTCCTTTTAGCAAGTCAAGGAAAACTAATAATGAAATGGCTAAGATTTCACGTAATCTACTTAATCCGAATATTAGGGAAATGACAGAAATGGAGTCGTATTACTTAGGGCTATTGTGGGGTAGTCACATATATTTTGTATCTCGAAAGGGCGCCATGATACTATATTCCGCTAATGAGATAAAGCAAAGAGTTGAAGACGAAATTTTCTTTCTAACTGAACATTACAATTTAGAGACTTATTACGACGAATTCTCTTGGTTCGATCCATATCGACAAATTGATTTTATTCCTAAGGAAAGGTTAGAGAATATCCTAAATGCGGTGCTAACTTATAACGTATGGAAGCCCGAAGCACTTACCCTCGTCAGGGAGATTTTATCAGATCTAAGTGCAATAGCAACTAAACTTGATATTGACTTAATTTTGCAGGGTGGTTCCCATTTAGGTTATATTAGGCATGGTTGCATAATGTCTTGGGATGACGATGTAGACCTGGGTATCGAAGAAACAAATCTCCAACAGTTTCTAAAAGAGGTTGAAATTTGTTCCTACCTCCGGTTTGGTGTTTTTTTAGAAACGCGAACAAGTGCTTATTATTATAAAATTTGGCATATAGACGGGGCTAAAATAGACGGCTATGAATATACTTTCCCCTTCATTGATATATGGTTGTATGATAGGAATGGCATTGATTTAGTCTTTAAAAATGGAATTATTTGTCCAAACTCTGCTATCGCACCATTTATAAATATTGATTTTGAAGGCGCTGATTTTAAGATACCTCATAACTCTCTTGAGTGTCTTGATACAAGGTACATAGACTGGAGGACAAATATACGTGTCTATCTTTGGAGCCATCAATTGGAAAAAGGCGAGTTACAACCATTAACAGCACCAATTACTGTCGACTCAAATGGAAGAATTATAAAAATCGAAAAATAATAGAATATGTACCTATCTTAAAAATAACTATAAAATTATAATTTAAACCAAAAGTTATGATAACCTGGTTTTGACGGAACGATAGTTTTTTAAATAGGCCTCATTCGCCTTAAATAATCATTGTTGTTACTTTTTTCATTGAGGCGAAGAAATGAGCGCACGCTTATACATATTTATGAGAATTGTGAACTACATCTCGGATGTAGTTTTCAAGGACAGTGTATTTATTGCTAAGATCAGTTTTGAACATTTAGAGAACAAAGCCCCCCGAGCACTGGATTGTGCTGAAGAATGGGATGCAGGCGGATGCGGAGATTATTACGAAGAGACTTCGTTGCTCCAAAGGTTTATGAGAAGCATTACAAAAATGCTAAATAGTAATTAATTAGACTAGTGTAGAAAGCCACATAAACAAAAGTCTTAAATTCAAATTATAGAAAATAAAGAACGGATCTACAAAAAAAACATTCTAGTAGTTCCGGAAAAATGGAAATTAAAAATCTTAAAAACTTTGTTGTGAATTTAAACCATAGAACAGATAGATATCAGCATATTACTCAGGAGTTCTACGGGCATAAAGAGTTTAACTTAAAAGTGGTAAGGGCCTGCGAAAATAAAGTGGGTGACATGGGATTATGGGGGACTTTAAGACATATCATTTTAACTCTGACGCATCCTGATGATGAGTTTATACTTTTTTGTGAAGATGATCATCAGTTTACTGAGTATTATAGTAAAGAGTTGCTATGGACAGCAATAGATGAAGCAAAGAGAAAAGAAATTGATATCTTGCTAGGTGGATTGAGTTGGTATGAATCT
>Ga0307414_10001256_pt1 | contig 13093 bp, 8 predicted proteins | sample DK1Ometagenome_FD_203804 | JGI IMG/M metagenome (GOLD analysis project Ga0307414, IMG submission 203804) | Maize rhizosphere microbial communities from greenhouse at UC Davis, California, United States - DK15-O-3 | ecosystem: Host-associated > Plants > Roots > Rhizosphere > Soil | place: USA... | reverse complement strand
TAATTACTTTAGAAGGGAGTGATGTTGTTCTCGATTGTGACGCTACCTCATATTCAGATCCAGGTGCTGTAGCATCTGCTGGAGGCGTAGAAATAGATTTAGAAACAAGCGTAAGTGGAAAATACTTTGGAGGAACATCGGTGACCGATGGTCCTGATGTTTATTTAGTTTCATATAGCGCTTTTAATGACGACGGCATTCCGGCCACTGAAAACAGAGTAGTATTGTACCCTGAATGTAATGGTGATCTTGTAACAAGTATCGCTGGTATGTATACAGCTTCCGTTTCAAGGGACGGCAGTTCTCCTACTGGCTATCAAGACAATGGTCCTTTTATAATTAAAGATTTAGGGGATGATAGATACGCCATATCTGATGCGCAAGGTGGTTGGTATGAATATGGAAGAGGACTTGGTGTCACTTATGCCACACTAGGTATGGTCCTTAAAGCCAATAATATTGCAGCAAATGATTTTACTAGCGAAGGTACTGTTAGTACTGGCACTTTCGGAGGCACAAATACTTTTACTAGTTTAACAGTAGATCCGGTTGCAAAAACTCTAACACTTAGAGTTAACTGGGATGCCGGCCCTTATACGTTCGTAACTGTCTTTACTCAAACTGATGAATACTATAATTAAAAATTAAAAAAATGAAAAATAATATAATTTTAAAAAAGTTATGCTTTCTATTGTTAGGTTTCGCTTTTATGGGTTCCTTCGTTGCCTGCGATGAAGTTGAATCGATACCTGATGAAAGTGATATCCTTATTGAAGAAGTTAGAGGAACTTGGGTTGTAGATATGGTTTATGATGGCGATCCTGCTGGCACTAACACTATAAGCATTTATAATACCTCCGATAATGACCCTGCATTTATGTGGTTAGATGATCAAGAGCACAGTTGGGGATTAAAAGCAAAAGTACCTTTAAATCTTGAAGCATTAACATTTGGCGGTTCAGATTTAGATGAACTTTATTATGGTGTAACAGTAACAATCACTGAGGGTGTAATTATCAAAAATGGCGCTACTACACCTAGTGGAGATGTTGTAGATAGTATTTCTTTTAAAGCTGAATTTTCAGATATTCCGGGTGAGATTTGGGAATATTCCGGATATAAAAGCACAGCAAAAGTTGATGATTTACCTTAACTCAAAAGTTAAATGATTATTAAAACACCTCTCTTTTGAGGTGTTTTTTTATGACCTTAACCTAAACATGACAAATTCTGTTATTGAAGCGTAAATTAAATGAAAAATGCTAAGATAATATCTCATAAAAAGATTAATAAGTGACTTTATAAATTATTTCCAAATCGCTTCATTTTAGGAAATAAATATTGTTTAGTTTTAATAAATAAAAAATATAAAAATTTTATTTAAAGCTTTTATACATAATATATTTATTTATGATACTTTAGAGCTTCATTGTTAATTAGTTAAAATATTACTGTTTTCTTAGTAATATTTTAAAAAACATTGAAATTTTAACTCCAATTTATTGTTTTATTAACTTTAATTTAAGATTTTTGGCAAGACTAATTCAAATATTTATAAAATGAAAACAAAGTTTAGTGGAATTTTAACGCTATTACTAGCGTTTGTCGTGCAACTAACGTTCGCACAAGAAAAAACAGTCTCAGGGAAAATTATTGATAATAGTGGTTTACCACTTCCTGGAGCAACTGTTGTAGTTAAAGGTACAAGTACGGGCACTGCTTCAGATTTCGACGGTAATTATTCAATCAGAACCACTCAAGGGGCTACCTTGGTATTCAGTTTTGTTGGTTATGTTACCAAAGAAGTTTTAGTAGGTACTTCAAATTCGATTAATGTATCCATGTCTGAAGATGCAGCTTCTCTTGAAGAGGTGGTTGTTGTAGCATATGGTACTCAAACTAAACAATCTATAGTAGGTTCTGTTGGTACAATTAATAGCAGTATTATAGAAAACCAACAAGTAACATCACCCTTAAGGGCACTACAAGGAGCGGTTCCTGGTGTAAATCTTATAACTGCCGGAGGACAACCTGGTACTAATCCTGAAATCCGTATTAGAGGTTTTAGTAGTATAAATGCAGATCAATCGCCATTAATAATATTAGATGGGGCAGCATTCAATGGAAATTTAAATACAATAAGTCAAGATCAAATAGAGTCTATTTCCGTTCTTAAAGATGCGTCTTCAACTTCTCTATATGGGTCTAGAGGTGCCAATGGTGTTATCTTAATAACAACTAAAAAGGGTAAAAAAAATTCGGCACCTATGGTAACCGTTAGAACACAAATAGGTTTGTCTAATCCAACTGTTGGACTGCATGACTTAGCTAGTACAGATGAGCTGTTCAAATACACATGGGAGGCTATAAAAAACAGCAATCAATATGGTCTTGGACAAAGCGCAAGTAATGCTGCTTTAAATGCTTCTAACAGCCTTGTTGATCGATTTGGATATAATCCTTATAATGTTGCTAACCCTGTTGATGCAAATGGAAATTTAACAACTAGTCCAAAACTTTGGGATACCAATTGGGAAGAGGAAGTTATTAGAAGAGATGCTTTAAGGGTTAATCATAATGTGAATTTGTCTGGCGGGGATGATAAAACCACTTATTTCATGTCTTTTGATTATTTAAACGAAGAGGGACCTGTCATAAAATCGGATTTTGAAAGAATATCTGCGCGTCTTAATATTGAATCTCAAATAAATGATAAAATCAAAATAGGTTTTAATACGAGTTTTTCTAGATCAGATTCAGGAAACCCAGATCAAACTAGCGGTAGTACCACACAAGTAATTTCTTGGATTTATGGTGTATCTAGTGCTTACCCTATATATGCGAGGGGTGCTAATGGACAATTATTAACAGATGTTTCAGGTAATAATTTCTATGACTTAGGTAATGGTTTTATTCCAGGCCAATCAGTAAATAGTGTTAGACCTGAAAGAGGCGGTGAAAATATTCTCGCCAGTATCAACTTAGGAAAAGAAAACAGAAGAAGAACTAGTTACCTAGGTAATGCTTTTGCGGAGTTTAAAATTTTTGAAGGATTAACCTTTAGAACTAATATAAGCTACGAGAACTATTTGCTTGATTCTTATAGTTTTGATGATGATTTGTTCAGTTTTGCCTCTAGTATTGGTGGTAGAGTTTCTCAAGAAAGAAATATTACAACAACTTTAAATGCTATTCAAGCATTAAATTATGTAAAAAGTTTTGATAAACATAACTTCTCATTAGACCTTATTACAGAAGCTTATACATTTGAACAAGATGATTTATTAGCGCAAGGAACAGGCTTTTTACCAAATGTTGATGTTTTGGATGGCAGAACAAATCCTGAAGATGTTCAAGGTAACAAAGCTTCTGAAAGGATGAATAGTTACTTAGCTAGATTAGCTTATAATTTTGATCAAAAATATTATTTAGAGGGCTCATTTAGACGTGATGGTTCTACCAGATTTGGCAGTGATGTGAGATGGGGTAATTTCTTTTCTGTAGGGGGTTCTTGGATTGTTTCCAATGAATCATTTTTGGAAAATAATGATGTGTTAACTTATTTAAAGTTTAGAGGTTCTTATGGTGAATTAGGAAATAATAGAATATTAGATGCTAACGGATTCAATGTGTATTTCCCTTATCAATCTTTGTTTTCGTTGGGATGGAATAACGAAGGTAATACTGGTATTTTGTTATCTGGTATTGCGGATCCTAACATCAGTTGGGAAAAAACAGCTTCATCTAATATAGGAGTAGATTTTGAATTATTTAATGGCGTAATTTCAGGAACTGTAGATTATTATTCTAAAGAATCAGTTGACTTGATTTACAATAAACCATTACCATCATCTACCGGTGTTAGTACTATAACAACAAATGTTGGCGCTGTAAAAAATTACGGTTGGGAGTTTTCTTTTAATTCCAGGAATATTAGTAATGATGATATTACATGGACAACGGGAATCAATTTTTCTTTTGACAAAAACAAAATTACTGAATTAACTACAGATGAATTTTTAAACGGGTCAAAATTATGGAAAGTTGGGAATTCTTTGTTTGACTTTTTCATTGAAGAATGGGCTGGTGTTGATCCTGCTGACGGTTATGGTATGTGGTACAAAGATGTTTTAGACAGCAATGATGAAGTAATTGGCAGGGAAGTCACTAAAGAATATAGTGAAGCAACTCGTTACCAACAAGGGTCTTCTTTACCCAAAATGATAGGTGGTTTTACTAATTACATAAAATATAAACAATTTGATTTAAGTATTCTTGCCAACTTTAGTTTTGGAGGAAAATTACTAGATACAGATTATTCTGGATTAATAAATCCATTTCAATACCCAGGAAGCCCAGCACATGTTGATACAAAAAACAGATGGCAACAACCAGGGGATATAACTGATTACCCTTTACTCCTTATAGACAATAATGACCATGCATCAAGGTCAACTAGATTTTTGTATGATAACGATTATGTTAGATTAAAAAGTTTAACTTTTGGTTATAATCTTCCTGAATCAGCAATAACTAAAATGGGCTTTTCCAGTGTTAGATTATTTATTCAAGCAGATAATATATTAACCTTACAATCTCATAAAGGAATTGATCCAGAGCAAGCGTTTAATGGGTTAACTTCAAATAGGTCTCCATTATCTAAAACCATAACTACTGGTGCTATTTTACAATTTTAAAAAAAAGAAAATGATGAAAAATAAAATTAATTTAAGTTTGAAGAATGTATTTCTTCTACTTCTAGCAACTATAGTTTTTACCACTAGTTGTTCAAAAGAATTTTTAGAGGAACCTAAAGCCACTGATGGCATCACTGCAGATGTAGTGTTTTCTGATAGAGCAATAGTAGAAGCTTTTATAACTGGAATTTTAAGAAATTTTAGATCTCAATATTCAAATGTTGATACTGGTGGTCTTTATTCATTATTCTTTGCTCGTAGCGTAAAAGGTAATGATTTAATACAAGCAGCTAGCTTTTATCAATTTGATTATGATAACGATAATAGAGAGCCTAATTATAGACGCACCATATTTAATTGGGATTATAATTATGATATGATTAATCAGTCCAATGTTCTAATTAAAGGTGTTGAGGAAAGTGGTTTAGATGAAACTTCCAAAAAAGAATTTATTGCTATTGGAAAAACACTTAGAGCATTTCATTATTTCCAACTTGCACTAGAATTTGCGCCTAATTATAACAATGACAGAACTGTTTCAAGACTTCCTATATATACTGAGCCTGCTACTGGAGATTCAGAAGGTAACCCTACAAGTCCATTAAGTGAAGTATATGACTTAATTTTAGAAGATTTAAAATCTGCCATTCTTGACTTACCAGATTCAAGACTTGGTAAAAGTTATATAAACAAAGCGGTTGCCAATGGTATTTTAGCTAATGTTTTATTAGTTACACAAGACGATTGGGAATTAGCATCTGCTGCTGCCAAAGCTGCCTATGGAGGTAATGCAGAAGCAGCTGTCGTTTCAACAAATTGGGGAACTGGATTTAATAACATAGAAGATGACGAGTGGATTTGGGGCATGTATCAAGATGATGTGGAATCAAATTTTTACTATATGTCTCCTCATGTTATGACAGATCATTTAACATTATCATACCAAGCAACCTATGTCAACAAATTTTTTGTTGAAACATTCTCTGATACCGATGTTAGAAAATTATTTTTTGATATTTATGGCTCAACAACTCCATACAGAGAATTCGTTACAACAAAATTTGCCTTTACCTTTGATGCTGATGCACCCATCATGAGAAAATCTGAAATGGTATTAATTGATGCTGAAGCTCAATACTATATAAATCAAACTAATGCTAAAAATTTACTTTTTGCCTTACAACAAGAAAGAGATCCCAATGCTACCATGTCTGCAAATACAGGACAAGCTTTGCTTGATGAGATTTTGTTAGAAAGAAGAAAGGAGCTTTACGGAGAAATTGGAGTTGAATGGTTTGATGCCAAAAGATACAGAAAAGCAATAATTCGAGATGCTACCCACAGAATCATCAAAAACGTCCCAGCTGATAGCCCACTTTTCTTTTTGAAAATACCTCAAAAAGAAATTGATGCGAATCCAAATATAGACAGTAGTATTAATAATTAATGCTTATGTTTAATCAATCATGGAATAACTGTAAAGTTATTCCATGATTATTAATCTTAGTTTCAGAATGGTAAAAAAAATACTCTTAGTCTCTTTTCTTTGCTTAATAAACTTGTCTATTACGGCTCAAACAGACACAGAGAGAAATAAAATATCTGAAACTTATGATTTACAATACATCAATGATTTGAAAAAAGAATTGAATGATGATTTTTTACAACGAGAGAGTAAAATTGCTGCCTTTTTGAAAAACCATCAATCTTTAAGTAAAAAATTTAAATCTGGTGGTAAAACTTACAGTATATACGATATAATTGACGGTAAACCTGTGTACAGAACAACTCATAACCTAAATAGTGCTAAAGCAACTAAAACAGATAAATTGCAAACAGGCGGTAGCCTAAGTTTGAATTTGGATGGTTCTGGGATGAATATAGGCGTATGGGATGAAGAAAGCGTGCGTGGGACTCATAATGAGTTTAAAGATGATCAAACAGTTCCTCAATCTCGAGTGGTATATCCTGAGTTTTTGGGACCTTTTTTTGGACCAATAAGTGATCATGCTACTCATGTTGCTGGCACATTAATAGCAAAAGGAGCAGACAGCAACGCTAAAGGAATGGCTCCTAGAGCTACCTTAAGATCATATGATTGGCTTTTGGATGACCAAGAAGCATTGACTGAAGCTGGGAATGGTTTATTAATATCTAATCATTCATATGGAGTGCCTATATTTAATAATAGCGACTCTCAACAAGTATCATCGGCAGATATAGGTGCTTACACATCTGAAGCCAGAATTTGGGATGTAGTGGCATTTGCTGCTCCATATTATTTGGCCGTAAACTCCGCTGGTAATGAAGGCACCAAGGCTTACACGGGTGGTTTAGCTACTGGATATGATAAGCTGACAGGAAATAAAACGTCTAAAAATAATTTGGTTGTAGCCAATGCTAATCCATTTGTGGCTTTAACTGGGGAACTAATAAATTTCCCCATAAACTCTGGTAGTAGTCAAGGTCCAACAGATGATTTTAGAATTAAACCAGATATTGCCGCTGATGGAACAAGTGTATATTCTTCAATATCTTCTTCAGATTCAGGATATTTAACATTTTCCGGTACATCTATGGCATCACCAAATGTAGCTGGCACTTTAATTTTATTACAAGAATATTATAACAGGCTTAATTCCAATTATATGAGAGCTGCCACTGCTAAGGGCTTAATATGCCACACAGCGCTGGATGATAATTCTAAAATTGGTCCAGATCCTATATTTGGGTGGGGTTTATTGAATGCCGAAGATGCTGCGAATACCATTAAAGATGCTTCAAATGGATTATCTGTTATAAAAGAATTGTCAATATCTAATGGGAACACCTATACATATAGTTTTTCAACGTCAAGTTCTAGCAAATTAAAGGCTACTATTTGTTGGACAGATCCAGCAGGTACAACTTCATCAAGTCCAAATAATGTGCTTACACCCAGATTAGTTAATGATTTAGATTTGAGGTTAGAAGATTCTAATTCTACAGTGCTCACTCCATGGAAATTAGATAATTCAAATATTGCTGGAAGTGCTATTAAGGGAGATAATAACGTCGATAATATTGAAAGAATAGATATCAATGTTCCCATTGCAGGTCAATATACTTTAACAGTAACTCATAAAGGGTCTTTAGTTAATGGTGCTCAAGCATTTTCTTTAATAATAACGGGAGCGGATTTAACCTTGAGTAATAGTCCTGAATTAAAGTTAAAAAAAGTGTCTGTATGGCCTAACCCTGCTAATGATAATATTAATATAAATATGGACTCAGTTTCTGGTTTATGTCTAATAACACTTTTTGATATAAACGGACGAAGTGTTTTTCAAGAAAAAATTAATAATGATGGTTCTAATTTAGAATATTCTTTAAGTACAAAACAATTTTCTAAAGGTGTTTATATTTTAAAAATAAAAAATGACAATTTAATACATAACCAAAAAATTATATTAAAGTAATAACGTGCTAATAGCATATTAAACAAAAAATTATGAAAACAATAAATACTTTTTTAATCCTATTCCTTTCACTGGTAGTATTGACAGGATGTGAAAATGATGAGACAATAGCTATATCTGAAATAGAATATATTACATTTGGCACCTTAGATTATTCAGTAGGGATAGATCCTGGAGGCTCAGAAACTATTGAAATTCCAGTATATACTGGAAACATTGCTTCTTCCGATAGATCATTCGACATTTCGATTGATGCAACAAATGCAGGAGCAGGTTCTTTTTCAATACCTTCATCAGTTACTATTCCTGGAGGCACCAATGAAGGCACTTTAGTTGTAACCTTATCTGATGTTAATTTAGGTATTGGCATAAATTATCTTTCTATTGAATTTGCAAATGATGGTGATATTTTTACAGGTGAGGCTGCTGAAATCGATTACGTGCAAAACTGTACTGAGGTTACAGCAACATTAAATTTTGTTTTTGATTTTTATTCTGAGGAAACCGGTTGGCGTATAACTGATGCCTTAGGAGGTATTGTTGCTTCTAAACCTGCTGGAACATATGCTGGCTTATCTTCTGCAAGCGAAAGCATTCAATTATGTTCAGGTAGAGACTATACATTAGTTATTACCGATGTATATGCTGATGGTATGTTTGATGGCACTAACGTTGGTTCCTATACACTAACAATTGGTGGGGCAGTAAAAGTTTCTGATGGTGGAAGTTTTGGCGCTACTCAATCCAATGAATTTGATACTAATTAAAAGTATTCATTTTATAACACTAAAAAGAGGTTGCTAATGCAACCTCTTTTTTTATACCTTTACCCCATGCAAGAACAAACACAAATTTTTGGAATACGAGCTGTTATTGAAGCCGTAAATGCGGGAGAAACCATTGATAAAGTATTTCTTCAAAAAGGGTTAAAAGGAGATTTATTTAGTGAATTGGAAACCGTTTTAAGGCAACATTCAATAAACTCTTCCTATGTACCAATTGAAAAATTAAACAGACTTACTAAAGGTAACCATCAAGGGGTTGTTGCTCAAATATCGCCTATTGAATTTCATGATTTAGAGCGATTGGTTATGAGTGTTTTGGAATCTGGTAAAACACCTTTATTTTTATTATTAGACCAATTAAGCGATGTTCGCAATTTTGGAGCTATCATCCGTACTGCAGAATGTACCGGTGTAAACGGTATTATTATCCAAAAAAAAGGTGGTGCTCCTGTGAATGGAGATACCATTAAAACCAGTGCCGGTGCTGTATTTAAAATCCCTCTTTGCAAAGTAGATCATATAAAAGATGCTGTTTTCTATATGCAAGCATCAGGTATTAAAGTTATTGCTGCGACTGAAAAAACAGAAGAAACTTTATTTGATATTTCATTTAAAGAACCCTGTGCCATCATTATGGGTTCGGAAGATAGAGGTATTAATCCATCTATTTTAAAAGTCGTAGATGCTAAAGCAAAACTGCCATTGTTAGGGGACATTGAATCTTTAAATGTATCTGTGGCATGTGGTGCTTTTTTATATGAAGTTGTTAGGCAAAGGTTACAGTAAAATCATAGCTTTAAATTAGTGATTTCAGAATCTGTTAACGAATAGTTATAAACCCTCCAGAAATTACCTTTTCCATTATACTTCCATACAACTTCTTTTTCAGAGGTTACTTCCCACAATCCATAATCTCCCTCACAAATTAAAGTGTTTCCATTTTTAAGTCTTACCGCCCCAGATATTCGTTCATTAAATAAATTGGCATCCGTAAAATTCCAAACTTCCTGTGGTTCATTATTTTCATCTACTAATAGTGTAAAATTATTTGGCATTTTAAACTCATGAACTATTGACTGACCAGCAATTGAATTATTATTAAAAACCAAAATATTTCCGGCTCCTTTTTCATCAGATTCTAAAAAATTAGGGAAATGGTTGTTATAAAATAATCTTTCACCCTTAGTATTATTGTATGCTTCTGGATTTCCAAATCTGTAAATTAAATCGCCACCTTTATTGTAATTTCCCCCTACATGTGTTGATGATTGCAAGGCTGTAGTAGAATGATCAATAACCCAAATCTCACTATAATAATTAACGCTCATATAGATGACATCCTTAACAGGATCATAATCTATGCCGTTAATATGCATTAAATTTCCATCTCCTCTCTTAATATAATTATGATTAATAAGCTGGGGATTGTTTTTTATAATGCTGTAATTAGGAAGATTACTGTCAATATCCTGAACTAAATGGTCTTTAGTATGCCACTCCCAAACTATTTCATTATTACTTGGGTTAACCTCAATTAAAGATTCTGTATAAACATCATGGCTTACCTCAATGCCCATATTAATAGCATCTAAAGCTAGAAGGCGTTCCCATGCAATGAGTAAAACATTTCCATTTGGAAGCATTTCTACATCATGATGCGCTAGATAATTTTCAGAATGGTAATTAAATTCCCAATCTATAGTTCCATCAACATCTATAATTCTAACAATTCCTCCATATCCTCCAAAAGAAAAACTAAGATTTGTTGCTTTAAAAATACCTAGCAATCTACCATCTGGCAACAATTCCAAATCATTTCCTAAGCCTATATCAAAGTTCCAAGTCTTTAATATATTCCCTTTTTTATCAACTAAATAAGAAGTCTTTGCCCCATTTTCAACTACTAAAGCTAGACTATTTTCCAACTTATCACTTTTATACACTTCCACATTTTCTGATAAAACAACTTCAATGGGAGGTTCCATAGTATCATCAACATTATTACAAGATGTATTTATAAAAAAACATAACAGAAGGCACATAACATAATGAGTGTTTATCATCATTTTATCTTTTTATAAATTTAAAAAATATTAAATAGTAATCCTCATTAAAAATCAAGAAGATTGCTAATATTGTTATGGCTTACACTGCTTTTTATGTAAATAGATTAGATAAAGACTTTTATATTTTTAGACCATTAATAAATTCGGGAATTAATCTTTATTGTCTTTAAAAGTATAATTTAAAATGGGTTGCTCCTCCTCTATTCCAGTGGCAATGTCTTCAATAAAATTTCCGTCTTTATCGAAATGCTTTAAAAATGGGTCATCTGATTCTTTATAGTCATCTTGTTCCCAAGCGTATTTTTTTGGGCTAGCAATCTTTCTTCTAAAAATTAGAGCAAATAGAAAGCCGGTAACAAGTCCTGATAAATGCCCTTCCCAAGAAACTCCTTCATCAATGGGCAAGGTGTACCAAATCATACTTCCGTAAAGAAAAATCACCAATAAAGACAAGGCTACCAAACGGTAATATTTTGAAAAAATGCCTTTGAAAAAAGTAAAACTCACTAAAACATATATCAGACCACTTGCTCCAATATGATAGGATGGCCTACCAATACACCAAGTTAAAAATCCTGATATGATAATTCCGAATATAATAATCTTCCAAGCTATTGGTCTATAAAAATAGAACAATGCCATGGACAACACAAAAAGCGGGATGGAATTATGATAAATATGTTGAATACTTCCATGTATAAAAGGCCATAAAACTATACCTCTCAAACCTTTTAAAGTCTGAGGATAAATGCCATAATTAGTGAAATCAAACCCAAAACGGACTTCAAACCAAAATACCATCCATATAAATAGCAAAAAGAGTAATGGATACGCCACCACTTCAGTTGAAAATATAAAATGTTCTTGCTGTTTCATTAAAATTAAAGATAGCAAATAGTTAACCAAATTTTATGGTAGTGCTAAAATGGCAGATAAGCACTTGAGTGAATGATAAAGGCAAAAGAAGAAAAACTTAATATCACATAGATTCCTTTTTGCAAAGGAATTAATTAATTTTACATTTATGAATGAACCTTTAGCAGAACGTTTAAGACCTAAAACTTTAGATGATTATGTGAGCCAAGGACACTTGGTTGGCAAGCATGGTGCTTTAACACAACATATTAAACAAGGTTTAATTCCGTCTATGATATTTTGGGGGCCACCCGGAACTGGAAAAACGACGCTTGCCAATATTATTGCTAATGAATCTAAAAGGCCATTTTACACCTTAAGTGCCATAAATTCTGGTGTTAAAGACATTCGGGATGTTATTGATAAAGCCAAGCAAAGTGGTGGTTTGTTTACTACCAAAAACCCTATTTTGTTTATTGATGAAATTCATAGGTTTAGCAAATCGCAACAAGATTCTTTATTACAAGCCGTTGAAAAAGGATGGATCACCTTAATTGGCGCCACAACTGAAAATCCGAGTTTCGAAGTTATTCCCGCACTTTTGTCGCGCTGCCAAGTATATATTTTAAATGCTTTTGAAAAAAACGATTTAGAAACACTTTTAAAGCGTGCTATTAAAAATGATAGTTATCTCTCCAAAAAAAATATAAAACTTAAAGAAACCTCAGCACTTATAAGACTTTCTGGTGGTGATGGCAGAAAATTGCTTAATATTTTTGAATTGATTGTGAATTCAGAAGAATCAGATAACATTATAATTACCGATAAACTGGTTTTGGAAAAAGTCCAAAATAATACCGTGAGATATGATAAAACCGGCGAACAACATTATGATATTATTTCTGCATTTATAAAATCCATTCGTGGTAGCGATCCAAATGCGGCTGTTTATTGGTTGGCTCGTATGATAGAAGGTGGTGAAGATGTTAAATTCATTGCTAGAAGAATGCTCATTCTTGCCAGTGAAGATATTGGAAATGCCAATCCTACTGCGTTGGTTATTGCCAATAATACCTTTCAAGCGGTTTCCATTATAGGCTATCCGGAATCTAGGATCATACTAAGCCAATGTGCTACTTATTTAGCGTGTTCACCAAAAAGTAACGCTTCATATATGGCTATTGGTAAAGCACAACAATTGGTAAAAGAAACTGGTGATTTATCGGTTCCAT
>Ga0307414_10001254_pt1 | contig 13107 bp, 11 predicted proteins | sample DK1Ometagenome_FD_203804 | JGI IMG/M metagenome (GOLD analysis project Ga0307414, IMG submission 203804) | Maize rhizosphere microbial communities from greenhouse at UC Davis, California, United States - DK15-O-3 | ecosystem: Host-associated > Plants > Roots > Rhizosphere > Soil | place: USA... | reverse complement strand
CCGGCAGAGCTGGTGGTATGGCCGCCAGCATCTGATGAACACGCTGATCATGGACCCGCGCGCTGAGGAAGGCGAAGTGGACATCCGCTGCTTCTTCCAGATCATCCAGTTCCAGACCGATTATCACACCAATTTCGTGTTCGGCATCGGCACGCGGCAGGACCATGTGACGAAGAAGGAAGGCGTGTGGCGCTTCCAGTCGCTGCATGTGAATGCCTGGACGGCTGCCGATCAGGTGCCGTGGAAGGGCGAGATTCTGCTCAAGAAGAAGCCCAGCCATCAGGCGCCGCCGGTCGCAGGCGTCAAGTGATGCAGATCACCGCTGCCGTCAGTCGCGGCAATCAGGCCGCGCCGGTGCTGGAGACGCTGCAGCTTGAAGAGCCGCGCGCTGGTGAAATGCGCGTGCGGATGGCGGCGGTGGGCATTTGCCATACCGATCTGCATGAGCATCCCGGTCGCCATGCCCCGCACCCGATTGTGCTGGGCCATGAAGGCGCGGGCATTGTCGATGCGCTGGGTGAAGGCGTGCGCGGCTTTGAGATTGGCGATCATGTGCTGCTCTCCGGCAGCAGCTGCGGGCGCTGCCCAAGTTGCGTGGCGGGGCGGCCAACCTATTGCGACCTTGCGATGCCGATGAACTTTGGCGGCAAGCGGCTCGACGGATCGACGGCGCTTTCGTGCGGCGACGAGCATATCCACTCGCACTTCTTCGGCCAGTCATCCTTTGCCACCCACAGCATCGTGCCGGAGCGTACGGCGGTGAAGGTGGACAGGGATATTCCATTGGAACTGCTCGCGCCCTTGGGCTGCGGCGTGATCACGGGTGCAGGCTCGGTGATCGAGGCGCTCAAGGTTGGGGCGGGGGACACGATTGCCATCCTTGGCGTGGGCGGCGTTGGCCTGTCTGCGGTGATGGCGGCGCGGCTGGTGGGAGCTAAACGCATCGTTGCGGTGGACCTCAACAAGGCACGGCTTGAGCTGGCGCTGGACCTTGGCGCGACCGACATCATTGATGCCGGTAGCGAAAATGTTGCGCAGCAAATTCGCGCGATCACCGGGCGCGGCGTCGATTTTAGCTTCAACACGACGACCGTTGCGGCAGTCCATACCATTGCGCTGGAATGCCTCGCGATGAACGGCACGGCGGGCTTTGTGGCGGCGCCGCGCGGAGAGTGGGCGCCCGCGATGTTCCCGATGCTGGCGGGCGGCAGGCAATTGCGCGGCATTCTTGGCGGCGATGCCAATCCGCGTACATTTTTGCCGATGCTGATCGACTATTGGCGGCAGGGGCGCTTCCCCTTCGACAAGCTGATCAAGACATATGCCTTTGAAGATATCGCTCAGGCGTTCCATGATTGCGAGGCGGGCACGGTCATCAAGCCCGTTTTGAAAATAGGAGACGTCGCATGACCCCGGAAATCCGCGCTCAACTGGCTGGCTTTGGTCAGGATCTCACGCCAGACATGATGGGCGGCACGCAGGCCATCTATCGCGCGCTCCAGCCCGGCCTGCCATCGGGCGCCAAGCTGAGCCGTGACAATCGCTATGGCCCCGATGAGCGCAACCGGCTCGATGTGTTCAGCAAGGATGGCATCTCAAATGCGCCTGTGCTGATGTTCGTGCATGGCGGTGGCTTCGTGATGGGCGACAAGACGACCGAAGGCTCGCCTTTCTACGATAATATCGGCGGCTTTGCTGTCGATGAGGGCTGGATCGGCGTCACCATGACCTACCGCCTTGCGCCGGGCAGTCGCTGGCCTTCGGGCGGTGAGGATGTCGGCATGGCGGTCGATTGGCTGCGTGAGAATATCGCGCAATTTGGCGGCGACCCTGAGCGGATATTCGTGATGGGGCAGTCTGCGGGCGCGGTGCATGTTGCCGATTATGTTGCGCGCTTCTCGCCCAGCATTGCAGGCGCGCTGCTCATCTCGGGCATTTATGATGTGCCTGCCGCCGAGCCCAATCAGTTTCAGAAGGCCTATTATGGCGATGATCCATTTGGCTGGCCAATGGCTTCGACCATCACCGGATTGCTCACCACCAAGACGCCATTGATGATGGCTGTCTCGGAATTCGACCCCGTCGATTTCCAGAAGCAGGCTGCGGCTTTCGCAGGGCGTTATGCCGCGACGAACAAGGCCTTCCCGCGCCTGCATTGGCTGGGCGGGCATAATCATATTTCACCGGTTCTCGAGATTGGCACGCCAGACAGTGACCTCGAGCATCACATCATGAACTTCATCGCCACTGTTTAGGCGACAAGCGAACGCAAGAGGATCAATCATGGTCGAACCTATCCAGTTTCCAGACATTGAGCTTTATCGCGGTTGGGGCGAGCCCATGCGCGCCAACATCGAAATGCAGGGGCTGGAGCTGATCTCCGGCGCGATCCCGGACGGGCTTGAGGGTGCGCTGTACCGCTGCGGCGCGGATCGCCAGTATCCCTCGGGCCGCACGGACGATATCTTCATCGATGGCGAAGGGCAGATGCACATGCTGCGCTTCAAGGACAATCAGGTCGACTATATCGTGAAATGGGTGGAGACCGAGCGCTATAAGCGTCAGAAGGAGGCCCGGCGCGGGCTCTTCGGCTCCTATCGCAATCGCTACACGGCGGATGAAAGCGCGCGGGATGTGAACCTGGGCACGGCCAACACCACGGCGATGTTCCATGCCGGGCATCTTTATGCGCTGAAGGAAGATGATCTCCCTTATGAGATCAACCCCGACACGCTCGAAACGATGGGCCGTGTGGATTTCGACGGGCAAATCAAGGCGCACAGCCTCAGCGCCCATCCCAAGGTGGATCCGATCACCAACGAGCTGCTCACCTTCTCCTATCAGGCGAAGGGCGATGCGACGACGGACTTTGCTTTCTATGTGTTCGGGCCGGACCGTAAGATCGTTAACGAGATCTGGTTCGAAATGCCTTATGCGGCCTGCGTGCATGATTTTGCGATTACGGATGAATGGGTCGTCGTGCCCTTCTTCCCGCTCATCACGGACCTTGAGGTCATCAAGGCGGGTGGGGACTATTATCAGTGGCATCCCGATCAGCCAGTGCATGTCGCGCTGGTGCCACGCTATGGCAAGGCGGAGGATATCCGCTGGTTCAAGGGGCCGAACGGCAGCGCCGGGCATATGATGAATGCGCACCGCGATGGCACCAAGATCCACCTGGACCTGTGCTATTATGAGGGCAATTGTTTCCCCTTCTTCAGCACGCCGCAGGGCGAGAAGGTGCCGGGTGTGCCGCCCTTCCTCACGCGCATGACCTTCGATCTGGCGAGCAATGAGGATAGCTTCACGACGACGAAGCTGCTGCACCAGCCCTGCGAAATGCCGCGTACGGATGACCGCTATCAGGGACGGCCCTATCGCTACGGCTATGTGATTTCCCGCTCGATGGATGGCCAGAGCGGCACCGGGCGGTTCGATCATCAGACCGGCAAGATGGACGTATGGCAGCCCGGCCCCGGCGATGGCGTGCAGGAAGCGCAGTTTGTGCCGCGCTACCCCGATGCGCCCGAGGGCGATGGCTGGCTGCTGGTGCTGGTCTCGCGCGTTTCGCAAAACCGCAGCGATCTGGCGATTTTGGATGCGCAGAATATCACGGCAGGGCCGGTGGCACTGCTGAAGCTGCCGGTGCGCGTGCGCTCGACCTTCCACGGGACCTGGGTGCCGGAGGAGACGCTGGAGAGCGGGCAGTATCGGATGGGGCTTAGCTCAGCAGCTTGATCGGCAAGGACGCTTTGATCCCGGCTTGCGCAGAACAGCGCAGGCCGGGATTGCTGCGTCAGTCCTGTTCGATGCGACGGAAACGAGCCGAGCGGATGCGCGTGAACTGTCCGTCTGCAACATCATAGAAGAGAAAGACGAGGCTCTGCTTGCGCTGGCCTTTGACCAGCGGCGTTGGCCCAAAGTCCGGCCAGTCTTCCAGTGGATCGAGCGTCACGCGAATTTCGACCGCGATCATGTCGTCGGATGCGACGAAGCTCAGAAGGTCGACGGTTTCGACCAGCTTTTTCTCAACGCTGCGATAGAAGTCGAGGATAGCCTCGCGACCGTGCAGTGAGGCACTCAGGCCGAGAAACTCCATATCCTCCGCGTAATAGGCGCCGAATTTTTCATAATCATTCGCGTTGAATGCGGCGAGATAAGTCTCGAACCAGCTGCGTTGGATTGTCATGCCGTCACCTGCGTCGCTTCGGCCTCTGCCGCGATCTTCTTGTCGCGGCGGATCACGACGCCGAGGCAGAGCATCAGCACGGCGACGGAGATGGGCAGCGCGGCGGCCAGTGTCATCGTGAGTTGCAGCGAATAATGCGATGCCAGCGCGAAGGCGCCACCGATCGGGGCAATGATGCCACCGATGCGGCCAGCGCCACCGGCCCAGCCCAGCGCCGTGCTGCGCATGCGGGGCGGATAGACCAGCGTGATCATCGTGTTGATGCCTGCCTGTCCGCCGGTCTGGAAGAAGTTCCAGATGAGCGCGACGACCACGAACAACATGCTGTGGAAGGGCGTCATCGAGAGGGCGATGAGCGAGGCGGCGAGCATGAAGTAGAAGAAGGAAAGGAGGGTGGTTGCCTGGAAGCGATCCATCAGCCAGCCAACGCACAGCGTGCCGCCAATGCCGCCGAGATAGGCAACGAGCGCGACCTTGGCGAATTCCTGAATGGGGATGCCAGCCATCTCCTGGAAGAAGGTGGGCAGCCATGCGCCCATTAGCGCCGTGTTGGTCATGCTGAGCGAGCAGGCAGCCCAGATGAGGATGGTCATGCCCATGCGCCCTTCCGAGAAGACATCGCTGAGCTTGGCCTTCTGGCCCTTGGCATTGCCTGCGCCGAGCACGAAGATTTCATCGCCGCTCAGCTGAACGCTTGGGTCAAGACGGCGCAGAGTCTTGGCGATGCGCGGATCGGCAGGATCGCGCTCGGCACGGAATTTGAGGGACTCGGGGACGAAGAGGATGAGCAAGGGCACGCAGATCAGCGGTACGAGTCCGCCGATCCAGAAGCCGCTTTCCCAGCCGTAAATATCCAGAAACCATGCTGCGACGACGCCGCTCGCGGCGCTGCCCGATGAATAGCCCGCCAGCGCAATCGCGACGAAGCTGGCGCGGCGATGCTTGGGAGTGATCTCGGAGATCATCGCCATCGCCATCGGCAAGCCTGCGGCCATGAAGATGCCTGCAAGGCCGCGCAGCAAAGCCAGTTCATGCAGGGTGCGCGCGTGGATGCTGAACAGCGTGATGCTGCCGAAGATGAGGCAGGAAATGATCAGCATCATGCGCCGCCCGAACCTGTCCGCAAGGGGCGAGACAGTGAAGGCGCCGATGGCGAGGCCGATCTGCTGGTAGACGAACAATTGCCCCATTGCCTCGGATGGCTGGTTGAAGTCCGCAGCGATCGCAGGCGCGATCTTGCCGATCATGAAGATGTCGAAGCCGTCGATGAAGCAGACGAGGATGCAGATGAATAGGGCGATCATCTGTGTCGAGCCGACTTTCGTGCGGTCGACAAAAGCTTCGACGTCAAACTGTCTCATCAAAAGCATCCCATCTGGGCCCATCGGCGTGGGCTATATTGTCAGACATCACTCAATCATGACGTTGATGGGGAATCAACAGCTTATGGTCGAGCGATTGAAATCAGCGAGGTTTCACTGAGTGATCATGCCATCGCCAGTCCATGATCCTGCTTGATCATGTCGGCGGCCTTCTCGCCAATCATGATCGAGGCGGCATTGGTGTTGCCGCCAACGATGCGTGGCATGATCGCCGCATCGGCCACGCGCAGCCCCTTGAGGCCATGCACCCGCAGCCGCGCATCGACGACGGAGAGCTCGGTCTGCCCCATCGCGCAGCTGCCAACCGGGTGCAGCGCGGTGTTGCAGGCGGTGCGGACCCATGCGTCGATCTCGTCGGGCGTCTGCACATCCTTGCCGGGCATCACTTCGGCACCCAGCACCTCGGAGAGCGGCGAGGTTGCAAATATCTCGCGCAGTTGCGGGATGAGGCGGCGGAAGAAGGCGCGGTCATTCTCGGTTGAGAGCACATTGGATAGGATGCGCGGCTTGTCTGCCGGGTTGGACGAGCGCAGCTTCACCCAGCCGCGCCCCTCTGGCCGCAGCAGCACGCAAGCCATCGCCACAACATCTGCCTTGGGCGCGCGCCAGCCGGGCGCCCACAGCTGCGCGCCGATCATGGTGGGTTGGAAAAGGCATTGCGCATCAGGTCGTTCAAGCTCGGGACGGGTCTTGAGGAAGCCATTGGCCGTGACAGGCATATCGCCGATCATGCCGCTCTTGTTGATCAGCCAGCGCAGGCCAGCAATGGCTGCGCGGTCAAGCCTCAGGCTGTTGGTGAGCGTCACATCCCGCACGGCATTCAGCACCATCGCCACGCTTGGATGATCTTGCAGGTTCATGCCGACGCCGGGCAGATGATGCACCACATCGATGCCATGCTCGCGCAGATCATCGCCATTGCCGATGCCGGAGAGCAGCAGCATTTGGGGCGAGTTGTACGCGCCGCCGGAAACGATGATCTCCTGATTGGCAGTTATGCGCTTGGCGCGGCCTTCACTGTCGATAAATTGCACGGCCACTGCGCGGCCATTTTCGATCTCGATCTTCGTGACGAGGGCGCCGGTTTCGACGATCAGGTTGGGGCGGTTCATCGCCGGGATGAGGAAGCGCGCTGCGGTGCTGGCACGGGTGCCATCATGAATGTTGAGCGGGGGCGGTCCCCAGCCTTCCTGGCCCTCGCCATTAGGCCCGGCGCGGTGGAAGGTGTCGCGCTCCTCATAGCCGAGCTTCTTGGTGGCCTCGATGAAACGGCGGTAAAGCTCGTTATTCTTGGGCTGCTGCTTGACGCTCAGCGGGCCGCCCTTGCCATGCCATTGATCGGCATCGCCCCAGTGGTTCTCGGACTTTTTGAAATAGGGCAGCACATCGTCATAGCTCCAGCCCTCATTGCCGAGCTGGCGCCACTCATCATAATCGCGACTATGGCCACGCGCATAGAGCATGCCGTTGATCATCGAAGAGCCGCCCAGCGCCTTACCGCGCGGCTGGCGGATCTGACGGTCGTTCGCGAAGGGCTCGGGCTCGCCCATATAGCTCCAGTTGAACTTGGGGTCGGCCATCACGAAGGGGAACAGCACGGGCATGGCGAGGCGAATGTCGCGCTCGCGCTTGCCTGCTTCCAGCACCAGAACCTTGGCATGCGGGTCTTCGGACAAGCGCGCGGCAATGACTGCGCCGGCCGAACCTGCGCCGATGACGATGAAGTCTGGAATATTGTTAGCCAAAGCTCATAGTTCCTTGAAGCGCGCGGATTTGATCTGCGTGATTTTGCCATTGGCGATGGTGTAGAGGATCAGGCTCTCAATCTCCCGCACATCGCCCTTCTTCGTGGGCCATAGCTCGAAATCGGGCCAATCCTTGATCGTCTCGAACTTGGTATAGACGTGCAGGCCAGCGCCTGTGTCGCCCAGAAACAGATCGATGATGGTGAGCGTCTCATCGAAATGCGCCTTCACGCCGCGATAAAATTCCACGATCTTTTCACGGCCCACGATATGCTTGCCCGAGCCAAGCTGGAAATCCACATCATCGGCGTAAAATTTGGAGAAGCCCTCAAAATCATTGGCATTGAAGGCCTTGATATAGGCCTCGAAATCTTCGCGCTTCATGCTGCATCCTCTCGATAGCGTGGCATTTCGTCAGCGGGGAGCACGCGGCCTTTGATCAGGTCCGCTGCGCGCTCCGCCATCATGATGGTGGGGGCGTTGATGTTGCCGCCGGTTTCATCCGGCATCACCGAAGCATCGATCACGCGCAGGCCCTGCATGCCGATCACGCGCATCTGCGGATCGACCACCGCCATCGGTCCAGCGCCCATGCGGCAGGTGCCGAGCGGATGCTGGGTGGTGCCAGCGGTGGCGCGGATATGCTCGTTCAGCGCCTCATCGCTTTGGCTGAAGGCGCCGGGTGAGATTTCCTTGCCGGTAATCTCTGCCTGCGGGGAGGTCGCGTAAATTTTCCGCGCAATGCGGATGCCTGCACGCGCCGTCGCAAAGTCGTTCGGCGCACTGAACAGGTTGAGCGAAATGCCGACATGATCCTCGACATTGGGTGACTTGAGGAACAGGTGCCCCCGGCTCTCCGGGTGCAGCAAAATCACGTCGGCGGTCAGCTTGTGCTGCGGGGCTTTCTTGATGCCGGGGAACCACAGATGTGCGTCGAGCGTGATCGGATTGCACCAGAGTTGAATATCCGGCTGGGCAAGGCGGGGATCGGTTTTCAGCACGGGATTGGCGCTGTTCACTTGTCGTGCGAACGGCCCGGTGCCGAGGAAATACCAGCGCAATACGCTGAGCGTCGCCTTGTCGAACCGCAGTTCGTTGACGAACGTGACCGGCTTGGCCTCGAACAGCAGAGGCACGCGCGGATGCTCGGAGAGGTTCTGGCCGACGCCCGGCAGATCATGCACAACATCAATGCCCATCTCCCGCAAATGCTCGCCCGGCCCGATGCCGGAGAGCATGAGCAGTTGCGGCGAATTATAGCTGCCGCCGGAGAGGATGACCTCACGGCTGGCGGTGGCAGTCTTGATCTGCCCCTCATGGCTATATTCCACGCCGGTGGCGCGCTTGCCCTCCGTCAGCACCCGGCGGGTGAGGGCATTGATGCGTACGGTGAGGTTAGGGCGCTTCATCGCGGGCTTCAAATAAGCCGCATAGGTCGAGGCGCGGCGGCCTCTTTTGTCGATGGTCAGCTCGATCTTGCCGACGCCGCCTTCATCGCCATCGTGAATGTCGTCGGTCAAAGGATGACCTGCCGCTTCTGCCGCCGCCATCAGCTCATCATGAAGCAGCCATTTGGTTGCGTTGGGCGTGACGCTGAGCGGACCGTCGCCGCCATGCAGATCGGATGCACCGCGCCAGCTTGTCTCCATCTTGCGGAAATAGGGCAGCACATCGGCATAGCTCCAGCCGGTGCAGCCCATTTGCGCCCAGCGATCGAAATCCGCGCTGTGGCCGCGCATGAAGACCATGCCGTTGATGGAGCTGGAGCCGCCCAGCAGCTTGCCGCGCGGCAGGATGAGCTTGCGGTTGTTCATGTGCGGCTCTGGCTCGGTCCAGTAGGGCCAGGTATATTTTGGCTGGCGCAGCGCGCGCAGAAAGCCGAGCGGCATGCGGATGAGCCAATTATCCGCGCCGCCGCCAGCTTCCAGCAGCAGCACGCGCACATTGGGGTCTTCGGTCAGCCGCGCCGCCAAAACCGATCCAGCCGAGCCCGCGCCGACAATCACATAGTCATAAGTTTCCACGGGTCGCATGCTCTCTCGTTGACTTTGTCGGATCAGTTTTTAGCGCGCGCCGGGTTGGCGCTTTGTGCTTCCTGCTGTTATTGACCATTTCATGATGATTCAACAACTCTCGATTATCCATCGCGTCGGATGGTCGCAGGAAAGGATGTTTGCCCGATGAATGCTCCCTATAATCCGGAACTTCTCGCCCAATTGCAGAGCCGCTATGCAAGCGGCCCCGTGCGGATGCTCATTGGTGGCAGCTGGGTCGAATCGGCCTCGGGCGAGACGTTCGAGACGCTCAATCCCTCGACGGGCGAAGTGATCGCCAACGTCGCGAGCGCCGATGAGGCGGATGTCGACAATGCTGTCGCCGCTGCCCGTGCCGCCTTCGAAGGCCCTTGGTCCAAGGTGAAGCCGGATCAGCGCTCACGTATGTTGCTGCGTCTTGCCGATCTGATCGAGGCGAATGCGGACGAGCTGGCCATGCTCGAGACGCTGGACGTTGGTCGCCCAATCCAGTTCTCGCGCATGATCGATATCAACGGCGCAATCAGCCAGCTACGCTACAATGCGGGTTGGGCGACCAAGATTGCGGGGGAGACGAACGACATCAGCGCGCCGGGTGAATGGTTCTCTTATGTTCTGCGCGAGCCGATTGGCGTGTGCGCGCAGATCGTGCCGTGGAACTTCCCGCTGGTCATGGCAGTCGGCAAGCTGGCGCCAGCGCTGGCGGCTGGCTGCACGGTCGTGCTCAAACCCGCCGAGCAGACGCCGCTCTCCACGCTGCGCCTTGGCGAGCTGGTGCTGGAAGCTGGCATCCCTGAGGGCGTGGTGAACATCATCTCCGGCTTTGGCCGCACCGCTGGCGCCGCGCTGGCCGCGCATCGCGATGTTGATAAGGTCGCCTTCACCGGCTCCACCGTCACCGGCAAGTCGATCATCGATGCCTCCAAGACCAATTTCAAGCGCGTGCAGCTGGAGCTTGGCGGCAAATCCCCGACTTACATCTTCGCCGATGCCGATCTCTCGCGGGCCATTCCTGCCGCTGCGATGGGCATTTTCTTCAACGCAGGCCAGGTTTGCGCGGCAGGCTCGCGCCTGTTCGTGCATGAGAAGGTGGCCGATCAGGTGTTGGAAGGCGTTGCCAATATGGCGCGTGGTATGAAGGTTGGGCAGACGCTCGATCCTTCCACCGTCATTGGGCCGCTCGTGAGCGCAACGCAGCTTGAGCGCGTGACCGGTTATATCCAGTCGGGCCGTGATGAAGGCGCGCAAGTGCTTGTCGGCGGGGATGCGCTGGTGGGTGAGGGTTATGGCGGCGGCTATTTCGTGCAGCCGACCGTTCTGCTCGACACCCAGCCGGACATGCGCGTTCGCAAGGAAGAGATTTTCGGCCCCGTGCTCTGCGCCATGCGTTTTTCGGATGGGGACGATATCGAGACGATGGCAGCGCGCGGCAATGAGACCGAATTCGGTCTCTCGGCATCCATCTACACGCAAAATATCAGCACGGCGCACAGCCTTGCGCGCAAGCTCAAGGCAGGCACCATCCGCATCAATGGCTCTGGCGGTGTCGATCCGGCTCTGCCATTGGGCGGTTTCAAAGCCTCGGGCTGGGGTCGCGAGAATGGCAAGGCAGGCATTGAGGCTTATACAGAGCTCAAGGCGGTCAGCGTCGCACTGTAAGAGGATGAGAGCAGGTGGGGGATGATGTGAACGGCTCAGGTCAGACAGAGCATGGCCCACTTGAACAAGCCTGGCGGGTGTTTGGCACCCGCCACCTTCCATATCGATTGCTGATGCTCGGCAAAATGCTGGACCGGCTCTCGGTCCAGCACATCCGTGACGAGGCGAGCTTGTCGCTCGCGGAATGGCGGGTGCTGGTGCATCTGGCCGTGATGGGCACGCAGAGCGCCAGCGAAGTCTCTGCCGCCGCGCTTGTTGACCGGGCCGAGGTCAGCCGGGCAGTGCATTCGCTGGAAGCGGGCGGCTATATCGTGCGCAATGATAATCCGCGCAATCGCCGCAGCAGCCTGCTTGTGCTCACGGCACAGGGGCAGGCGGTTTATGACCGTGTGAACAAAGAACGCCGCAGTTTTTTCGATTATCTCACCAGCGATTTCGATCAGGAGAGGCTGGAGCAGCTCGACGGCATGCTGCTGCTCATTGCCCGGCGCGCAGATATGCTCGCGAGTGATGGCCTTGGCATCATTGGAGGCAAAACATGAATTATGACGCCTATATCGCCGCCTTCAATGAGGGCGATGACGAGAAACTGGTCGACACATGGTTCGCGCCGGATTGCCTGATGTACAGCACCACGCGCGTGTGCCGTGGCCGTGATGGCCTGCTCGCGTTCCTGGAATGGGCGCATGATGGCGTGCGCGAGGTCGTGCGGCCCCGCCAGATCATGCAGGAAGGCAATTTCGTCTTTGTCGATCTCGACATGGATTTCATCTGCTCATCGCCGAGGCTGGATTTCCCCTTCAAGCCATTGCTGCCCGGCGACATCATCACGGTGCGCTTCTTTGTGACCTACAAGCTGAACGAGGATGGCCTGATTCAGGAGCTTTGCTCGATGACCTGGCCTGCCGAGCAGGAAGTCATCAAGGCGCCCTTGCTTTCCAGCCATCCGGGCGGTCGCGCGGCTTATCATGCTTATGCTGCAGCGTTCAGCGCCGGGGATATGGAGCGGGCAGGGCGCTATTATACCGAGGATTGCGTGCTGCGCCTGCCCTCTGTTCCTGTGATCGAGGGGCGCGAAGGCATCTGCCATTTCTACGGCATGATGTTCGAGAATGTCCGTGAGCATCTGACGGTCCACAGTCTGGTGATGGACGATAATGGCATCGCCGTGGATTGCACGAGCACCTTCGTCGCGCAGAAGGATGCGCCCGATTTCGTGGTGCGGCCGCTCGCCAAGGGGGAGGCGGTCGCGGTGCGCGTGTTCGTGGTTTATGGTCTGCGCGATGGGCATATCCACACCATCGATGTGGCCCGCGCGGGTGAGCCGGAGGATGTCGAGCTGGCTGACTGAGCGGCCTTATCGGTCGGGCTTGCAGCCCAATCCGGTCTGAGGCGTTGGGAAGGTAATGAACGCCCGGCTTCCCTTCCGACTCTTGCGCTTCCTCATCTGGATTGCCCTGCTGGTCGGGCTGGGCGCCGTCCTGTTCGCCATCTTCAGGCCCGGCCCACAGGATATGCCCTGGACGCCGCTTGCGCTCGATCAGCCGATTGGCGCCTTCACCGGGCGCAAGCTTGGCGCCCTTGCCGATGATCCTGCCGCTTGTCAGGCTTTGCTCGCGCGCACAGGCCTCAAGGTCGAGCAGGCCCAGCCGTTCGGCGAGGCGCAATGCCGGGTCACCAATGGCGTGAACTTTGCAGGCGGGCAGGAAATGCTGCCGATTGCGCCTGCAAATGTGCGCCCATCCTGCCCGGTGGCGGCGGCGCTCGCCGTGTGGAACTGGCAGATCGTGCAGCCTGCAGCGCAGCGCATATTGGGCGCTTCTGTGGCGAAGATCGAGCATATGGGCAGCCATAGTTGCCGGCGGCTCTATGGTCGCGAGGAGGGCAATTGGAGCGAGCATGCAACGGCCAATGCCATCGACATCGGCGCTTTTGTGCTGACCGATGGCCGCCGCATCTCGGTGCTGGCTGATTGGGATGGTGACCCTGACGAAGCCGCCTTCCTGCGCACGGTGCGCGATGGCGCGTGCAAACTTTATGCGACCGTCCTCTCGCCCGATTACAATGCGCAGCACCGCGATCATTTTCACTTCGATCAG
>Ga0307414_10001253_pt1 | contig 13109 bp, 3 predicted proteins | sample DK1Ometagenome_FD_203804 | JGI IMG/M metagenome (GOLD analysis project Ga0307414, IMG submission 203804) | Maize rhizosphere microbial communities from greenhouse at UC Davis, California, United States - DK15-O-3 | ecosystem: Host-associated > Plants > Roots > Rhizosphere > Soil | place: USA... | reverse complement strand
TCCGATAGCTGTGCTCGGGCATCACGTTCCAGTCGTTGAACCCGTGTGACATCAGCAAAGCGGCCTTCATGGGTTCCATGTCGTTCAGATAATCTCTTCCAGCCCAAAAGTCATTGTAGTCTCCCGTTGCCCGATCCATGCCCTGCGCCATCTCGGTGTCGCGGACGGTTTTATTAGAGTAAGCTCTTCTGGATTCGTCGCCGCTGTGGATGAAGTCATATAGCACGTCGATATCCTCGCCCAAGTAGCCCCCCGGCGAGCGAACGAGGCCGTTGGACCGATAATAGTGATAGTAAGAGGTATTGGGCGCGATGGGAATGATTGCTTCCAATCCTTTCACGCCGGTGGTGGCGGCTGCAAGTGGAAGGGTCCCATTGTAGGAGGTTCCAGTCATACCGACTTTACCGGTCGACCAATAGGCCATTACTTTCTCATTTCCGTCCGGTGTCGTGTAGCCGTTGTCCTTTCCGGTTAGCCATTCGATTACAGCTTTTGGTGCCAAAGATTCGTTGTCACCGCCCACCGTTGGTGATCCCTGCGAAAGTCCAGTGCCCGGCGAAGAAGAGTGCACGACGATGTAGCCACGCGGAACCCATGCCATGATTTCGTCATTGGAGATGATCGGCCGCTTGCCCCGGCGCACAACCTCAACCTGATTTCGGGGCTTCTCCGCAGCACCCAATTCGTGTTTTACGTCCCAGAAGATCGGTGCATTACCTGCCGTCCCAGCATAATAGGGACTGCTGGCGTAAACTATTGGCAGCTTCAGGCCCTCGGTCTCGGTCTGCTTGGGACGGGTCACGTCGACATGCATCCGGTCTTTTTTGCCGTCGCCGTCTGTATCAAACTCCGTCTCCACCCAAAGGTCGTGTCTGATCCAATTCGCGGAATCTTTCAGCTCAGGCACGATCTGCGCCTCGCCATTCTCAAAGATTGGCTTGACTTGGGCAAGCAATGTCAATGAACAGCTAAAAACAAAAAACGCTAAAAGCGCCGTGAACTTGGAGATCTTCATCGGTGGGTAGAAGTATGGGGTTCGATACTTGATTTCAAGGTTAATATTAGGGCGAAAATCTATTTTCTCTCTCCCTCTTGAATAAAAAAGCGAGAAACCTACGCCAACAGCTTCGGAGTAGGCAGCCGGGGATCAGAGGGATAAAGCGGGTCAAAGATCTGGTTGAGATGATGCTCCAAGTGATCGACATAATCTCTGATCAGAAACGCCAAATCCGCGGAGTCGCCATTTCCCAAGATGATTGGAAAAGCCAAAGTCAGTTCGGTTTGCAGGAGTATCACTTGCTGAATCCGCCGGTTGACCGCCTGCCAAAGGATGGTCAAGTCCCTTGCGGAAGCGGATTGGTAGTTGTTTGCCTTTACCAACTCCACCTGCCTGTAGGATCGAATTTGGTAAGGTTTGGGCGCAAATTGGATTTCTGTAAATCGCTGGAGATTGTTGATGGCTGAGTCTATCAGATGTCCCAAGATCTCCTTTTTGGACCATTTTTCGGGTATTGGTTTCCAGCTTAAGCTTTCTTCACCAGTTTGGCGGAAATACTTCCTCCCGTTTACAATCAATTTTTTCAGTTTTTCGACTTGCTCTTTCATCTGTTATAACACTTTCTTTTTGACTAATTCCCAGCATCAACTCTACTTCTTTACTTTTCACAAAAGATCCGGAAAATGCACTGTTGGTGATTTCGCTTCCATTGAACGCTTCAGTAAAAAAATATTCATCATTTTGGTGATTCTAAAAAGCATTTTTCAGTATATTTAACAGTTATCGAAAAGATTTTTAATTAATGTCACCTAAGTATTCGCTATAAAAGTTCGCAGGAGGATACGACGGAAAAATTGAATTCCCAAACTTATATCCGCGCCGGATTTTTCCAATTACGAACCGGTGAGGTTTTTACACAAACAATAATTATTTCAACTAATTCATAAAGTTATGAAGATCCTCTATTTCAGAAGCAAATTGTTTTCAATGCTTCCTCAAAAGACTGCATCCGCTAAATTGATTCTCTCTGCCGCGCTGTTACTGAGCTTTTTTTTACCCTTAGTAGGCTACAGTACGGACTATTACTTTTCCACTAGCATAGGAGACGATAATCGTTCGATTACGGAGGCCCAAAATCCAGCTACTCCATGGAAAACCATAAACAAATTGAACGCGGTAGCTAGTGGACTGAAGGGAGGAGACCGTGTGTTGTTTGCTTCAGGAGAGATCTTCTATGGGACCATCAATATCGTAAAAGGGGGAGATACTGGTAACCCTGTCGTCTACACGTCCTATGGCACCGGGGCACCTGCGATTATTACCTCTTTGGAATCAATCCAAAATTGGAGATCACTCGGCGGAGGTAAGTATGAAGCCTCCCTTCCCAATTTACAAAGCTCGAAGCTCCAAATTGTGGAAGCGGAAAATTTACCCCGGGAAATCGGCAGTTACCCCAATTCAGATACTGGAAATCGATTTTTAGACATTATCAGTATTAACAGCCCCAACTCTCTTAACGGCCAACCCAATCCTTTTGACTGGACAGGCGGCGAAATAGTCATCAGAAAAAACAACTGGATTATAGACCGACATCCCATCACATCCACTGCTGGAAGCACGATCAATTACGAAACTATAAACACGCCATATGAAGCAAAACCTGGCTACGGTTATTTTATTCAAAACCACGTCGACGCGCTGGATACTTTTGGGGAATGGGCATACAATTCCAGTTTAAAAACTATTACTGTTTTCACCGGATCTGCTGCTCCCCTCGCCTCAAAAGTCCAACCGGCAAACCTTGATTATTTGGTAACAAACCAACCTTATGTAAAAAACATTACGTTCACAAACCTGCATTTCAAAGGAAGCAATAAAAGTCTCTTTTATGTGAAGAAATCAGGCAATTTCACGATAGACAACTGTATTCTGGAATCTGCCGGAGAAAACGGAGTTCACATGGAAGAGGTACCCGACCTCTCCATTACCGAAAATACAATAAGGAATAGCTTGAACAGCGGCATATTTGTATTTTATGGCAGCCCCAGAATTACCATCCAAAACAACCTGATCGAGAACACCGGACCCTATCAGGGCATGATGCAATCCAGCGATCTGAACAGCATTGGGGTTTACATCGGCTCTGATTCTGACAATTCTCTGATCGAAAAAAACCGCATCATCAACACCGGCTACAATGGAATTCACTTTGGCGGTGACTTTACCATCGTAAGAAACAATCTGATCGATAGATTTTGTGTCTACAAACAAGACGGCGGAGGCATCTACACCAATGCAGACGGTCAAACCACACAAAATAACGAGGGGCGGGAAATTCAGGGTAACATAATCGTCAATGGCATTGGGAACATGGACGGGAACGAGGAAAAGGAACTGTTAGCAAGCGGAATCTATGCCGATGACATGGCAGCAGGGATAAAAATCTATAATAACACAATTCATAAAGTCAGTGCCAACGGGATATTCCTGCACAACAACAACAACCTGGAGCTAACGGAGAATACAATTTATGAAGTTTCTACCCAAATTCTGGCTTCCCATGACGCGATCGGAACTTCCATACGAGATATCACCATTGAAAACAATCAGTTGTCCAGGGTATTTGATGAGGAATTAATCTTGTCTTTCAACACGGATGACTATGACATAGGAGAATTTGGCCAACTGGATAACAATTATTTTTTAGATCCCTACAACACCGATTTCATTTTCCTTTCCAAGGACGCTGGAGATACCCCTACAGGACAAACTCGGAATCTCCAAAGCTGGAGAGAAGCATTTGGTTTCGACTTAAATTCAAACAAACCCCGATTTAACCTTCACCAATATGAAATCATCACCAGCAGCCCAATCAAATCCAGCACATTTGATTCAAATATTGACATTGTAGCAGGCACCTATGGTGGCGTTTCCTCTTGGATTCCAGACGGGATTACCGGAGGCTCTCTTTCGATCACACCCAATACTGGCGAACATGTGCTCACCTATATTCAAATCGGGGCAGTAGAGGCTGGAGATGAAATCCTGCTTGAGTTTGACTCAAAAAGCCCGGTGGAAAACAAAGAAATCCAGTTGTTTTTAGAAAAAACTTATGACGATAATCAAGAAGGAACTTTAAGATATTTTTCAACAAGTCTGGAACCTGAAAAAATCCAGATCCTGTTTAAAGCCGGAGTTTCTGCATCCAGCGAAAGCATCGTCATAAAGATCAACGAACCTTCTGATCCTGTCATCTTTGACAGCTTGGCAATTTCAAAAGTCACGACCAAAGAGCTCAATATCTTGGAGTACATGTTTTTCGAATACAACTACTCCGATCAGGAGGTGACCATTCCTCTCCCCGGCCTTTATAGAAACGCCAAGAATGAGTTATTCGATAAACAAGTAACCATCCCGGCTTATGGATCTGCAATGCTGGTAAAGACTAATTTTAATTTAGAGGACCTTCCTCCTTCCCCAATTGAAATTTCGATCATTGATCCTGTCGCAAACGAAATATATTACAGCGGTGACGACGTCCTTATCAACACCGACATTACAGATCCCACGGGTCTGCTCAGCAAAGTTTTTTTCTACCAGGGAGACAGCGTGATCGCCAGGGTCTACGAGGCACCTTTTCAGTACACTTGGCCTACGCCTACACCAGGGAATTTCAATTTAAAGGCGGTAGCGTTCGATTTGATCGGGCGGACTGCAGAGTCAGAAATTGTACCGATTTCCATCCAAATCGGCGGGCCAGTAAACCGCACTCCGACCGTCGAAATCATCTCTCCCTCAGATAATCAGTCGATTGATCTGGGAATTGACATCTTAATCAGCACCTTGCCGAATGATCCCGAGGGGACCCTAGATAGAGTTGAGATTTATGAAGGCAATAATCTTTTGGGCACAGTTACCCAAGCTCCTTTCGAATTACTATGGAGTCCCTCATCCCTCAATAGCTACGATATCCGAGCAGTCGTCTACGACACACAGGGAGCCTCGGGAAATTCAGAGACCATCACCGTAAATATAACAGAACCACCTACTCCAAACTTGCCCCCAAGCATCCAAATCACGGATCCTGTAGAGGATCAAAATCTGTTGTTTGGTCAAGATATCACAATACAGACCGATCCAATAGATCCTGAAAACGACATCGATAGGGTGGAATTCCTCGATGGTACTGATATTATAGGTACCTTGAATTCAGCTCCTTACAATTTTATTTGGTCCAACGCTTCTACCGGCAGTCATTCACTTAAAACCATTATCTACGATAATGAAGGTTTAGCGGCGGAATCTGATGCAGTCAACATCAACGTTATTGACACTGCTGATGTTAATTTCCCTCCCATTATTGTTCTTGAAGAACCGATCAGAGAGGCAGTTATAGAAAACGGCGGCCTACTTAAGTTATTAGCATTTGTCGAAGATCCCGAAAACGACATTGACAGAGTTGAATTCTACGTCGGTGACAATCTGATCGGTTCCATTGTAGCTGATCCGTTCGAATTCAATTGGCCCACAGAAGTACCGCTCGGGACCTACCTATTGTACGCAATTGTCTATGACAATAGTGGAAATAGCACAAGATCAAAAAATGTCATCGTCCACGTAATCCCGGAATCGAATGAAAATCTCGCTCCTACGATCTCGATTAGTCAGCCAATCAATGGCAATGACTACAGTTATGGACAGAGCCAGATTATCAAAACGAACCCTTATGATCCGGAAAACAAAATAAGCTCAGTAGAGATATTTGGTGATGGAGTCTCGCTCTCACAAATCCAGGAGGCGCCTTACGACTATGAGTGGACAAACATCCCGATCGGTACCCATCAAATTTACGCTGTCGTTACGGATGATCTAGGTCAAACCGGTATTTCAGAGACCATCGAGTTTACCGTTTCCAACTATCCACCCACTATTTCAATCGTGGAACCAATAGACGGACAGGTGTTTACCGTCGGGCAGGGTGTGCTCATCAAAACCAATCCGATTGATCCGGAAAATCAAATCGACCATGTCGAGTTTTTCTACAACGAGCAGATCTTCGCTATTGTGACAGAAGCTCCTTACGAGTTCAATTGGGTAAGTCCTCCCGTAGGAACGTACACGCTGAAGACCAAAGTTTTTGATATTCATGGGTTAACAGCGGAATCATCCAGACCTGTAATTTCGGTCATCGAGGATCTACCGCCAAGCGTTACTCTTACAGCACCGTTGGACGGAGCAGTACTAGATCTTGGCACGGATGTGATGATCACTACTGAGCCTGTTGATCCCGAAGGTATGATTCAAAAGGTCGAGTTCTACGGCGATGACCTGATTTTGGCTATTATCAGCCAAGCACCATTCCAATTCAATTGGATTGGTCCTCCAGTAGGAACTCACACGATAAAAGCCAAAGTTTTTGATGAAACCGGACAAACGGCGGAGTCTCTGACCGCCACGATTGTGGTCCAGCAAAATCAACCTCCCACTATCTCCATTGTCGAACCTGTCGACGGGCAGGTATACAACCTTGGGGATAACGTCCTGATCAAAACAAATCCAATTGATCCGGAAGGAGAAATTGATCATGTCGAGTTCTTCTACAACGAGCAGATCTTCGCTATTGTAACCGAAGCTCCTTATGAGTACAATTGGATCAGTCCTCCAGCTGGAACCTATACTCTGAAAACCAAGGTGTTTGATGCCAAAGGACTCACAGCCGAGTCTGCCAGACCGACTATTTCGGTGATCGAAAACCTCCCTCCGACAGTCATTCTTACAGCACCATTGGACGGAGCGGTAGTCGATCTGGGCGATAACGTGCTAATCACTGCTAACCCCTCTGATCCAGAAGGCATGATTCAAAAGGTCGAGTTCTATTCCAACGATCAAATTTTGGCAACGGTAACGCAGGTTCCATTCGAATTCAACTGGGTTAATCCGCTAGTCGGAACCTATGCGCTGAAAGCCAAAGTATTTGATGAAGTCGGACAAACAGCAGAATCGCTGTCGGTGAGCATTACGGTCATTCAAAACCTGCCGCCAAGCGTTACTCTTACAGCACCGTCGGACGGAGCAGTAGTCGATCTTGGCACAGCTGTGATGATCACTGCTGAGCCGGTCGATCCCGAAGGCATGATTCAAAAGGTCGAGTTCTACTCCAACGACCAACTTGTGACCACCGTGAGTCAGGCTCCTTTCCAATACAATTGGATCAGTCCGCCAGTTGGAACCTACGTGCTGAAAGCTAAAGTCTTTGATGAATCCGGACAGACGGCCGAGTCTATGACTGCCTCGATTACTGTCCAGGCAAATCAACCTCCGACTATTTCCATTGTCGAACCTGTCGACGGGCAGGTATACAACCTTGGCGATAACGTCCTGATCAACACAAATCCAATTGATCCGGAAGGAGAAATTGATCATGTCGAGTTCTTCTACAACGAGCAGATCTTCGCTATTGTGACCGAAGCTCCTTATGAGTACAACTGGACCAATCCTCCAGCTGGAACCTATACTCTGAAAACCAAGGTGTTTGATGCCAAAGGACTCACAGCCGAGTCTGCCAGACCGACTATTTCGGTGATCGAAAACCTCCCTCCGACAGTCATTCTTACAGCACCATTGGACGGAGCAGTATTCGATCTGGGCGATAACGTGCTAATCACTGCTAACCCCTCTGATCCAGAAGGCATGATTCAAAAGGTCGAGTTCTATTCCAACGATCAAATTTTGGCAACGGTAATGCAGGCTCCATTCGAATTCAACTGGGTTAATCCGCTAGTCGGAACCTATGCGCTGAAAGCCAAAGTATTTGATGAAGTCGGACAAACAGCAGAATCGCTATCAGTGAGCATTACGGTCATTCAAAACCTGCCGCCAAGCGTTACCCTTACAGCACCGTCGGGCGGAGCAGTAGTCGATCTGGGCACAGATGTGATGATCACTGCTGAGCCGGCCGATCCCGAAGGCATGATTCAAAAGGTCGAGTTCTACTCCAATGACCAACTTGTGGCCAGCGTGAGTCAGGCTCCTTTCCAATACAATTGGATCAGTCCGCCAGTTGGAACCTACGTGCTGAAAGCTAAAGTCTTTGATGAATCCGGACAGACGGCCGAGTCTCTGACTGCCTCGATTACTGTCCAGGTAAATCAACCTCCGACTATTTCCATTGTCGAACCTGTCGACGGGCAGGTATTCAATCTGGGTGATAACGTCCTGATCAAAACAAATCCGATTGATCCGGAGGGTGAAATCGACCATGTCGAATTCTTCTACAACGAGCAGATCTTCGCCATAGTAACCGAAGCTCCTTATGAGTACAACTGGATCAGTCCTCCGGCCGGAACCTACACACTGAAAACCAAGGTATTTGACGCCAAAGAACTTACTGCCGAGTCCACCAGGCCGACTATTTCGGTGATCGAAAATCTGCCTCCAACTGTTTCTCTTGTCGAACCGACGGACGGTCAGGAATTCGCAGTTGGTGAAGATGTCGTGATCAGAGCCGAGCCAAGCGACCCCGAGGGTCAAATCCAAAAAGTAGAGTTATTCGCCGATGACGAACTACTCGCAACTGTAACACAGGCTCCTTTCGCAGTCAACTGGCCTAGTCCACTTGCTGGAACGTATGTACTCAAAGCCAAAGTTTACGATGGAATCGGACAAACTTCAGAGTCCTTTCCGGCGAGCATTGTAATCAATGAAAATCTGCCGCCTTCAATTTCCATAGTAGAGCCAACCGATGGACAGATATTCAATTTGGGAGCCAATGTCCTGATCAAGACCAATCCGATTGATCCGGAAGGTGAAATCGAGCATGTCGAGTTCTTCTATAACGAGCAGATTTTTGCCATCGTCACCGAAGCTCCTTACGAATATAACTGGATCAATCCTCCTGCAGGATCTTACACCTTAAAAACCAAGGTATTTGATTCCAAAGGGCTCACTGCCGAGTCATCGAGGCCCACTATAGAAGTACGGGAAAATCAACCTCCTACGATCAACATTGTGGAACCAATAGATGGGCAGATATTCGAACGTGGAGAGAATATCCTGATCAAAACTCAGCCAAACGATCCTGAAAACAGCATCGAGCACGTGGAGTTCTTCTACAATGAGCAGATTTTCGCCATTGTCACCGAGGCTCCCTATGAGTTCAACTGGATCAATCCTCCTGCAGGAACTTATACGCTGAAAACCAAGGTATTTGATGCCGATGGGCTCACTGCGGAATCAACGAGACCAACTGTCTCTGTAATCGAGCCTAGAGCCGGCGGTTACTCGGCTGAACAACCAAGAGCAACGGCCCATCCTAACCCAACCAACCGATTGGTAAATCTACACCTCTTTAATTTCGACCAAGTCGAAGATATCCGCATCGAGGTGATCGACATGAAGGGAAGGTTAGTGGACACTATTGAAGTGGAGAAAGGCTCCCGTCAAGTCAAACTGGATATTTCTAGCTATGTCCCAGGCATCTACTTGTTCAAGATTCTCGGAGACAACAACGTAGCTGTGATTAAAAAAGTGATTAAGATCTAAAAAGAAGTTGGATTAAGTTTGTCAAGGTCAATGCCTTGAAAATTGGAAGATAGATTTTATTTAAGATTCAGTAGTATGTACCCCAGTTGCGGGTACATGCCACTGAATTTCAGGACAAAGTTGTTTCATGACGATCTTTCCAGAATATTCAAACCGCTCAAATTATTCACCTTGAATCTTCGAATTCATAAAAAGCGATTTCCTCTTAGAGATAACAAAACTCCACCCTCATCACAATTTATCTTAATCAAGGGAAATAATGGATCTATTTAGGGGAAAAGAATAGAACTAAGGATAATCCAAAAACCCTTTTCCGAAAATCCCTTTAGTTGATAGCCTTCAATTGGCCCATAGTTTTGCGCGCCTAGGCAAATGGTATAAAATAATTGAAGGGACCTTTTAGCTTAATTGAGGAAATGGTGACTTTCATACCTCAGATAGTTTTCCATTTGACTACCTTATTTGCAACAATTCCACCCTTTTAATTTTAAGAACAGGTAAAGAAAATTACCATGGTTAATTTCATTAAAATTGCGTCCATTCCCCTCAAGAAAGATATTATGAAAATGCCCTACTTTGATAAGAGGTCGAAATTGTTGCAGTGAGTTTTCTTGGTCTTGGGTGTCACCTTTTTGTCGGGTGTGAGGCTAAAATCGTGTTTTGCTTTCGTTTGTTTTTTTGTCACTGATAGAATTCCGCATAACCTTAAAAATAATCAACAGCTCGACGGATTTGAATGGGCATGAGCATTTTTTACTAAATTTTTGAAATTAACGGAAGTATTTTAAATGCTTGCTAGACAGGATTCCCAACAAAATGAATTTCATCAAATTGATTAAACACCTTCTTCTGCTGGCATTTTTGATTTTTCCACTGGCTGGCTATTGTTCCGATTACTATTTTTCGACCAATAAAGGGGACGACAACCGCTCGATTACAGAGGCTCAAAATCCTGCTACACCATGGAAAACAATCGGCAAATTGAACTCTGTCGGCAGCGGCCTAAAGCCAGGCGACCGGGTGCTGTTCGCTGCAGGGGAAGTTTTCTTTGGTACCATCTATATCGTAAAGGGAGGAGAAATCGGAAACCCAATTATCTACACAACTTACGGAACAGGCGCGCCTGCGATTGTTACCTCATTGGAAGAAATCCGAGCTTGGAAATCACTCGGAGGAGAAAAATATGAAGGCTCTATTCCCAACTTACAGAGCTCAAAGGTTCAAATTGTTGAAGTAGACAATCTTCCACGAGAGATCGGGAGATATCCCAATTCAGAAAGTGACCAGCCGCTTTTGGACATCACCAGCATCAACAATCCCATCTCACTCACCGGTCAGCCCAATAATTCGGATTGGACTGGGGGTGAACTGGTCATTAGAAAGACCAACTGGATCATTGATCGCCACCCCGTCACTTCGACCTCCGGCAGCACCATCTACTACCAACCGATTAATACCCCATACCCCGCAAAAAATGGCTTCGGTTACTTCATTCAGAATCACGTCAATACATTGGATTCCTATGGAGAATGGACATACAATGCCAGCTTAAAAACCATCACCGTTTACACTGGTGCAACCGCACCGACTGCCAACCAAGTTAAACTGGCGACCAAGGATTACTTGGTAACCAATCAACCTTTTACGAAAAACATTTCTTTTGTGAACTTACATTTCAAGGGAAGCAACAAAAGCCATTTCTACGTGAAGAAGTCTGGCAATTTTAAAATAGAAAATTGCATTCTGGAATCTGCCGGTGAAAACGGAATCTTCATGGAAGAGGTACCGGACCTTTCCATAACTGGAAACACAATCAAGAACAGCTTGAGCAATGGCATTTTTATCTTTAACAAAAGCCCCAGAATTACTATCCAAAACAACCTGATTGAAAATTCTATGCCCTTTCAGGGTATGGGGCAATCCAGCGATATGAATGGGATAGGTTTGTATATAGGCTCTGATTCTGATAATTCACTGGTGGAAAAAAACCGCATTATTAACACCGGATACAATGGAATTCACTTTGGAGGAGATTTTACAATCGTAAAAAATAATCTGATTGATCGGTTCTGTATCTATAAACAAGACGGAGGCGGCATTTACACGAACTCCGACCGTCAAACCTATCGAAACAATAAGGGCAGGGAGATACGCAACAATATCATTTTAAACGGGATCGGGAATATTGATGGAAATGAAGAAAGAGTGTATTTAGCCAGCGGTATTTATGCCGATGATATGGCTTCGGGGATCAAGATTTACGGAAACACGATCCACAAAGTTAGCGGCTACGGAATTTTCCTCCATAATAACAACAAGCTAGAGCTCGCCGAAAACCTGATTTATAAAGTCCCCGTCCAAATTCGTGCTTCCCACGATCCGATAGGTAGTCCGATCCGGGACATCACCATAGAAAACAATCAACTTTCCAGTGTATTTGATGGTGAATTAGTCCTGTCGCTATCAACCGATGACTATGACATCGCTGAGTTCGGCCAAATAGACAATAATTATTTTTTGGATCCCTTTAACATCGATTTTATTTTCCATTCAAAAGACGCAGGTGATCCCCACTCGGGACAAAATCGCAATCTCCAAAGCTGGAGGGAAGATTTTAGCTACGACTTAAATTCCACCAAAGCTCGTTTTAACCTACTCCCATACGAAATCATCACCCGCAAATCGATCAAATCCAGTGCGTTTGATTCAAAAATCGATCTAGTCGCGGGCACCTATGGCGGAGTATCAGAATTGATTCCGAATGGAATCAAGGGGAGCTCCCTATCTATTAGAGCAAACTCGGGAGAACATGTCCTGGCTTACATTCAAATCGGAGAAGTGAAAGCGGGAGACGAAATCCTCCTTGAGTTTGACTCAAAAAGCACTGTGGAAAACAAAGAAATCCAGTTGTTTCTCGAGAAAACCTTCGACGAAAACCAGGAGGGAGCCATCCGATATTTCTCAACCAATCAGGATTCTAAAAAAACCCAAATCCTGCTTAAAGCCAGAGTTTCTACACCTAGCGAAAGTGTCGTTATCAAAATCAATGAACCTTCAGTTCCTGTCATATTCGACAACTTGACCGTATCAAAAGTCAAGACAAAAGGGTTGAATATAATGGATTACCTATTTTTTGAATATAACTATTCTGATCTAGAAGTGACACTTCCCCTACCCGGCTACTACAAAAATGCAAAGAACGAAATATTCAATCAAGAAGTAACAGTCTCACCCTATGGCTCGGTGTTGTTGCTAAAGGTAATACGGGATGATAACTGATTCTGAAATAAAGCATAACCGGGAATAAGAAAAGCTACTCCAAAAGTCTACAAACCATAATCCCCGATTGGGATCTGTTGCCAGCAAGATACTCGCTCAGCGGCTTTTCGGAAATCTCAACTTTCATCGAACCCGTGCTCGCGTGCATCAGATGGATCCTTCCAGCCTGCTCGACGGCAAACCCAACGTGGACGATATCCAGATTCTTAATCGTAGTCGTGATCGCGATCAGATCGCCGGACTGGATGTTTTGCTCGTGTTTTTGGATTTCCGTTTTGGGGATGAAATAGTA
>Ga0307414_10001252_pt1 | contig 13110 bp, 12 predicted proteins | sample DK1Ometagenome_FD_203804 | JGI IMG/M metagenome (GOLD analysis project Ga0307414, IMG submission 203804) | Maize rhizosphere microbial communities from greenhouse at UC Davis, California, United States - DK15-O-3 | ecosystem: Host-associated > Plants > Roots > Rhizosphere > Soil | place: USA... | reverse complement strand
GTATTCGATATGCCCGCCAAGCAGGTCGGCCATCAGCGGCGGCGAACCCTTGTAGGGTACGTGGTTGACTTCGATGCCGGCTATCTGGCCGATGATCGCCGCACAGATATGCCCCTTGGTCCCCGCCCCTGGATTACCGATGTTCAATTGGCCCGGGTTTTCCTTTGCATAGGCGATCAGCTCCTGCACGGTGCTGGCCGGTGCGTCAGCGGCGGCGGTCAACAGTGCCGGGCTGGCCGCGAGCACGGTAATGGGCTCGAAGTCTTCTTCCGGATCGTAGGCAAGATTGGTCTGCACGACCTTGTTGGCCGCCAGCGGTGCGCTGCCGCTGACCAGGATGGTGTAGCCATCCGGCGCGGACCGGGCGAGCTTGCCGCCAGCCAGCGCACCGGCCGCACCGGCAATGTTTTCAAGAGTGAATTGCTGCTTGAATTCGGCGGCCAGCACATCGGCCACGAGGCGAGCGAGGATGTCGCTGGTTCCGCCCGGCGGATATGCCGAAATCACGGTAACCGGCTTGCTCGGCCAATTATCCTGCGCAAACGAAAGTCCAGTCGAGGCCAATAGTCCTGCGGTGCCACCCAGGACGATGAATTCACGTCTTTTCATGTTTGCTCCTCCAGCCGCGCCCATTTCAAATTCTTGGGCTTTGCTGTGCCAATACTTAGCGCATCGGCGCATTGCTCGAAATTGCTGACGCTGCTCGTTCCATCCACCGAAACGGCAGCGCTAGCTTTCCCCGGCGAGCCACCGGTCTTCGGCAGCATGGAAGGCGGCAAGCTCGTCGGGCCTGTCGTCGCCCAGCAGATCCTGGTTCACCTGGACGCCGCGGCTACGCTGGATATAGGTCAGGAACTTGTATGACGGTCGCATGGCATCGAGCAGCGCGCGGTCGACCGGCAACGGGTCGGACGCATGAACCGGCGCCATCACGTCGCGCTCGAAAAAGACCTGGAAGCTGGCGAGCTTCCAATCGCCATCCTCGCGCACTGCCCGGGAAAAGAACCGGCAGAAGACCTGGAAGTCGATCTCGACCCCTTCGAGCTTGGCCCGATTGAAGATCATGGCAGGGCTTTCGACAGTTGCCCTGTCGCCATGAACCCGAGCGAAGGCGGGAAACACCCAGTGCTTGCTGTTGCCCGTATTGGTCATCCACTTACGGGACGCTTCGACATAGGCGTCGCCGCCCGTTCCGTCATACCAACTCGTGCGGACATAGGCATCGCGATGGAAGCACGCGGCCATGACATCGAAACGGCGCTGGTCGCGTGCAAAGCGCTCCCGACGGACAAGGGCGAACAAGCTCTCCTGGTCGAGATGGCTCTGCAGGCGCTCGTCTAAGGTGGCCGTCATATCAGTTCCTCGCTGTAGCTTGGGTGCGGAGCAGGCATGTGCCCTTGGTCAATCGGCTTCCACCAAGCCTTCCTCCCGCGCGCGGCGGAAGGCTGGCAGAAGGATCGATACAAGCAGGACGGCGGCGATCAGCAGCGTGCCCATGCTGACGGGGCTGGTGAAGAAAACCGTGGCGTCGCCATGCGAGATCAGCAGGGAGCGCCGCAGAAACTCTTCCGCCATCGGCCCCAGGATCAATGCCAGGATCAGTGGCGCGGGCTCTGCTCCTGCCTTGCGGAAGACGTAGCCCAGCACTCCGAACAGGGCCATCAAGTACACATCAAAAGCGCTGTTTCGGATGCTGTAGACGCCGATGGCGGTGAACACGCAGATCAGCGGGAACAGATAGCGATAGGGAACGGAGATCAGCTTGGCCCACACACCGACAAGCGGCAGGTTGAGGATCAACAGCAGCAAATTGCCGATCCACATCGAAACGATCAGCCCCCAGAACAGGGCCGGTTGCTCGTTCAGGATATTGGGGCCCGGCTGCACACCCTGCACGATCAGGGCGCCGATCATCAGCGCCATGGTCGCGGTGCCCGGCAGGCCGAGGGTCAGCATGGGTATGAAGGCGGTCTGGGCCGCTGCATTGTTGGCCGCCTCGGGAGCGGCCACGCCCTCGATAGCGCCTTTTCCAAACTCCTCCGGATGCTTGGAAATCTTCTTTTCGAGGGCGTAGGCGGAGAAGGACGACAGCAGCAGGCCCGCACCTGGCAGGACGCCGAGCAGCACGCCGATGCCGGTGCCCCGCAGGATCGGAGCGGTCATCCGCTTCCAGTCGTCGCGCGTGGGAAAGAGCGAACTCACCTTAGCGATACTGGCGGCCCGTGAGCTCTCAGTCTCCAGATTGGCAAGCACATCGCCTAGCCCGAAGATGCCGGTGGCGATGACGACGAAGTTCAGGCCGTCCAACAGATTGGGCGAGCCGAAAGTGTAGCGCGCCATGCCGGAGTTCACGTCGGTTCCGATCATGCCCAAGAGCATGCCGAGCAGCACCATGCCAAAGCCACTCAGCAGCGAACCCGAGGTCAGCACCATCGAGGTAGCGAGGCCAAGCACGATCAACGAGAAATATTCGGTGGGGCCGAAGCTCAGTGCCATTCCGGCGAGGATTGGCGCCGCGATGACGATGAAGAGGGTGCCCATGGTTCCGGCAAAGAAGCTGCCGATGGCGGCGGCGGCCAGCGCCCTGCCCGCCTTGCCCTGCTTGGCCATTTCATGGCCGTCCAGGGTGGTCACTACCGATGCGGCCTCCCCGGGTAGGTTCATCAGAATGGCGGTCGTCGAGCCGCCATATTGCGAGCCGTAGAAAATGCCAGCCAGCATGATCAATGCCGTATCGACAGGCAGCCCGAACGTGAAGGGCATCAGCATCGAGATGGTGGCGATCGGCCCCAGCCCCGGCAGCACGCCGACTGCGGTGCCCAACAGGACGCCCAAAAAACAATAGGTGAAATTGGAGAACGTGCTGGCCGTCTGGAGGCCGAGCAGGAGCCCGCTAAAGATGTCCATGTCGAACTCCGGGAATGGGTTAAGGGGCGCCGAAAACCTGCAGCCAGGACCCCAAAAGGGGTATGGGCAGGCCAAGCAGTGTGACGAAGAGGATGCCGCAGACGACCGAGAACGCCACGGCCCCGACGACGGCCTTCCAGTTCAGCTCGAACCGGACGCTGGCGGTTGCGGCCCCGATACACAGCAGCAGCACGGCCAATGGCAGGCCCAGCTTGTCGAGCAGGAAGCCGAAGACCACGATCGCGATGGAAACGATGATTGCGGGCGACCAGCGCGTCACCTCGATGGCTGGCGACGAGCCGAGGCGTGCCCGCACCAGAATACCGACCCCGGTCAGCGTCAGCAGCGTCGAGATGACCACAGGGAAGAAGCCGGGGCCCATTCGGCTCGGCGACCCTATCGGAAATTCCAGCGCCATCATCAAAGCGGCAAGACCGATAGCGGCGAACAGGCCTCCCTGAACGGCATCCTGAGTTATCTTCACGGGCAATTCTCCTCCTGCCGTGCTTGCGCGGCGTCTGACACCTAGCGCGGGTAGCCGAGGACGGCCTTGACCTCGAGATATTCCCTGAAGCCGTAGAGGCCGAACTCCCGGCCATTGCCGGACTGCTTGTAGCCGCCGAAGGGCAGGCTGCGGTCGAATGGTGCGCCATTGAGATAGACGCGGCCGGCCCTGATGCGTTTGGCAATTTTGAGCGCCCGTTCGGGATCGCCGGACTGTACGAAGCCGGCGAGACCAAAGGGCGTGTCGTTGGCGATTTGGATCGCCTCATCCTCGGTGTCGTAATTGAGGATCGACAGAACGGGGCCGAAGATTTCTTCGCGCGCGATGGTCATCTGCGGGGTGACATCGCCAAATACCGTGGGGTGGACATAGTAGCCGCGGTTCATCTCGACCGGACGGCCCGGGCCACCGGCGACCAGTGTCGCCCCTTCTTCGATGCCCGCGCGTATCAGCGTCTGCACCTTGTCGAACTGGCCTTGGTTGACGAGCGGCCCCAAGGTTGTCTCCGGCAGGAGAGGATCGCCAAGCCTTATGCTGGCGACCGCAGTCCGCGCCGCATCGAAGGCAGCATCGCGCTGGGAAACGTGGACCAGCATACGTGTTGGCGACTGGCAGTTCTGGCCGGCATTGGTGTAGCAGGCATGCACGCCGGCAATGACCGAGGCCCTGAGGTCGGCATCATCGAGGATTATGTTGGCCGATTTCCCACCCAGTTCCTGCGCAACGCGCTTGACCGTGGGGGCGGCAAGCGTTGCGACGCGAATGCCCGCAGCAGTGGAGCCGGTGAAGGACACTAGGTCGATCTCCGGATGAGAGGCGAGTGACTCGCCGACCGTCGGACCATCGCCGTTGATGAGATTGAAGACGCCTTGCGGCAAACCGGAGTCATGGATGATCTCGGCCAGTATCATGGCGCTGAGCGGCGCCATCTCGCTTGGCTTCAGCACTACGGTGCAGCCAGTCGAGATGGCCGGAGCGACCTTGGAGGCGACCTGGTTGAGCGGCCAGTTCCACGGCGTGATCAGCCCACAGACGCCGATCGGTTCATGGCGCACGATGCCGGGCCCCATGCGTTCCTCAAACTGGAAATCGGCAAGGACGCGCGCCGCCTCCTCGAAATGAAACAGCGCAACCGTCGCCTGGCGTTCGGTGGCGAAGGTGATCGGCGAACCCATTTCGAGGGTCATGGTCCGCGCGAGTTCGGGAAGTCGCTCACGAAAACCCTCGATGATGCCACGAAGCCAGCCAAGGCGCTGCTCGATGGTTGTCTCGGAATAGGTGGCGAAGGCGCGACGAGCCGCCCGGGCGGCACGGTCGACGTCTGCCGCCGAGCCGAGGCTGATCATCGCGAAGGTTTCCTCGGTCGCGGGATTGACGACGCCAAGCGTCGAAGGGGCGGCGGGATCGACCCACGCACCATCGATATAAAAGTTCAACCTATCCATTGCTGCCTGCCCTTGTGCCCGCCCGGGGCAATTCGTGCTTCGATACTATTTTATCCGGCCCCACTCGCAACGAGCGAGCCGGAGCGTTCCGTCAGGCGATGCGCTGCGGGTTCAGAGATGCCGTCCCTCGTCCACGGGCACGACAATGCCTGTGGAGCTGGTCAGATCGACGATGCAGGCAACAACCGCGCGCGCTACATCGTCGGGTGTGGTGACCCGGCCAAGCGGCAGCCGCTCCGCCGTCTTTTCCAATTGCTCCCGCGTGCGACCCGGCACGAACCCGGTGTCTACACCGGCCGGCGAAACCGAGAACACGCGCACCTTCGGTGCCAGCACCTTTGCAAGTGCAATGGTCAGCGCATCGACGCCGGCTTTCGCCGCCACATAGGCCAGGCTACTGCCCATTCCGGTTCGCGCAGCGATGGATGAGACGTTGACGATCGCCGCGCCGTTACCCCGCTCGAGCAAACCCCGGAAGGATCGAACCATGGCAAACGGACCGCGCAGGTTGATCATCACCGTCCGGTCAAAGATCTCGTCGCTCATGGCCGCAAGATCGGCGGCGGGAACGGGCGTGGTGGAGCCACCCGAATTGACCAGCGCGTCGAGGCTTCCGAACCGCTGCTCGATGGCCGCCGCCGCCCCGATGATCGAGGCGGCATCGTCCATGGCGATCCGCATGGCGATGTGGCCGCTGCCCTGCAGACCCGCCACAACCTCGTCGGCAAGCGCCGAGCGGCTGTTGTAGCCAATGATCACCGTCGATCCCAGCGCGGCAAGCCGGGCCGCCGTCGCCCGGCCGATGCCGCTGCTGCCGCCGGTTATCAGCACTGTCCGCGGCGCGGCGAGCGGCGGAATATCAATCAATGGCATGCAAGTCTCCCATGGCCCGATCCGGGTCCGTTTTTCTCAGGCACCATAGTCCCTGAGCGCTACCGTGGCAGCGGACCGGACAAAGCCGTGATCGCTTGAAAGCACGATGGCCGTGGCTCCAAGCGAAGTGGCGAACTCGAAATCGGGCTTGCTGGTCGGTAGCATCATGAGTGGCGTATCGGCGGCTTTGGCGGCTGCGGCGACGCGGCGACTGATGTCGGCGACCTTGGCGGGTGCCTCGGGATCATCGCGGAACGAGGCCGTGAGGTCGCCACGACCGATGAATAGCGCGTCGATGCCCTCCACCCTGGCAATGTCACCGGCCAGGTCGATAGCTTGCTGGTCTTCGATCATGGGGATCACGGCAACCTGGCTATCCTGCAGAGCCATGTGCTGGGTCGGTCCTGCACTTCCCCAATTGCTGGCGCGCGACAGGCCGACAAAGCCTCGGCTGCCACCTGAATAGTGACAGGCGCGGGCGATTGCGGTGGCCTTTTCGACCGACGCGACGTGGGGGACCATGATGCCCATGGCCCCACAGTCGAGAGCGGAGAGCACATTTGCCTCGGTGAACTCGGCAATCCGGACGATGGGGGCGAGATTTGACGCCCGCGCAGCGAAAATCATCAGGTCGGTCATGGCACGGTCGAGTGGCGCATGTTCCTGGTCGATGATGATGAAGTCGTAGCCGATCTGGCCCAGCATCTCGATCACCTGCGTCGTCGGCAGTTTCACGAAGGTGCCGAACATGCGCTGGCGGCCAAGCAGGCGCTCGCGGAATGAGGAAAAATGAGGACGCTGGTCGGACATGTGGTCTCCTTTTGCGCCCCTTCTATATGGCGGCCGGAGCAGCACCGATCCTGAAGGCCGAGCGTTTTGCTGTGCGAAATGGGGCGGCCGCACCGTTTCTGTAAGCGAAACGCCCGCGGTTTCCCGTTGCCGCCCCTGCGGTGGCGATGGGAGTTACACACCGCGCAAGCCATCAGCGCGTTCAGTTTCCAAGGACCGAAAACGTGGCCGATCCGACTATCCTCACCTGTGCGGTGACGGGCAATATCACGACCCTCGAGCAAACTCCCTACCTCCCGGTGACGCCGGAACAAATCGCCAAAGCCGGCCTCGAAGCGATCCGGGCCGGCGCTGCGATCATCCATGTTCATGTGCGCCATTCCGATGGCCGGCCGAGCATGGAGCTTAAGCATTACCGTGAAGTGGTCGAGCGCCTGCGTGCGGCCGAGGAGGACGTCGTCATTAACCTGACGACAGGCCCGGGACAGCGGTTCATTCCCAGCATAGACAACCCGAGCGTCGCGGCCCCGGGCACAACGCTGATCCGCCCGGAACCCCGCGTGACACATGTCGAGGCGCTGCGGCCGGAATTGTGCAGCCTGGACTTCAATACAATGTATTCGGGCTCCTCAGTGGTCATCAATACCCCGGCCAATCTCGCCATCATGGCTGAGCGCATCCAGGCGGCAGGCGTCCGGCCCGAGATCGAGGTATTCGACAGCGGCGACATCCAGCTGGTCAACGACATGGTCCGCCAAGGCAAGCTGGACACCCCGATGTTTTGCCAGATCGTGTTGGGCGTTCGCTATGGCGCGATCGCCACGCCGGAGACGCTCGCCTATCTGAAAAGCTTGCTTCCATCGGGCTCGAACTGGGGCGGCTGCGGCGTGGGCCGCTGGGAATTCCCGATGCTCGCGCAGGCCTGGCTCCTCGGCGGCCACGTGCGCGTCGGGCTCGAGGACAACATATTTCTTGAGAAAGGCGTGCTTGCCCAAAGCAATACGCAGCTCGTCGAGAAGGCAGTTCGTATCGTGCGTGAACTGGGAGGCAAGGTTGCAACGCCGGGAGAGGCCCGCGAAATCCTGGGCCTCAAGAAGCAGGCACCACGTCCAGAGTGACTACCGTCGGACGTCAGGTGAACGAGATAATCGAAGGAAAGGGCTATCATGTATACTGCGAGCGACCCGCGCTCCACCCTGGCAGGTGGAGCACCCAAGCCAGAGGCCAGTTGGGTGCACAAGAGTTTCTTTGGCTCGCAATTGGCGCTCTTCTACGGGACTGAGCCGCAGATCAAGGACGCCAGTGGCGAGACCTGGATCAGCCGTGGGCAAAATTTTGTAGTTGCCTACAGCAAGGCATTGCAGGGCGGCGCCTTTGTTCGTAGCGCGCAGGCGGACGAATATGCGGTTATCATCCCCGACGCCGAAACGCAGGTGGAGATCACCACCGAGGCCGGAACCGAGGTCGTGCCAGGATATTCCGTGGTCTTCGTGCCCCCCGGCAACAGCACTATCCGCATGCTGACCGCTGGGACGATCATACGCCTTCTCACCCCGAAATCCGACGACATGGCCAATGCTGCCTCGAATGCCGAAGCGTTCAGCGAGCCACACCCGAACGTGCCGCCCTTCGAGCAATGGCCCGAACCCGCGGGCGGGTTGAAGCTCAGATGGTACACGCTGGACGTGCCGGAGGATCTGTCGCGCTTCGGCCGCATCTATCGATGCACGACCTTCATGATCAATTTCCTCACGCCCCGCATTGGACCGCGCGCGCGTGACAATGTCTCGCCACACCATCACGACGATTTCGAGCAATGCTCGCTGGCGCTCACTGGTGCCTTCACACACCATCTGCGCTGGCCATGGACCACCAACATGGGTGCCTGGCGCGAAGACGAGCATCTCTATTGCGAGTCGCCATCAGTCTGCGTGATCCCGCCACCATCGATCCATACCACGACGGCCGAAGGTCCCGGCGTCAACCAGCTTGTCGACATATTCTCGCCGCCGCGCATGGACTTCTCGGCCAAGCCGGGCTGGGTGCTTAACGCAGATGATTATCCCATGCCGACAGCGTAAAGCGAAGCACGACGCAGAAAACGATGAAGCCGGGATGCATTGGCATCCCGGCTTCATCGCATCGGTGGACAGAGAGGCCGGGAGGTCGCCCCCTTGCCACCGATATTAGGGCGCCAGGCCAACCAGCTTGGCAGGATTGTCAGCCACCATGGTGCGGACATCGGCCTCGCTGAATCCTAGGGCCAGGCAAAGCTTGATAGCCTGCCGCATGCCTTCGACCGGGGTCGGATTGTCCACCTGACCAAGATCCGAGCCGATCGAGGAATTCTTCACGCCGGCCGCCTCGATATGTTCCTTGAGCTCCTGAGGCGAATAGACGTTGAAGCGTGAGTCGACGTACATCGCCGCCGACTGCTCCACGATCACGCCGAGCTTGGCGAAGTCGGCAATGTCGGCATAGGTAAAGTGCAGGCCATACATCGGATGGTTGATCAGCAGCCGCTTGACCCCACGGCTACGCGCCTCGTCGAAGAGCTTCCAGATTTCCCAGACATGCAGGTGTCCCGACGACAGGATCACGTCGAACTCGGCCACCTGATCGAGAATCTGCTTCACGGGATCGAGAATGTTGCCGAGCTCGTCCACTACCGTCAGGGCCGGCGATTGCATCAGTTGCACATTCGACACGAGCCGCGACTTGCGGTGGGAGCTGCGGATGTGATTGGCGGCCTGCGCCGTCGGCATCCAGATCAACTTGGCGCCCATCTTGAGCTGTGCATCGACCACATAGGGATCGAGCCCGCCCGTGGAATTATTGAGCACCAGACCGCTGAACATCGAGAAGTCCGGGTTGGCGATCAGCCGTTCCATTAGTGGAATGAAAGGAGCGGCAGAATAGTGGTGATCCTTGAACAACACGCCGCGCATGCCGGCTGCAATTGCCTCTTCTGCCGCCTGCATATGGTCGAGCTGCCTTGGCATGGTGGAAGGGCCGGAATGCACGTGCAGATCGAGCGCTCCCCTCAGCAGACCAGCCGCAACCTCTTCATCGACGCCTGCCATGAGGCGCCGCGCCTCTTCCCGGTTCTGTTCACTCGTCGCCATCTTGCTCTCCGCTGGATACAAGTTCGGCTTAGAGGTTGACGCCTGCGCGTCTCAATCTATAGTCCCTCATGTTTCGTCTAGCGAAACGAAATTTGCGAGGGAGGAAGACATTCCGTGGCTATTCGTTCGATCGAACGCTGCCTCAATGTGCTGCTGGAACTGAACCGGCAGCCCATCAATACTATCGCGCAGCTACACGCCCGTACCGGCCTGCCAAAGCCGACACTCGTTCGTATCCTCAAGACACTGGAGGAGGCGGGCTATGTCGAGAACGACACGCGGCAGGGCGGGTATCAGGTCAGCGCGATGGTGACCTCGCTCAGTTCGGGCTACCACAAAGGCCCGTTGGTGGTTGAAGCCGGCCGCGCCTGGGCGTTGGCGATTACGCGGAAGCATAAGTGGCCGATTGCGATCGCCCTGCCCGACTATGACAGCATGGTTGTGCGCTTCAGCACCGTGCCTGACAGTCCGGTTTCGCCGTTCCACAGCACGGTCAACAGGCGGCTGCAGATGCTCACCCGGGGGTTGGGGCTGGCCTATGTGGCATTCATAGAGCGCGAAGAGTTCGAGTTGATCCTTGACGTGCTGATGAAATCGGACGACCCGGAAGACGGATTAAGCCATCATCCTCAGGAACTTAAGCGCCTTCTGGCGCAGATCAAGGAAGCCGGTTACGCGACCCGTTCATCAATGGTGGAGCCGCGAAATTCGAACACCATTGCCGTTCCGATCATCAGCCAGGAAGGCCGCGTCCTGGCAAGCCTGGGCCTAACCTATTTCAAGTCCGCCTTCAGTTCCGAGCAGGAAGCATGCTTGCGTTTTGCTCCGGTTTTGCAGTCAGCAGCCCTCGCAATTTCTGACGATCTTGCTCGCCTTTCTCAGAACATGTCGGTGGACGTGACGGAGTACGGCGCCATCTGACGGCGAGGATCGGCCGATCACGCCACTTCGCTGGCGCGTTCCGAATCCACTGCCAGGACGACCTTGCCGAGTTGTTCGTTCGCGTCCAGCAGCGCGTGGGCCTGCCGCACGTCGGCCAGCGGGAATACGGCGTGGATGCGGGTGGTCATCCTGCCGTCCGCCAGCAATGGCCACACGGCATCCACGAGCGCCTTGGCGATCTGGCCCTTGTATGCTGCCGAGCGTGGGCGCAGCGTCGAGCCGGTCAGGGTGAGCCGGCGACGCACGAGGTCGCGAATGTTGACTTCCGCCGTTGCGCCCTGATGGCTGGCGATGAAGACGAGCCGGCCATCGGGGGCCATGAGATCCAATTGCTGCTGCACATAGGACCCGGCCTGTGCGTCGAGGGCGACGTCGAGGCAATGCTCGCCTGCGTGATCTCTTATCGCTCCCGCCCAGTCTTGCCGATAGTCAAACACGGCATCGGCGCCTAAATCCATGCAAGCTGCCCGCTTCTCGGCACTTCCGGCCGTGGCGAAGACGCGGGCTCCCCTGAGCAGCCGGGCCATCTGGATGCCGGCCATTCCAACGCCGCTCGAGCCGCCCTGCACCAGCAGTGTCTCGCCCTGGGCCAACCGCCCCAGCCAGATGATATTGTTCCAGGCGGTGAAAAAAGCCTCGGGCAGGGAAGCCGCCTCGATGAAGCTGAAGCCGCGCGGGAGCGGCATGCACTGCGCGGCGGGAACGACTACACAGTCCGCATAAGCACCACCATTGGTCAGTGCGCAAACGGCGTCGCCAATCTTGACTGTGTCCACGCCATCGCCAATTGCGGCGACCGTTCCCGCCGCATCGAGCCCTGGAATGTCGGTGACCCCGGGCGGCGGCGGATAAAGGCCGCGCCGCTGCTGAATATCAGGACGGTTCACGCTGGCGGCATAGACGTTCAAAAGGACTTCGCCGGGACCGGGAGCTGGAACCGGACGCTCCACGATGTCCAGGACTTCGGGCCCGCCGGGGCGGGCAATTTGAACTACACGCAATTGGCTCATCCTTCCACGGTTGTGCACCGACCTAGCATCTTGCGCCGGGCACACAAATCGGTTGTCCCAGTGTTTCGCTCAGTGGAACGGAGGCGATAGGACGTGGCGCCAGGCAGCGAACCACGGTTTTGTCCGATGTAATAACCCAGCAGCCAACACTGTCCTGGGGACCCTCGCAGCTAGGTGTCGGAATTTCTTCCCCGACCCATTACTGTCGGGAGTCGACCATCCACCCCCAACCACAACGGGCCATGACAATACATTCCGACCTGCTCGCCGCCCTGATCTTTCTCGCCTTCGGTATCGTCGCTGTCGTTGTCGGCTACGGCTATGGCTTCGGCACCATGTCCGCTCTTGGCTCCGGAGCCATGCCGATCCTTGCCGGAGGTGGCCTTTGCATTCTCGGCCTTGCTCAACTGGCACAGACAGCCGCAGCGCGGCAGGCCGGACAGCAATTGGTTTCCGCCTTTCCGCGACGCGAACTGCGCCCCCTGCTGTTGATCCTGGCGGCCATTCTGGCCTTCGGCCTCCTGATTGACCATGTCGGCCTGCTGCCGTCTCTCGCAGCGCTGGTGGGCATCAGCTGGTTCGCAGACAGCGGCGGGCGCAAACGCGAAATGCTTGCCGTGCTGGTCGCCGTGGTCGTGCTGATCGTGGCCATTTTCTATTTTGGCCTGGGCATTCCATTCCGCCTCGTAGCCTGGAGGTTTTGAGCATGGACCTTTTTTCCTCGCTCGTCATGGGACTGCAGGTGGCGGTTACGCCGGTCAACCTGCTCTATTGCCTGCTGGGCGTGACGCTGGGCACCGCTATCGGCGTGCTGCCCGGTGTCGGGCCCATCATCACCATCTCGCTCCTGCTGCCGCTGACCTTCGGGCTGACGCCCGAGGCATCGATCATCATGCTCGCGGGCATTTTCTATGGTGCTGCCTATGGCGGTTCCACCACCTCCATCCTGGTCAACCTGCCCGGTGAGGCCGCGTCCGCCGTGACGTGCATAGACGGTCACCAGATGGCCCGGCAGGGTCGCGCCGGCGCCGCACTTGCCGTGGCCGCCCTGGGCTCCTTCTTCGCCGGTACGGTCGGTACGCTGGTGATCGCCCTCGCCGGCCCGCCACTCGCCGGCATAGCGATGCGCTTCGGCGCCGCGGAATACGCCGCATTGGTTTTCGTGGCGCTGCTCACCACCGCTGCAATGACACGTGGCGGTGTGGTCAAGGGGGTCGGGGTCGTGCTGCTTGGCATGGTCTTCGGCACGGCCGGCTCGGACGTATCCACCGGCATGTTCCGCTTCACCTTCGGCATTCCCGAACTCCGCGATGGTGTCGAATTCGCGGTGCTCGCTGTGGGACTCTTTGCTGTCGCCGAGATCATCGGCAATATCGGGGAACCCCAAGGGGAAGCCGTGTCGTCTCGCAATATCGGCCGGCTCTGGCCAACGCGTGACGATTTCAAACGTGCCTGGCCTGCCGTGCTGCGTGGCACCGGACTTGGCACGGTGCTGGGGGTTCTGCCCGGTGCGG
>Ga0307414_10001251_pt1 | contig 13111 bp, 14 predicted proteins | sample DK1Ometagenome_FD_203804 | JGI IMG/M metagenome (GOLD analysis project Ga0307414, IMG submission 203804) | Maize rhizosphere microbial communities from greenhouse at UC Davis, California, United States - DK15-O-3 | ecosystem: Host-associated > Plants > Roots > Rhizosphere > Soil | place: USA... | reverse complement strand
CATCATTCGTTCCCGTGACGGTGATCGTCACGCTCGAACTGGAGGTTGCGCCATGCTCGTCGGCAATCGTGTAGCTGACGAGAACATCGACGGTCTCGCCCTCGGCCAGACCATCGAAATCCGTGCCAGGATCGAACTGGACCTGGTTGCCGACGACACTCGCCGAGCCCTGCCCAGAAGGCGCGCTCGCGGCGGTAACGGTCAGAACGGCGCCATTGTCGACGTCGGTATCGTTCGCCAGAACGTCGACCGTGACGGATGCATTTTCGGACGTGGTTGAAGAATCGGCGTTCGCGACCGGACGGTCGTTGGTGCCGGTCACGGTCACGACGACCTCGCGGTCGACGTAGCCCCCGTGATTGTCCTCGATGCGGACCGTAAACGTCTCGCTGGCGGTCTCTCCCTCGGCGAGGTTTTGAACCGCACCATTGGCGACGCTGTAGGACCAGGTCACCGTTCCCTCGCCAGGCCCCGTCGCAGAGTCGCTCACGGATGCGTTCAGCGTTCCACCAAGCTCATTGTCGGCGCTGGCGGTCACACTGGTCGTGTGCGTATCGGTGAGATCGACGTCGTCGAACGTCAAAACGCCGCTGTCGATGAGATCGGGATCGCTCTCATCCTCGACCAGTGCCCCAACGAGATCCGCGGCGGTGACGGTCGGCAAGTCGTTCGTGCCGGTCACTGTGACGACGACGACGCGCTCGACATAGCCCCCATTGTTATCGGTGATGCGAACGGTGAAGCTCTCGCTCGCCGTCTGTCCTTCGGCCAGATACTGGGTTGCCGAATTGGCGACCGAATAATTCCAGGTGACTGTCCCGTCGCCCGCGCCGGTCGCGGAATCGGTGATTGTCGCCGTCAACGTACCGCCAAGAGTGTTCCCTGCCACGGCGATTACGCTCGTGCTGTGCGTATCGGTGAGATCAATGTCGTCGAACGTGAGCGTGCCGCTGTCGGCAAGGTTGGGGCTGCTGGCATCTTCCACAACCGCGCCTGTCAGGTCCTGAACAAGGATCGCCGGTGCATCGTTGGTGCCGGTCACCGTGACGACAATGACCTGTTCGACATAGCCGCCGCTAATGTCCGCGATGCGGACCGTGAACGTCTCGGTCGCGGTCTGCCCCTGCGCAAGGTATTGCACCGCAGAATTCGCGACAGAATAATTCCATGTGACCGTGCCGCCGCCGACACCGGCTGCCGCATCCGTTACCGACGCCGTGAGCGTTCCGCCGAGCGCGTTCGTCCCCGCGGCGGTCACCTGCGACACGCTGTGCGTGTCGGTCAGGTCGACATCGTCGAAGGTGATGGTACCGGCATCGCTAAGCTTGCCGTCGACGACGGCAGCGTCCTCCGTGACCGCCCCGGCCGCGTCGGCAGCACTGATCGTCGGAGCATCGTTGGTGCCCGTCAGAGTGACCTGCACGGTCGCCCAGCTCAACGTCCCGTTCGAAAGACGGATTGCATAGGTGAAATAGTCGACAGCGGTCTGTCCGGCCGCAAGCCAGTCGAGAGGTCCCGAATCATATTTGACCTTGCCGTTCTCGATCCAGATGTTGGCGCCGAGCTGGCTTTTTTCGACGCAGCCGGCGGCGTCCTTGACGGTCAGGTCGATTACGCTGTCGCCGCTCGTGGTCGCAACGGTCGTGCCGTCGGCGCTGGTGGTCGTCGTCCCGTTGAGGTTGACGTCGTCGATCGACCATAAGACCTTGGCGTTGCCACCGAGATCGTCCGCCATGACGTCGAATGTATAGATGGCATCTTCGCCGGCGACGTAGCTGTTGTCGGTCGCCTGAGGCGTGTTCATGAACGAGGTGGTCGTGCCACCACTGGTGTTCGTCGGCATCTGTACTGGCCCCCCAAGGCAACGCGCGAATCACCCCCCGGCGACTCGCTTAACTTTCGTTAACTACGGAAAATTTACGTGTCCCCACAAGGGCTTGGTTTCGCCTGCGTCCCGAAAATGGACAAAGGCCTCGCAAACGGTGGCTTGACGGAGCGGGTTCTTCCGGGGGCGCAGCTTAGGCTGGCGCCTATTTTCGCCGTGGGCGGTAGCTACGCTCCGCTCGAGTAAACGCAGGCGCTCAACGGGACAGCGTGCGACGCGCCCATTGCGTTCCTCTCCTGCGGTAACGGCGCCGTGGCCCGAACGCTGCCGAGACAATCCGGTCCGAACCGGAGGATTACGCAACATTCCAGAAACCGGCGCGCCGCTAAAGCCAAGCCAGCCCGCGCTCAACCCACTTGTGGCGCGGGCCTCCCGTTTGGGCCCGCCGGTACGAATGCGCCGGCGGGCCCTTTTTTATCACTCCGGCAGGACAGTTTCGCTGAAGCGCTCGCTGCGCGTGAAAAGCTCGTTCCTGAGGGCTTCGGCCTCAAGGTCGGCGGCCACGGCATAAAGGTTGGCCGCGGCGGCGGCGTCCAGACCGGCGGCAACGTTCCGGCAATATCCGGCGGCCGCCCGCAGGCCTTGCGGATCGCGCCGCGGCCTTTCGCTGGCGGCACCGCAGCTATCGAGCGCGCGATCGAGCCTCGACAGCACCTCGGAGCGCCAGAAGATCCCATTGTCATTTGGCATCGTCATCGCGGGAAACGCCTTCAGGATCCGTGGATTTGCGCTCGGCTGAGCGCCTGGCCGTCGGCCGCAACGGCCTGCTGCCGGGCGGCTGCATGAGAATCGTTGCTGTAGACCAGCATGGCATCGATATCGAGAAGGACCGCTCGTTTGGGCATCGCCTGCACAACGGTATGGCTTGCTTGAAGCTCCGTTTTGCCAACCGGAAAATCGGACGGCCGGCTGTCCCGCAACATTGACGCATGTTTCGTCAGGCGAGAGCGATCGCCGGGACTGACTACTGAGCGGCGGGACTGGCCTCAGCACATGCTCGCGAGCCCCCGGCTCATTAGCCTGCCGTTGACCATGATCGTTGCCGCCGCGTTAAATGCCGGCCGGTAAATCCAAGGGCGCAGCGCGGTGAGATGTCCACACGAACGGGCTGCATCGAATGATTAGAAGTCCTGCCCGCCCTCGCCTTCCCAGCTACTCAAGGCGGCAGGACTTCTTCTCAATCCTGTACAGCAAGGCCGTTAAAAATGCCCTCGCTCGATCCCCATGAAGAGGCCGAGAACTGCCGCCGCCAGGCCCTGGCCTATTTCGGCCGCCCCGAAGCTGACGTCCTGCTTCGGATCGCGCGCGGGTTCGAGCAGCTAGCGACCGAGCCTCTTACGAACCGCGCAAATGATTCTAGCTTGCGGTCGCCTTCGTAGGCCTGGGTAAAACATGGGGCCCTCGCCCGCAGCGGCTCGCTGCCGCATCAACGGATAGATTGGTCTTGGCGCCGGATGACGCTGAAATTGACCAATGTGGTCCAAACTGAAGGTCCTTGTTCAGCCTTGCCGGCTAAGTCCGCCAGAGAGGCGGCAATTGAGAAGTCCCATGTTGCATGAGATGGCAGAGCGTTTGGTCGGTGCGGATCTCGCAACGGACTCGGGCCGCGCCATCGTCGAGGAACGCTATGCCTTGCTCAGGCAGCAGGTTCCGATCGTTTACCTTCTGGGCTTCGTCAACCTTACCGGAATGGAGCTCGCGACCGGCGGCACGCTCGCCATCGGCTTCAACCTTCCGACCTTCGTCGGAGCCTGCGGTGCGCTCCGACTGGCGCAATGGTATCGTCATTCCGGGAGCGTCAGCCATCGCAAAATGGTGATGCGGTTGACGGGTACGGTGCTGTTTGCGGCCATCGTCTGCGCCGCTGTCTGCCTCCGTTGCCTTCACCTCCTCAACGTCGGCAGCGACGCATCGCACATGGCCGTCATGCTCTTCGGCGGCCTTACGGCCATCGGGGTTTCCTACGGCCTCACCGCACTGCCGCTTGCGAGCCGAATTCCCCTGGTGCTCATCATTGTACCGCTCGTTGCAGTCGCCTTCGCGTCTGGCGATCCGCAATTCGCTTCGGCGGCGTTCGGCCTGGTCGTGGTTGCAGCACTCACCATGCGGCTGCTCTCGCTGCACAATCGGCACCTGACCGACCTCATTCGCTCGCGATCCCTGATCAAGCATCAACAGCTCCTGACCGAATGCGCTCACCAGGAAGCCGTCGTTGCCGCAACGACCGATTTCCTGACCGGCCTGCCCAACCGCCGGGCATTCGTTGCGGCCATCGAACGCGCCGTTCAGGACACAAGTGCGGAGAGGAATTTCGTCGTTGGCCTGCTCGATCTCAATCGGTTCAAGGCCGTCAATGATACGTTTGGGCACGAGGCCGGCGACCGGCTTTTGCAGAGGGTTGCATCGAGGCTGGTCGAGGACCTCGGAGTCGACGGAATGGTGGCCCGTCTCGGAGGAGACGAATTCGGCGTCCTGCTTCCTTCCGTGCACTGCGGAGACGTCGCCCGGAAGGTGGGGATGAGGATCCTCAGCGCCGTCAGCCAGGCGGTCGTCATCGAAGGCCGATCATTCGAGGCATCGGCGTGCTGCGGCATGGTGATCGCAACGCGGACAGCCGGAATGACACCATCGCGCATCATGGCCGACGCCGACCTCGCTCTCTATCAGGCCAAGGACGGCGTGACCGACGGGGTCGCAATCTTCGAGGCCCGGATGGAAGCGCCGCGCCGCCGCCGGATCGCGATTGAGCGGGCGCTTCGGGCTCCGGGCGTCGAAGCAGCGCTTCATGTGGTGTTTCAGCCAATCGTCGATCTCAAATCCGGCGTCATTCTCGCCCACGAGGCGCTTGCGCGTTGGTCCGACCCGGAGCTTGGCGACGTGTCGCCGGCCGAGTTCATTCCCATCGCCGAAAAGCTCAATCTCATCGAGCAGCTCAACGACCGGCTGATGGACCTCGCCTTCGCCGAAACCGGAAACTGGGCCCCGCAGATCCGTCTGGCGTTTAACCTCAGCGCGCTGCAGCTCTGCGACGCAAATTTTGCAACGACACTGCTCACGAAGCTCCGCACTGCGGGCCTCGCTACCGGCCGGCTGCAGGTTGAGGTGACCGAAACCGCTCTCCTCGCCGACTTCGACCGGGCAAGGCAGAATATCCGGGCCTTGAGCGAAGCGGGCGTGCTGATCGTCCTCGACGATTTCGGGGCCGGCTATGCATCGATCGGCTATCTGCGGGAGCTGCGGTTCGACCAGATCAAGCTCGACGGGGCATTGGTAACCGCGGCCCAGGACAGCAGCGACGGGAAACGCCTGCTCCAAGCAGTCATCGGCCTGTGCGACTTGCTCGGCGTGTCCAGCGTCGCCGAGCATATCGAAAGCGAAGAGTTGCTGCGGCTGGTGTCCGCCATGGGATGCACTGCGGGGCAAGGCTTTTGGCTCCACCGGCCAGTTGCCGCGCAGCAACTTCGTGGACTCGAAACCATCCAGTTGGTGTCGAACGTAGTGCCGTTCGGACGTCACGCCGCCGCCTGACTTTGTTCAAGATGGCCAGCGGGTCGAGGCAGGCAGTGCGCGGGTTGGTCTTCCCCGGAGCCTGATCAGAGCGACTTGGGAGACAATCGGCGGCGCAGGTCCGCCATGCCGATCTGCGCAACTGCCGCCTGCGGGTCGGTCGAATTCAAGACCGTCCCGACGTGCCCTAGGATCTGGGCAGCGATGTCGAGGTCCTGCAGTCTCGCGCTATGGCGCGCTGTGACCGTGCGGTCGTCGGCCAGCTCGTCGCCGAGCGCTTCGAGCAGCCGCGCGACATAGCCGAGTTCCTCGCACAGGCGTGCGTTCAGCGCCCCGGGTATCGCATCTTGCGCCCCGGCTGCCGGTTCGGCGGCCTGCTCCGCTAATGGGACGCCGGCCCTCACTTGGGCGACGGCGGCATCGACGTGCTCCTGCCCGCTTCGCCTTGCGTGGGGAAGCCAGTCATAAAGCGGCAACGGCATGTCGAAGTGAAGGCCGCACTCGTGCGATTTAACCCAGACGACCGTACCGCTTGCCCGCAAATGGCCGCGCCTCAGTTCGACCGCGGTCCCGACGCAAGGGGGGTCCTGCATTTCAACGAGCGCGCCGCCAAGCGACACGTTGCGCACGGTGACCTTGCGCATGCCGCCACCTGCATGAAGCGTCGCGGCAAGTAAGAGTTTGGCGCGTTCCGTGTGCCGTTTGTCGCTCACGGCTTCGGGATCCTTTGCAGAGGTTTCCACCCTATAGAGTAGCGCTGCAATCTCACCAATCTTCGAGGGCCGCGGCGAGGAGCCGAGCAACAGATCGAGGCGTCTGTTTCCGGCCCTTGGTCGCGATTTCGCTCATGCACTGATCGGACGGCGGCGTCGTGCATCTTTGTCCATCGCTCTCAAAACAAACCGGCAGCGAGAGCCCGCATGAGCAGAAACGCGCCAGTTACGAGAACCGCTATGCCGATGATTGCGCCGAGGCCCAGAAGAACCTTCGCACCCTGGCGATAGCGAAGTTGCCCTCCCCGTTGCGGATAGAGCGCGCTAACGATCAGCATCAATCCGATGAAGATGGCAGCTATGCTCGCCGCGACGTCAATGCTGAGAACATTCATCGGAAAGCTTTCAAAGCGATACGGGGCTCGGCGACAGCCCGAACCGCAAGGGGTGCATGGCGCTAGGCTGCGTCCGTCAGCGCCTCACTTGCCGATCTTTGCCCGGCTCGAACAAGAAAGGCGGCCCGATACTCTGGACCGCCTTCCATTATGCCTCGGGGGCAGAGGCCTCGGCGCAACAATGCTAAAACGTCCACTGGGTTCCAGCTCGAACTGCCAGCCGCCAGAGCAGACAAGAGGTTCGCAACCGAAGGCCTGCCAGCCAGACTTCCGCTAACGAAATTTCGCCCGGGCTGCCGGGTATATGCGGAATCGGCGTCCCGAAGCGTCTGTAGAGGCGGGCGCACGATCGTGTTCGCGTTCAGGCCCATTACCGCAAGGGGTTCGCCGACTTCGCGAAGACCGACTGGCCGACAGGCTTCATGCCTGATCGAGTAGCCCGCACAAGGTCCTTGAAGCGGCATCCCGACCATTGAAGGGCGTAGATGGCGAAAAGGCTGTGGGCAGGTCTCGACGTTGGAGTCGAGACGACGAGCGTGTGCATCATCGATGAGAACGGCGAGGTGGTACACAAGGCGGTGTGCTCGACGGCCGTTAAAAGCCTTCACCGGGAGCTGGTCTTCCTCAAGCGCCGGAAGTGGGCGACGGTGGCCATGGAGTCCGGAGGTGGGACAAGCCTCGCCCGGGGTCTGCAGGCGCTCGGCTACACGATCATTTTGTACGAAACCCGCCAACTCAGCGGTTTTCTCAAGGTTCGGCGGATCAAGACCGATGCCGGCGATGCGTTTGGGATCGCCGAGGTTGGCAGGGTCGGTGCGCGCCTGGTTTCGAGAGTTCACCTGAAAAGCCTCGAATGCCAGTCGCTCGGCGCTCGTTTGAGAATTCGGCGGCACATCATCATAAGCCGGGTAAAAGCCGTAAATCTGCTTTGTCGGCAGCTCGAGCACTTCGGCGGGCGGGTCACCAAGTCGACCAGATCCCCCTTGCTGCGCGAAAGGGTGGAGAGCGAGATCCGGGCACTATTTGGCCGAACGTCAACGCCGCTCGTGGCGGAGTTTCGACGGCTACTCGACTATTGCCTCGACCTTATGGCCCGCGAGAAGGTGATCGAACGCGACCTCCTCCAGTTCGCGCGGTCTAGCGAGGTCTGCCGGCGATTGATGCAAATTCCGGGTGTCGGCCCGATTTGCGCTTTGTCATTTTATGCGGCCGTCGACGAGCCCGAGCGATTTGCACGAACCAGCCAAGTTGGCTCATATCTCGGCCTGACGCCCAGGCTCCACCAATCGGGTTTAACCACACGATCCGGCCGCATTTCCAAGATGGGCAACAAGGAAGCGCGATCTCTGCTCTTCACGGCCAGCGTGCGATTCATGATGTACTGCAGTCCGGACGTCGAACTGTACGCCTGGACCAGGTCTATCGAACTGCGCTGTGGCCGCTTGAAGTCCCGCGTGGCGCTTGCCCGCAAGTTGGCTACCGTCATGCTCGCCATGTGGAAATCTGGCGAACCTTACCGACCACGCCTGGCCCAGCCGGCGGCGGGTGGGACGCTTTCAGAAGTTCGCGGGGGCCGGACCTCGTTGGCTGCTCTGCCTGACCCGACGCCACAGTCGTCGGCAAACGCGGTAGAAGTCCTGAGGCGGGCAACCGCGAGCCTGCAAGAACGACCTGGAGAAGCCAGCTCGCTGTCAAGCGAGGCCAGTTGATAAAGGCTAGGTCCAATCGCCGCGTTCGGTCTCCCGTCGCGACCAAGGACATATCAGCCTTTGATACATCAATCGCCGTACATTGAGGCTCGTCCACCAGCAGCGCAATGAGGAGCTAGATCAGTCAGCCAGCAGGCGGATCGGTCTGCAGGGATGTCGGTGTCCTATTCAGCGTCCCACCCGAGCGGGACATCCTCGATAGGCGCCGCCTTCCCTGCTTTTGCCGACATGAGCCGGCGAGAACCCAAACACCCGATCAAGCAACCCCGCGTGGGAAGACCACTTGGGGAAAGGAGCAGTCATGCGCAAACAACAGATCGAAAACGCCGCCTACGAAGTCGCAACCCAGGTTCGCGCAGTCGAGGACACGATCGACGCCGCTCTCGCCGAAATCGCCGAACTCCAGGCACGCATCATGCGCGCCAATGCCGTCGCCCGCGTCTCGTTTGCAACGGCGCACCCGGTGCTCGAGGAGCTGGCAGAGGCCGTGAAGGGCCTCGTCGGCGCGCGTGGATCTGTGGTCGGATGCCATTCGGCGCTGGCCGAGGCGAAGACCCAGGTTCCGGGGCTCCGGACGGTATCGTTCGGCGAAGGCGAGGAGTGCCCGAAGAAGACCGCCTTCGCCGACCTTCGTATCGTCGCCTGATTGACACTGCCGGCCCGGCTCAAAGCCGGGCCGGCCCATACCGCCATGCTGAGCCCTCAAATCTATTATGCCCTTCTGTTCTTCGTGAGCACCTACGCGTTCCTGCGTGGGTGTGCCGACGAAAGGATCGCTGCGGCGACTTGCATCCTCGCTACGTTCGCCACGAACCTCGTCTACTCGCCTCGTGGCGGTTATGTGGACGTGGAGCTTGGCGTGCTGATGGTCGACATTGGCGCTTTGTCGGTCTTCACCGTCCTCGCCCTTCGATCCGATCGCTTCTGGCCTCTCTGGATCGCCGGACTGCAGCTGGCGACGGTCATCGCTCACGTCCTGAAGTCGGTGGAGCTCGACCTGATGCCGCAGGCCTACGCCGCCGCGGCCCGCTTTTGGGTCTACCCCATCTTCCTCATCATCGTGGCCGGCACCTTCCGCAGCGCCCGGCGACGGGCGTTAGTCGAAGTGCGATGGTAGCCGGTTTGTCTGGCTTCGGCAGGCGCGGAGACCTCCAAGATGTTTGCTCAAAGAGACCGTCACCCAAACGGCGTGAACGAAGGTCAGAGATCCGGCCCCTGGAAGGCGAGAGCCGAGGCACACAGCCGCCAAGAAAAAAGACCCGCCGGGCGCCTTGGCGTCCGACGGGCCTCTTACAGTTTGGCACGCTGACAAGCGCGATCAATCGCGCTTGGCTGCCTTTAGCCTCACGAACCTTGCTCTCCGGTTGCACTTCGCTCCGCACCAGATCGAAAATATTGCGGCCCGTCGCCATGATTGTGGCGTTGGGGATGGGGGATTATGCGGGGCCTCGAGGCCAGCCGCCGCGATCGTCTAGCAAGAGCGTCCCACGGCGGGCCGGGGCCTGCCGGCGATCTGAGCGATGCACCGGCGGGCCCCACCCTCATTCATCTCAAATCCTCGTGTCAGGGCGTGCAGCGCCCGGCGGGCTCCCAGCCCGAAGGGGCGATCGTCCATTGGGCGGCAGACGGGTGGACGACGAGCACCAGCGCCCGGGCGAAGCTCCGTGCCTTCGGCGCAGCGGGTACGCCCGTGGGCACGATTGCCGACCCGCGGGCTTCGAGCTCCTGAACACCCGACGGCGTTTCGATGCACAAGGCGCCGTCGAGCAGGATCAAAGCCTGCGGCCCGGGCGGGACAAGCACCCCTGCCCCGTTCCCCGCGGGCAGCGTCAATTCCATGAACCGCGCGGTGAGGTCGGGGCCCTCGGGCACGAGCAGCGGCCCGACGGTGGCGATGCGTTCGCCTCCGCCGGAACTCCAGTCGGGCCGATCGTTGACGGTCTGGAGGAACACCTGGCCGCCAAGGGCGACGATGACCCGTCCGTAGAGCGACCGGACGGCTTCCGCCGACGCAACATCCGGGAAGCGGTCGATGTGCCAGTAGAGGGCTTGCGGCATCGGCCCGAGATTGATCGACGCATTCCAGAAGCAGCCGGCCGCTCCACCGCCGAACCGCGCTTCGTCTACGCATGGATCTGGCGTTCCGACTGCCGCAAGGGGCGCTTGCGCAAAGGCTCGAGTGGGCACGAACAAAGCCGCCGTACCCGCAAGCGCGATCAGGATGAGCCGAGATCCATTCATCTTGCCCGCCCCCGTAGCAGCAGGTGCATGTTCCTGTTAACCTGCCGACAACTTGTAGCACGGCGAAAAGATGAAATACTGGCGAGCAGCCCTTCTCGGATTTCTCGGAGCCGCCGTCGTCTTCATGCTCCTGCCCGTGCCCGCGACGCTCGCAATTCCATCTCAAATCCTCATCCTGCTCGCTCTTCAGCTCGCCGGGATCGGCGTCGGGCTTGCCGCGGTCCGGCTTCGGCGAAGACGGACATGCGAACACTTCGATCTTCTGCCCGGGCTCGGCCAGCGCATGAAGGGCCGCGCGAAGCTCAGGATCGTGCACTCGCGCGAATAGGCGCCGATCCTCTCGCAATGCCTCCGGATCGGAGCAAAGTCTCACCCTCTGGTAAGGCGCTCCACCTAGATGCCGTGCCCACGTCACGATTTGGGAGGCAGGGGTGGCAAGGAGCGCGAGTCTCTTCGGGACAGGTGTGCCAATCGCTGTAGCCCTGGCCGGTTTAACCCCCGCCGCAGCTGCCGAACCCGCAGAGCGGCAGGTAGGTGCGACCTCGCGTGCTACCCTCACCATCGCAGTTTCCGTGGCGCCTCGGGCAGGCGTTCGCTTTAGATCCAATCGTGCGGCACCGGCTGAAGATGCTGGGCCGGGTCAATGGTGCACCTGGTCGACCTCCGCCCTCCGGGTTCTCTCCATAGAATTGCAATCGACGGTCCGGCACCGCGTGCCGGCGCCGCCGGTCCGGGTCGAGGCGGGCCGCTCCCCGGCTGATTGCGCAGCCAATGACGCGCTCCATCTGCGGATCGCCGACTTCAGCGCGCAATCGCCGGCCGGCGCCGCTCTGCTTCTCGTTGCCCCCGAATAGGCAAACAGCTCGCGTTAACCGTCCCTGCTAACGTCGCAGCTTCAACCGACGGCGTTGACGCTCCGTTAACCGGTCGAGGCTAATCCACGGCCGAATGCATCCGTTTTGGATGGATCTCGCCGGTGGACGGCTTGTGAAGCGGGGACCTGAAACAGTGGACAAAAAGATCAAACTCTATCGCGGGCTCGTGGCCTGTGCCGCGACGCTGGCAACGCTCGGCGCCCCGGGAAGCGCACAGGCATCGACCCAGGGCAGCCTCGGATCGACCTCGACGGGTTCGGTATCCATCTCCGCCTCGGTACCGAGCCGGGTACGCATCAGCGGGCTTTCGGACGTGGCCTTCACCAACGTCGATCCCAGCGCCGATGTCTCCAACGCGCAGAATGTCTGCGTCTGGAGCAATACCAGCACTCAGGGCTACCGGCTGACGGCGACGGGAAGCGGCGCGAGCAATGCGTTCACGCTCGCCAATGCCGCGCTCACCGTGCCTTATACGGTCGAGTGGAGCGGCTCGTCGGGCCAGACCAGCGGCACCGCCCTAACGGCGGGCTCGGCGTTGACCGGTCTCACCTCGAGCGCAACCAATTCGAACTGCGCGTCCGGACCGTCGGCAAGCGCGAGCCTCATCGTCAAGATCGGCGCGTCGTCGCTGCAGACGATGAATGCATCGACGAGCTACACCGGCACGCTGACCCTGCTCGTCGCCCCCGAATAAGAGGGCGCACCGGTGGCAGTGGGGTTTTCCGCCGTCGGTCTCCGATCGGCGCCGGGCTCCCCTGTGCCCTGCGCCCGGCGAACCTGGCGTGGCATCGCCTGGAGCACGTGGCTTGCTCTTGCTCTCGTCTCCGCCCCGGCGGGGGCGCAGAGCAATAACGTTCGTATTACCAAGCTAAGCGACGTGGCCTTCGGGTCGCTCGCTAACCTCGGGGTCGACGCCAGTTCCGCGCAGAGCATCTGCGTCTATGCCAACACGTCCGGGGACCGCTACCGGGTGACCGCGACCGGCTCCGCGCCGGGGTCCGCCTTCGCGCTCACGTCGGGCGCGAGCCTGCTGCCCTACGAAGTGCAATGGAGCGCTTCGTCGGGCCAGTCCTCGGGCTTTCAGTTGAGCCCGAATGTCCCGCAAACCGGCCTCGTCAGCTCCGCCACCCAGCAGACCTGCAACAGCGGTCCTGTAACCTCGGCGTCACTGATCCTTCTCCTGCGCGCGACCGCGCTCTCGAGCGCGAGGGCCGGCTCCTATTCGGGCACGCTCACCCTCATCATCGGTGCGGATTGACCGACGATGCGCCGCGCCTGCAGAGCTTCAACGGCACTCGCCGCGCTCGCGATCGCGGGAACAGCTCTTATCGCGGCGCCCGCATCCGCCGGCACCGGATCCATCGTCATGGCCGGCGCGCCGGCGGAGTTCGCCGACCTTGAGCAGCCGCGCGAAATGCTCATCGATCTCTATTTCGGGAGGCGCAAGATCGGTGAAGCGTGGATCGTCGTCCGTCCCGGGATTGTACGGTTCCGCGACCCCGCAGCCGTTCTTGGTCTCGTTCCCAATCTCAAGGCTTCGCCGGAGATCGCTTCGGTCCTCGCCGCCGAGCTTCCCGACAACGCCGCCCGCGCCTGCTCGGCCACCAATACAAACGATTGCGGGCGGCTCGATCCGCCCGTTGCCGGCGCCATTCTCGATCCCGACCGGTTCCGGCTCGACCTGTTCGTCAATCCCGCGTTCCTCGAGCTCGCGGGCGATGCGGACGTCTATCTGCCGACGCCCGCCGCGCCCTTATCGCTGACGAGCTCGATCGGCGGGGCCATC
>Ga0307414_10001250_pt1 | contig 13112 bp, 8 predicted proteins | sample DK1Ometagenome_FD_203804 | JGI IMG/M metagenome (GOLD analysis project Ga0307414, IMG submission 203804) | Maize rhizosphere microbial communities from greenhouse at UC Davis, California, United States - DK15-O-3 | ecosystem: Host-associated > Plants > Roots > Rhizosphere > Soil | place: USA... | reverse complement strand
TGCGCTACAACAATGTCAATACCTATTGGCAAAACCAATGGGAGAGCCGTAAGATCAACCTGAGTCTGAACTACAAATTTGGCAATATGAAAGTTAAGAATGCCAGAACAAGAAGCACCGGCACAGCCGATGAAGAAAGAAGGGTTAAGAATTAAGCGCCCGGTAGTCCATTGGTTTTTAAAACAAGAACAGCCAGCTATTGCCGGCTGTTCTTGTTTATCGGAAAGCTTCAGCAATTGCTTAGCTGACCCCAATACTCGCGACAACAGCGAATAAAATCCCGATAATATAAAAGCTGAGGATTACAATCGTAAGTACGCCCCAGAACTTAAAGAACGATTTCATTTTGCTCATCGCCTCACCTAAGCTCAGCTGATCCAGAAACAGCACTGCTTTTTGCGCAGCGGTCGCATATTTAAACAACATTAAGCTCGGGTAAAAATAAATGAGCGCGATGAATAAATAAGTTACAGTAATTGCTGCCGGAGCCACCTGAGATAAGGGCGTCTGACCGCCCATGTTGGTCATCGATGAGATTACAGCAGGCATAAAAAATGCGAATATGATAATCAATACGCAAAAAATAAATCCAATAATGGATAAGAATTTAGCCCATTTCGCCGTCTCGTAAATATAGCTGCGGATGTCTTCGGTAACTATAAGGGTTTCATTTTCTGCTTCAAGGGGTTCTTTTTCTTCGAAATCTTCCATAAGGATCGTGTTAATCTTTAAATACTTTTTAGATACCCTAAACATAAAGATTATTTTTAAAAAATTGGTAGCTTTGCGCCAAAACTATAAAAATATCATTCATGGCATTACAATGTGGTATAGTTGGTTTACCAAATGTTGGAAAATCCACCTTATTTAACTGTTTATCGAACGCAAAAGCTCAAGCGGCTAACTTTCCTTTCTGTACAATCGAACCTAATATCGGCGTAATTACTGTACCCGACGACAGGTTGACTAAATTGGCCGAACTGGTACAGCCAAACCGTATTGTTCCCAATACCATTGAGATTGTGGATATTGCAGGTTTGGTAAAAGGTGCTTCCAAAGGGGAAGGTTTAGGAAACCAGTTTTTGGGTAATATCAGGGCTACAAATGCCGTTATCCACGTATTGCGTTGCTTTGACGACGGAAATGTGATTCACGTAGATGGTTCTGTTGATCCAATTCGCGATAAAGAAATCATTGATACTGAATTACAGTTGAAGGATTTGGATACCGTTACCAAACGCATTCAGAAAGTAGAAAAAATGGCAAAGACCGATAAGGATGCCAAAAGAACTTTCGATATTTTAAGCGTTATTAAAGTACACCTTGAAGAAGGTAAATCGGCACGTTCTGCAGCTGTTGCAGCGGAAGATTTTGAATTCATTCAGGACCTGGGTTTATTAACTCAAAAACCGGTAATGTACGTATGTAACGTAGATGAGAACTCTGTGATCAACGGAAATGCTTATGTAGACCGCGTTAAAGAAGCCGTAAAAAATGAGAATGCTGAAGTATTGGTGATCTCTGCAAAAATAGAATCAGAAATTGCGGAACTGGAAAGCTACGAAGAACGTCAGGAATTTTTAGCTGACCTTGGTCTTACCGAATCTGGTGTAAACAAACTGATTGTTGCTGCTTACCGTTTATTAGACCTGTACACGTATTTTACTGCAGGTGTTCAGGAAGTAAGAGCATGGACGATCACTAAAGGATTCACAGCACCCCAAGCTGCCGGTGTGATTCACACTGATTTTGAAAAAGGATTTATTCGCGCTGAAGTAATTAAATATATTGACTTTGTAACCCTGGGTTCAGAGGCTGCCTGTAAAGATGCCGGTAAATTAGGTGTCGAAGGTAAAACCTATGTAGTGGAAGATGGAGACATCATGCACTTCCGTTTCAATGTATAATCAGCCCAACTGATAAAAAGAAAGGCCTGATGTCATGACATCAGGCCTTTCTTTTTATCTTATCTTTTGGCGCTTAGAGCAGAACCCCCGTCAGGAACATCACTGCAACAGAGAAGTAAATGATCAGTCCGGTTACGTCAACCAGTGTCGCTACAAATGGAGCAGATGAGGTTGCAGGGTCAGCACCGAGTTTCTTTAAAATCAACGGCAGCATAGAACCTGCCAGTGATCCCCATAAAACGACGCCAACCAGCGCAATACCGACGGTAACACCGATCAGTGCCCAATGTGGCCCATACATATCGGTAAAGAAGGTCCAGACGAAAATCCTTAGGAAACCAATGGAACCTAGTACAATTCCGAGCATTATTCCCGAAATGAGCTCCCTTCGCATGACCCTCCACCAATCACTCACGGTAATCTCCCCTAAAGCCATCGCCTGAATAATCAGGGTGGAAGCCTGAGAGCCACTATTTCCTCCACTGGAAATGATTAGTGGAACAAACATGGCCAGGATTACCGCTTTGGCAATGTCGGCCTCAAAATGGCCCATAGCCGTAGCGGTTAACATTTCTCCAAGGAAAAGCACCACCAACCAACCTATTCTTCGTTTAAACAAACCGAAAATCGGCATATCTAAGTAAGGTTCATCCAATGCCTGGGTACCCCCTATTTTGTGCATATCTTCTGTGTATTCTTCGTTTGCAATCCATAGGATATCATCTACGGTTACAATACCCAGCAATACATTATAATCATCTACTACGGGTAATGCGACCCGGTTATTCATTCTGAAAATATTAATCGCTTCTTCCTGATGGTCATTTGCCTTTAAGGCGATGAGACGCTGATCTGTCAAGTCTCCGATTTTTGCTTCCGGATCTGCCAGGAGAATTTCCCTGATCCTGATATCGTCCAGCAGGACTCCATCCTTATCGATCACATAGATCACATCAATGGTTTCCGAATTCTTACCGTAACGTCTGATGTGCGCGAGCACGCGGGCTACTGTCCAGTCTTTTTTTACAGCTACATAGTCCGGTGTCATCAGCCTTCCCACACTATCTTCTTCATAGCCCAGTAAAGAAAGCGCTTCGACTCTGTCTTTTGCCGGTAACAGGATGATCAGCTTTTTCACGGCATCGCCTTTCAGCTCGCTGAACAAGGAAGTACGGTCATCGGGAGGCAGCAGGTTAATCAACTCTGCAAGTTTATTTCCGGGAAGTTTTTTAATGATTCTTTCCTGAGTAGGAAAGTCAAGGATTCTGAAAACATTTACGGCCCTTTTGATGGACAACGTATCGATAAATGTGACTGCGTGTTGGGGAAGTTCGTCTATTAAATGCTCCACGTCTGAAATATTCAGGTCATCCAAATATATCTTCAATTGTGCATTGTCTTCCTGCTCTAAGAGCTTTACGATTTCTTCAACAATCATTTCTTCCATAAACGCCTTTTCTTTACATGATTTTCATCACCATTACAATTGTTCTTTACCCGTTATGAAGCCATCTTTCTGCCATGGTTTCATTTTTGCAAAAGTGCTTTTTTATTTTTGAAAAACGGCCTTAATAAGGGAATATAATTGCCTTTAATAAAAGCAGGGTCATTAACACTGTGAATTCCCTCACTTATATGATTAAAGGATGCCATGTAGCCCCGATTAGCGTGCTTTTTTATGTGTATAATATGCTAAAAAATGAGTTTATCTCTAGTAGAGTAGCTTGAAGTTTAAAATAGTTCAACTGTATATTTTCAGAAAAGTTGAATCGCTTTTAAAAATAATCCGTTATTTTAACCCATGGAAGAAATCATTGGAAAAGTAAATGACCTAATCTGGAGCAATGCGCTCATTCTGCTCTGTATGGGAGCAGGTATTTATTTTTCGATAGTTACACGCTTTGTACAGCTCCGTTATGTCAAAGAAATGGTGAGCCTTCTTTTTGGTGGAAACAGTTCGTCTAAAGGAGTAAGCTCTTTTCAGGCTTTCGCAATCGCCATTTCTGGTCGTATCGGTACCGGAAATATAGCAGGAGTTGCAACTGCAATTGCCATGGGTGGTCCCGGAGCCGTGTTCTGGATGTGGCTGATTGCCTTTTTAGGAAGTGCTTCTGCATTTATTGAAGCCACCCTTGGCCAGATTTACAAACAGGTTAACAATGGACAATACCGGGGCGGCCCTGCCTTCTACATTGAAAAAGGATTGGGGATCAAATGGTACGCCATTGTATTTGCAGTAGCCACTATATTAAGTACCGCATTATTCTTGCCTGGTGTTCAAAGTAACAGTATAGCGCTGAGCATGCACAATGCTTTTCAGATTCCGGTCGCCTATACAGGTCTGGCGGTAGCGATTTTACTTGGTCTGATCATCTTCGGTGGGGTAAAGCGAATCGGAAAGGTAGCCGAAATTGTTGTGCCATTTATGGCTGGTGCATACATACTGATGGCTATCATCATTATGTTTATGCACATCCATCAGATCCCATCTGTCATCATGCTGATCATAAAATCAGCATTCAAACTGGAACCTGCATTTGCAGGCGTATTTGGTATGGCTATAGCCTGGGGTATAAAACGAGGTATCTATTCTAATGAAGCCGGGCAGGGAACGGCCCCACATGCCGCTGCTGCTGCTGAAGTAAGCCATCCGGTAAAACAAGGACTGGTACAAGCCTTTTCAGTTTATGTAGACACTCTTTTTGTATGTACAGCGACCGCATTTATGATCCTGTTTACCGGACAGTACAATGTAATTAATCCCGAAGGCGGATTTATTGTCGAAAACCTACCCGGTGCAAAGATCGGTGCGGAATATACCCAGTATGCGGTTAACTCACATTTTCCTTCCCTGGGTGCAGGCTTTGTAGCCATTTCCCTTCTGTTCTTTGCATTTACCACAATTATGGCCTACTATTATATTGCCGAAACTAACCTAAGCTATTTGGATAAAAAAGGCAAGAAATGGGCAGTATGGACATTGCGTATACTGATCCTTGCGGCTACATTTTACGGCTCAATCAAAACAGCCGAAGCGGCATGGACGCTAGGTGATATCGGTGTAGGTGTAATGGCATGGCTAAACGTCGTGGCGATTCTATTGCTTAGAAAACCTGCTTTAATGGCTTTTAAAGATTACGAGCAGCAACGAAAAGCTGGCAAAGATCCTGTTTTTAGTGCCAAGGCATTAGGCATAAAAAACACAGATGAATGGTAACGATAAATATCCACAGTTGTTACGTATAAAATGATATCCATCAAGTCTTTGCGACTAGTACCTGATAAGCCACTATACTGGTTACCAAAGTAACAATTAACGTTTATCTTTCGGATATACTGGAAAGCTGATCAACCGGTCACCGTAAAACCTATATGCTCCTACTTTATAATGTCAAGCAAGCCGATTATAAGAATGTTACGGTAATGGCTATACTAGAAAAAACCATAAACAGGCCCGAATTACCTTCAAGGCCCGTTTTATGAGCGTATTTTATATTTTAAAGCGCATCCTTGACACGCACACTACATCTTCCAGCTAATGTTAAAAGCGTAACCACGAGGATTTTGTTTAGCTACAAAATAATAGCCCGCATAATAATTTTCATCAGTTAAATTATCAACTCTTAGTCCAAGCCTGATTTTTGGGCTATCATAAAAAAAAGTGCACCATTTCTCTTGCCCGCTCGGTGTCCTGAGTATGGTAACGACAAAACCCAAAAAGCTTTTTCCAGTACTGGTTAAAAAGCTCAGTAAAGCTATGTTCATCCAGCCAATCCGCTTTATTTTGTTCTTGAAAAGGCATTTCTTTTTTCAATTAACCAATCAATTTGATATTAATTTCAAATGTAATTCTTTAAATGGAATTATTCTAAATAAAAACAGCAAAAGATCAACTAGAGCCCGGTGAATGTACAAGAGACTTCTACTTAAAAAGCTTTCATTAAGTATACTATAAGTTTGGGGAAAATTAAGATTGCGCAATCCAAAATCAGCCAATCTGCAAAAATAACAAGAACCTGAATATCAGAGATATGAATAAAAAAAAGAGGGAGTCTCATTGCTGAAATTCCCTCTTTCCGAAGTGCACTCGAAGGGATTCGAACCCCCATCATCAGAACCGGAATCTGACATTCTATCCATTGAACTACGAATGCATGGATTTTCAAGATTGCAAATCTAAGAAACTATTTCGGATTACAAAATGGATATTGGCACTGTAGTTTCGTCTTATTTTTGCCATAAATTCAGTTCTTCTTATTTTTATGGCTGATCAAAACCATCTTTGCCGAAGTTTAGGGAAAATCCATCGCCTTGCAATTTGCCCTTTTCCGCCAGGCGCTGAAAATGAATAAGAAAAATAAGAATGATTAAAAGTTTAGGAAAAATACTCTTCTCCACCCGTACGATGGGTGCCATGCTCTTGTTATATGCTTTTTCCATGGCCATGGCCACCTTTGTGGAAAACGATTATGGAACGGCCGTAGCCAAAGCATTGGTTTATAACTGCTGGTGGTTTGAACTTGTGATGGTGATCCTCGTGCTTAACTTCATCGGAAATATTGGAAGGTATCAACTTACACAACGCAAAAAATGGCCGCTATTGGTCTTTCACCTTGCCTTTATCGTCATCTTTATTGGCGGATACATCACCAGGTACATCAGTTTTGAAGGATCTATGCACATCCGCGAAGGAGAAGCTAGTAATGAAATCATTTCAGATGCTACTTTTTTCAAAGTACAGATTGGAAAAGACGATCAGGCATTGGCCTATGATGATGTACCTGCAATTTTAATCTCTAATAATATCCCTACCTATCTTAAACCATTTAAAAAAACTTTTAAAGCCGAATACGACTACAATGGAGAACGGGTAAAAATGAAGGTCATCGACTTTTATGCCAGAGCTCAGGATTCCCTGGTTCGTGAAGCTTCCGGCAGACCTACCCTACATCTTGTCGTGTTAGAAAACGGAAAAAGAGTCAACAAATACATTCCTTCAGGAAGTGTTCAGCTAATGCAGAACATGCTGGTGAGTTACAATAAACCAACTCCAGGCACCATTAACATTGAGGATGCCAACGGCACCTTGCAAATCACTTCTCCATATCCGGGAAATTACATGGTGATGGCCACCCAGGAAAAGAAAAATGTAGAAGGAAATACTGCACCACAGGCTTTCAATTTAAGAAGCCTGTATACCATTGGTGCTTTGGCATTCGTGGTTCCGGAAGGACCTATCCCTGGACGCATTACCTATTTTGAAGGAGATAAGAAAAACCATGAACATGATCCAGACCTTGTAAAACTGGAGATCACCACTTCAAATGCAAAGGATACCGTTTCTTTTTATGGTGGAAAAGGGATGACCAATTTCCAGCATCAAAGTGAAATCGGCGGACTGAGAATCTCTTTAGCCTACGGATCAAAAATATATAAATCCCCTTTTACGCTTAAGCTGGTCGACTTTAAAATGGAAAAATATCCGGGAAGTAATAGTCCTGCAGCCTATTCTTCCGATGTCATGATTCAGGAAGAAACCGGCGAACGCCCTTATAAAATCTTTATGAACCATGTTTTAGACCATTCCGGATACCGCTTTTTTCAGGCAAGTTTCGATGATGACGAAAAGGGAACCGTACTTTCTGTGAATCATGATTACTGGGGCACAAACGTGACTTACATCGGCTATACCCTGCTTTTCCTTGGTATGTTTGTGACTTTATTCTGGAAGGGAACGCATTTCTCTAAATTAAATGAGCAATTGAAAACCATTTCTAAATCTAAGACTCTGGTCCTATTGATGTTGTTTTTACCACTTGGTGCTGCTTTTAGTCAGCAAACAGATCAGAAGATAGACATGCATGGGAAAGATGGAAAAACAGCGATGCCAGCCGCAGCGATGCCAGAAGCTGAGCATGACCATGTACATACCGAAGGTGACGGACATGACCATGGCCCGGCCAGTGCTGAACAGCCTGCAAAACATGTACACGATCAGGATTACATGGCGGATGTACAAAAGCTTTTAAGTGCAAAAAATGCAAATGCACAGGAATTTGCCGCATCCATTAAGATTGATAAAGCCCATGCAGATAGCTTCGGATACCTGCTGGTACAAAATATAGACGGAAGGATTGAGCCCATCAATACCATGGCGCTGGAAATTCTGAGAAAACTACACCGCAAAGATCATTTATACAACCTGAGCGCAAATCAGTTCTTTCTTTCTGTTTCCAGCTCGCCATTTACATGGATGAATGTTCCTTTTATAAAAGTTGGTTCGAAAGGTGGCCCGGAACTGCTAAAAGCAGTGAAGGCAAATGAAGAAGGTTATACCTCAATGATCAACTTATTGACCATTAGCCCTGAAGGAGCATTAGAATTCGTGTTAAAAGATCAATACCTGAAATCATTTGCAAAGAAACCAGCTGAACAAGGGAGCTATGATAAAGATGTGATCGATCTTAATGATAAATTACAAGCCATGCAGCAATTGATTGATGGACAGTACCTGCGCATCTTTCCGATTGCCGGCGACACCAATAATACCTGGATTGCCATGCCTCCTTCCGATCCTTCCAACAAATCGATCGTATCCAGTGCATTGGATCCTTACGTAAAAAGCATCAAAGCTGCGGAACAATCCGGAAACTGGGATGGCGCAAATATTGCCTTAAATGTCATCAAAGACATCCAGCTTAAATTCGGGAAAGATGTCGTGCCTTCTCAGTCAAAGATCAATTGGGAGGTGAGTTACAATTCCTGGAACATCTTCCTGAACCTCATGATCACTTATGCTTTATTAGGAACCGTAATCCTGACGCTGGCATTTTTCAAACTCTTTAAATCTTCGAAAATGCTGGACAGGCTGGTGACTTTCACCTTAATCCTGATCAGTGTTGCCGCCATACTTCAGGCAGTCGGCCTGGGTGCACGCTGGTACATTTCCGGACATGAACCATGGAGCAATGGTTATGAAGCCGTCTTGTTTATCAGCTGGATCGGGGTCTTATCAGGTTTGCTGATGTACAGAAACAGCAACGCCTTTATCCCTGCTGCCGGTTGTCTTATTGCGGTGATCCTAATGGGATTTGCTCATGGAGGATCACAGATGAATCCACAGATTACCCCATTGGTTCCTGTACTTAAATCTTATTGGCTAATGATTCATGTCGCCATCATCACCTCCAGCTATGGCTTCTTTGGCCTCAGCGCCCTGTTAGGAATGGTGGTCTTAGTACTTTACATCATTGACAGCAAAAAGATCAGTGCCAAAGTAAAAGCCTCGGTAACGGAGCTTACGATCGTAAATGAAATGTCCTTAACAGTAGGATTATTCCTATTGACGATAGGTACCTTTTTAGGGGGAATATGGGCCAATGAAAGCTGGGGACGTTACTGGAGCTGGGACCCTAAAGAAACATGGGCTTTCATATCGGTAATCGTTTATGCCTTTGTGATGCATGTCCGTCTGATTCCAAATCTAAAGAGCAAATATTTATTTAACCTGCTGTCATTATTGAGCTTTTCGACCATCATCATGACCTATTTCGGCGTAAATTATTACCTGACAGGTTTACATTCTTATGCACAGGGTGATCCTGTTCCCATCCCATCATGGGTATACATCACCATTGCTGTAGTCTTCCTTCTGGCTGTAGTTTCTTATAAACGGTACCAGGCCCGGAACACCAAAAAAGTCAGCAAATAAATAAAACTTAACGCCTATGCAAAACCTGCATAGGCGTTTCTTTTACCCTCAGGTCCCGGTACGATAGATCAATGCAGCGATCACCAGAATCACCGTCAAAACCGAAGCGATCGTACGGATACGGTGAAACCTGTTCCAGGGAATTTCAAATCGTTCTCTTTGAATGGCCATCTCTTTGACAGAAGCTGATGACAGGCTGAACCGGTCGAGTGCCTGATTTAAAGGAACATTCCCAAGCATGGTTAGCCCGAATACACCGATCGTATAAACGAATGTAGCCGCCAGTAATAACCAAAAGCTATCCGTTATCCCTGCCCTGAACTGTAGCCAGGTACTCAGTGGCAAGAGCAGTAGTGTTCCCATAAAGCTGGTCAGGAATAAAAGATTTTGTATTTCCTTATTGATAGACTGCATGGCGGCCAAATAACCTTCATCAGACAGTTTGCCTAAGCCAGGATTCACTGCACAGGAAAAAGCATAGAAGAGCCCGGCGATCAGGGCGGTTAATGTTCCCGTTAGGAGAAGTATTAAATCAGCTGTAACCATTTCATTTTATCTTTAGTTGAAGTTAATCATCTTCAACAAGATAAAATAGAAAAAAACCGACAGACGCCTATTCCCGGGTATTATTAAGTCGTTACTTTTTCGTATTTGAAAGCGAACATTCTGCCACGGCTTTCAACTTCAAATTCATCTCCATAAAGCCCCGCTTGGTATTGTTATCCAGTTGTTTCGCGAAAAGTGAAACCAGAATGCCTTTGAATTTTTCACTTTGAATGAAAGTCGTGGTCCCATTTCCATGATCAATGAGCTCAAATTTATGTTCCGAGGGTTTTTCAAAGATGAATCCGGAGAGGTCAGTGACGAAATAGCCTTTCGTAGAAATCCATTGCGTGACTTCTTTATTTTCTGTAGCCAGAAAGATCCTTAAAATACCGTTTTGTATAAAACTTAACCGATCGGAAGCTTTCCCGGTCAATAGAAAATAATCACCCTTTTTTATCGTCTCCGGTTTGAATAAGGAGCTGATCACCTTCAATTCTTCTGCTTCCGCAACGCCAAAATAAGAGGTCACATACTGTTCAAGCGCTGTCATAATTATCCTCTGCCAATGGGTTAAATCCGGAAGCACTAAAATACAAATAATCTAACCACGAAAAAGGACAAGCATATATCCTTATAGAAACACACCTTTTAATTTTTGTATTATTGCGGCAATAAAAAAGAAACCAATTGGACACCTATTATGAAAAACTGGCTACAAAGAAACTACCTTCACCTCCTTATCCTTTTCCTCTTTCTCGCCATCAGCTTAATCTACCTCAGTCCTGTACTTCAAGATAAAGTTCTTTATCAGGGCGATGTGATAGAAGCACAAGCGATGTCAAAAGAGATTATGGAAGTAAAAGCGGAGACTGGTAAAGGACCGTTATGGACAAACTCCATGTTTGGCGGAATGCCGGCTTTCCAGATCTGGGTTCAATATCCATCTAATGTCAGCAGTTATGTCGTTAACTTTTTTAAAACCGTTTTCCCAAATCCGGTAGACACCGTCTTTTTGTATTTAGCGGGTGCTTATCTCCTATTTTGTGTTTTAGGCCTCAGGCCTTGGCTAGCCGCAGGGGCAGCAATTGCCTTCGCATTCTCTTCCTTTAACTTTATTTTGATTGAGGCAGGACATGCCAATCAGGCATTCGCCATTGCATTTTTCGCACCTATCCTTGCCGGGATTATTCTCACCTTAAGAGGAAAACATCTGCTTGGTGCATCCCTGACGGCCCTTTTCCTCGCTGTCGAAATCAGGGCGAATCACATCCAGATGACTTATTACCTGTTCATTGCCATATTGATCCTGATCGGCTTTGAACTGTACCATACCATTCAATCAAAAACTACAAAAAGCTTTTTCAAATCTATTTCTTATCTGGCGGCCGCAGCGATTATCGCCATCGGCGTAAATGCAGGAACCTTATGGACCACCTACGAATATGGAAAAGAATCTATCCGTGGAAAAGCCAACCTCAGCAAAGCAAATCAACCCATCCAGGATGGTCTTGATAAAGAATATGCCTATTACTGGAGCCAGGGTGTAGGTGAAATGATCACTTTTCTGATTCCCGATGCTTATGGCGGTTCCACCTCTACGCAGATTCCCGTTAAAGGATCTGAAGTGGTAAAAACCCTGATAAAAAACGGACAGCCACAAGATCGTGCAGAAGACTTTGTCAAGCAATTACCCAGCTATTGGGGCGAGAAATCGACCACTTCCGGCCCCTGGTACATCGGCGCCATTGTGTGCTTTTTAGGTATTTTTGGTCTCTTTATGCTGAACGATAAAATGAAATGGTGGGTTTTATCCGCTTCATTCCTGTTTATGTTTTTATCGTTTGGCAAGCATTTCCCACTGATTTCCGATCTTTTCTTCGATTATGTGCCGCTTTACAATAAGTTCCGTTCGGTAGAGTTTACGTTGATCATCCCCTGCCTGCTGATCCCTATTTTAGGCTTTCTGGCCCTAAAAAAAGCGACTGAAGAGGAGGAAGAACTACAAAAGACACAAAAAAACCTATTGAAATCTATCTATATCGTGGCTGGCTTTTTAGTCTTGTTCCTGCTCATTCCTACCCTGTTTTTCAGCTTTAGCTCTTCTGCTCATCCACAGCTCATTCAAAAGCTCAACGAGCTTACCGGAAGTCCGGCCTTTGCAGATGAAATAGGAAATGCGCTGATCAAAGACCGCATTTCAGTAGCCAGAGCTGATGCATTCAGGTCTCTTGCTTTCATATTGATTGCAGCAGGATTGATCTGGCTGATTTTAAAAAAGAAGATCAGTCAGCAGATCGGCTTCATGGTCCTTACCCTGGTCATCCTGATCGATGTCTGGGGAATTGATAAAAGATACCTGAACGACCGTAGTTTCATTGATGCAGACCTGATGGCTTCACACTTTGAACCGAGATCTGTTGACAAACTGATCAAAACCGATAAGAGTTTAGACTACCGGGTATTTGACCTTTCCCGCGGCAATCCACTTGGCGATGCGACCCCTTCCATTTTCCATAAATCCATTGCTGGCCGTCATTCTGCAAGACTCCAGCGATATCAGGAAATGCTGGACAGGCAATTCAATAAAACCATCAATGAGCCTATCCTCGATATGCTCAACACCAAATACCTGATTGTTCCCGACACGGCAAGAGGTATCTCAGAAAAGGCCATCCAAAGACCTACCGCCAGTGGAAATGCCTGGTTTGTCCCCCAGATACATTTTGTCAAACACGCAGAAGAAGAAATGAATGCGATCACCAGCTTCGACCCAAAGAAAGATGTTTTTGTTCATCAGGAGTTCCAATCGCAGGTTGACCATCAAAGGCCTGGCTTCGATCCACAATCAGAAATTAAACTGATCAGTTACCACCCGGACAATTTAGTATACCGCTATCAAACGGACAAGGCAGCGATGGCGGTCTTTGCAGAAATATGGTATAGTAAAG
>Ga0307414_10001248_pt1 | contig 13114 bp, 16 predicted proteins | sample DK1Ometagenome_FD_203804 | JGI IMG/M metagenome (GOLD analysis project Ga0307414, IMG submission 203804) | Maize rhizosphere microbial communities from greenhouse at UC Davis, California, United States - DK15-O-3 | ecosystem: Host-associated > Plants > Roots > Rhizosphere > Soil | place: USA... | reverse complement strand
TTCGCCGATCGCTTCGCGCGTCAGCGTGTCGGGCCGCTCACCGACGCAATGCCAGAACAGCCCGGCCAGCTCGCCCAGCCCCAACCGCCCGTCGGCGGCGCGTTCGACCAGCGCGAAGAGCGGCCCCAGCTCGGCCTCGGCGGCGACCAGCGCCGCAAAGCTCGGCCGCAACACCAGCCGCCGCCCGCCGACCGTCAGCTCCGCCTCGCCGCGAAGCGCATTGGCCCCGCTCACAGGCTCACCACCGCGCCGCTCGATTCCAGGTTCAGCGTGTAATTGCGCTCGCCATTATAATCGCCGGCATAGTCGAGCCGGGTGACGAGGAAGCGCCCGCGCATCCGCTCGCCGCTTTCGAAGCTCAGCTCATAATCGTCGATGGTCCCCGACAAAGCGTGATCGCGCAGCCGCACCTCGGCGTCCGATCCCGTAAAAATGCCCGCCGCGCTCACCGAAACCGACCGCACGCCGGCGCCCGACAGCAGCTCGCGCCACCCGCCCGACTCCTTCGTCGTGACGTTCACCGCCTCGCCGTTCACCGACATCTGCGTGGTGCGCAGGCCCGCGACCGTGCGATATGTCGGCGGCGCTTCACCGTCGCCGATCTTGAGCAGAAAATCGCTCCCATTTTCGATAGCCATCGTCTAACCTCCTCAAAATATAGTCATGCGGAATGGGGAGTCGCAGGATGCTGATCACGACATTGCTTTTGGCCGCCATGGTGCAGTCGTCGCCTGCGGCGACGGTCGCGACGACGCGCGTCGCCTTCACCAAATGCCTGCGCGACGACATGAAGAAGGCGCTCGAGGCCAAGGTCGAAGACGTTCAATATGAAATGCAGGTGAAATCGAACTGCGGAACCGAACGCGACGCCTTTCGCAAGGCGGTGATCGCGCTCGGCCGCGCGAGCGGCGATTCCGAAGCGGTCGCGACCGACGACGCCGATCTGCAGATCGAGGACTACCACGCCAATTTCACCGAAAAATTCAAGGACTATAAGGCGACCAACACGATGCCGGGCGAGTAGCGAGAACCTCGCCCGCGCGAGTGATCGCTTCCATATGCTGCGCTTGTCCCTCCCGCTTGCGGGAGGGGCAGCGAGGCTTACGAACTTGTTCGTTAGCCGCAGCGGGGTGGGCCTACCGCAACGCTGCCACCCGCCCTATTCCTCCAGACAGCGACACCGCACCATCATCTCCTGGCGCCAGCCCCCATCGCGTCCAAAAACGAACCGCGTCCGCACGACCCGCGCGCCAACGACCATCCAGCCGCCCGCCGCACCGCGCAGCGCCTCCGCCGCCGCCTCGATCCGCCGGGCCGCGCCGCGGTCCTCGCTCTCGCCGACGCCATTCAGCACCAGCGTCAGCTGCACCTCGCGCCCCGCCCGGTCCTTCGTGCCCCAATCGCGACCTTCGACCCCGCCCACCGATACATAAGGCGCGCTCGCCCGCGCCGGCACGCCGTCGAACACGCCATGCACCAGCCCTGCGAGTTCCGAATCGCCTGCCAGCAGAGCGAGCGCCTTCGCGCGCACCGCCTGCTCGGCCCCGCTCATCGTCCGCTTCCCAGCGTCAGCCGCCGCCACGGCTGCCACAACGCTGCGATCGCCGCGGGCGGCCCCGCGCCCGTTCCGTCGCGCGCGTCATGCAGATGCTGCGTCATCCGCACGATACCCTGGCGGATCGCTTCCGGGACGCCGTTCGCGCCCTCGGCCATGCCGGCGCGATAGGCGATGCGCACGCGCGCCGCGCCGCCCGGATCATGCACGGCGACGCAGGCGCTTCCGTCGCGCGCGATCGTCACGCGATACGCCTCCGCGCCGAGCGGGATTTCCGAGCCGTCCGCCGACAGCAACGTCACGCCGTCGACCGCGATCACCGGACGCGCGCGCAGCGCAATGCACTCCGCGGGCAGCGGCGCCACCTCCTCGCCGTCGCGCACGACCAGCCACTGGCCGATGAACGCCTCGCAGATATTGGTCGCCGCGCGCACCAGCTGCGCGACCACCGCATCGTCGATCGTCGCACCGAGCCGCAGCCAGCCGCGCGCTTCGTTCAGGCTCACCGGGGCCTCGCCCGGCAACAGGCTTTCCGCCATCATCGCTCCTCCACCCGCAAGGTCATCGACCGTTCGTCGATCTGCCCGTCGCTCATCGTCACGCGGTTGGTGACGCGATAGACACGGCCTGCGATCCCGCCCGCCAGCGTGACCGTAACCTCCTTCAGGTCGTGCGCGCCGCCGACCACGGTCACGCCGCCCTCCTCCACCGGTGCGACCGACCAGTCGCTCGCGACGACCGCTTGGCCGCCCGGATAGGCGGCGGCCCAGTCGAATTCGAAATCGATCCGTGTGCCCGGATCCTTCACCATCATCGTCATCATTTCCCCCTTCCCGTCAGGGCTTGCGCAAGGTCACGCGCCGCGCCGCCTCGCGCGCCAGCGCCGGTGCCGTCTGCGGCGCCGCCGGCTCGGGGCCCGCCCATTCGCTTGGCAGATCGCGCCGCGCGGCATCGCCGATCGCGCGCGCAGCCAAGACCGATCCGTCCATCATAATGCGGCCTCCAGCGCCGCGAGGCGCGCGTCCTGCGCCGCGACCAGGAACAGGGCCAGTTGATCGGTGCGGACGCCGAAGCGGTCGCCCGCGGGTCGGCCTTCGCCGGCTGCCCCCTCATCCCATTCGTCGTGGCATAAAAAGGCATAGCGGCTGCTCGGCGCGGCGCCTTCGGCGATCGGGTCGATCAACCCTTCGTCGGCCATGATCGCCCACACCGTCTGCGCCCGCACGCCGAAATGCAGCCGCGCATCCTCGGCGCCCTTCGCGGCGATCGCGTCGTTCCATTGGAAAAAACCCAGTTCGTCGACGATGCGGCGCGCGGCGGCGATTTCCTCGACGGTGGGCGCGCCGCGCCAGGTCTTTTCACGCGCATCGGACGTGTTGATCGTGCCGGTGCCCGAAAAAATAACCGACCAGCGCGCCGACGACCATCCGAGCGTCTGCATATTGTCTCCCCCCGGCGTCATATTGCCCGTGGCATCGACCGTCAGCCTTTGAACGCCGCCCGTCACGACGGCGATCTGGTTCGACGCCGACAGCATAAAGCCGGTGTCGGCGTCGGCCGCGAAGCTATAGGCCGGCGCGGCGCTGGTCCCGTTGGCGCCCTGCCATTGCCCGTTCGGCAAAATGCGAAAGATGGTCGTTCCCGCGGTCAGCGGATCACCGCCGGCGGCGTTCGAACGACGAAAGCAAAGGTCGCCATAGCCGTCATGGCTGGCGACGATGGCCCAGTTGCGATCTTCTGCATCGCCGCTGCCATTATAAAATGCGATATTCGGCTGGGTCGCGCCGCTATCGAGCCGAAGCTGGGTGGCGCCCGCACCGCCGCCGCGAACATGCAGCAAAGCGGCGGGCGCGGTCGCCCCGATACCGAAATTACCGCTACTGGTAATCCGGGCGCGCTCCGCACCATTGGTCGCAAATCCCAGCGTATTGCTCGCCGGCTGCCACAATCCGGTGTCGCCGTCGCCCGAAAAGCCGATCGACGGCGCGAGCGCGCTTCCCACCCCTGCTGCCAGCGCGCCGTCCAGCGGATAGCGACCATCCGCATCGCGAAACGCCAGCGCCGACAGCGGGATATTAACCCAGCCGGCACCGCGGCGGACCGTCATGGCGTCGGTGGCTTCGCCGGCGCCCGCGCTGCCGTGCGTCGTCGACAGCGGCTGCTTCGCGTCGAGCGCGCCCGCCAGCCCTGCCAGTTCATCGCCTAGCGCCGTCATGCCCGATGCCAGCGTCGCCGCCTGCGTATCGCTCGCCGCGAACCAGCCGGCGCCGACGGTCAGCGCGATCGTTTTCAGCCCGGGTGTGAAATCGACCGCCGTGCCATCGTTCGACGATGCCGCCACCACCTCGCGAAGCAGGCGGCCATCGCTGCCGATGCGGCCGGTCCCGACCTCCCATTGCTCGGGACGGGCGATCCCCGCCACGGCATAGTGAAACGAAAGGCCGGGCGGCACCGCGTCGGCAAAGCGGCGATGGCCGGGAACCGCGCCGGTCGGCGTCAGCGGCCCGGTCCCGCCCTCCTGGGCGAGCTCGCGCACCAGGTCGGCGAAAAAAGGGGTCGGCATGGCAGGGCCACCCTTTCCAAAGATCATGGGTCTAAAAGATTGGCGCCCGGCCCGGTCCCGAAAGGGAAAGAGACCCGGAACCGGACGCCCGTCGCGCGCCAGCCTCGCTTAGCTGGCGGCGAATTTCATCAGCTTGATGGCCTGCGAATCGATGATCGCCCCGCCGACCCTCTTGGTTGCATAGAAATGCACGAAGGGTTTGTTGCTGAACGGATCGCGCAGGATGCGCGTCTCGCCGCGGTCGGCGATCAGGTAACCGGCGCGGAAATTGCCGAAGGCGATCGACAGGCTGTTCGCCGCGACATCAGGCATGTCCTCGGCCTCGACCACGGGATAGCCGAGCAAGGTCGCCGCCTGCCCCTCGACCAGCCCCGGCTGCCACACGAACGCGCCGTCGGTCGTCTTGAACTTGCGGATGCGCGCCAGCGTGTCCGAATTCATCACCCAGCACGCGCCCTGCCGGTACGGCGCCTTCAGCGAATGGACGAGCTCGACCAGCTTGTCCTGCGGGTTCGACGCCGGAAAGGCGCCCGCCGTGCCCGTCGCCAGATGCTGCAGCGTCCCGAACGCCCGCGCGCTATCGACCTCGTTCGTCGTCGCATAGGTCAGAAAGCCTTTCGGCCGGCTCGTCCCGTTGCCGTTCACGAACGCGCTACCTTCCGCGACCGCGAACTCGCGCCCCAGCTGCTCGGCCAGCCAGTCCTCGACGTTGAACATCGCATCGTCGAGCATCGCCTGGCTTGCCGCCGGATTGGCATAGAGCTCGCCCGAGGGCGGCGCGATCTCGGCAAAGCTGCGCGTCGCGGTCTCGGGCCGCGCCGCGGTCTCGCCGACCCAGCCCGCGCCCATCTCCCCCGTCGCGATCAGCTTGCGATAACCGCTCGTCCCGGTCTGGACGACCGTCGCGATCGACCGGATCGGCGACAGCGCCTTCAGCGTCGCGGCGATCGAGCCGTCGATCTCACGCGGCACCGCATAGCCGCCTTCGCCGCCACTCGCGCCCGACAGGCTTTTCATCTCGACGCCGGCATCGATCCCACGCCGCAAATATCGCTCGACGAACGCATCGCGCGCCGGATCGGCCGCCGCCTTCGCCCCGTCGAGCGGCAACCGCGATGCCGCCACCGCCTGCGCGTCGACCTGCGTCTTCAGCGCCGCGACCGACGCCTTCAGCTCATCGACCGCCTCCGCCGCCAGCACCGCATCGAACGCCCCCTCGAGCGCATCCGCCTTCACTTCCATCTCCATATCCATGCCCGTCACTCCTTCACCGAAAATAGAAACCCCTCCCCCACGACGGGGAAGGGTTGCGCAGCCTTCAGCTTGCTGTCTAGGCGAAGCCGGGAGAGGGTGAGACGCCCTCCCGCTCACCGCCAACATCGACCGCAATCACCCGCGCCAGCACCTGCATCGGCATCGCCACCAGACTCACTTCGGCAAGATCGAGCGCCAGCAACTCGCGCGGCCCAGTCCCGCGCGCCGCCGTCACCCGATACCCAAAGGACAATCCCGTCAGCGCCCCGCGCGCGACCAGCGCCGCTGCGGTCGGATGCGTCACCCGCGCGACAACGCGCAGCCCGCGCGCATCCTCAGCCAATGTCTCGATCACACCGATGCTCGCCCCCGGCCGATGCTGCCAAAGCAAAGGCACCACGCGCCGCTCGCGCAAACTCGCCGCAAACGCCCCCGCCCGCACCACATCGCCGCCGCGATCGACCCGGTCGAACACCGAAGCATAGCCGGCGAACCGTAAGTCCCCCTCCCGCCGGCGGGAGGGGTCAGGGGAGGGCATGTCAGCGAGCGCCGCCCTCACCGCAGCAACCCCGGCAGCCCCAGCTTCATCGCCAGCCCGACGACGAGCAGCGCCAGCCCGCACCGTACCGCCCAGTCGACCGCCGCCTTCCACGCGCTCGTCTTCGCATCGCGCCACGCGCCCAGCAGCTGGCGCAGATCGATCATATCGTCGCGCGCCGCCTCATCGGCGAGCCCGAGCCGCGCCAGCGCCCGCCGCGCTCCCAGCTCGCTCGCCTCCTCGACCACCGCGCGCAGCAACGCCGCATCGGGCGCGCTCGTCCCCGCCAGCGCGATCAACCGCGCCAGCGCCTCTTCCTCATCCATGTCGATTTCTCCGAATATTTCGCGCAAAGACGCCAAGGCGCGAAGAAGAACCCTTTCCTCCGTTTGTCCTGAGCTTGTCGAAGGACCGTTCTCTCTTTCAACGCTGCTGAGAAGGACGGCCCTTCGACAAGCTCAGGGCGAACGGAATAGGAAAATCTCTTCGTGTCTTCGCGTCTTCGCGCGAACCAAATCTATCCCACCCCCAGCAGCGCCTTCTTCTCGTCCGCCGTCAGCCAGTCCGCCCCGGACACCTCGCGCCACAGCGCCATCCGGTCCTCGGCCAGCGCCGGCACTTTATCCAGATCGACGCGCAACTCGGCGCCATCGAACCATCCCGCCAGCCCTTGCGAAATCGCCCCCAATATCTTCGCGCACAAGGGCAACACGGTCAGCCGCCACAGCGCACGATTGGCCTCGCGATAATTGGCATAGGTCGCGTCCCCCGGCAGCCCCAGCAGCATCGGCGGCACCCCGAACGCCATGGCGATCTCGCGCGCACTCGAATCCTTCAGCGCAAGGAAATCCATCTCCGCCGGCGACAGCGACAGCACCTGCCACTTGAGCCCGCCCTCCAGCAGCAACGGCCGCCCCGCATTCGCCCCGCCCGCGAAACTCTCCGCCAGTTCCTCGCGCAACCGGTCGACCTGCTCCGCCGACAAGGGCATGCCCTTGTCGCCCGGATCGTGCACCAGCGCCCCCGAAGGCCGCGCCGCATTCTCGAGCAACGCCGCATTCCACCTCGCCGCCGCATTATGCGCCGCGATCGCGCCCGAAGCCGCCCCCAGGCACCCCGCACCATAATGATCGTCGAGCGGATGCAGCGCCTTCACATGCACCACCTGGGTCCGTCCCGCGCCATCCTCGGCCGACAGCACCGCCGCCGACCCGCCAGCCTTATAGCGATAGGCAACGGGCCACCCGCGCGCGTCGGCCTCGACCGTCACCCGCTCGGGCCGCAGCGCGAACAGCTCCGCCGGCGCGCCCGCGCCATCGGTCAAAAACTGCACATAGCCATTGCCGTGAAGCAACAGCTGCGACGCCAACGTCTCGACGAGCCCCTGCCCGCCCGACGTCGCCGAAACGAGCGCCGCCAGCGCCGGATCGCTCGCCACCAAGGGCGCCGATCCCGCCGCCTCCGCGACGAGCCGGACCGCCCGCTGCACGATCGCATTGGCGAGATACCCCTCGCGCACCTGCGCCTCGAACGACAGCGGCGCGGGCGCGCTCCCCATCATCCCATATGTCCCATACACACGCGACAAAGCGGGCCGCGCAGCCAGCTGCGCGGCCTTGCGGCCAAACCAGTTCATGATGATCTCCGATTTTGACATGGAGATGCTCGAACGAGCAAACTCCCATTTATCCCAGAATTTGGCCGCGCGAGACACTTAATGATTGGAAATGGCCAATGTTCATGGTTGGCTATTTGTTCGCGCTCAAATAATATGGGTAAGGCAGAGTTCGCGGATCATCCACAGGGGGAAACCGCAGCAGCAATGGTAAAAAAAGTAAGGGGCGGCGCCCTTAGGCCCGCCCCTCACGGGGTCCGCTGGCGATATGCGAACAGTGATCGCTCCAACGGCACATGGCAGAAATATAGAGAGTCACTCTTCAAAATGCAACTTTCATTTTCCCTTATACCAGCAGCGTTAAGAGACTTTGAAGCCGCAATTGCACCAGCGCGGCTACAGCGCTTCATGGAAAACGACCCTTGTCCGCATAAGGCGCTCCGTTGCTACGTATGGAATGCACGACTCTGTGAAGAGTTCTATCTTCCGCTGCAAACCGCCGAAGTTAGCATTCGGAACGCCGTCGCCGAAACGCTGGCTCGGCGCTTTACTAGAAATTGGCACCTCGGCACATCCGTCCCCGCGCTTCTGACAGCCAAACATCGTGAGCATCTCGCAGAGGTGGTTCAGCGCGAAACCGCGCGGAAAGGCAACGCGCTCACGGTAGATCACATCGTGTCGGGACTTTCGTTCGGATTCTGGCTCAACCTCATGACAGTCCGGTATAAAAATCAGCTCTGGCAACAAGGTTTGCGGCGCTCATTCCTACATGCGCCGCAAACCTTAATCTTAGCGACGCATACGATAAGATCGACCAACTAAGGCGCTTCCGAAACAAGGTAGCTCATCACTTTGCTATCTTTGATCAGTCACCCATGAAGGAGTACAATAATTTATTGGAGGTCACTGGTTGGGTTTCACCAACAGCGGTGTGGTTTATCCGCCAGATGGCGAACCCCGCTAAGATCATCAATGAGCGCCCGAAATACTAAGACCGCTTAAACCCGCCGCACCCCCGGCTCCCGCCCCAACCGCAGCCCATCCAGCAATGCCGCCAGCGCCCACACGCAAGCATCGGCCCGATCGGGCGACCGCCCCGGCCCCGCGTAACCGCCTCCCGTCTGCAACCCGCAAAGCTGGTCCTCCAGCGCGGCGAACACGCCCGCATGCACCACCCGCCCGCGCTCATACGCAATCGCTACCGGCTCGGCGCGCCGCGCCTTGCCGACGCTCGCATGCACCGGCAGCACCGGCAGCGTCAGGTCCGCCTGGCGCAGCGTGTTCTCGACCATATCGCCGCCCATATTGCTCTCGGCGACCACTCGGTCGGCGCCCCAGCGCGCCGCCGCGCTCGCCACGGCCTGCGCCCAGACATGCGGCGGCGGATTCTCGACGCTCGCATCCTCGACCACCGCCAGCCTTTTGTCGCGCAGCTGCGCCGCGACCACGATCCCGCACGCATCGCCCTTTGCCGTCGCCGGCGGGTCGACCCCGATCACCACGCGCACCAGCTTGCCGATCGCGTCGGCCTCGACCCGGCACCGCTCGACCAGCGCGCGCGTCCACAGCGCGCCCTCGACATCCTCGAGCAGTTCGCCGCTCAGTTCCTGCCGCCCGAGCCGCGTACCGCCATAGAGCCGGTCCATCGTCGCCAGCCATTGCGGCGACAGATTGTGGCGATTGTTCCGCGTGCTCCCGCCCGTCGTTGCAACGCCCTTTTCGTTCATCAACCGCCGTACCAAATTCACTCCGCGCGGGGTGGTCGTCGCGACGACGCGCGGGTTGTCGCCGATCCGCATCGTCAGCATCAGATTGTCCCACGCCGCCTCCCCCTGCGGCCATTTGGCGATCTCGTCGCACCAGGCCGCCGAATGTTCGGGGCCGCGCAGGCTCTCGGGCTCCGCCGCCGAATAGAGCGTCGCCACCGCCCCGTTCGCCCAGCTCAGCCGGCGGAGGCTGCTTTCATAATCGGGGCGGTCATCATCGGGCGCGATCGCGAGCAGGCCGCTCTCGCCCTCGATCATCACCTGCCGCCCTTCGTGCAGCGACGCCGCGACCAGCGCGATCCGCGCGCCCGGATGGGCGTCGGCATAGCCGCGGATCCATTCGGCGCCGGTCCGCGTCTTGCCGAACCCGCGTCCCGCCAGCAGCATCCAGACGTGCCAGTCTCCCTCCGGCGGGCATTGATCGCCGCGCCGCCACCAGGCCCAATCCGTTGCCAGCTTCGCCGCCCGGTCGTCGCCCAGCCGGCGTGCCCAAGCCGCAAATTCGGCCGGCGGCATATAGCGCAATTCGTCGAGGGTCTTCAAAGCCCGTCCTCTTTGACGTCCTCGGCGGCGGTCTGTGCCCGTATCGCCTCAAGCTTCGCGATGAGCTTCGCCTTGGCACCGCCCTTGGGCGCCGCGCCGCCAAGAGGGAGCCGCGCACCTCGCACCGCCGCCCGGTGCGCCGCCAGCAGCGAAAGCCCCAGCCGGTATTTCTGCGCCCGCGACTTCAGCGTCGCATCCTTCACATTGCCCGTCGGCGCGATCAGTGCTTCGGACAACAGCTCGGCTTCGAGCCGCGCGAAGCCCTCGCACAGCGCCTCGTGCCACCGCGCCGCGAACCCGGGGTTGCGCCGCCGTTCGCGGTACATGGCGTTCGCCGCAATGTCCGCCGCGCGGGCCGAGGCCGCGACATTCGAGGATTCGGCGAGCGCGTCGAGAAAGATATCCATCTGCCGCCGGCCGGGGCGTGTATTGCCGGAGCCATCCGCCACCTTGCCCGTCCGTCCCATCGCCGTCTCCCCGAAAAGCTCGGGCCGGAACAGCCTCCCGAAAACGGAAGGCCGCCGGCCCGACTCGCAATTCTTCATGATGTGATATTTGTGCCATATCAGCGTGACGATGTCAAGTTGTTTTAACCGATATGGTAAATCGGTCGGCAGCCGCCGCCGCCGGGCACGTGCATATTGCTCCAAGCCGCCGCAGCGGAACCTTATGGATTGGCGGACGTATCGAAACGGGGTCTCGCTTATTTTAGGCCGGAGAACCACCATCGAACCGAGAACTCTTATCGCTTATGCGCTCATCATCATAATGCTGGGCATCGCAATCTATCTTATCGTCCGGTTCAGGCGCGAGCGTACGCGACGTAACATAATGCGCGGCAAATATCGCGATCCCTCGTAGAAATCCGAGGGTCCATCGCGCTACTCCAATACCGACCGCCAACCTGAAGCGACAGCCTCGGTCAGGCTATATGCGCCTATCAGGTTCGCCGGTGCAGCGCCGAAGCCGCTCATGCGATTAAGCTCGAATCCAATTCCAGTTTACAACAGTATATTTTCGATATGCGCCGGTCGATACCCTCGCCGATACCTTAGGACTTTTTGCCAGAGAGGTTCGAGTCCCCCCGATCGAATTTTGACCCAAAATACACGTCAGTTGAAAGTCGGCATCGGCGGCAAAATTCGACCATTTACACAAACACATCGCGACCGCTGGAGCCGCAGCCTACCGGCAAGAGCTGGCCGTTTGGGGACGGTCCGCTTCTAGATGCAGATCGGTAAAAGCCGACGTTCGGCAATCACTCCCGCCGAGAACATTACCCTCGAAGAAACAGGCCGCGTCGGCGGGCACATGCATTCACATCTAGAGCCCGCCTGAATAACGCTCAGCCATATAGCGCCCGGGTGAAGTGCCGAGCATCTTACGGAACATCGTCACGAAGCTTGGCACGCTTTCGTATCCGAGATCGGCCGCAACCACCTGGATGGACGCACCGCCGGCGAGCCACCGGATGGCGAGCACCACACCCAGTTGCTGGCGCCAGCGGCCGAAGCTCATCCCGGTTTGCTCGCCGATCCGCCGCTCGAGCGTCCGCTCGCTCATTCCGGCGTGCTTTGCCCAGCTTGCGAGCGTTCCCCGTTCTCGCGGGCGCTCCAACATCTCGTCGGCGATCCGGCGGAGCCGGGCATCCGTCGGCATTGGCAGATGCAGATTCTCGATCTCGGCCGCCGCGAGTTCGTCGACGAGCACTGCAATCAACCGCGAGTTGGTCCCGCCCTCCTCGTAGAGCAGTGGCAATTGTGACGAACGGACGAGGAGTTCGCGCAGCAATGGCGACACCGCGACGGCGCAGCAGGTCCCGGGCAGGTGCAGGCCGATGGTCGACGCAACGAAGGCGTTATAGCCCTCGAGCGCTCCCGTGATCCTGACGCTGTGGAGCGCTCCGCCGGGAATCCAGATCGCACTACCGGGGGGAACCACCCAAAGCCCCCCCTCGACCTCGCAGCTGAGCGCACCGCGCTGGACAAGCATGACCTGCCCCTTCGCATGACGATGGAGATCGAGCTCGATGCCCTCGAAATCCCTTGCCACGAGACCGTAGACAACGACGGGGCGAGGCACGTCGTCCGGGTCGATCCAATCGGACGGGCTGGCGAGATCGTTCAGAATCGGCATGGCGCGCTTTCGGGCATAATGGCGGCATTGGATAATATACTGTCAAGAATTAGCAATGACGCCAAGAGCCGGTTCGCATATCCCCAGAGCGCAGGCCCGTCACATCGGCGAGCCGCGCTTTGCGAAGGGAAAATATGTTGGGCCTCCCCATCTTCGAATCCACCCATGTCGCGCGTCTTCGCGATCTTCGCACACGCAGCGATCCGGCGCTGGCGAACACGGGCCCGGCCCGCCGCCCCACCGCCCCGGGGCTCGCCTGATGCTGCCGATGGGATCGCCCGAAAGGCCGGACGTGCGAACGCCCGGCCGCGTTGGCCAGACGCTCCTTCGCCTCCTGATGCGCCGCGCGACGATTGTCGCCGCCGAGCGGCTTTCCGTCGATCTTCACCTGATCACGATCGAAGGGCAGGCGCTGCGCGATATCAGCTGGGTACCCGGCCAGGTCATCCAGATCGCAATGGGATCGGCATTCCGGGCGCGCGCGTATACACCGCTCGAATGGAATGCGGCCGCAGGCCGGCTCTGCATTCTCGGCTATGCGCATGGCAACGGCCCGGGCAGCGCATGGGTGACCGAGGTACGACCCGGCGACGAATGCGACATCTTCGGCCCGCGCCGCTCGATCGATATCCGGCCTCTGCCGGGGCAGCTTGTTCTCTTCGGCGACGAGACGTCGCTGGGTCTCGGTCATGCGCTGTCGCAGCAGGATAGCGCGCGCGCCCTCTCCTCCTGCTTCGAAGTCGGTGACCTCGAAAGCACGCGGGCAGCCGTAACGCAGCTCGCGCTCGGTGACGTGTCGTTGCTGGAGCGCGCGCCGGACGGTGCGCATGTCGCGGACATGGAAGCCATGATCTACGCGCATGCCGTTGCCGGTGCCTCGTTCGTCCTCGCCGGCAATGCCACGACAGTCCAGCGCCTGCGGCAGGCCCTGAAAAGGCACGCGGTGCCGTCGGCGCGGATTTCGACGAAGGCCTATTGGGCGCCCGGGAAGTCAGGCCTCGATTGAGCGCCATCAGACTTCTGGTGCCAGGCGAGAAGCTTCTCGATCGTTACGCCGATGCCGCCGCAAACCTCGACCAACGGCCTCCGACACCCGACAAATTTTTCGCAGTGGACATCAAGGGCGGCCAAGGACGCGCCGCAG
>Ga0307414_10001247_pt1 | contig 13115 bp, 9 predicted proteins | sample DK1Ometagenome_FD_203804 | JGI IMG/M metagenome (GOLD analysis project Ga0307414, IMG submission 203804) | Maize rhizosphere microbial communities from greenhouse at UC Davis, California, United States - DK15-O-3 | ecosystem: Host-associated > Plants > Roots > Rhizosphere > Soil | place: USA... | reverse complement strand
AGTGTTTCATGAAGAGCCCCAGGTCCTGCATTACGGCCGTGCCGGCACCGGCATGGAGTTGAAGGAAGGCATGACGTTCACCATCGAGCCGATGATCAACCAGGGCCGCGCGGAAACCCGCCTGCTCGGCGATGGCTGGACCGCGATCACCAAGGACCGCAAGTTGTCGGCACAGTGGGAGCACACCATCCTGGTCACCGCCGATGGCTATGAGGTTTTCACCCTGCGCAGCGACGACACCATCGCGCGTACGTCTGCCTAATGATTGCCGCTCTATAAAGGAAGGCTGCCGCATGCCGCAGGTAGATCCCGAGCTGTTCGACCGTGGGCAGTTCCAGGCTGAACTGGCCTTGAAGGCGAGCCCCATCGCCGCCTTCAAGAAAGCCATTCGCCGCGCCCACGAAGTGCTCGACAGCCGCTTCAGGGATGGCCGGGAAATACGCCGGCTGGTCGAGGACCGCGCCTGGTTCACCGACCAGATCCTGCGCGAAGCCTGGGAACGCCTGGCGTGGAGCGAAGATGCCGACATCGCCCTGCTGGCGGTCGGCGGGTATGGCCGTGGCGAGCTGCACCCCTACTCGGATATCGACCTGCTGATCCTGCTCGACAGCGCCGACCACGAGACTTTCCGCGAGCCCATCGAACGCTTTCTCACCCTGCTCTGGGACATTGGCCTGGAAGTCGGACAAAGCGTGCGCTCGATCGATGAATGCGTACAGGAGGCCCAGGCCGACCTCACGGTCATCACCAACCTGATGGAGAGCCGCACCATTGCGGGCCCCGAGCGCCTGCGCCAGCGCATGCAGGACGTCACCGGCACGTCGGCCATGTGGCCCAGCAAGCCGTTCTTCCTGGCCAAGCGCGAAGAACAGCGCGCGCGCCACCGCAAATACAACGACACCGAATACAACCTGGAACCCAACGTCAAGGGCTCACCAGGCGGCCTGCGCGACATCCAGACCATTCTTTGGGTGGCACGGCGCCATTTCGGCACGCTCAACCTGCACTCGATGGTGGGCCAGGGCTTCCTCCTGGAGGGTGAGTACGCCCTGCTGGCCTCCAGCCAGGAGTTCCTCTGGAAGGTCCGCTACGCCTTGCACATGCTTGCCGGACGCGCCGAAGACCGCCTGCTGTTCGACCACCAGAGCAGCGTCGCCGCCCTGCTCGGCTTCGAAGACCCGGACACCAAGCGCAGCATCGAGCGTTTCATGCAGAAGTACTACCGAGTGGTCATGGGCATCGCCGAGCTGAGCGACCTGATCGTCCAGCACTTCGAGGAAGAGATCCTGCGGGCGGGCGAAAATGGCCCGGCCACGCCGCTGAACAGTCGCTTTCAACTGCGGGACGGCTACATCGAGGTCACCCACCCGAACGTATTCAAACGCACGCCGTTCGCCATCCTCGAGGTGTTCGTGCTGATGGCGCAGCACCCGGAGATCAAGGGCGTGTGCGCCGACAGCATTCGCCTGCTGCGCGACCATCGACACCTGATCGACGACGATTTCCGCAAGGATATCCGCAACACCAGCCTGTTCATCGAGCTGTTCAAGAGCCCGCAGGGCATTCACAGGAACCTGCGCCGGATGAACCGCTACGGCATCCTCGGTCGCTACCTGCCGGAGTTCGGCCACATCGTCGGGCAGATGCAGCACGACTTGTTCCACATCTACACAGTCGATGCACACACCCTCAACCTGATCAAACACCTGCGCAAGTTCAAATGGCCGGAGTTGGCAGAGAAGTTCCCCCTGGCCAGCAAGCTGATCGACAAGCTGCCCAAGCCCGAGCTGATCTACCTGGCCGGCCTGTACCACGACATTGGCAAAGGCCGTGGTGGCGATCACTCGGAGCTGGGCGCGGTGGATGCCGAGGCGTTTTGCGCTCGCCACCAGTTGCCCAGCTGGGACTCGAAGCTGATCGTCTGGCTGGTCCAGCACCACCTGGTGATGTCGACCACGGCCCAGCGCAAGGACCTCTCCGACCCGCAGGTAATCCACGACTTCGCGCAGTTCGTCGGCGACCAGACCCACCTGGATTACCTCTACGTGCTGACCGTGGCCGACATCAACGCCACCAACCCCAGCCTGTGGAACTCCTGGCGCGCCAGCCTGCTGCGCCAGCTTTACACCGAGACCAAGCGCGCCTTGCGCCGTGGCCTGGAAAACCGCCTGGAGCGCGAGGAGCAGATTCGCCTGACCCAGAGCGCGGCGCTGGATATCCTGGTCCGCGGCGGCACCGACCCGGACGATGCCGAGCAACTCTGGTCGCAATTGGGAGATGACTACTTCCTGCGCCACACCGCCAACGACGTGGCCTGGCACACCGAAGCGATTCTCCAGCACCCCTGTGATGGCAACCCGCTGGTGCTGATCAAGGAAACCACCCAGCGCGAGTTCGAGGGCGGCACGCAGATATTCATCTACGCCCAGGACCAGCACGACTTCTTCGCCGTGACCGTGGCGGCCATGGCCCAGCTCAACCTGAACATCCACGATGCACGGATTCTCACCTCGACCAGCCAGTTCACCCTCGACACCTACATCGTGCTCGAAGCGGAAGGCGGCTCCATTGGCGAAAACCCCGAGCGCATCAAGCAGATTCGCCAGGGCCTGATCGACGCCCTGAAGAACCCGGACGAGTACCCGAGCATCATTCAGCGCCGCGTGCCGCGCCAGTTGAAACACTTTGCCTTCGCGCCCCAGGTGACCATCCACAACGACGCCAAGCGCCCGGTGACCGTCCTCGAACTGACCGCGCCAGACCGTCCGGGCCTGCTTGCCCGCGTCGGGCGCATCTTCGTCGACTTCGACCTGTCGCTGCAAAACGCCAAGATCGCCACCCTGGGCGAACGGGTGGAAGACGTGTTCTTCGTCACCGATGCCAACAACCAACAGCTGTCGGACCCCGAGCTGTGCATCCGCTTGCAGAATGCCATTATCGAGCAGCTGTCGGATGCCAACGGGCAGGCAGTAGACCTCAGCCGGATCTCCATCTGATGCCGGTAACGATCGATACCGACTGCCGACCGGCAGCCAGCGACACCAGGACCTTGCCATGAACGACGCGCTGAACCAGTTGCAGCCCTACCCTTTCGAGAAACTGCGTGCCTTGCTCGCCGGCGCCCAGCCGGCGGCAGACAAACCGGCCATCGCCCTGTCGATCGGCGAGCCCAAGCATCGGTCACCCGCCTTCGTGGCAGAGGCCCTGAGCGCCAATCTGGAGCAACTGGCGGTGTACCCCACCACGCTGGGCATCCCGGCGCTGCGCGAAGCGATTGCCACCTGGGCCACGCGGCGCTTCGACCTGGCACCCGGCGTGCTCGATCCGGCGCGTCACGTGCTGCCGGTCAACGGCACCCGCGAGGCCCTGTTCGCCTTCACCCAGACGGTGGTGAACCGCGCGGCCAATGGCCTGGTGGTCAGCCCCAACCCGTTCTACCAGATCTACGAGGGCGCGGCCCTGCTCGCGGGCGCACAGCCCCATTACCTGCCGTGCCTGGAAGAGCACGGCTTCAACCCGGATTTCGACGCGGTCAGCCGCGATGTCTGGCAACGCTGCCAGGTGCTGTTCCTCTGCTCGCCAGGCAACCCGACCGGTGCGTTGATCCCGGTACACACCTTGAAAAAGCTGATCGCGCTGGCCGACGAGTTCGACTTCGTGATTGCCGCCGACGAGTGCTACAGCGAGCTGTACTTCGACGAACAGCAGCCGCCGGCGGGCCTGCTTACGGCCTGCGCCGAACTGGGCCGCGACGACTTCAAGCGCTGCGTGGTGTTCCACAGCCTGTCCAAGCGCTCCAACCTGCCAGGCCTGCGCTCGGGCTTCGTCGCCGGTGACGCCGACATTCTGAAATCTTTCCTGCTGTACCGTACCTACCATGGGTGCGCCATGCCGGTGCAGACCCAACTGGCCAGCGTCGCGGCCTGGCAGGACGAAGCCCACGTCAAGGCCAACCGCGACCTGTACCGTGAGAAATTCGACGCCGTGCTGGCCATCCTCGATGGCGTGCTTGATGTCCAGCGTCCAGACGGCGGCTTCTACCTGTGGGCAAAGACCCCGGTGGATGACGAGACCTTCACCCGAGAACTGTTCGCCCGCGAGCATGTCACCGTGGTACCGGGCTCCTACCTGTCGCGCAGCGTCGAGGGCAAGAACCCGGGCGCCGGCCGTGTGCGCATGGCCCTGGTCGCGCCGCTGGCCGAGTGCGTCGAGGCCGCCGAACGTATCCGCACTTTTGTGAAGAGTCTGTAACCATGAGCAAGACCCTGTTTGGCATCAAGGCATGCGACACCATGAAAAAGGCCCGCACCTGGCTCGACGAGCACGGTGTGGATTACCAGTTTCATGATTACAAAGCCGTCGGCATCGACCGCGGCAATCTGGAAAATTGGTGCAACGAGCATGGTTGGGAAACCGTCCTGAACCGCGCTGGCACCACCTTCCGCAAGCTTGAGGACAGCCAGAAAGCCGATCTAGACCAGAACAAGGCCATCGACCTGATGTTGGCCCAACCGTCGATGATCAAACGCCCCGTGCTGGACCTCGGCAACAAGACCCTGGTTGGTTTCAAACCCGAGCGCTACGCCGCCGAACTGGCATAACGCCCCCTTATTTGTTGCAAGGAAAACACCATGACCACCTCTTTATTCAGCCTGGCCTTCGGCGTTGGCACACAGAACCGTCAAAACACTTGGTTGGAAGTGTTCTACGCCCAGCCGCTGCTCAACCCGAATGCCGACGTGGTAGCCAAGGCCGCCGAAAAGCTCGGCTACAGCGGCGGTAACCAGGCCATCGTCTTTACCACGTCCCAGGCTGGCGAACTGGCCGAAGCCCTGAAACACGTCGATGCTACCCAGGCTGCGCTGCTGACCCGCCTGGCAGAGAGCCACAAGCCGCTGGTCGCCACCTTCCTGGCCGAAGACGCCGCCCTGAGCAGCACGCCCGAGGCATACCTCAAGCTGCACCTGCTGTCCCATCGCCTGGTCAAGCCCCATGGCCTGAACCTGACCGGCATCTTCCCGCTGCTGCCGAACGTGGCCTGGACCAGCCAGGGCGCCATCGACCTCGCCGAACTGGCCGAGCGCCAGCTGGAAGCCCGCCTGAAAGGCGAGCTGCTGGAAGTCTTCTCGGTGGACAAGTTCCCGAAAATGACGGATTACGTGGTGCCGGCCGGCGTGCGCATCGCCGACAGCGCCCGCGTGCGCCTGGGCGCCTACATCGGTGAAGGCACCACCGTGATGCACGAAGGCTTCGTCAACTTCAACGCAGGCACCGCCGGCCCTGGCATGATCGAAGGCCGCGTATCGGCGGGTGTCTTCGTCGGCAAAGGCTCCGACCTCGGTGGCGGCTGCTCGACCATGGGTACCCTGTCCGGTGGTGGCAACATCGTCATTTCCGTGGGCGAAGGCTGCCTGATCGGCGCCAACGCCGGCATCGGCATTCCGCTGGGTGATCGCAACACCGTGGAGTCGGGCCTGTACATCACCGCCGGCACCAAGGTGGCGCTGCTCGACGACCAGGGCACGCTGGTGAAAACGCTCAAGGCGCGCGAGTTGGCTGGCCAACCCGACCTGCTGTTCCGACGCAATTCGCAGACGGGCGCCGTGGAGTGCAAGACGCACAAATCGGCCATCGAACTGAATGAAGCCCTGCACGCCCATAACTGACAGTAGGGTCTGACGCGGCCGTGCTGCGTTGCAATACGGCCCGGACGCTTCGGTCAACGTCGCGTCCGGTCCTGTGCACCTTGCCGGACTGCGTCTGCAACGCGCCAATCCCGATTTTTAGCTAGCGTGTAGGATGGGTTGAACCTGGCGATACCCATTTATGGATGCCGCTGCGCTCAACCCCCACCCTACGGCCTCGACAGTTATCCCATGCCTATCCATTCCCCCTGGCGCGCTGACTTTCCCGGCATCCAGGCCCTTGAGGCCGAAGGCCAGACCTACCTGGACAGCGCCGCCACCGCCCAGAAACCGCAAGCGGTGCTCGACGCACTGCTCGGTTACTACGCCAATGGCGCGGCCAATGTGCACCGCGCCCAGCACCTGCCCGGGGAGCGGGCCACCCGTGCCTTCGAAGACACCCGGGCAAAAGCGGCGCGCTGGTTGAATGCACCCTCCGCGCAACAGATCGTCTTCACCCACGGTGCCACCGAAGCCTTCAACCTGTTGGCCTACGGCCTGGAGCACAGCTTCCTGCCCGGCGATGAAATCGTCATCAGCGCGCTGGAGCATCACGCCAACCTGTTGCCCTGGCAGCAACTGGCGCTGCGACGCCAGCTCAGGCTGGTGGTGCTGCCCCTGGACGCTGCGGGGCTGATCGACCTGCAACACGCGGCACAACTGATCGGCCCGCGCTGCCGCCTGCTGGCGGTCAGCCAGTTGTCCAACGTGCTCGGCTGCTGGCAGCCGTTGCCTGGGCTGCTCGCCCTGGCCAGGGCCCAGGGCGCCGTGACGGTCGTCGACGGGGCACAAGGCATCGTCCATGGTCGCCATGACATGGCGGCGCTCGATTGTGACTTCTACGTGGCGTCGAGCCACAAGCTCTACGGCCCGGACGGCGTCGGCTTGCTCTATGCAGGTGCTGCGGCCATGCAGAGGGTTCGGCACTGGCAATTCGGTGGCGAAATGGTGCGCACGGCGGATTATCACTCTGCCGAATTCAACGCGGCACCGCTTGGCTTCGAGGCCGGAACACCGCCGGTTTCCGGCGTGATCGCCTTCGGCGCGGCCCTCGACTACCTGGCGAGCCTGGACGCATCCCGAATCGAGGCTCACGAGGCGGCCCTGCATGCGCAGTTGCTGGCCGGCCTGAGCGCTCGCGAGGGCATCCGGCTACTTGGCGCCCCGCAGGTCGCCCTGGCCAGCTTCGTCGCCGAAGGCGTACACAATGCCGACCTGGCCCACTTGCTCAGTGAGCAGGGTGTTGCGGTCCGCGCCGGGCACCACTGCGCCATGCCCCTGATGAAAGGCCTCGGCCTGTCCGGCGCGATTCGCGTGTCCCTGGGGCTGTACAACGATGGCGACGACCTGGCGCGCTTTTTCACCGCCCTGGACAAAGCCCTGGAACTGTTGCGATGAGCCTGCCCGCCAACGCCCAGCTCGCCTTGGAGGCCTTCGGCGCCTGCCCGGGCTGGGAACAGCGAGCCCGCCTACTGATGCAGTGGGGGGAGCGTCTGGAGCCCCTGGACGACGATGAGCGACAACCCAGCAACCAGGTCCACGGCTGCGAAAGCCTGGTGTGGTTGGTGGCGGACCCGCAAGCGGGGCACTGGCACTTTCGCGCGACCAGCGAGGCCCGGCTGTTGCGTGGTCTGCTGGCGGTGTTGCTGGCCCGGGTCGATGGCCTCGCAACGTCCGAACTGCAAACGCTGGACCTGGCCGACTGGTTCAACCAGCTCGGCTTGAGTCGCCAGCTGTCGCCTTCGCGCAGCAACGGCCTCAATGCCGTGCTGCAGCGCATGCGCGAGCTCGCAGCAGGCGCCTGACCCGGACGCGGACGTCAGCCGTGGCGAGGGCGTTCCGACGGACGTCGCGCGCCAGCCACCAGTTTGTCGACAATGCGCGCGGCCGCCACCATGCCGAAGGTCGCGGTGACCATCATCACCGCGCCAAAACCGCCGGCGCAATCCAGCTTTACCCCCTCCCCGACAAATCCCTTGTACTGGCAGACCGTGCCATCGGGTCTGGGATAGCGCAGTTGTTCGGTGGAGAATACGCAGGGCACGCTGTAGTTGCGCCCCGCTGTACGCGAGAAGTTGTAATCGCGGCGCAGGGTCGAACGAACCTTGGCCGCCAGGGGATCGTTGAAGGTTTTATTGAGGTCGGCGACCTGGATCTGCGTCGGGTCGATCTGCCCACCCGCCCCGCCGGTGGTGATGACCTGGATCTTGCGCCGCTTGCACCAGGAGATCAGCGCCGCCTTGGCCGCCACGCTGTCGATGCAATCGATCACCGCGTCCAGCTCCTCGGTGATGCACTGCGCCATGGTGTCTCGAGTAACGAAATCCGCCACGGCATGCACCACACAGGCCGGATTGATCGCCCGCAGACGCGCGGCCATCACCTCCACCTTGGCCTGCCCGATGGCGCCGTCGAGCGCATGGGCCTGGCGATTGGTGTTGGTGATGCAGACATCATCCAGATCGAACAGCGAGATCTCGCCCACCCCGGAGCGCGCCAGGGCCTCGGCAGCCCAGGAGCCGACACCGCCAATCCCGACCACGGCGACATGGGCAGCGGCCAGGCGCTCCGCGCCCTCGCGGCCATACAGCCGGGCTATTCCGGCAAAGCGTTGTTCATCGATCGGCATTTCATCACCTCAGCAAAGCAGGCGCGCATTATAGGAAGGCCGAGCGCGACGCCCAAGCCTCCCTGTGATTCTGCCCCAAGCGATCCAGGGCGGCAGCGCTATAGTCGAAGTGAAGGCAACCGATCAACCTGCCGGAGCCTGCCATGCGCAACTTCACCTTTCACAACCCGACCAAGATCCACTTCGGCGAAGGGCAGATCGCCAGACTGGGCGACGAAATCCCGGCAGGCAGTCGCGTCCTGGTCACCCATGGCGGCGGCAGCATTTTCCAGAATGGTGTCTGGGCTCAGGTAGAGGCGGCCCTGGCGGACTTCGCCATCAGCCGTTTCGCCGGCATCGAGGCCAACCCGCAGTTCGACACCTTGCTGCGCGCGGTGGAACAGGCGAGGCGTGAGCGCTGCGATTTCATCCTGGCCATTGGCGGGGGCTCGGTGATCGATGGCAGCAAGTTCATCGCCGCCGCGCTGTACCATCCCGGCGACCCGCTGGAATTGCTCACGGGAAGCGTCGTCAGCAAGGCAGCCCCGCTGGGCTGTGTATTGACCCTGGCGGCGACGGGCTCGGAGAGCAACCCGCACGGCATCGTGACCCACGTCACGCGCCAGCAGAAACTGCCTTTTTCCAGCCCCCTGCTCTACCCGCGCTTTGCCATCCTGGACCCACGCACCACCTTCAGCCTACCACCCCGGCAGATCGGCAATGGCGTGGTCGATGCCTTCGTCCATACCGTCGAACAGTACCTCACCTACCCGGCCGACGCACCGCTGCAGGACCGCTATGCCGAGGGCCTGCTACAGACCCTGATCGAAGAAGGCCCCAAGGCCCTGGCCAACCCGGACGATTATGCGGTGCGCGCCAACCTCATGTGGTGCGCGACCCAGGCCCTCAACGGCCTGATTGGCTGTGGCGTCCCGCAGGACTGGGCAACCCACATGATCGGCCATGAGCTGACCGCCCTGTATCACCTCGACCATGCGCAAACCCTGGCGGTGGTCCTGCCGGCGCTGCTCGCCGAACGCCGGCAGAGCAAACATGCCAAGCTGCTGCAATACGCCGAACGGGTCTGGCAACTGCGCGACGGCGACGAGGCGTGCCGGGTCAATGCAGCCATCGTGGCCACCCGCGACTTCTTCAAGCGCATGGGCGTTCCCACGTCCCTCACCGAACACGGCCTCGACGCCGACGTCATCCCGCAGGTACTGGCACAACTGGAGCGTCACCAGATGACGCGCCTGGGCGAGCATGGCGATATCGACCTGGACGCCAGCGAACGCATTCTCCTGCGTGCGCTTCAGCCAGCCTGACCCTGGCATGGCCGGCGCCATGTCCGGTTGCTCGAACTTCGCGAGCCGGTGCCGCTCCAACCCCTCGAACCGCCTGTAATCCTTGGTAGCCGGGGCGTGGCGGCGCTATACAGTGTATTGACGGCGGAGTAGCATGCGCGCCACTCGGCGCTCGCCATCGTCTCCCCCGTTCCTTGCTTCGGAACCTGATACCGCTATGCCATCGCGAAAATTTGGACTCAACCTGGTCGTCGTTCTTGCCATCGCCGCCCTGTTCACCGGCATCTGGGCGCTGTACAACCGCCCCGTCACGGCCCCCGCCTGGCCAGAGCAGATCGCCGGCTATTCGTTTTCGCCATTTCGCCAGGGCCAGAACCCGCAGACCGATACCTACCCCAGTGACGAGGAGATCCGTGCCGACCTCGAACTGCTGGCCACGCAGACCGACAACATCCGTACCTACTCGGTGGACGGCGCCCTGGAGAAAATCCCACTCCTGGCGGAAGAATTCGGCCTGCGCGTGACCCTGGGCATCTGGATCAGCCCGGACGAGGAACGCAACGAACGCGAAATTGCCAAGGCCATCGAAATCGCCAACCAATCACGCAGCGTCGTGCGCGTGGTGGTGGGGAACGAAGCCCTGTTCCGGCGCGAAGTCACCCCGACGCAACTGATCGAGTACCTTGACCGCGTGCGGTCCGCCATCAAGGTACCGGTCACCACCTCGGAGCAGTGGCACATCTGGGAGGAACACCCGGAACTGGCCGAACACACCGACCTGATCGCCGCCCACGTCCTGCCCTATTGGGAGTTCGTGCCGATGGAGGACTCCACGCAGTTCGTCCTCGACCGCGCGCGCGACCTGAAAAAGCTGTTTCCGAAAAAGCCCCTGCTGCTGTCCGAAGTCGGCTGGCCCAGCAACGGCCGCATGCGCGGCGGCGCCGACGCCTCCCAGGCGGACCAGGCCATTTACCTGCGCACCCTGGTCAACGCCCTTAACGCCCAGGGCTACAACTACTTCGTCATCGAAGCCTTCGATCAGCCCTGGAAGACCAGCGACGAAGGCTCGGTCGGCGCGTACTGGGGGGTGTACAACCTCGACCGACAACCGAAGTTCAATTTCGAGGGGCCGGTCGTGGCCATCCCCCAATGGCGGCTGCTGGCCGTGGCCTCGGTGGTCATGGCCCTGCTCTCCCTGGCCCTGCTGCTGATCGACGGCAGCTCGCTGCGCCAGCGTGGCCGGACCTTCCTGACGTTCGTCGCGTTTGCCGGCGGGTCGGTGCTGGTGTGGATCGGTTACGACTACAGCCAGCAATACAGCACCTGGTTCAGCCTCACCGTGGGCCTGCTCCTGGGCTTCGGCGCCCTTGGTGTCTTCATTGTTCTGCTCACCGAGGCCCATGAGCTGGCGGAGGCGGTCTGGGTACGCGCACGCCGCCGCCCCTTCCAGCCGGTCCTGGCCGACAGCGCCTACCGGCCGAAGGTGTCGATCCATGTGCCGTGCTACAACGAACCGCCGGACATGGTGAAACAGACCCTCGATGCCCTGGCTGAGCTGGACTATCCGGACTTCGAAGTGCTGGTCATCGACAACAACACCAAGGACCCGGCCGTCTGGGAGCCGGTGCAGGCCTATTGCGAACAGCTGGGGCCGCGCTTCCGCTTCTTCCACGTCGCTCCGATCGCGGGGTTCAAGGGCGGCGCGCTGAACTACATCCTGCCGCATACCGCACCGGACGCCGAAGTCATCGCCGTGATCGACTCCGACTACTGCGTCGATCGCAATTGGCTCAAGTACATGGTGCCGCACTTCTCCGACCCGCAAATCGCCGTGGTGCAGTCGCCCCAGGACTACCGCGACAACAAGGAAAGCACGTTCAAGAAGCTCTGCTACGCCGAATACAAGGGCTTCTTCCACATCGGCATGGTGACGCGCAACGACCGCAACGCCATCATCCAGCACGGCACCATGACCATGATCCGTCGCACGGTGATGGATGAGCTGAAGTGGGCCGACTGGACCATCTGCGAAGACGCCGAACTGGGCCTGCGGGTCTTCAAGAAAGGCTATTCCGCTGCCTATGCCCACGACAGTTTCGGCAAGGGGTTGATGCCTGACACCTTCATCGACTTCAAGAAACAACGCTTCCGCTGGGCCTACGGGGCAATCCAGATCATGAAGGGCCACGCCCGCAGCCTGTTCCTCGGCCAGGGCTCCGCGCTCAAGTCGGGCCAGCGCTACCACTTCATCGCCGGCTGGTTGCCGTGGGTCGCCGATGGCCTGAACATTTTCTTCACCGCCGGCGCCCTGCTCTGGTCGGCGGCGATGATCATCGTGCCGCAGCGGGTCGATCCGCCGCTGCTGATCTTCGCCATCCCACCGCTGGCGCTGTTCTTCTTCAAGTTCGGCAAGATTGTCTTTCTGTACCAGCGCGCGGTGGGGGTCAACCTCAAGGATGCCTTCTGCGCCGCGCTGGCCGGCCTGGCCCTGTCGCACACCATCGCCAAGGCTGTGCTGTATGGTTTCTTCACCACCAGCATCCCGTTCTTCCGTACACCGAAAATGCGCAACAGCCACGGCCTGATGGTGGCCCTGGCAGAAGCCCGCGAGGAGGTGTTCATCATGTTGCTGCTCTGGGGCGCGGCGATCGGTATCTCGATCGTGCAAGGCCTGCCCAGTGCGGACGTGAAGTTCTGGGTCGCGACCCTGCTGGTGCAGTCGCTGCCCTATCTGGCCGCGCTGATCATGGCGTTGTTGTCCTCACAGCCCAAACCGCAGGAAGAAACGGCGGACGAGCCGGTACCCGTGTAACCCGAACCCATCGGGTGGCGCAAAACGGCGGCCAGTGGTCGCCGTTTTGCCTGGCTCAGCCTGCTAAGATAGGCGCCTTTTCGCTTGATGCCGTACTGGAGCCGCAATGACCGTCCTGACCCCTACCCTTGAGCTTGCCTGCGACCTGATCCGTCGCCCGTCCGTTACCCCGGCCGACGAGGGTTGCCAGGAGCTGATGATTCGCCGTCTGGCAGCCGTGGGGTTTCAGGTCGAGCCGATGCGCATCGAAGAGGTGGATAATTTCTGGGCGAGCCATGGCAGCCAGGACGGCCCGGTACTGTGCTTCGCCGGCCATACCGATGTGGTACCGACCGGCCCGTTGCAAGCCTGGCAGCACCAGCCGTTCGACGCCCGGATCGACGAGCACGGCATGCTCTGCGGCCGTGGCGCCGCCGATATGAAAGGCAGCCTGGCCTCGATGATCATCGCGGTCGAACGCTTCGTCGGCGACCACCCGAACCACCAGGGGCGCATCGCCTTTTTGATCACCAGCGACGAAGAAGGCCCGGCCCACCATGGCACCAAGGCGGTGATCGAGCGCCTGGCCGCACGTAACGAGCGCCTCGACTGGTGCATCGTCGGCGAGCCATCGAGCACCTCGCTGGTGGGCGACGTGGTCAAGAACGGTCGCCGAGGGTCGCTCGGCGCCACCCTGACCGTGCGCGGCATACAGGGCCATGTCGCCT
>Ga0307414_10001246_pt1 | contig 13119 bp, 12 predicted proteins | sample DK1Ometagenome_FD_203804 | JGI IMG/M metagenome (GOLD analysis project Ga0307414, IMG submission 203804) | Maize rhizosphere microbial communities from greenhouse at UC Davis, California, United States - DK15-O-3 | ecosystem: Host-associated > Plants > Roots > Rhizosphere > Soil | place: USA... | reverse complement strand
GTTAAGCGAGAAGAAAGTCAGTTCGCTCAGCACAAACCTGTAGAAAATGACGGTAATCGCCAGGCAGATACTCGCTTCAATTAGGTATTGTAGGATAGGGTTCATGATTTTTTGGGTTTGTCCATAGTTTCGATCAACTTCTGTAGCTCTTCTACTTCCTTATTGGAAATCGTTTTTTCCTTTACCATAAAAGAAAGGAAATTACCCACTGATCCTTCAAAGTAATTTTTCACCAGTTGATTCACACTCTTTTTGCTGTACGCTTCTTGTGTGATCAAAGGGAAATAGAGATGTGTGGTACCATAAGTTTTGTGGCCCAAGTAGCCTTTCTTTTCCAATAGCCGAATGGATGAGGCCAGTGTGGTATAGGGAGGCTGTGGTTCCGGCAATTGCTCTAATACATCCCGGACGAGGGCTTCTTTTAGTTTCCAGAAAATCCGCATGATGCGCTCTTCATTGCTGTTCAGTTCTTTCATGTGTTTATTTTTTTTAGTGGCCACATAGCTTGTCCCAGATGGAGTTAACTATGGAGTCATCAAGAATTCATAAGCCTAATGTATGAATGAAATTTTAATAATACTACTATTTTTTCGTAGATATACGAATTTTTTGGAAAATAGTCCATGGCTTATGGTCAATAGTACATGGCTTATGGTTAATAGTCCATAGCTTATGGCTAACAGTCCACAGTCGACGGTCCACCGTCCACAGCAATATGCCACAGTAACCATTAAAGGTACTGCGACTGAATACTGAGACTGCTTACTGCGACAACCTATTGCGACTGCTTACTTGATGTGATTGGAAGATTGCCTTCCTACTGCGACCGATTAATTGGTCAACAGCCGACGGTCCACCGTCTACGGCAATAGTCCACAGTAACCATTAAAGGTACTGAGACTGATTACTGAGACTTCCTACTTGGTATGACTTGAAGATTGTTTCGTGCCTCGCAATGACGATACTGCCTGCTGAGACTGAACACTGCGACTGGTTACTGGGACTGCCTACTTTGTTTCATCAATGACTACAGTTTCTGTCAAGATAGGACTCACATTAAAATACCCCATCACCTGCGAATCGTCAGACACCACCCGAATGTTGCTTTCAGGGTTTTGGGGAGGTGGACTAAATAAACCCCCATCCGAATAAAGTAAGTTTACAAGCTGGTTGAGGTAGATAAAAGCCCCCTCGTTCATGCGATACAATTCCATACGCACTACATCTCCAGCATCGAAAGGATAGCCCAGTTCAAGTCCATCTTCAAAAAATTCCAGCCCAAAAGTATCGTCAAACAACAGGAAATCATCCCGATCATTTTTGATGGTATCATTTTCTATGATCTTAATCCGGTAAAAATTATTCTCCACAAATGGGATTTCACCATACACCTTTATATAATATCCTTCATCACGAAAAAGCCGTTCTTCTTGAAATTTATAGGTCACTGAATCAATTATTGGAGGTGCAAGCATGACTCCTTGGGATTCATAAACATGTCCGTTCCACTTTACTCTTAATAAGTAAGTGGATCCCACTTTGGCTACCTCAAAAGGAAGTACAGGCTTATAGGTAAAGGAATTGGGATCAAATCGAAATGGAAGCATGTCCCGATTGGTCTGATTAATAATAACGACCTCCGCATCTGTTACAATAGTATAAGACGTGCTATCCATATAGTTTTCAGCCAAAGAAATCTGAACTTCATTGTATGCGCTGATATCAGACCAAGTAGCTTCTATCACCGGAACCAGCTCATCCAATTCATTCAATGGAAGTGTCACTTCTTCTTGACAAGAAGAAATCAAGAAACCCAATACAACTATCCAACACTGTTTTTTCATCTTAAAATTCAAAATTATAGGTGAGTGATGGCAAAAATGTGAAGAGATAAGTCATCACCACACCCGGTCTGGAACTTACAACTGGCCCATCATCTTCTGTATTATAATGAATATCATCATTATAAATTTTCCTGAATTCATATGTAAATGGATTCTTCCTTCCATATAGATTGTAGACACTAAAATTCCAACTACCTCGCCACTTCCTGCCCTTTTGAGGCCTTTTCCAGGTCACTGAAGCATCCATTCTGCTGTATTCAGGATACCTGTCCCTATTTCGCAAATCTGAATAATAAGGCACAAACTGGTTGTCCACCACATATCGTCCCTTAGGGAACGATACCGCCTGACCAGTCGTATAGACAAAAGTCAAACCTGCAGACCAAGCAGGAGAGAATTCATGGTTAAGTACCAATGTGAGGTCGTGTGGTCTATCATACCTTGGGTTATATCGCCTATTCAAACTGATCCCTTCGATTTTTCGCCAAGTTCTCGAATAGGTATAGGCCAGCCAACCTGTAGTTTTTCCAATATTTTTTCGTAACAAAAATTCAGCTCCATATGCCCAACCATTCCCCGTAAGAATTTCTGTCTCCACTTTGTCAGAAAATAAAACTGAAGCACCATTCCTAAGATCTATGATGTTTTTAAAATCCTTGACATAACCTTCAACCGAAAGCTCCCATTTGTTCTCATTCAAATTTTTAAAGAACCCTAAAGAAATCTGATCAGATCGGATCGGAGGCACATATGTTCCTGCCAATATCCAACGATCTATAGGAAGACCTGCTGAACTACTGGATGCTATTTGCAGGTATTGATAATTACGGTTATAGGCTGCTTTGATGGAGAAAGCATCATTTATGAGATACCTAAATGCTACTCTTGGCTCCAAACCATTGTAGAATTTGATATTTTCCAAAGTATTATAGCTGACCGTGTCGAGAATCTCTGCATCAGGTCCCGGGGCTTTGGAATAGATATAGTCAGTACCACTTCCCACCTGGTTGTACAAACCCCAACGCACACCTACTTCGGAACTTAATTTGGGAGAAAGAGTAACTGTGGCTCCCACAAATAAGTTATTCAGGACGCTATTTTTAGGGCTTGTTGTTATAGGTGTTATGTCACTGTTCGCACCAGGCTCCAAGTCTATACTTCCTAATTTATAATATTGGCTATGGATTCCCCAATAGCTTTGGAAGTTATCACTGAAGTGTTTTTTCCATTCTGCTTTCACCCCAGATTCAGAAATCTTATTGTTCCAATCGAAACCATTGTCCGGATCCTTCAAGTTGATTCCATAGCTATAGCGGGAATGATAAACACTCAGATCAAAAAATTTGTCCTCCGCAATATTTCTGCTCCAATTTACTGCACTTACCCAGTTGGCATATTGCAATCCAAATTGCTTCTCAAGACCTAGATAATCCCGGCCCTGATAACTTGAAACTGTCACTTTGTCCCGGTCCCCTATCCTGAAGGCAAACTTTCCACTCAAATCATGAAAGTTCAACCTGTTGTCCTTGACGTCATCGCCCCCAAAATACCGTAAAGCCAAATCAGCATAAGTTCTTCTACCGGATATGATGAAGGTAGACTTGTCTGAAAATAAAGGCCCATCTAGGGTAAGTCTGGAGGAGATAGTGCCTATTCCGCCTATTCCCCTTATCTGCTCATTATTGCCTTCCCTCAGCGTCACATCTATTAACGATGAAAGTCTACCTCCATAGGATGCAGGAATATTTCCTTTGTATAGATCTACTTTCTCAAGTGCATCCGGATTAAATACCGAGAAAAAACCGAAGAAATGGGATGCATTATAGACAGGTCCTCCATCAAGTTGTACCAGATTCTGATCCGCAGAACCTCCCCGTACAAATAACCCAGTGGTTCCTTCTCCAGCAGTCTGAACTCCCGGTAGGAGCTGTAAACTTCGCAGCATATCCACTTCCCCAAACAACGTCGGGATATTTCTCATGGTCGCGATAGGAATAGAAGCCTTTCCAGTTTCCAAATTCCTAACCTGTTCATTAGGTCTTCGCTCCTGAATAATTATTTCATCCAGAGACATCTCCGCTTCAGTGAGATAAAGCTTTAAGGATTTTGAAGGGTCAACCTTATTAATTTGGCGGACTGAAGTCTGATACCCAATGTATGATATGACCAATCCCTTTGGTAGTTGCTGAACTTCAATTGCGAACTCCCCATTTATATCCGAAATCACTCCATGAGCACTGTCATCTTCCCAAAAAACAGTAGCACCTATCAAAGGCTCTGAATTAGATACATCCAGAACGAGTCCCTTTAGCACTTCTTTGGATTGCGCAGAAGCCTGAGGAATGGTCAATAAAAAAACAACTAGAAAAGTAAATTCTATGCGGCCAAATAGGTGGAGCATTATGTGATAAGTAAAGATTTCATCCCAAAGCTAGACGTTTCTAAAAAATTAATGTTTGTTAATTATATAAATTAAGGCCGTATTATCAAATTCTTTAGGTCTTCCTATCTTTAAAAGTTAGCTTTATTTTATAATTTCATGCCATGATTTGGGCTTACCCTGACGTAAAACTCACCATTTTGCTTGCAGGCATTTTCTGTCTGCTTTATTTCGTTTATCTATTTCGCTACTGGAAAATTAACAGGAAGCTGGAGGTAGAGAAGCGTAGACTCTTCACTAAAGTGGTTATTAGAACGGTATACTTTATACTGTTCCTGATTGCTTTTGCCGGTCCTTCTATTGGTTCGGCAATGAAAGAGGTGAAAGAAGAAGGAAAGGATATTTTCATTGCGGTGGATCTTTCCCAGTCGATGAATGCTACTGATATAGGCCCTAGTCGCCTTCAGCGTATCAAATTTGAATTAAAGAACCTAACCAAAAACTTTCCTTCCGATCGAATTGGACTGATTATCTTCAGTTCTGAAGCCTTCATGCAATGCCCCTTGACATTTGACCAAAGTGTGCTTCAGCTGTATATCGATGGATTGAATACTGGTTTGGTGCCAAATTTTGGAACGGATCTGAACAGTCCACTTAAGATGGCTGAAGACCGCTTCCTGAGCGATGAATCTCAAGAAGTCAAATCAAAGTCTATCATCTTAATATCGGATGGAGAAAATTTCGGTGATGAGCTGGAAGAAATCGGGTCTAGGCTGAAGGATGAAGGTATTAAGGTATTTTCACTGGGAATTGGTACTGAAGCGGGAAGTACTATCCCGCGGGGAAATGGAGTGGTCGTAGATCCTCAAACAGGAAAACCGGCTGAAACAATTCTTGACCGTACGCCACTTCAGCAAATAGCGGCAGAAACAGGCGGTTCATATTTTGAAATTTCAGATGAGGTACAAGAAGTAGGTGAGCTGATCGCTGCTTTGGAACGAGTGGAAGGTGGCGTGACAGGTTCTAGAATGGTAGAAGCCTCCGCTAATAAATACTTCTACTTTCTTTTGGCAGCTTTTGTCCTTTCTCTTTTAGATATGATGCTTCCTATCAAAACGATAAAATTGTAAATGAGCTGGAGTAAGATAACATTGGCATTTTTATTATTGATCCCAAATTCCTGGACAAGGACATCAAGACTCAATTCGGCTATAGATCAGGCTGAGGAAGCTTATTCCAAAACGGAATATGAAGTGTCGATTGCGAAACATCAAGTATTGGTTGATGAATTTGAAGTCTCTTCGCCAAGACTAGACTTTAATCTTGGGCTAAGTAATCAGTTTGCAGAAAAGGTAGATGAGGCCTCAGGTTATTTTGACAAAGCCTCCATAAGTACGGACAAACAACTTGCCTCCTTGGCGTTTAATCAAGGTGGAGTGATTCTTGGTGATAAAAAGGAGTATGAGGCAGCTTTGAATAAATTTCAGTCTGCATTGATCAAAGATCCAATGAATGAGGTAGCGAGACACAATTACGAATTACTTTCCAGGTGGATGCAGCGGGATGAGGAGCGAAAGAATGAGGATGAAAACAAGCCCGATCCGTCGGACTTTGCAAAGCGTAAAAAAGCTGAAGCAGATCGTATGGTGGAACAATTTAGATTCAAAGATGCGTTTAACCTTATGAATGAAGCCTTGCAGCAAGATGAAACAGTTGCAGCTTATCAAGAGTTTATTACCAGTCTTCAAGAAATCACAGAAATCGATGAAAAATAAGATTCTAATCCTTCTGGGATTTGCCTTCTATATCAGCATTGCTGTCACTACAGCCCAAACTTCCGGTGAATACTTCAACCGGGCTGCAAGATCTTATGTCAAAACTGAAAAAGATCAAGCGTTAGCCACCGTCAATGATGGCTTATCTAAATATCCTGATGACACCAAACTACAGGCATTAAAAGAAAAACTGGAGAAAGAGCAGGAAGAACAGGAGAAGCAGGATCAGCAAAACCAGCAGAACGAAGAGCAACAGAACCAAGAACAGAAAGAGCAGCAGCAGGACAATTCCAGTCAGGGTGAAGAAGGCGAGCAGCAAGAGCAAAGCCAGGACGGAGAAAAAACCAACGAGGATAAAGCTGAAGAATCCCAAGCTGGAGATCCTTCCGATCAAAGTGAGGATCAGCCCGGGGAGAATGCAAATGACCAGATGGATGCCAACTTGGCTGATAAGCAAAAAGCAATGGAGCAGTTCAAGGAAAAGCTAAAAGCAATGAACCTTACTCCCGAGCAGGCAGCGCAGATTTTGGAGAGCATGAATGCCGCCGAACTTCGCTACATCCAGCAGAATAAGAAGAAAGCAACGGAACGCCCTAAAAGAGGAATTCCCGATTGGTAAAATGGATGTTGGATGTTGGGTGCGGGGTGTTGGATGAATAAGGATTGAGAACCATGTCGCAATGGCCTGTGTTCAGTCGCAGATTCCATTCCTTTATCTGGCTGGAATATTGGGGCATAGCCCTGACCTCTGAATAGAAAACATCGTCTCAACCGTGAAAAAAGAGGGGCGTAGCCCTGAAATCTTATGGCGGAAGGCAGGTCTTCAACTGGGTCATTCAACAGGGAAGATCAATTGATCAGTCCAGAATCAGATATACCGTAAATCGTATTTCGTAATTTATTAACCTAAAGGATAACAAAAAAAGTGTCAGCCTAAATCAGGACGTGACACGTGATTCTTGGATCTTGATTTCCGGATCTCGACTCTTGGCTCTTAGCTCTATTTTCTACTAAACCCAAATTATCATGATTAAAGAAGTATACATTGTCTCAGCAGTCAGAACACCATTGGGAAGTTTTGGAGGAAAACTTGCGGGTCTTACCGCTGTAGAACTTGGCAGCACAGCTATAAAAAGTGCTTTAGAAAAAGCAGGTGTGAAATCAGAAGCAGTTCAGGAAGTTTTTATGGGAAATGTAATTTCTGCAAATCTTGGACAAGCCCCTGCACGCCAAGCTTCCATTGGAGCCGGAATAGGTTACAATGTACCCTGCACCACCGTCAACAAAGTCTGCGCTTCCGGTATGAAAGCGGTGATGTTCGGGGCACAATCGATTATGCTGGGCATCAACGATGTGGTGGTGGCAGGTGGAATGGAAAGTATGTCCAATGTACCTTTCTATGTACCTAAAGCACGGTTTGGCTACAAATATGGAAATGCTGAATTCGTAGACGGCTTGGTGAAAGATGGTCTTTTTGAAGTGTATTATAAATTTCCCATGGGGAATTGCGCAGACAATACTGCCAAAGAGATGAATATCAGCCGTGAGGAGCAGGATGCCTATGCTATCCAGTCCTATCAAAGAGCTGCTGATGCGTGGGCAAAAGGTTACTTCAAGGATGAAGTGGTTCCAGTGGAAATGAAAGGCCGTAAAGGAGAAACAATCCTGATAGATGAGGATGAGGAGTATAAGAATGTGATGTTTGATAAAATACCTTCCCTTCGACCAGTTTTTGATAAAGAAGGGACTGTCACAGCGGCCAATGCTTCTACCATGAATGATGGGGCATCTGCTTTGGTATTAGTAAGCAAAGAAAAGGCAGATGAACTGGGCTTAAAACCTTTGGCTAAGATCAGAGGCTTTGCTGATGCTGCCACAGACCCACTTTGGTTTACTACAGCTCCTGCCCTGGCCATACCAAAAGCTATTCAACACGCTGGCTTAAGCACTGAAGATGTGGATTTTTACGAAATCAATGAAGCTTTCTCAGCAGTGGCCCTGGCAAATCAAAAAGAGCTAAAGCTTTCAAACGATACCCTCAATGTGTTCGGTGGAGCTGTTTCCCTAGGCCATCCACTCGGAGCTTCCGGTGCACGGATTATCTCTACCTTAAATTCTGTTTTGCACCAAAAAAATGGAAACATTGGTGTAGCCGGTATTTGCAATGGAGGCGGAGGTGCTTCTGCATTGGTAATTGAAAAAATGTAATTTTCCTGTAGCCATCACTGGACAAATGCTCTTGTGATCAATTACCCTGATGAAATCGACATGACCAAAATAATTATCAGACTCCAGGTCAATAATTATTTGGGCATCAAAGATTCCATCCCGGTTTTATCGGGACCTTTTAAAGGAAATGTAAACACATGAAAAACAAACTCCTTCTGATTACACTCTTCTTTACAGCTCATTTTGCGCTGGCCCAGGATACCATCCGAACTTATTACGATGAGGAGGAGACTATTCTCAAGGAATTGTATTTCATGAAAAATGGCGTAGCTCAAGGGGAGATAAAGCGATATGATCAAGCCGGAAACCTCATTCAGATTGGCCGGTTAAAGAATGACCTGCGCGATGGTTTGTTCATTGATTTAAATCCGGTCACCGGTGACACGCTCCGCATAATACCCTTTCTGGATAATATCAGATCAGGCGAATCGAAGAGCTTTCATCCCACTGGTGAGCTCCATCAAACTTCTACTTACATCGACAATCTGATAGAAGGAGAAGTGAAGACCTATTTCCCTTCGGGTCAAATAAGCGACAAAACATTCTTTAAAAAAAACAAACCTGATGGTCTTAGCCAGACATTTTATGAATCAGGTGAGTTAAGTTCCGCCGTTAACTTTAAAGAGGGCAAGTATGACGGATCTTTTGAGGAATATTATGAAGATGGCCAACTTATAGTCTCCGCAAATTATGTCAATGGGGAATTGGACGGAAGGGAAACGCAATATTATCCAGATGGCAAAGTCCAATCTAGTATAGATTATTCAACTGGCAACTTGAGTGGGAAATATGAAGTGAATTATCCTAATGGAAATCCAGAACGCAGAGGCACTTATAAGAAAGGACTTGCCGAAGGAGAGTTGATGGAATATTATCAAGATGGAACTGTGCGTGAAAAAGGGACCTATAAAAAAGGCCTGCCAACCCAGCCGATTGAGCACTTCTACCCTTCTGGCAAGCTGCAGTTCAAAAAAGAATTTGATAGCTCAGGGCAACTGATCCGGGAAAGTAATTACCATGAAAATGGACAGGACCACTTCGTAGTTAATTACCTGAATGGAAAACCCAATGGAGCCATAAAAATCTTTAGACCAGATGGTTCTCTTGAAGAAATCAGAAGATTTCAGGCTGGAAAGCTTCATGGAAAACGTGAATTTTTTGATGAAAATGAACAACTCATCAAAACGGATATCTACGAAAACGGAAACAAATCAGAGAAATAATAGAACTGTGGAGAGAAGAAAGGCAAAGCTTTTTCTATTTTTGCGTAAATGATGACAAAAGGATGAGTAACGCGATCAAAGAGACCCACTTTAACTTTCCGGGCCAGAAAGGCTTTTACAAAGGAAAAGTACGGGATGTATATATTTTCGACAAGGAACTGGTAGTAGTGGCTTCAGATAGAATTTCTGCCTTTGATGTAGTTCTACCGAGGCCAATACCTTATAAAGGCCAGGTACTAAATCAAATCGCCGCAAAATTTCTCGCTGCTACTTCTGATATTGTTCCTAATTGGGTCACATCCACTCCTGATCCTAATGTGACTATTGGCATCCGTTGTGAACCATTTAAAGTAGAGATGGTAATCCGCGGATATATGTCAGGCCACGCTGCACGAGAATACAAAGCAGGTAAGCGCAGTATTTGTGGAGTAGAAATACCGGAACACATGCGGGAAAATGATCCCTTTCCCACGCCTATCATCACTCCCACCACCAAAGCGGATGAAGGCCACGATGAAGATATTTCCAGAGAAGAGATTTTAAAGCAAGGCATCGTAAGTGAAGCAGATTACGGGCAATTGGAAAAATACACTCGGGCATTGTTCCAGCGTGGGCAGGAAATGGCCAATGAAATGGGATTGATCTTGGTGGACACAAAATATGAATTTGGAAAAATCGGAAATAAAATCCTTTTGATCGACGAGATCCATACACCAGACTCTTCACGCTATTTCTATGCAGATGGTTATGAAGAGAATCAGTCAAAGGGAATAGCTCAGAAACAGCTTTCGAAGGAATTTGTGAGACAATGGCTAATTTCTAATGGGTTTCAGGGCAAGGACGGACAATCTGTGCCTGAAATGACAGATGAAATTGTAGAAAGCATCTCTGATCGCTATATTGAGCTATTCGAAAAAATTACAGGAGAAAAATTTCAAAAAGCAAACACAACCGAAATTGAGTCAAGGATCGAGAAGGCAATTCTTTCTCATCTAAGCTAGAAGCGCAATAAATATAGATTATGAAATCGAGCCTGCGAGATTCTCCCTGAATCAGGTTCAAGACAGGCAGGTGATCATTAAAAAACAAATATAAATACATGAAATATTCAATTGATAAAAAAGAACAGTACGTCATCTTCACGCCACAAGAAGAAAAATTAGATTCTTTACTAGCCCCGATTTTGAAATCAGAGTTGTTGACTATCCATGCAGAAGGGTTTGAAAATCTCGTGCTTGACTTAAGTGAAGTAAAGTATGTGGATTCTTCTGGACTTAGTGCTTTGCTTGTCGGAGACCGCGAATTCAGTAAAAATGGTGGTGTGTTCATTATTTCAGGTGTACAGGACCATGTCATGAAATTGCTTAAAATATCCATGTTGGATAAAAAGCTAAACCTGGTCAGTTCACTTGAAGAAGCAGGTGAAGCGATCTTCATGCATGAAATTGAAAACGGCGAAGAAGAGGAGGAAGAAGGTTGATACCGGATTTTGAAGTCACAATTTTAGGAAATACGTCTTCCATTCCAGTACATGGGAGGCATCATACTGCCCAAGTCGTAAGATTTGGGCAGGATTTTTTACTGATTGATTGCGGAGAAGCCATGCAGCTACAAGCAAGAGCATTTAAAATCAAAGTATCCAAGATCAATCATATATTTATTTCCCATCTTCATGGCGACCATTATTATGGCTTGATCGGATTGTTGTCGAGCTACAATCTAGCAAGACGTACGGCACCTTTGACTATTTTCGGCCCGAAAGGACTGGACGAAATAATCACTACCAATTTCAGATACAGCATCACAAAGCTCACGTATCCCGTGAATTTTGTCGAAACTCACGATGATGGTCTGAATTTGCTCTTGGAAACTAGACGCTACAACGTTTATAGCTTTCCCCTGAAGCACAGATTACCTACTACAGGCTTTCTCATTAAAGAAAAAGAAGGGTTGAGGAACATGGTCAAGGAAAAGCTTCAGAAGTCTCCTGTACCCCTTGCAGCAATTCAGGCACTCCGCTCCGGTCAGGATTATAGGGACGATCAGGGAAATCAGTATAAAGTAAAGGATTACACTTACCCACACCCGTCCTTGCGGTCATACGGCTATTGTTCTGATACGGTTTTTCACTTGGAAATAAAAGAATACCTGAAGGGTGTTGACTTGCTTTACCACGAGTCCACTTTCATGGAGGATAATAAAGAACGGGCTGCTGTGACTTTTCACAGCACTGCCAAGCAAGCGGCTGAAGTAGCCAAAGCCAGCAAAGCAAAGAAATTACTTCTGGGACATTTTTCTTCAAGATACCTGGATCTTGAACCTCTTCTTGAAGAAGCCAAAAGCGTTTTTCCTGCGAGTATTTTAAGTGAGGAAGGTCAGACTTATTCCTTATGAACAAATCCCAAAATTCCCGTAAAACCAACCTTTTCATTATTCTGGGAGGAATATTTCTGACCAATGCCATTCTGGCGGAGATCATTGGAGTAAAAATATTCTCGGCAGAAAAAACACTTGGATTTGAGCCTGTCAACTGGACTTTCTTTGGAGAGTACCTCCTGGACTTTAACTTGACTGCAGGAGCGGTCATTTGGCCTGTAGTGTTTATTACCACTGATATTATTAATGAATACTTCGGTAAGAAAGGTGTCAAAAAGATAAGTTTTCTTACTGCCGGGCTGATTGCATATGCTTTTTTGGTAATTAGCCTGGTGACCGCCCTGACACCTGCGGATTTCTGGTTGGATGTAAACGCCGTCACTCCCGAAGGTGAACGCTTTAATATCAGCTATGCCTTCAATACCATATTCCGCCAGGGATTGGGGATTATTATAGGTTCCCTCACAGCTTTTCTAATTGGGCAGCTCATTGATGTTTATGTTTTTCAAAAGTTGAGAGCAATAACCGGAGAAAGCAAGATTTGGCTCAGAGCAACTGGCTCTACTTTAGTAAGCCAGTTTATAGATTCCTTTGTGGTGTTAGGAATTGCCTTTTATGTTTTTGGGAATTGGAGTATCAGTCAGATTATCGCAGTTGGGATTATGAATTACATCTACAAAATGACGGTGGCAATAGTGCTTACTCCATTACTTTATGTTGGGCATGGAATAATAGACCGTTATCTAGGAAAGGAACTTGCTGAAGAAATGATTGGGGAGGCTACAAAAGACAGATCATTTTTATAAAAAAAGTTAGACTTACGAACTACGATTTACGCGATTTTTGATTCTCTATAGCTAAGAGTTCGACCCGCCTTGGGTTCAGGATTCTGCCGGACTTTTAGCTTTCAATTCATAGTTTAACGCATTTGGCGTTATCCCCTGGATACTTAAAGATCTTCCTTGGGTCTTCCGTTACCCAAGGACTCCCCCACCTTGGTCTGTGTCATCACAGACCAATAAATTCAAACTTGCCTGCCGGTTGGAAGATTTCAGGGCTACGCCCCTTGATGATCCTTTTAGCTGGTCTAGACTTAGCACTGTGACTTTTTCCCGTCTTCCGTCACCCAACTTCCCTACTTGTCACCGGTTCTTGACTCTTGGTTTAATCGGGATGGGTAGGCGGTAGAACCGCCGTCCCCCCCACACCACCTGGCATACGCTTTAACGTACCGCGGCGGTTTCTTCTAAAGACTTAACCTTTCTGTACAACGGCCAGTGATCTTAAGCCCA
>Ga0307414_10001245_pt1 | contig 13124 bp, 7 predicted proteins | sample DK1Ometagenome_FD_203804 | JGI IMG/M metagenome (GOLD analysis project Ga0307414, IMG submission 203804) | Maize rhizosphere microbial communities from greenhouse at UC Davis, California, United States - DK15-O-3 | ecosystem: Host-associated > Plants > Roots > Rhizosphere > Soil | place: USA... | reverse complement strand
TGCGCGCAGCGCGGAAACGGGAAGCGGCACCCTCGCCGACATAGACGATGCGATCTCCCGCCACCGCCACGTCGAGCAGGCGCGGCGCCTCGCCGCTGCCGTCGTGGACCGTGCCGCCCAGCAACAGCAGATCCGCGGCTGGCAAGGCAGGCGGCCGGATCTGCGAGCAACCGGCCTGCATGAGAATGGTGAACGTCGCAACAAGTAGCCCGCTTCGCGCGACCCGGCCCCGTGCCGCGTTGCACGGCGCCTCCGTCACGAGGCGCGACCCGAGACGGCCGCGCGCGCGATGGCATCGGCCTGGCCCCAGAATCCGGGGGCGGCCGGCTGCAGGACACCTTCATGCGACTGCACGCCGCCCTCGTGATCGGCCTTCAACCACAGCGGACCATCCAGGTCGACGAACTCCGCATCCTGTGCCACCAGCAACGCCGGGGCGATGCTCAGCGACGAGGAAATCATGCATCCGACCATGATGCGGAATCCGCCGGCGCGCGCCGCCGCCAGCAGCGACAGCGCCTCGGTCAGGCCGCCGGTCTTGTCGAGCTTGATGTTGACGACCTGGTAGCGGCCTAGCAGGCGCGGAAGGTCGGCGGCGACATGGCAGGATTCGTCGGCGCAGATCGGCACCGCCGAGGAGAACCCTTCCAGTTCGCCGTCGTCGGTCGCGGGCAGCGGCTGTTCCACCAGCGCCACGTCGAGCTCCACCAGCAGGGGTTCGATGCGACGCAGCAGGTCGATGGTCCAGCTTTCATTCGGATCCACGATCAGGCGTGCCCCGGGCGCTGCCTGGCGCACCGCCCGGATCTGCGTGGCGGGAGCGACGGCATCGACCTTGACCTTGATCAGCCCGGCCGATGCGATCCTCGCGGCGGCGGCTCCCATGCGTTCCGGCGTGTCCAGGCTGACGGTCAGCGCGGTGATCAGGGCCTGCGGTTGCGCGCGATGCAGCATCGACCATACCGAGCTTCCGGCGAGCCTGGCGCCCAGGTCCCAGAGCGCGCAGTCCACGGCATTGCGGGCCGCGCCTGCCGGCAACAGTTGGGCGAGCTCCGCGCGCGACGATCCTGCTTCGACCGCATTGGCGGCCAGCCGGATCTGCCGCAGGACCGAATCGATGGTTTCGCCGTAGCGGGCGTAAGGCACCGCTTCGCCGCGACCGCGGATCCCGCCCTGGTTGATTTCAACGACGACCACTTCGGCGGAGTGCTTTACCCCGCGCGAGATGCGGAACGGCGCGGCCAGCGGCCAGCTCTGGTGGCCGGCGCTCAGTTCGCGAAGCATGCTTGCAACCGATCCGCGATGCCCGCCACGCCCATGCTGACCGGGTCCTGGCAAGGCAGTCCAAGCAGGTCCTCGATTTCCTTGCAGATCCGCGCCGCGGCGTCCGCGCCGCCGGCCTGCGAGGTGTTCACCGCGACGCCCACGGCGATGACATCGGGGTTGGTCAGGCGCGCGGCCTCCAGGTTGGCTTCCAGGCAGGTCTTCAGGTCCGGCACGGGGTAGTGCGGCAAGCCGCGCATGTGCGCGCGGCCGGGTTCATGGCACAGCACCAGCGCATCGGCCTGGGCGCCATGCAGCAGGCCCAGCGAGACGCCGGCGTAGGACGGATGGAACAGCGAACCCTGGCCTTCGATCAGGTCCCAGCCGCCATCGTCCCGCGCCGGCGATATCCATTCGGCGGCGCCGGAAATGAAATCCGCCACCACCGCGTCGATCGGCACGCCCGCGCCGGCGATGAAGATGCCGGTCTGGCCGGTGGCGCGGAAATCCGCCTTTGCCTGGCGACCGCGCAAGTCGCGCTCCAGTGCCAGCGTGGCGTACATCTTGCCGACCGAGCAGTCGGTGCCTACCGTCAACAGGCGCTTGCCGGCACGCTTGCGGCCATTGCCCACGGGAAGGGTGGGCGCCTGGCGCGCGTCGAACAGGCCTCGACCGTTGCGCAAGGCGGCGGCCACTATCTCCGGGTGCGAAGTCAGGCGTTCGTGCAGCCCCGACGCGACGTTCATGCCGGCATCCAGGGCGGCCACCACGTGGGCCACGGTGCGCGCGTCCATGATCCCGCCCGCATTGGCCACGCCGACGATCATGGTCCTGGCACCGGCCCGTGCGGCCTGTTCGAAATCCATGTCCGGCAAATCCAGGGTGGTCCTGCATTCGCTGCCACGGAACTGGCCCACGCACAGCTGCGGACGCCAGAAAGCCAGGCCGCGCGCGGTCTTGGCCGCCAGGTGGTCCGGGGCATTGCCGAGATAGAGCAGATAGGGAGGCGGCCACTGGGAGGACGAGGCGGCGGCAGGAGCGGTGGCGGACATGGGGTGGTGACTTCCTGTGAGCGCACCACCCGTGGGGGGCGGTGCCGGTTGGCGGTGGTGGGGTGGGAATGAATGCTGATGCTTCAGAACAGCGGGCGACGGAACGGATGCAGACAGAATGGATGGAGGCAGAATGAATGGAGATCGGGTGCGTTGGACATCGTGCCCGTTATCGATCGGGCCAGGCTCTCCCGGCACGAGCAACCGGCGACGGCGGCCGGTGGCGGGCAAGGGCGCAATGCTTTCGACTTGGGAGGGACAGGATCGCTGCTCCAGTTCGCTACCTCTGCACCATATCGGTTGTGTTCACGGGCCGACATTGAAAAGACACGGGACGTGCATAACCGCAGGTTATGGCCATGGCCCATGCAACGACGGGCCGTGAAACCGGTTTTCAGGCGCTTCGCCCATCGCAGGTGTCCGCAGTCGCTGGTCGAAGGGCTTGATCGTCGTTCGCCAACCATTCTCGCCGAGCATGTCCGCCGGGCAGGTCCGCCCGGACCGGCAGTAAGCACGGGCTAGCCTGAAAGTGCTAGGCACCTCCTGCCGCGGCAGTGGCACACTGGCGACATGACTTCCACCACGATCCTGGTGGCCGACGATCATCCGCTGTTCCGGAGCGCGGTCACGCATGCCCTGCGTGAAGCGTTTCCGCAGGCGACGGTGGTCGAGGCGTCCAGTGCGACCAGCCTGAACCAGGCATTGGATACACAGCCGAACGTGGACCTGGTGCTGCTCGACCTGACCATGCCGGGCGCCCACGGCTTCTCGGCGTTGCTGCATGTGCGCGGCGAGCATCCGCAGGTGCCGGTAGTGGTGATCTCGTCGAACGAGCATCCGCGCGTGATCCGGCGCGCGCAGCAGTTCGGTGCGACAGGATTCATCCGCAAGTCCTCTCCGGCCGAATCGATCGGCGAAGCCGTGGCCGCCGTGCTCGATGGCGGCGCATGGTTCCCGCCCCTGACCGTGGAGAGTTCCGAGGCCGATGCGACACTGGCGGCGAAGCTGGCGCAGCTGACCCCGCAGCAGTTCCGCGTGCTGCTGTGCCTGGCCGATGGCCTGCTCAACAAGCAGATCGCGCACGAACTGGCGCTGGCCGAGAACACGGTGAAAGTCCACGTCACCGCCATCCTCAAGAAACTGGAATGCTACAGCCGCACGCAGGCGGCGGTTCTGGTGAAGTCGCTGGAACCGGAGTCGCCGATCTAGCGTGGCGTCCACACCAGCGTGGAATGGCGCCTGCGCCGGTAGCGCAGGACAGTGCCTTCAAGTTTCCTGGCGGATGCCGGCCCGTGAATGGCGCAGCAGGATCTGCATCATCAGGCTGCGCAACGCAGGCGGGCGCACGGGCTTGGCAAGGAAGCCCCAGCCGTTGGCCTGCGCTTGCGCCTTCACCTGTCCGGCGCTTTCCGCGGTGACCAGGATGACCGGCGGCGTCTTTCCCCAGCGCTCGCAAAGCAGTGGATACAACGACAGCCCGTCGATTTCCCCCATGCGCACGTCGAGCAACAGCAGGTCGGGAGCCATGCCAGGCAGGGCGCTTTGCATCGCCATGTCCGGCCCCGCCGCCAGGTCGACCACGCATTCCCATCGTTGCAACAGCGCGCGCGTGGCTTCGCAGACGCGCGGGTCGTCGTCCACGCACCAGACGCGGCATCCGTGCAGTGGCGTGTGGTCATTGATTTCGACAGGTGCCGCGGATTCTTCCAGCGGCTGGGCGTCGCTGCCGCGGGGGACCAGCACCGAGAAAACGCTGCCGCGGCCCAGTTGCGAGCGCAGGCCGATGGGATGGCCCAGCAGGCGACCGATGCGCTCGACGATGGCCAGTCCCAGGCCGGCGCCGCGGTCGTTGCTGACGCCGTCGTTGAGCCGGCGGAATTCCTCGAACACATCGGCTTGCAGGCTTTCGGGAATGCCCGGTCCCTGGTCGTGGACTTCGATGCGGATGCCGTCGCGGTCGCGCCGGCAGCCCAGCAGGACGCGGCCCTGTGGCGTATAGCGGATCGCGTTGGAAAGGAAATTCTGCAGGATGCGTCGCAGCAGCGCCTCGTCGCTGCGCACGATCGCGCGTGTCCGCATGCGTTCCAGGGTCAGCCCCCGCGCTTCGGCGACGATACCGAAATCCCGCGCCAACGCTTCCAGCAACGGGTCCAGCGCGAAATCGCGCACGCGCGTGGGCAGAGCGCCCGACTCCAGTCGCGAAATATCCAGCAGGCTGTTGAGGATCGCGTCCTGCGCAGTCAAGGCGTTTTCCACATGGTCGGCGATCCTGCGCGATTCTTCCTCGACCAGGCGACTGCGCAGCGCGGAAGCGAACATGCGCGCCGCGTTCAGCGGTTGCAGCAGGTCGTGCACGGCCGCGGCGACGAAGCGGGTCTTGTAGCGGTTGGCGCTCTCCGCTTCCTGCTTGGCTGCGGCCAACGCGCGGGTGCGTTCTTCGATGCGGTGTTCCAGGGCATCGGCCAGCGAGCGCAGTTCGCGCGCGGCGTTCCTGTAGCTGGTGATGTCCGCGTAGCTGGTGACGAAACCGCCATCGGGCAGCGGATTGCCACGGATCTCCAGCACCGTGCCGTCTTCCTTCTCGCTTTCGCGCATATGCGGCTTGCCGCTGCGCAGATGGTCGAGGCGACGCTCGATGGCTTCCTCGACCGGGCTCGGTCCCAACAGGCCGCGGCTGGCGTTGTAGCGGAACAGCGCCTCGATGGGTTTTCCCACCCGCAGCAGTTCCGAAGGAAAGCGGAACAGTTCGACGTAGCGCGAATTCCATGCGACCAGCTTCAGTTCCGCATCGATGATGACCACGCCCTGCGGAAGGTGCTCCAGGCTGCGGCTCAAGCCCGCATCGGCTTGTCGCGCGGCTTCGACGATGCCGTCCCGGGCGGTGCGCAGTTCCTGCGCGTGCTGTTGCAGCACGGTTTCCAGTTCCGCGCGGCTGCGCTGGCGGTGCGCGGTCAAGCGGCGGCGCTGTTGCACGAACAGGGCCAGGAACGACAGCGCCAGCCAGCCGCCACCCGCAGCCAGCGCGGCACCGCGCCCGGCGGCGGAAACGGCGGAGTCATCGTGCAGCAGATGCAGTTTCCAGCCTTCTTCCGGCAGCAGGGTCGATTGCCACAGCACCGCCCGGGAAAGCGCGGGCGCATCCATGCGCACCCTGCGCGCGCCGCCCCCCAGCGCCTGCAGCACCTGCATGCGCAGCGGCGTGAGTTCCTGCTGCGCGTACTGGCGGGTGGCGGCGAGTTCGCGACGGTCGCCTGCGCCCAGCGGCGCCAGCGTGCGGTAACGCCATTCCTTCTGGCTGGCCAGGAAGATGACGCCGTGCGCGTCGCTGACCAGGACCGTGTCGGACGTTTGCAGCCATTCCTCTTCCAGCGCATCCAGGTCGATCTTGATCACCACCACACCGGTCACCGCGCCATCGCGGTCCTTGATCGCCTGCGACAGGAAATAACCGGGTTCGCCGGTGGTCAGGCCGATGCCGTAGAACTGGCCGCGGCCGTCGCGCAGCGCCTGTTGCACGTACGGCCTGAAGTTGTAGTCCTCGCCCACGTTGCTGGTGGGCTGGCGCCAGTTGCTGGCGGCAATGGCCACGCCGTGGCGGTCGATCAGCGTCAGCGTCGATGAATGGGTCACGCTGTTGGCGCTTTCCAGCCGCTGGTTCAGGGCATCGCGTCGTGTCGCGTCGATCGGCGCCGAAACGGCTTCGCGCAGCTGCGGATCCAGCGCCAGCACCTGCGGCAGCGTGCGGTAGCGGTCGATACGCTGTTGCAACGCCTGCGAGTAGAGATCGAGCTGGCGCTGCAGTTGCACGGTTTCCGCGCGCAGGGTGCGGGCTTCGATCGCGTGGTAGGCGCCCCACATGGCCAGCGCCGCGCCGCCGCCGGTCAACAGCACGGCCAGCAGCAGCGATCGGAGGCGATGGATGGGGAGCATCGGGCGCCAGTCTAATCGGCGTGCAGGCGTCATGCCGGACTTAGGGCACTAGTACCAATAGGTTATCGGCGTCACGGCGCGGCGGGGGTACAACATGGCGGCCACCCGTCATGGCGCCACCGCCGTCACCAGAGCCCGCATGCACCTGACCGATCCGCTAGTCCCTGCCTCGACGCACGAACGCGTGCCGCTTTACCGGCAGTTGTACTTCCAGGTCGTGGCCGCCATCGTGCTGGGCGCGCTGCTGGGTCATTTCGAGCCCGTGTTCGCCGAAACGATGAAGCCGCTGGGCGATGCCTTCATCAAGCTGGTGAAGATGATCATCGCGCCGGTGATCTTCCTCACCATCGTCACCGGCATCGCCGGCATGACCCACCTGCGCTCGGTGGGCCGGGTGTTCGCCAAGGCGATGGCCTACTTCATGTTCTTCTCCACCCTGGCGCTGGTCATCGGCCTGGTGGTCGCGCACGTGGTGCAGCCGGGCGCCGGCATGAACATCGACCCGGCGGAGCTGGACCAGGCCGCGGTGCAGGGCTACGTGCAGAAATCGCACGAGCTGAGCCTGGTCGGCTTCGCGATGGACATCATTCCGAAGTCGCTGCTCAGCCCGTTCGTCGGCGACAACATCCTGCAGGTGCTCTTCATCTCGGTGTTGTTCGGGCTGTCGCTGGCCCTGGTCGGCGAAAAAGGGAAGCCTGTGCTGGCGCTGCTGGAAGCGCTGGTCGCACCGGTATTCAAGCTGGTGCATATCCTGATGCGCGCCGCTCCCATCGGCGCGTTCGGCGCCATCGCCTTCACCATCGGCAAGTATGGCCTGGGGATGCTGGTCAACCTGGCCTGGCTGGTGGGCTCGTTCTATCTGACCTCGTTGCTGTTCGTGGTGGTGGTGCTGGGAGCGGTGTCGTGGTGGTGCGGCTTCTCGATCTTCCGCCTGATCCGCTACCTGAAAGCGGAACTGCTGCTGGTGCTGGGCACCTCGTCCTCCGAATCCGCACTGCCCTCGCTGATGGAGAAGATGGAACGCGCCGGCGCCGCCAAGCCGGTGGTGGGCCTGGTCGTGCCGACCGGCTATTCCTTCAACCTGGACGGCACCAACATTTACATGACCCTAGCGGCGTTGTTCATCGCGCAGGCCACCAACACCGAACTCAGCCTGGGCAACCAGGTCGCATTGCTGCTGGTGGCGATGCTCAGTTCCAAGGGCGCCGCCGGGGTGACCGGCGCGGGCTTCATCACCCTGGCCGCGACCCTGGCCGTGGTGCCGGAAGTGCCGGTGGCGGGCATGGCCCTGATCCTGGGCGTCGACCGCTTCATGAGCGAATGCCGCTCGCTGACCAATTTCATCGGCAATGCGGTGGCCACGCTGGTGGTGGCGCGCTGGGAAGGCGCGCTGGATCGCGACGCGCTCGCACGTGCCTTGGAAATGCCGCCGCGGCCGATTGCCGCAGCACCGGATCCAGCGGCCGGGCCCGGGGATCCATCGCGCCTGACCATCGATTGACCACATTCAAGAATCACTCTGAGGGGAGGAACCAGAAGATGCGCACAACCACACGCTCTGCCTTGATCGGCGGAACCGCGACCATCGCGCTGCTGACCGCGGCCATACAGACGTCGCTGGCGCAGACGCCACCGCCGGCACCGGCAGAAACGCCGCAGGCGCAGGTGGAGGCCAAGGAACAAACCCAGGAACAGGCGACGCCCGCGCCCGCGCAGGAGGCCGTCGACCTCGACAAGATCGTGGTGGTCGGTTCGCACATCCGCGGCGCGCCGACGACCGACGCCCTGCCGGTGCTGGTGTTCGGCGCCGACGAGATCGATGCCTCCGGCGCGACTTCCGGCGACGAATTGATGCGCAGCATTCCGCAGATGGGCGACGTGCTGTTCGATGCCTCCAACAATCCGCAGACCAGCAATGCCGCGCGCGGCGACGTCAACTCGGTCAACCTGCGTTCGCTGGGCGTCGGCAATACCCTGGTCCTGCTCAACGGCCGGCGCCTGGTGCAGCATCCGACCAGCCAGGGCACCTCCGACACCGGCACGGTGCCGGTGCAGAGCTTCAACTCCAATGCGATCCCGGTTTCGGGCCTGGATCGGCTGGAAGTCCTGCTGGATGGTGCCGCTGCGATCTACGGCGCCGATGCCGTGGCCGGCGTGGTCAACACCGTCCTGCAGACCGACTTCGACGGCGTCACCGTGAGCACCCGTTACGGCGGGGCCGAGGGCACCGGCATGCGCGAGTTCGAGGCCAACCTGTTCGCGGGCAAGACCTTCGACCGGGGCAACGTGTCCCTGTTCCTCAACTACACCGATCGTTCGGAACTGATGGCGGCCGACCAGGACTACACCGAGACGGACGACTTGCGCCCGCTGTTCGCCGATTATCCCGATTTCGCCGGCGTGACCTCGCTCGACGGCCGCTCCTCGCATACGCCGTGGGCGCGCCTGAATCTCGGGCGGCGCCCGGTCATCCGCTCCAACGGCGTGGCCGTGACCAACTCCGCGGGTTCGTTCCACGTCCAGCCCTCGGACTTCGGATGCGGTGTCGCCTTCGGCGAGGGTCTGTGCCTGGACAGCGGCAACCACAACTTCAACACCGCCAATCGCGAAATGCGCTACGACACGCGCCATGGAACCACTGTGCGGCCTTCGGTCGAGCGCGTGAACCTGTACCTGACCGGCCACTACGATCTCAACGACAGCGTCGAGGCCTTCGGCGAAGTCGGCTTCTACCGCGCGGTCAGCGAAGCGGTGCAACCGCCGGTGGTCAACCTCAACAGCCTGTGGATCCCCGCCAGCAACTACTGGAATCCCTTCGGTCCGGTGACGTTCGCCGACGGCACGGTCAACCCCAACCGCCTGCCCGGACTGACCGGCGTGCCCGACGAGGGCCTGCCGGTGGAGATGAGCAACTACCGCTATGTCGACACCGGTTTCCAGCGGGTCAGGGTGGAGAACTACCAGGCCCGTTTCCTCGCCGGGCTGCGGGGCGAATGGCGCGGCTTCGACTGGGAGACGGCGCTGGTCTATTCCGAAGCCGAAGCCGAGGATCGTTCGCCGAACATCAACATGACCGCCCTGCAGCAGCAACTGGCCCTGTCCACGGCCGATGCCTACAACCCCTTCAGTGGCGGTTGCGCCGGCACGCCGACCCACAGCGATTGTTCGCCCAGTTCACAGGCGGCGATCGACGGCATCGTCTTCGACCTGATGCGCACCTCGCGCACCACCCTGACCATGGCCGATTTCAAGATGAGTCGCCCCGACCTGTTCGCCCTGCCCGCCGGCAACGTGGGCGTGGCGTTCGGCGTCGAGGCGCGCCGCGAGACCCAGCACGATGATCGCGACGCCAACCTGGACGGCACCTACACCTTCACCGACATGGTCACCGGCGAAACCAACCTGAGCAATGTCTCGGCGGTCAGCCCCAATCCCGATACCCGCGGTTCGCGCAACGTGGGCTCGGCCTATGTGGAATTCGCGGTGCCGCTGGTGTCGCCGGAGATGGACGTGCCGCTGGTGCACAGCCTCGACATGCAGCTGGCGGGACGCTACGAGCACTATTCGGACTTCGGTTCGGTGGCCAAGCCGAAGATCGCGCTGGCCTGGGACCTGGTGCAAGGCGTGCGCCTGCGCGGTTCGTACTCGGAGGGCTTCCGTGCGCCGAACCTGGAGCAGACCAATGCCAAGGAATACGCGCGCCTGGCCAGCGGCATCGACTACATCCGCTGCGAAGCGGACCTGCGCGCCGGACGCATCGCATCGATGACGGCCTGCGACCAGAACATCGCGGGCGCCTCGCTGCGGGTGGCGGGCAATCCGGACCTCGATCCCGAGGAGAGCACCAACACCTCCTTCGGTCTCGTGCTGCAGCCGACTTTCATTCCCGAAAACTTCGGCGAGTTCACCTTCACCGTGGATCGCTGGCGGATCAAGCAGGAACAGATCGTCGGCCTGCTCGGCACGCAGACCGCGCTCACCCTGGATTACCTCGACCGCGTGCAGGGCGGCGCCAACCCGCTGGTGGTCCGCGATGCCCCCACCCAGGAGGACATCGAGTTCTTCGAAGGTACCGGCATCGATCCGGTCGGCCAGGCGACCTCGATCAACGACCGCTTCATCAACCTGCAACCGCAGACCGCCGGCGGCCTGGACATCGGCATGAACTGGTCGCTGCGGCGCACGCGGCTGGGCAGCTTCAGCGTCAGCGTCAATGCGACCAAGCTGATGGAATTCACCCGCGACCCGGGCGACATCGTCAACGCGCTGCATGCGGCGCGCGATGCGGGGACGATCGATCCGCTCACGCCGTTGCCCGATTCAAGCCAGCTGATCGGCCAGAACGGACGCCCGGAATGGCGCGTGAATACCTCGATCACCTGGAACCAGGGCCCGTGGCGCGCCGGGTTTTCCACCCAGTACATGAGCTCCTTCGAACAGCCGGGCCTGCTTGGCGAGTCGGGCGATCCGTGGGTGGTCGAGGATCGGCTGGTCTCCAACCTGTATGGTCAGTACCGGTTCTACGAAGGCACCGCGCTGCGCATCGGCGTGCGCGACCTGACCGACGAGGGTCCGGCGCTGGCCGAGGGCGGTTATCGCGGATCGCTGCACAATCCTTGGGGCCGCTACTGGTACGTGAACATCAGCAAGTCGTTCTGAAGTGATGAAGAGAATGCGCCGAGCGACCATGCTCCGAGTAACCACACGACAAGTAATCGGGAAAGCGATCCGTTCCAGCCTGGCCGGCGTGGCGCCGATGTTGATCATGTCGGGTGCACTGGCCATGCCGGCGGCACTGGCGACGTCCGATGCGCCAGTGTCGTTCGAACCCGTGGCGTGTCCGCAATCGGTTGCGGAAGTCGCCGAATGCCATTCGGTCCGCGACGAAAACGGCGCCTGGCTGCTGGCGGCGATTCCGGAAAAGTGGAACCACCGCCTGATCGTCCATGCCCACGGCGGGCCCAGGCTGGGCCCGCCGAAGGATGGCGATTCGAACGAAGACCTGGATCGTTTCGCGGTCATGGTCCGCGCTGGCTACGCCTGGATCGGTTCCACCTACCGCCGTGGCGGCTACGGCGTGCGCATGGCGGCCGCGGACGTGGACAACAGCCGCCGCATTTTCTGGACACGGTGGGGACGGCCCGAACGCACGCTATTGCACGGCCAGTCCTGGGGCGGCAACGTCGCGGCCAAGGTGGCGGAACTGTATGCGCTGGACGTGGAAGGGCGTGCGAACTACGACGCCGTGCTGACCACCAACGGCCTGTTGTCCGGCGGAACCCGCGGTTACCAGTTCCGCGCGGGCCTGCGCGCGGTCTACCAGTACTACTGCCGCAACCATCCCGCGGCGAACGAGGCGCAATATCCGGTCTGGCAGGGACTCCCGCGCGGGGTCCGCATGAGCCGCGACGAACTGCGCGAGCGCATCGAAGCATGCACGGGCCTGGACTCCGCACCGGAGCAACGCACTCCGGAGCAAGCGGCGCGACTGCGCGACATCCTGGCGGTGACCGGCGTCGCCGAGCAGAAGTTGTCCAGCCACCTGGCTTGGGGCACGTTCCACTTCCAGGACCTGGTGCAGTTGCGCCTGGGCGGACGCAATCCCTTCGACAACATGCAAACCGTCTACCGGGGTTCTCACGACGACGAGGCCCTCAACGCTGGAATCGAACGTTTCGCCGCGGATCCGGATGCGCTGGCGCGGCTGGCTTACGATGCGGATCTGTCCGGCCTGATCGTGCTGCCCATGCTGACGGTTCACGCGCTGCACGATCCGGTGGTGTCGTTCGAGGCCGAGGCCGCCTATGCCGCCACCGTCCGGGCCGCCGGTCGAAGCCATCTCCTGGTCCAGGTCGCGACGGACGAGAACGAACACAGCCGGCTGCAGGATGCGACTTACCTGAGTGCGCTCAAGGCTTTGGAACGGTGGCTGGATACGGGCGCCAGGCCGGACAGCGTCGGGATCCAGGCCGCCTGCCTGGCTTCAGCGAAATCTCCCGGGGAGTGCCGCTTCACTCCGCCATGAACGATGGAATGCCGCCAGGAATGTCGCCGCGTCCATCCGACGCGAGGTTGACGACATGATGGCAGTCGATGCTCGTTTTCTACAGCGCACGAGCGGCGGCGAAAGGAGGATTTCAGCTCCGGGCCACGTCGACAGTCCCGCCACGTCGCGCAGGAGCGAGCCGGGCACGACCGGGGGAGGGAACGGGTAGAATCGGATACTCCCCGTTTTTCCATACAGGCACGAAAGGCCGCAATGTCCAACGAAGAGCAAAAACAGTCCGATTTCAAGCAGGCCGCGCTGGAATACCACCGCCTTTCGCCGCCGGGCAAGATCAAGGTCTCGCCGACCAAGCCGATGGTGACCCAGCGCGACCTGGCGCTGGCCTATTCGCCGGGCGTGGCCTACGCCTGCGAGGCGATCGTGGAGGATCCCAACGCGGCCAGCGAGATGACCGCGCGCGGCAACCTGGTGGCGGTGGTCACCAACGGCACCGCGGTACTGGGCCTGGGCAACATCGGTCCGCTCGCCGGCAAGCCGGTGATGGAAGGCAAGGGCGTGCTGTTCCAGAAATTCGCCGGGATCGACGTGTTCGACCTGGAGATCGACGAGACCGACCCGGACAAGCTGGTCGAGATCATCGCCTCGCTGGAACCGACCTTCGGCGGCATCAACCTGGAGGACATCAAGGCCCCGGAATGCTTCATCGTCGAGCGCAGGCTGCGCGAGCGGATGAAGATCCCGGTGTTCCACGACGACCAGCACGGCACCGCGATCATCGTCGGCGCGGCGATCTACAACGCCCTGGAAGTGGTCGGCAAGAAGATAGAAGACGTGAAGCTGGCCACCGCCGGCGCCGGCGCGGCGGGCATCGC
>Ga0307414_10001244_pt1 | contig 13125 bp, 14 predicted proteins | sample DK1Ometagenome_FD_203804 | JGI IMG/M metagenome (GOLD analysis project Ga0307414, IMG submission 203804) | Maize rhizosphere microbial communities from greenhouse at UC Davis, California, United States - DK15-O-3 | ecosystem: Host-associated > Plants > Roots > Rhizosphere > Soil | place: USA... | reverse complement strand
CCTTGGCCTGATGGGGCCGGGGCGCCTATAATGCGCCCACTCCATTCCCAAGACGAAATGACAGGACAGACACCATGAAGGGCGACGAAAAAGTCATCGATTTCCTCAACGAGGCGCTCAAGAACGAGCTGACCGCGATCAACCAATATTGGCTGCACTATCGCATGCTCGACAATTGGGGCGTCGCACGCCTCGCCGCGTTCGAACGCGAAGAGTCGATCGACGAGATGAAGCATGCCGACAAGCTCGCCGACCGCATCCTCTTCCTTGGCGGCCTCCCCAACTTCCAGCTGCTCGGCCGCCTGCGCGTCGGCGAAACGGTCGAGGAAATCCTCAAGGCCGACCTCGCGGTTGAGGAAGAGGCGATCCCGCTGCTCAAGGACGCCATTGCCCATTGCGAGAGCGTGCGCGACTATGTCAGCCGCGACATCTTCGCCGACATCCTCGAAAGCGAGGAACATCATGTCGACGAACTCGAAAAGCAGTTCGAGATGATCGAGCGCATGGGCATCGAAAACTACATCCAGCTCCAGTCGAAGCCCGCCGGCGACGATTGAAGCGAATCCCGTCATCCGGCGGAGGCCGGGATCTCACCGTGCGTTACAACCCAAAGTTGAGATCCCGGCCTTCGCCGGGATGATGAAATGGAAAAATCGACGGATTTCAGGGGCGCCTTCGAGCGCCTCTTTTTTCGCTTGTATTTGCGACTAATTCTCAATAGCAAGGTGGGGCAGTCCCCTCCTGCCGGCCGCTGCAACTTCAAGCTGCGATAAAAGCGGCCGGCATCTTTTTCCGAACGGGGCGAAGCGGATCGAGGGACTGCACGGGACGGGAGAAACGAACCTCATGCAAAGCAGCGAGCTGATCCGCCAACTCACCGAACAGCCGCTGGTGCGCGATTTGTCGATCGAAGCCGCGCAGGCCGTGCTCGCGCTCAGATACTGCATCCTCTGCCGCCGCGGCGAGCGCGACCCGATGCCCGAACTCGAACGCCGCTGGGGCAATATCCTCGCGGCGCGGCGCTATCGGCTGGTGGTCGAGGCGATCGGCCATGTCTGGCCCGAACCCTTCGCGGTCGCCCCGCCCTGCTGCCCGCGCGTCAGCTTCGACGAGGCGCTGCTCGCCGCGATCGTCGGCGCCGCCGCGCGCCGCGACCGCGTCCAGTTCGACTGGCTGACCGCCGAAATGCTCGGCAGCGACGCCCGCGAGATGCTGTTCTCCGCCCTCGAAAACTTCATCCGCGCGCGGGCGCCGGGGCGGGTGTGATCGGCGATTTTGGGGTGTCTTGCTGCCAATTCCCACATTCGTCATCCCGGACTTGATCCGGGATCCATTGACGCCCCCAAACGAAAAATTTGCACCACGTCTCCCGCCCCCCTACATTGCCCCCTCAACCGCACCGGAGTCTCCCCATCATGGACAATAATCTGACCGCAACGCCGCCCCGCCTTGCCGCCAGGAAAGTCCATGTTCATGCCCGCCTCCTCTCCATCGATCGCCATCGCCAACCTCGGCTGGTCCACGCCTGACGGCCGCGCCGTCCTTTCGAGTCTCGATCTCCATTTCCAGTGCGAACGCACCGGCCTCGTCGGGCGCAACGGCGTCGGCAAATCGACGCTGCTGCGCCTGCTGACCGGCGAGCTTTCGCCCGCGAGCGGCAGCATCGCCGTCGACGGCAGCATCGCGATGCTGCGCCAGACGGTGCAGGTCGCGGCGCATGAAAACATCGCCGATCTGTTCGATGCGCGCGCTGGCCTCGCCCTGCTGCGCAAGGCCGAAGCCGGCAAAGCCAGCATCGAGGAAATCGGCGATGCCGACTGGACGCTCGAAGCGCGGATCGACGAGGCGCTCGCGGGCGTCGGCCTGCCGCTTCCCGCGGGCACGCCGCTCGCGGCGCTGTCGGGCGGCCAGCGCACCCGCGCCGCGCTCGCCGGCGCGATGTTCGCCGCGCCCGACTTCCTGTTCCTCGACGAGCCCACCAACAATCTCGACCGCGAGGGGCGCCGGGCGGTGCAGAGCCTCCTCGCTGGCTGGCGCGGCGGCGCGATCGTCGTCAGCCACGACCGCGAACTGCTCGAGGAAATGGACGCGATCGTCGAGCTGACCGGCCTCGGCGCCACGCGCTATGGCGGCGGCTGGAGCGCCTATCGCGCGCGCAAGCAAATCGAACAGGCGGCGATCGAAGCCGAACTCGCGGGCGCCGAAAAGCAACTCGGCCGCGTGCGCCGCCAGGCGCAAGTCACCGCCGAGCGGCAGGCGCGCCGTGACTCGGGCGGTCGGCGCAAGGCGGCGCGCGGCGACGAGCCCGCGATCCTGCTTGGAACGCTGAAGCGGCGTGCCGAAGAAAGCGTCGGTGCGAACCGGCGCCTCGCCGAACGCCAGCGCGCCGAAGCCGAGCAGGCGCGCGACGCCGCGCGCAGCAAGATCGAGACCGTCGATCCGCTCGCCGTTGCGCTGCCGTCGACCGGCCTGCCCGCGTCGCGCACGGTCCTCGAACTCGACCGGGTCACAGCCGGCTACGTCCCGAACCAGCCGGTCATCGAAAATCTGTCGCTCGCCCTCACCGGCCCCGAACGCGTCGCGATCGCCGGCCCCAACGGCTCGGGCAAATCGACGCTGCTCGCGCTGGTAGCCGGCACGCTCGCGCCCTGGTCGGGCGAGGTGCGCGTCGGCGTTCCGTTCGCGCTGTTCGACCAGCGTGTCGGGCTGCTCGATCCCGCGCGCTCGATCGCCGACAATTTTCTCGACCTCAATCCCGGGACGACGAACAACCAGTGCCGCGCCGCGCTCGCGCGCTTCCGCTTCCGCGCCGACGCCGCCGACCGGATCGCCGGGACATTGAGCGGCGGCCAGATGCTCCGCGCCGGCCTCGCCTGCGTCCTCGGCGCCCCGCACCCGCCGCAACTGCTGATCCTCGACGAGCCCGGCAACCATCTCGACATCGAGTCCTTGACCGCCGTCGAAACCGGCCTCGCCGCCTATGACGGCGCTTTGCTCGTCGTCAGTCACGACGGGGCGTTTCTGGATGCGATCGGAGTCGAGCGCACGCTTGAGTTGGGCCCGGCGGGCCCCTAGCCGATCCTCGGCATGTCGAGCCAGAGCGTCAGCCCTGGGGGGGGATCGACCGGCGGCGCATCGGCGAGATGGCGCACGGCGTCGGCCCGGGCGCGGTCGAGGATCGCCGCGGGAACGGCGGCGGCGTGGAAGACATGATCGGCCTCGCCAAGCAGGCGCGCGGCGCCGAGGGTGAGGTCGTCCGGATCGGCGCTGGCGAGAAGGATCGTTTCGAGGCGCGAGGGCCGGCCAGGCATCGCTCCCGCCAGCCAGCCGTCGACCGCGTCCGCCGCGCCGTCGCCGAGCGGATCGAGCGCGCCGCCCTGCGCGAGCGCGGCGTCGATCGCGCGGCGGCGGCCCGCGGCATCGGGCCAGCGCGCCTTCATCGCGCCGCGCGCGGCGTGGAGCGCCGAGGCGAGCGCGCCCAGCCGCGCGGGCAGCAGGGCTTCGATGCGCTGCCGGATCGCCTTCGCGAGCCCCGCCGACGCGCCGCCGGTGCCGATGGCGATCGTCACCGGCGCGCGGTCGACGATCGCGGGGGTGGTGAAATCGCAGAGGCCGGGACGGTCGACGACGTTGACGAGAAGCCCCCGGGCGCGAAGCGCCTGCGCCGCGGCGCGCGCTTCGTATTCATCGTCGAGCGCGACAAAAGCGATCGTCGCGCCGTCTTCCCACGCCGGCACGATCCGCCCGCCCGCGCGCACGATCAGCCGCGCCTTGGCATCGGCCGCCTCCCCCTCACCGACCAGCACGACTGTGCGGCCGCGCAAATTGAGAAAGACGGGGAACTGGTGCATCAGACGGTCCTGCCATTGTTCACCGGACCGGGCAGCGAGCCCGCAGCGGATCGAGAAAGCCGAGCCGCTGTCATCGCAGATCCTTGTACCAGAAGAGCGCGACTTCGCCCTCATGAGGCCCGTCCGCGTAAAGCTTATGGTCAAACCCGCCCAGCGTATAGCCGGCGCGCGCATAAACCCGGCAAGCGGCAGGGTTGTTCGATTGGGTTTCCAGACGGATCAGTCCGAAACCCTTATCATCGGCGCAGACCTCGACCCTTGCCAAAAGCGCGGCCGCCACTCCGCGTCCCCGCGCCCGCCGGTCGACCGCGATTTCCGCAAGGTCCGCCATCCCGTTCCAATATTCGGACATCATGGCATAGCCCACGACATGGTCGTTCGATCGAGCGATGAAAAGAGCCTTCCACCCCGATGTCGCGCCATCCCAGTCGGCAGGATCCCCGCCATAATCCTTGCGCCGCGACGGGACAGGATGGAGCTGGCGCGGATCATCATACGGAAAGGCGATGGCATGCGAGATGTCGAACGAAAAATCGCACGCGGCAAACGCGGCGGTCGGAAAATCCTCCACCTGGCTAATCTGTATCGGATCGGTCGGCCTCATATTCTTACTCTCGCCGACCGATCCGGTATTTTCAACCTAGGCAGGGCTTCACCCCCCCCCCCCCGCCCATGACCCGCCTCAATCGATCCAGTCGGGGACGCGCTCGGCGGCCATGATCGTGCCGGCGGCGATGCGGTCGGCGACGACGACATAGCGGTCGCCGTCGACGAGCACCTCGGGAACGAGGCTGCGGCTGTTATAGGTCGACGCCATCGTCGCGCCATAGGCCCCCGCGCTGCGGAAGATCGCGAGGTCGCCCGACTCGACCTTGTCGATCAGCCGGTCGCGCGCAAAGGTGTCGCCGGTTTCGCAGACCGGGCCGACGATCGAGGCCGTCATCGTCTCGCCCGAGGGCTTCACCGCGGCGAAATCATGCCAGGCATCATAGAGTGCGGGCCTTGCAAGATCGTTCATCGCCGCATCGACGATCACAAAGGGGTGGGTCGCACCGGGCTTGACCCACAATATCTCGGTCAGCAAAACCCCCGAATTGCCCGCGATAACGCGGCCGGGCTCGAACATCAAAGTGACGTCCCAATCGCGGGTGACCCGCGCGACCATCGCGCCATAATCGGCGGGCGATGGCGGAAGAATATTGTCGCCTGCGCGATACGGGACACCAAGCCCGCCGCCGAGATCGACATGGGTGATGCTGTGCCCCGCCGCGCGGAGGTCGGCGACGAGCTGGCCGACGCGCTCGAACGCCGCCTCGAACGGGGCGAGGCTGGTGAGCTGGCTGCCGATATGGACCGCGATGCCGCGCAGGTTGAGCCCCGGCAGCGCCGACAGCCGGGCGAAGATTTCGGGCGCGCTGTCGATGCCGACGCCGAACTTGTTTTCGGCCTTGCCGGTCGAAATCTTCGCATGCGTGCCCGCATCGACGTCGGGATTGACGCGCAGCACGGCGGGCGCGGTCATGTCCTTGCGCGCCGCGATTTCGGCGAGCGCGATGCCCTCGGGCTCATGCTCGATGTTGAACTGGCCGATGCCGCGGTCCAGCCCCTGCGCCAGCTCGGCGCGCGTCTTGCCGACGCCCGAAAAGACGATGTCTTCCGCCGCCATGCCCGCCGCGAGCGCGCGTTCGAGCTCGCCCCCCGAAACGACGTCGGCGCCATAGCCCTGCCGCGCCAGCACGCGGAGCACGCCGAGATTGGGGTTGCACTTGATCGCGAAGGCGATGTGCTTGCGCGGAACATCCTTCAGCGCGTCGCGAAACACCTGCGCGTGACGTTCGAGCGTCGCGCGCGAATAGACATAGACGGGGGTGCCGATTTCCTCGGCGATACGCGGCAGCGGAATATTTTCGGCGTGCATCACGCCGTCACGAAGTTCAAAATGGTCCACAAACAGATCCTAATATATGCGCCGTTCGCCCAGAGCTTGTCGAAGCCTGTCCTGAGCGACTGACAAGTCAGTCGAAGGGGGCCGCTCTTTCTTTTTCCGGCGTTCACATAAGAACGGTGCTTCGACAAGCTCAGCACGAACGGAAACAGGAGATGGTCTTGGGACTCAGCCCGGAGGCGGCAAGTCGAAATCGTCGGTTTCGCGTTGTTCGGACCGTTTGAGAAGTTCGTCGCTGCGCGCGGGCCGGGCCTGCGCGTCAGGCGTCGTAAGCTCCTCCGTAGTCGGGGCGCGGGTCGCGCCGACGGGAACGACCGGGGCGGGCTGGCCCGCCACCGGCTTCAGATCCTGCTTGCTGCCGCACGCGCCGAGCAGCGCGGTCGCAGCCAATGTTGCGATGACGAGATGGGTCTTCACCGTCAATTCGTCCCTTCGAGCGCCGCACGAGCCGCGGCGACGGCCTGCCTTACCCGTTCGGGCGCCGTGCCGCCATAGCTCATGCGACTGGCAACCGACGCTTCGACCGTGAGCGCCGCGAGCGCATCGGGGGTGACCGCGGCATGGATCGCCGCGGCGTCCGCGGCGGGCAGCACCGAAAGCTCGACGCCGAGCTCCTCGGCGCGCTTCACGCAGGCGCCGACGACATGGTGCGCCTCGCGGAACGGCAGCCCCGCCTCGCGCACCAGCCAATCGGCAAGATCGGTCGCGGTCGAATAGCCCGACGCGGCGAGCGCGCGCATCCGGTCGGTGCGGAAGGTCAGCGTTTCGACCATGCCGGTCATCGCGGCGAGCGACAGCGCGAGCGCGTCGAAGGCGCCGAACACCGTCTCCTTGTCGTCCTGCATATCCTTCGAATAAGTGAGCGGCAGCCCCTTCACGATCACCGCCAGGCGTTGGAAGGCGCCGAGCAGGAGCCCGGCGCGCCCGCGCACCAGTTCGGCGGCGTCGGGGTTGCGCTTTTGCGGCATGATCGAGCTGCCCGTCGACCAGGCATCGGGCAGGCTGATGAAGCCAAAGGGCTGGCTAGCCCAGATGACGATTTCTTCGGCAAGGCGCGACAGGTGGATCGCCGCGATCGAGGCCGAGGCGCAGAATTCGAGCGCGAAGTCGCGGTCGGACACCGCGTCGATGCTGTTCGCCATCGGGCGGTCGAAGCCGAGCGCCGATGCGGTCGCGTCGCGATCGAGCGGGAAGCTCGTCCCCGCAAGCGCCGCGGCGCCGAGCGGCGATTCGTTGAGGCGGCGCCGCGCATCGGCGAAGCGGCTGCGATCGCGGCCGAACATCTCCACATAGGCGAGCAGATGATGGCCGAGCGTCACCGGCTGCGCGACCTGAAGATGCGTGAAGCCCGGCATGATACTGCCGGCATGTTCGTCGGCGCGCGCCAGCAAAGCGGCTTGAATCGCTCCCAACCCCGCGTCGATGCGCGCGCACGCGGTGCGCACCCACAGGCGGAAGTCGGTCGCGACCTGGTCGTTGCGCGAACGCGCGGTGTGGAGGCGGCCGGCGGGTTCGCCGACCAGCTCCTTGAGCCGTGCCTCGACGGTCATGTGGATGTCTTCGAGCGACAGATCGACGGGCACGCCGTCCGCAGCAAATTCGTCGGCGATCTGCGCAAGCCCGCGGTCGATTTGCTCCGCGTCCTCGGCGGCGATGATTCCGCACGCGCCGAGCATCGCGGCGTGCGCGCGGCTGGCGGCGATATCTTCTTCCCACAGACGCTTGTCGACGGGGATCGACGCGTTAATCTCTTGCATGATCGCCGCGGGTCCGCCACCGAAGCGGCCGCCCCACATGCTGTTGCTGTCCGGAGTATTCGCCATCCGCCGCGTCCCGAATCCATCCCTTGCGATCCTTGGCCTGTTGCTGGCCGGATCAATCGCGGGCTGCGATAGGGAAAAGCCCGGCGGGGAGCAAGCGGGGCAAGGCCAAGCAAATGTTTCGGCGGGCCAAGCGAGGGGGGTCGGCGACTTCGAATATATCGTCGACCGCAGCCACAAGGGCGCGGCCGCACCGGCCGCGGCGTTTCGCGGTCCCGACGATGCCGCGGTGACGCTCGCTTCGTTTGGCGGGCGTCCGCTGCTCGTCAACCTGTGGGCGACCTGGTGCGCGCCGTGCGTCGCCGAAATGCCGACGCTCGACGCGCTCGCGGCGAAGAGCGGCGAGCGCATGACCGTGATCGCGGTCGCGCAGGACCTGAAGGGCGCCGAGGTGGTCGATCCCTGGTTCCAGAAAGCGGGGCTCAAGGCGCTCCAGCCCTATATCGATCCCGAGAACGGCCTGCTCGACGCCGCGAACAGCGCATTGCCGACGAGCATCTATTATGATGCCGAAGGCCGCGAGGTCTGGCGCGTGATCGGCGCGATCGACTGGCAGGGCAAGGAAGCGCAAGCCTTGCTTGCGGAAGGCGACGTTTAACTCCTCCGTCGCTCCCGCGCAGACAGGGCGACGCGCAAAGAAAGAAAGGGCGGATGCCCCATGACACCCGCCCTTCCCTGCGACCCGAGCAGGGCTCGGGGAAATCCGGGGCGTTAGCCGCCGACCGTCACGCGGCCGGTGCGATAGCCCTTCTCGCGCATTTCCTTCACATAATCCTTGTCGGCATCGACGACCTCGACCGTCCATTCGTCCCACGCGTCCCAGCGGTCTTCGCGGTCGGTGGCGTGGCGAAGGTCGCTACTGAGCTCCTTCTCCGCTTCGAGGATGTCGGCTTGGTAATTATACCAATATTGGTTCACGATGCCGGCGATCGGTTCGGCGCGGATGGGCGGCGCGTCGAATCCCGGCGGCATCTTGTGATAGGGAACGGCGGCTATCGCGGCCGTGGCGGGGAGAGCGGCGAGCATCGCCAGAGTCGTCCATTTTTTCATTTTTCGTCTCCTTCTGGACCCGTTGGACAGGAGAGAAACGAAAGAGCGGCGCCTTCTATTCCCGGCTCGACGATGATTCGGCACGGTTCGCGGTGAAAGCGCCCGAAACAACGGATTTCAGCCGGGATGCGCCTCGTCGCCGACGCTCGACTTGAGGAGGCCGCGGAACACGTCCATTGCGCTGCGCCGGCCCTGCGTCACGTCGAACACGTCGCGCGCGATCGGCATGTCGAGGCCATATTTGTCGGCAAGCGCCATCACCGTCGGCGCGCTCTTCACGCCCTCGGCGACCATGTTCATGCCCGCGATGATCTCGTCGATCGGGCGCCCCTTGCCGAGTTCGACCCCGACATGGCGGTTGCGCGACAAGGGGCTGGTGCAGGTCGCGATCAGGTCGCCCATCCCGGTGAGCCCCGCGAAAGTCTCCGGCCGCCCACCCATCGCGACGCCCAATCGCGTGATCTCGGCCAGCCCGCGCGTCATCAGCCCGGCGCGCGTATTGTCGCCCGCGCCCAAACCGTCGCCCATGCCGACCGCGATCGCGATGATATTCTTGAGCACCCCGCCGAGTTCGCAGCCCAGAAGGTCGGTGTTGGTGTAGACGCGAAACAGCCCCGAATGGAACACCGGCTGGAGCGCGCGCACGACGATCTCGTCCTCCATCGACAGCACGCTCGCCGCCGCCTGTCCCGTCATGATCTCGCGCGCGAGGTTGGGCCCGGTGAGCACGCCGACCGGATGGCCGGGGAGGACTTCCTCGATCAGCTCGGTCATGCGCTTGCCCGAGGCGAGTTCGAGGCCTTTCGTGAGGCTGATCACGGGCACCCAGGGCCGCAGATGACCCGCGGCCTCCTCGAGCACCGCGCGGAAGCTGTGCGAAGGCACGCCCATGACGAGCACGTCGGCGCCCGCGACGACTGCGGCCATATCGTTCGTCGCGCGCAGCGCGGGCGGCAGCTTTATGCCGGGAAGATATTTGCGGTTCTCGCCGGCGCCGTTGATGCTGTCCACCGTTTCGGCATCGCGCGCCCAGAGCGTAATCGGCGCATTGCGCGACACGACCGACGCGACCGTCGTCCCCCAACTGCCCCCGCCGAGCAGCCCCACTTTGAGGCGCATATCTCTCTCCCCGCTTTCGGCGAGAGTGGCGCGCATTTCAGTGCTTGGCAAGAAAGCCCTTCATCACCGCCGCGGTCGCTTTGGGATCCTCGATCATCGGGACATGGCCGACATGTTCTAAGATATGCGACACGCTTCCCGCGATGCCGGCTTCGAGCACCGGCACGCAGCTGACGTCGAGCAGCTTGTCGTGACGGCCCCAGATGATCAGCGTCGGCACCTTCACTTCGCCGAGGCGGTCGTTGAGCGGATGATCGCGCCCCTCGGTCGCGATGACCCAGAAGATCGTGTCGAGCTGATCGCGATATTTGAGGCCGTCGGCGTAAAGCACCGGTTTCAGCCGCGAGGGAATATGCGGCGGTTTGTGAACGACCATCGCCACCAGCCGGTCGGCATCCTCCAGATTGGCGAGGATGAGCGGATTATAATCCTCGTTCGCCGCCTGTTTCTGGAGCTCGCTTTCGTTGGCGCCGTTGACGCCGGCATTGTTGAGCAGGATCAGGCTGGCGAGCGCGTCCGGATATTCGATCGCGTAGCGCAGCGCGATCCAGCCGCCCATGCTGTTGCCGCCGACATGCGGGCGCGACAAGCCCAGCGTATCGGCGAACGCCTTCAGCCGCGCGGTCTGCGCCTGCAGGTCATAGGCGAGATCGGGGTTGCGTTCATTCTGGCCGAAGCCGGGCAGATCGGGCGCGATGACATGATAATCGCGCGTCAGATAGGGCGCGATCATCGACCAATTATCCTTGTCGCCGGCAAAGCCGTGGACGAGCAGGAGCAGGGGCTTCGACGCGTCGCCGCCTTCCAGATAGGGCCAGCTCCGCCCATCGACGACGATGCATTTCTGCACCATCCCGCCGCGCCGCCGCAGCAACGACCGCCCGATTGCGACGAGACGGCCGGGGAAGACGAAATACATCAGCGCCAACGCGATCAGCGGCGCGAAGATGAGGATGAGGAGGATACGCATGTGCCTCTAGCCCTATTCTCTAATCCGTTCGTGTCGAGCGAAGTCGAGACACCCATCGGCGTTGCGCCAGTTCGAGGGGCATCTCGACTTCGCTCGATGCGAACGGGTGTTTAGTGTTGCGCAACATGCGCGTCGAACCAGCCGATCAGATCATCGAGCACAACGCCCTGTTCGGGCTCGTTGTAGATTTCGTGGAACAGGCCGGGATAGATTTCGAGCCTTTTGTCCTTCGACGCGACATTTTCGAACAGATAGCGCGACCCCGCGGGCGCGGTGAGGCGGTCGGCCTCGCCATGCTGGATCAGGATCGGCAGGCGGATCTTCGGCGCATCGGCCCGCGCCACCGCCATCGCGTCCATGAACTCCTTGCCCAGCCGCGCGCCGATCTTGCCGCCGTAGACCAGCGGATCGGCGCGATAGGCGGCGACCACTTGCGCGTCGCGGCTGACGCCGTTCGCGTCCAATGACAGCACGCCGAGGCGCGGGAAGAAGCGCGAGAGGAAGCGGCTGATCCACACCGTAAAGCGCGACGGCGGTTCGGCTGGCAGGATCGCGGGGCCCGAAACCGCGGCGGCGACAAAAGCCTGCTGGCGCTCGACGAGAAACAGGCAAGCGATCAACCCGCCCATGCTATGGCCGAGCAACAGGCGCGGGGTGTCGGCATGGTTGACCTCGACCAGCGTCAACAACTCGGCCATGCCGTCGAGATAGGCCGAGAAGCGCGGCACAAAGCCGCCCTCTCCGTCCGACCGGCCATGCCCCCAATGATCGATCGCATAGACGGCATAGCCCGCACCGGTCAGACGTTTCGCAACATGCGCGTAGCGCCCGGCATGTTCGGCATAGCCGTGCGCGAGCAGCACGACGGCGCGCGGGCGGCCTTCGGGAAGCCAGTGGGTGACGTGGAGGTGCGCGCCCGCCCCGGCCGATTCGGCGGGAAGTTGGATCGTACCCATCGCCATACTAGATCCACACCGTTCGCCCTGAGCTTGTCGAAGGGCCGTACTTCCCTTGGGCGGCGCCGAAGGAAGGACGGTGCTTCGACAAGCTCAGCACAAAAGGGGAAGAGGGCAGTTGGTATCGGTCACGCATCGCTTTATCGCACCGCCTTCTTGAGCGCCGCGCTGCGATGGCCGGGACCGTCGTCGCCCGCCTTATCGATCTTCGCCAATATCGCTTCGAGCGCGCGGCTGATCGCGGTCTGGGTGCGGACCATCTCGACCTTGGGCCAGGCGGTGCGCTCGCCGGTATCGATCAGTTCGTCGATATCCTCCTGCCCCAGATCGGAGAGAATCTTGGCCGGCGACCAGAATTTGGGCGGACGGATGATATTGATATCGCCGGTATATTCCTGGTTGATCACCGACCGCGCCATGTTGGCGAGGCTGTTGAGCGGCGGAATCAACTCCAGCGGCTTCTGGAAGATCACCATATTGGCGTTGAGCCACGCCTTGAAGGTCGTCATCGACGCATGTTGAATGGCCTCGATCGGCGCCATCTGCTTGCGCGTGTCGGTCGCGAAGGGCAGCGCGATCGGGTTCGCCTGGCTGACGATATGATGGTTGACGCCATAGAGGCGTTCGAGCCGCTTGGTCGGAATGTCGTGCGTCACCGATCCATCGACCCAGCGCCGGTCGGGCTGGTACGGAATGCGTTCGCCCTTGTCGTCGCGCGCCATCAGCATCACCGGCGGGAAGACGCCGGGCACCGCGCATGATGCGAGCACGGCTTCGCGGATCAGCACATTCGGCGCGGTGATCGCGTTCAATAGGCGACCATTCTGATGCTTTTCGGCGGGCGCGACCGAGACGTTGAGATGGCGGCCGCTGACCTCATAGGCTTCCTGAAAGGTCAGATCGGGGATCAGATCGGCCAGGCGGTCGCGGACTTCCTCGGGCGCCAGCCTTTTTTGTTCGGGATCGCGGTCGGGGTTCGCGAGCCGCTCGCTTTCGAGGAAGGCGCCGATGTCGCTGTTCTTGCGTGTGCAGACGATCGCGGCGACGATCGACCCGCCGCTCGCACCCGACATGATCGCGGGCAGCACGCCCTCTTCCCACAAAGCCTTCACGACGCCGATATGGAAGAACAGGAAACTGCCGGAACCCGACAGCAGCAGCGCCGAGCGGCCGTAGCAATGCTGGGCGCGGCGAAAGAAGTCGCGCTTTTCTTCGCGCGGAATGCCGCGCGACGTGGCGATCTTGTCCAATGAGGCAACGACCTCGGCGACATAATCCTCGACCAGCATCTTCGTGCCGAAGCGCGCCTTTTGATAGAGCCGCTCGTGCCCCATGCCGTCGATATTGCCGTGAATGCCTTCGTTAAGGACGAAGAGCAGCCCCTTGACGTCACCGGCGGCCGACAGCTTGCGCA
>Ga0307414_10001243_pt1 | contig 13136 bp, 10 predicted proteins | sample DK1Ometagenome_FD_203804 | JGI IMG/M metagenome (GOLD analysis project Ga0307414, IMG submission 203804) | Maize rhizosphere microbial communities from greenhouse at UC Davis, California, United States - DK15-O-3 | ecosystem: Host-associated > Plants > Roots > Rhizosphere > Soil | place: USA... | reverse complement strand
ACGATCGCCGACGCGAGTAACGGCGCTGTTCGACCCGGCGGCGGCCGCTTGGCCAGCCACGAGCAGCAGACCCGCCGTAACGGCGGCGATAGTCTTACGCATGCTAATCCCCTTCTTGAAGTTCACATGATTGACCGCTACAGCGCGGCCAACCTTCGACTGGCTATATGCGGAGACCGTTGCCGGTGCAAGCAAAAAAGGGGACTTGCAACTGTCGATTGGTCGTGCCCGTCCCGACCGAGCTTTCCGAGAGCTACGGGTTGACTGGAAGAATCACAAGGTCATCGAACCACATCACCAAGGGGGACCGGCGGTCCGTTGGGCGCGGTATGAGGTCCAATTGTTGGGCTGTGCATCCGGCGGGCACCTCCCAAGAGGTGGAGAAGGCCATCCATTCTCCAGTTGGTCGAGCATCAGCACTTGGTATGCGTAGCCGGATCAGGCTTGGTCCGCCCTCCATACAGTTGAGTCGCCATTCGAAGGCGGCCGCCGATTCATCTTCCTGCCGGTATCTGCCGGAGATTGTGTAGCGGCCCAGAGGCAGCATCAGTAGTTGGCGAGCGGCACGCGTCGCGTTGTAACCGTCGTGCTCGATTCTGAGGGCGTGGTTGTCGGGCTGAATGTCGTCCAGGGCGATGTAGGCCAGCAATCCCGGTGCCGTGCCAAATGACCATCCAAACGGTGCGATCTGCTGAGACTGCGCCAGCGAGAAGTCGCCGTTCCAGAGAAGGGGCAAAAGCTTCGGCCGGCGGACCTGTTCCCGCAGCACGCGAATTGCCCCGTATCGACGGTCGGTCGCCCACCACCGATACAGCCGGGACAATTCCTGGTCAGAGAGCGGCGCTTCGCTAGCTTCCAGCGAGACGGCTAGGGTGAATAGGAGGGCGTCGCCATCAGCGTGATCCCACAGATAGCGGAGGTACGCTGGTCGCCAAGGGGGATCAAGGCCGAGTAGACGAACCAGCGGGGGGATGGCTCTCGCATCCGTGGCGGCTGCCGTGGTGAAGAGATTGAAGAGTTGGGGGTAAATATCTGGCCGGCGCCTGGCGAGGGTGTCGGCGTGGGCGAAGGACGACTGGTAGTCACCCTTACGAAGGCGGTATTCAATTAACCAAGCGTGCGCCGGGTCGTCCCGAAGGCTCCAATTTCCGGCCAAGGTTATCAGTTGGTCCGCAAGCGGCTCGTCTCCGATCTTTGCCGTCGCCAGTCCCCGGGTCCTTAGGGCTCGCGCGTTGAAGGGCGCCGCGGCGAGGGAGAGGTCGGCCAAGGCTTTGGCATTGTCCCAGCGCCCACTGCGAAGCTCGCTCTCCGCAGCCCGCCGCAGACCTTCTGGCGACGTAGGCGCCAAGCGCAATGCGACGGCGGGAGGGGCTCGTTCGACGACCGGCGCCTTCAGGACCTCCCAGCCGAGCCAGACCGCCACAGCGATGACAGCGTAACCCAAGAGGCCGGCCGCCCGCCCCCGACCGGGGACGGGGGCGGGCGTGCGGCCGCCCTTTTTCACGGACGCGTCGCCTTCCGTGTCTTCGCCTTCGAGGGGTCTGTATCCCCATAGCTGTAGTCGTAGCTGTAGTCGTAGGCGCCGTACTGGGTTGCCTTGGTATTGAATTTGGTCAGCACCGCCCCGAGCAGATGGGTGTCCCCGACGGCAAGTCGCCGGAGGGCTCCGCGAGCTTGCGCCCGGCGCGTTCCCTTTGATTCAACCACTAGAATCGTGCCTGCGACCGTCGAGGCGAGCAGAGGGCCGTCAGCGAAGCCCAGGATCGGCGGTCCGTCGATGATCACATGATCATAACTGCCGACCAGGTCCGCCAAGGTTCTGCGCAGCCTGTCGCCGCTCAGCAACTCGGCCGGATTGGGGGGAAGTGGTCCGCATGCGATGAAGTCGAGTCCCGGTTGGGCGGTTGGGCGAATGACGTCGGACAAGGCGGCCCCACCAGAAAGGAGGTTGCTCATGCCGGTTTCATTATCCACCCCGACGACCCGGTGCATGGAAGGATTGCGCAGGTCTCCGTCCGCTAGCAGAACTCGTCGGCCAATGCGCGCCAAGGTGAGCGCGACGGCATAGGCAGTGGTCGACTTGCCTTCGGCCGGCCGGGAGCTGGTGATTAGCAGGCTGGCAGGAACGCCCTCGGGTGTCGAGAATTGGAGCGCGGTGCGAATGGCGTAATACGCTTCGGAGAAGCCGGAGCGCACGTTGTCCAAAGCGTCGTGCGGGGTGGTTGCACGGTCCAAAAGCGGCACCACGCCCAGCACCGGCAAGCTAAGCTTCTCCTCCACGTCGGCCGGCGTCACGAGACTCTCATCCAGAGCTTCCATGATCAGCGCTGCGAGCACACCCAGCCCAAAGCCGAGAAGGCCAGCGATGGCGATGTTCAGCAACATGCTCGGTTTGGACGGCCCCCGCGGCGGGCGAGCGCTATCCACGATAGATATGTTGTTAGCCGTCACACCACCCGCGGCGCCGACTTCCTTGTACCTTTGCAGCAGGGCGTCATAGAGCGCCCGGTTAGTGCTGACTTCGCGTTGAATTATATTGTATTGGATAGATCTTTCTCGAAGGTCAATCACATCGCCCGTGAGTCCGGCAACCTGTCCCTGAAGCGCCCGCTCTTGATTGCGCGCGATAATGTAAGCCGAGTGTATCGATGAGAGAACACTGGAAGAAATGCTACTGATTTCTCTGTCGAGTTCCGCGATTCGGTTACTAAGCTGCTGCATCTCGGGATACTCAGGCTGGAACACCCCAAGTTTTTGTCGATATTCAGCTGATACTTTGGCACGCTCTTCCCTCAGCCGCTGTATGGTGGGATTGCTCAGGACTTCCGGCAGACTCGTCAGAGGGACTGCGGCCGACTGCCGCCAACGGGCTTCCGCGGCGATCCGGGCGGATCGAGCCTCGGCAAGGGCGACGTTGAGGGTCGCGAGATTGCTCCCAACCAGGGACTGTCGATCCGCACCGACCTCATCGCCCTCTCTGAGATCGACGATCTGCTGCTGACCCGCATAGGCGACGAGTTGCCGCTCTGCGTCCTCCAGCCGGGTTCGTGTTTGAGCGATGCGCTCCTCCAGAAAATCGCGGACGTAAGCGGTCGACTCGAATTTCCGATCAAGGTTCGACTGGATAAAATTCTCGGCGAAGCCGTTTGCTACCCGAGCCGATACTTGTGGGTCGGGACTGTCAAAACTGATCGTGACGAGCCTGGATCCGCGGACAGGAGAAACGCTGAGATTTCTCTGGACAAGCCGCAGCACCCGCTCACGCCTCTGCCGCGCCCGTTGCTGGGCAGTAGCTCCCTCGGCCTCCGTGGGCTCGGCATTCATCTGCTCGAGAAATGAATCTGAAGTCGCCAGACCCAGGCTGTCGACGACTCTCTCGGCAAGAGAACGGCTCCTCAGCAAGCCATACTGTGTCTGGAAAAATTCTTCAGCCTGAGCGGCGTTCTCTCGGGGTGCGATGTCGCCAGCCTCGCCCAGGACCTGCGCAGCTTGGCGATCGATCTGCAGGGTTGCGGACGCGGTATAGATTGGCGTCGTCAGAAGCGTGACGGCCAGGCCGATCAGAAGCGCTGCGAGAACCGCTCCAGCGATAAGAAAACGGTGTTTGAGTGCGATGCCGATATATTTCGCCAGATCAAGAGCCACAACAGTGCGCTCCTCGACGTCATTCTCCTGGAATGACCTCTTGCCCAGAGAACGCTCGCGATCGACACTTGCCGATTCCGTCATGAAAATCTCTTCATCTGTCATTGCAGTCTATCCGTCGCGCGGGATGCGTGGCGACGGATCGAGTTCATCGGGTTGGCTTAGAAATAACGGAATACCGCCAAGGCTGGCGCTGTGGCGATGATATCGCGTATCGCGGCGTTCAGGCGTGACGTGTCGACGACGACGACATCATCGCCCATAAGTTGAGGATCCGTTGCGTCACCCCTCCGTATGGCGCCCAAGTCAAAGATTGCGACCATTCTTCCTTGGTCTCCAGTTCTGAAGACGGCGACACTCTCAAGGTCCGCGGCGCGATCCACGCCTTCGGCCATTGCCACCGCCTGCAAGAGCGTGGTCCGGCCCCTCATTGTGTAGACACCGGGCTTGTTGACCGCTCCGTCGACAGTGACTTTCTGGCTCGCAGCTTCGGCGACGGTGACCGTCACCTTGGGATTCTGCAGATAGCGCAATCCCAACTGCTGGCGGATTTCGTCTGCTAGCTCGCTGGGCGTGCGGCCGGCGGCCCGAACAGAGCCAATCAATGGCATCTGTATATTTCCTGCCGCGTCGACCCGCGCTTCTGCAACGGAAAGCTCCGGCACCTGAAAGACGGTCACGCTCAGGAGGTCAATTGCGCCAATACGGTAATCCTGTCCGAAACCAGCTGCAGTGTCGGGAAAGGTCGAGGCCTCCACAATGGACACTGCGGTGGGATTGTCGCTGCGCCGCGGGTCGGCGGCGCAAGCGGAAAGACCCGCAACCATGACGGCTGTCCAGACGCGCATATATTCTCCACTCCAGCGATCGGCACTCGAGACCTGTACTCTTCTGCCGCCGCATGCCTATACGCTGCGGTACCGACGGAGGCTAGCCTCTTCGCTTGCCCTGAGGACACACAAGGCAGCCGGTCTGCGGGCCCGCATAGCGCCTGCTACAGGGGTGGCTAGGACCCGCCTCGCGGTCTTCAGCGACGCGCAATAAACTTCCAGAAGTCCTGGATCGTGAGATGATGACTTTCAGTTGCGAACTCGCTAAGAGCCGCGGCTCGGGCCCTTTCGACCGCATTATTGAAGAGCTTTGTGCGCCTGTGTCGCCAATAGCGAGCGTCGCAGGGACCGAACACGAATTTGGGTGCCGCAGAACATGTCAGATCAGCCTAATTCGATGAAGCGCATAGACCTAAGCGGCGCGCCACCCGCGAAGCGTGTTCTGATCACGGGCACCGCTGGCTTCATTGGCTTCCATCTGGCCAGCCTTCTGCTGTCGGAGGGGTTCGACGTCTGCGGCTACGACGGCATGACAGATTACTACGACGTGAATCTGAAGCGCCGTCGCCATCAAGCGTTAATGCAGAACCAGCGATTTTCCGCCGTCGAGGGAATGCTCGAGGATGAACGGAAGCTATGGGAAACGGTTGAGGCCTACGGGCCTGATGTGATTGTCCATTTGGCAGCTCAAGCGGGCGTTCGGTATAGCTTGGAAAACCCTCGCGCGTACTTGGACAGCAACGTCATCGGTACGTTTAATGTCATGGAAATCGCCCGCCGATTGGCGGTGGACCATCTGTTGATGGCATCCACGTCTTCAGTCTACGGGTCCAACGAAGATATGCCGTTTTCGGAGACGGAGAAGGCGGACGACCAACTGACAATTTATGCGGCTACGAAGAAGGCTACAGAGTCGATGGCGCATGCTTATGCGCATCTCTGGAATCTGCCGACCACCATGTTCCGGTTCTTCACCGTTTATGGGCCTTGGGGGCGCCCTGATCTTGCATTGTACAAGTTTGTGGACGCTATACTCGATGACCGGCCTATCGACATCTACAATAACGGCGATATGTACCGGGATTTCACCTACGTTGGCGACCTTGTCCGGGCAATCCGCCTCCTGATTGATGTCGTGCCAGAGCGGCCGGCACGGCGCGAAGACATAGAGCCCGGCGACAGTTTGAGCCCTGTCGCTCCCTTCCGCATTGTCAATATCGGCAACAACGACAGCGTCCGCCTTCTGGATTTTGTCGACGCGATCGAAGCCGAATTGGGCGTGAAGGCCCGGCGCAACTATATGCCGATGCAGATGGGAGACGTGCCCGCCACCTGGGCCAACGCTGCGCTACTGCACAGACTGACCGGATACTCGCCGCGCACTCACTACCGCGAGGGAATCTCCCAGTTCGTTTCCTGGTTCAAGGATTACTACCGCAAATGAACGCCCAACTCGAATCGTCCCGCGCCGGGCCGGACAGGATAGCCGTCATTGGCCTAGGCTATGTGGGCCTGCCGCTCGCTGTTGAGTTTGGTAGACTGGGACCCACCCTAGGCTACGACATCAACGCGCGTCGGGTCGCGGAACTTCGCGATGGCGAGGACAGCACCCTTGAGATTGACCCCGATGAACTGAGGTCCGCGACGCATCTTGAGTTCGCATCGGATCCGCAAGCCCTTCAGAATTGCTCAATTTATATTGTGACGGTTCCAACGCCGATAGACGTACACAAACGACCGGATCTAACGCCTCTCATCTCCGCTTCCGAAGCGGTGGGACGGGTCCTCTCGCCGGGCGATCTCGTCGTTTATGAATCAACGGTATATCCGGGGTGCACAGAGGAAGAGTGCGTCCCAATCCTAGAGCGGTGCTCGGGGCTGAAGTTCAACCAAGACTTCACGGTTGGCTACAGTCCCGAACGCATTAATCCGGGTGACAAGTCCCACCGTCTCACGAACATCGTAAAGGTCACCTCGGGCTCGACCGCTGCCGCCGCGGAAAAGGTGGACGCTCTCTATAGAAAGATCATCACTGCCGGGACCCATATGGCCGGGAGCATCAAGGTTGCTGAAGCAGCAAAGGTTATCGAAAACACCCAGCGCGACTTGAACATCGCTCTTATCAATGAACTGGCGATAATCTTCAACCGCATGGATATCGACACCCAACGCGTGCTTGAGGCCGCCGGCAGCAAGTGGAACTTTCTCCCGTTCAGGCCGGGCTTGGTGGGCGGGCATTGCATTGGCGTCGACCCCTACTATCTGACCTACAAGGCCCAGTCGATCGGTTACCATCCCGAAATCATCCTTGCAGGCCGCCGCCTGAACGACGCGATGGGAGCCTACGTCGCAGGGCAGTTAGTCAAGGCCATGGTCCGGAAGCGCATCCAGGTCGACGGCGCGCGCGTCCTCGTGCTGGGATTAACGTTCAAGGAAAATTGCCCCGACCAGCGGAATACCCGCGTGATAGACATCGTCCATGAGTTAACGGACTACAATATCTCGGTCGATGTGCACGATCCTTGGGTCAATGCGGAGGAAGCGGTGCGCGAGCACGGCATCTCGCTCGTCCAAGATCTACCCCGCGGGGTTTATGACGCCGTCGTCGTGGCGGTCGCCCATGATCAGTTCCGGGCGATGGGCGCGGAGCAGGTTCGCTCTCTGTGCTGCGACCAACATGTCCTTTATGACCTGAAATACGTCTTCGGCAAAAACGAGTCTGACCTCCGACTCTGAAAGCCTTATTCACGCAGTTGGATCACCCAGGAAAGCGCGCCATGCGGATCGCAAAGTCACGCCTGTATGGCGAAGTCACCCTCAGCGGGGCTAAGAATAGCTCATTGAAGCTTCTAGCTGCGTCAATCCTGACTTCTGAATCGATCGAACTGCGGAACTATCCCAGCGGACTGGCGGATGTTGAGATACACGCCGGGATGCTGAACGTGTTGGGGAAATCTACTGAGACCGTCGGAGACACGATCAAAATCTCAGAAGATGCGGCGGGGCTCCGAGACACCTTGGAATGGCCCGGTCGCTCAATCCGAAATACCTTGCTGATATTAGGAGCATTGACGGCGCGTCTCGGACGGGCGCGGGTACCGTTGCCGGGGGGCTGCAAGCTTGGCGAGCGCAAGTACGATCTTCACGTTGATCTCCTGGAGAAGATGGGAGCGCGGATATGGGAGGAGGGAGATGACCTCTGCGCGGAGAGCAATGGCCGGCTGAGAGGCACAGAAATCATCCTTCCGTTGCGCTCCACTGGGGCCACGGAGAACGCAATTCTCTGCGCCAGTCTGGCCGAGGGGTCGACCACGGTATGGAACCCGCACATCCGTCCGGAAGTGATGGATCTCATCGACCTTCTCAGAAAGATGGGCGCGAAAATTTGGGTTCACGGACAGAAGTGCATTCAGATTGAAGGCGTGGAGAGCCTTGGCGGCACCACCCATATGGTCATCCCTGACAATATGGAGGCCCTGACTTGGGCCATCGGATCAGTAATCACCGGAGGTGAAGTCGAAATCCACAATTTCCCTCGCGCGCATCTCGAAATTCCCCTCGTCTATCTGCGCGAGAGCGGTATGCGATCGTACGTCGGCGAGAACAGCTTGATTGTGCGGGGGGGCGAACCGTACCCGATCGAGATCAGCACCGGTCCATATCCGGGGATCAACTCGGACATGCAACCACTCTTTGCAGTATACGGAGCGATGTCGCGTGGCGAGTCGAAGATTATCGACCTCCGCTTTCCGGGCCGCTACGCTTATGCGGCCGAATTGGCCAAGATGGGCATGAACTACAGCGTGGAAGGCGATCTGTTGGCGATCCATGGCGGCACTCCCCTCAAGGGCGCCGTCGTTCGGGCTATAGATCTGAGGGCGGGGATCGCGCTTCTATTGGCCGGACTGACCGCCGAAGATGAGACGCATATTGAAGATGCATGGCAGATCACTCGAGGGTATGAACATATCATAGAGAAATTGAAAGGCTTGGGCGCGCGGGCATACAGTAATGATTGACTGGCGTAGCGTATTCCTAGAGGACGTGCCTCCAAGTTATCGGAGTCCTGTACGGTATCTGAAATTGTTTCTGTTCGGCCAAGGCTATCGATTAGCCTTGAACTACAGGATAGGTCGGACTTTGCTGGAATCACCGAGCATATTTCGGTTTATGGTGCCCTTCCTTAAGCGGGCGCAATATCGCAAATGGTCCTGTGATGTCTCATTTCACGCTAGCCTCGGCAGGCGGATCACCTTTCCGCACCCGACTGGTATCGTGATCGGAAAGGGCGCGGTAGTTGGTGATGACCCCACGATCTTTCAGAACACAACAATCGGTAGCCATGGTCGCCGCGGGGATCAGAAGCAGTATGCGCTAATAGGCGATCGGGTGATCTTGTATGCCGGATCGAAGGTGTTGGGCGGCGTTCGGATAGGCGATGACGTGGTTGTTGGGGCCAACGCGGTAGTCACCCGCGACCTGCCGTCCGGGGTTCGAGCCGCGGGAATTCCGGCCAAGGTTCTGTGAGATGGGCATCACCTTCCTCGCGGATGCACTGGGCATGGCGCGCTCGAAAGGGACGATCATCATCTGCGGCGTCGCGTCCGCGGCGCTGACGGCGCGCTATCTTGGCCCGGCCGGCAGCGGGGCTTACGCAGGCCTCCTTGTCTATCCCGGTCTCTTCATGAGCCTGGGCGCCATGGGCGTGCGCCAATCGTCCGCCTACCTGCTGGGCCGCAAGGCGGTCGATGAGGTGTCGCTGCGCTACGCCATCTTCAATGTATGGCTCGGCACCGCGCTGCTGACGACGGTCATCTCCTGGCTCCTGATCAGCAATTTCAGCTCGTTCCACGGGCGGTGGGAGACCCCGCTTGCGGTCGCGGCCATCCCCTTCTCGCTCTATGCGTCCTACATTTCGGGCATCTATCTGGGCCAGAACCGGATCGGAAAACTCAACCAGGTCGACTGGATCCCGGCATTGGTGGTCCTCGGCGCGAATATCGTATTCGTCGCCGTGCTGAAGCTTGGCGTACCCGGCGCCTTGCTGGCCCAGCTGGCGGGGCCCGTCGTGATCTTCGCGATCGTCGCGGTGCGAAATCCCATCTCCTTTCGCGGCTACAGGTTCCAGCCCGACGTCATGCTTCAGCTGCTCAGGCTGGGCGCAGTCTATGCCCTGTCGATGTTGGTCATCAATCTGAACTACCGGGTCGACCTGATCCTGCTCGACCGTCTGTCGACCGCGGCCGAACTCGGCTTCTATTCAAAGGGTGCGGGCCTTACCCAGTACCTCTGGCAGATTCCGATGCTGCTCAGCACCATCGTGTTCGCCCGCAGCGCCAACGCCAGCGACGACCTGGATTTTTCCCGCAAGGTCGCGCGGCTGCTGCGGATGTCGATCCTGATCATCGGCGCCGGGTCCATCGCGCTGTTTCTGCTGGCTGACTGGATCGTGAATGTTCTCTATGGAGCCGTCTTCTCCAGAAGCGCTGAGGCGATCCGCATCCTGTTGCCCGGCGTCCTGATCATGACGATCTTCAAGGTCATGAACATGGATCTGGCCGGAAAGGGAAAGCCGTGGGTGGCGATGTTCGCCATGCTGCCGGCCCTGGCGGTCAACGTCGGCGTGAATCTCCTGCTGATCCCGAGCATGGGCGCCAACGGAGCCGCCTGGGCCTCGACGATTAGCTATTCTATCGCGGGAATGGCTTTTGCGGTCGTCTATTCCCGGGTCGTCGGTCTGCCTCTTTCCGAGATGTTCAGGTTCCGCCGGGACGACTACGACTTCATCCTGCATCGGCTAAGGCTCAGATGATCTCCGAACCCTTCGACCTGACCTGCCGCAACAGCTACCGGATCGCGGCGGAAGCCCGCCGGGGCATCGTGCCCGCCAACGCCGCCGAACTTGTGGAGGCCCTGCGTGCGGAGCCCGACGCCATCGTCATCGGCTCCGGCCACAACCTGATCCTCCGCAGCGCCCGCTACGACGACACCTTCATCGTGGCCAGCGTGGCCGATCTGAACGACGATGTCTGCGCCCTGAAGGAAGATACCCTGACCGCCTATGCGGGGGTATCCATGACGCCGCTCAGCATCCTGGCGATGGAGCACGGCCTAGCGGGGCTCGAGATGTTCTACGATATTCCCAGCAGCCTCGGCGGGGCGGTGGTCATGAACGCCGGTGCCAGCGGAGAGGAGATCAAGGACGTATTGACCGACGTGACGGTGTTCGATCGCGCCAAGGGCATTATTCTGACGCTCAGACGAGACGACATCGGCTATGCTTATCGCCAGAGTATCTTCCAGCAACGGCCGGAATTGATCGTCCTGTCAGCGACCTTGACGCTCAAGGCGGGGAACCGCGGTCAGATTCTTGAACGTATGGAGAGCATCAAGGAAGCGCGCTGGGCCAAACAGCCCCGGGACCTCCCCAATGCCGGGAGCGTATTCAAGCGCCCTCCCGGGTACTACGTCGGGCAAATGATGGAAGAACTGGATCTGAAGGGGCATCGGGTGGGGGGGGCCCAGCTTTCCAGCAAGCATGGCGGGTTTATCGTCAACCTCGATCAGGCGAGTGGTGCCGACATTCTGGAACTGATCGCCCATATCAAGGCGGTCGTCAGTCAGCGCTTCGGTATCGATCTGCAACAGGAGCAGGTCATCATATAGGTGCGCTTGCCTCCGATGTTTCCGACAAACGAGTTTAGATTGAGCAAGCTCAAAGTCCTTTATCTTATCTGCAAACTTCACACCGGACCGGGCGGTGGCAGCTTCTATACGCTCCGCCATCATGCGGAGGCGTTTTCCGAGGTTGTGGATCCTTATGTAATCGGGATCGGGAAGGGGCCTGCAGCTGCTCTCCAAGATCTCCCGACATACGAATTCATCCCATTCTACAGGTTTGAGATCAGCGCGTTCCGGAAGCTTCTGGATCGCGCCCGCAACATCTACCCGGATGTGATCCATGCCTATGACCACCGGGCGCTTTTCGTGGCCCGCCTGCTCGGGATCCTTCTGAGGCGTCCGGTCGCTTATACAAAGTGCGGGGGTCCGAATGGGTCTAGCCACATACCCCATGCCGACCGCTATATACTGTTCAGTCAGGAGAATTTCGCACATTTCAGGAAGCACAAGCGGGCGGCGCAACTGGATCTCGTTCCGCACCGGTTGTTGGAGATAGAAACTGATCTGGACGCGGTCCGGCGTTTGCGCGCCCAACTGGGTATCTCGGACGGGGAGCGAGTCCTCCTTCGCATCTCCCGTTTCAATCCATACTATGCCGCCACGTTCGCCCAAACCTTGAACCTTTACGATCAGCTTCGGTCCGCGGGCGGCGCATGGCGGCTGGTTTTTATAGGTGATGTCCAAGACGCGGAACATTTTCAGGCGTTAAGGGACAAATCGTCGTCTTACACCGGTATTGCCTTCGTGACGGATCCGACGCTCACGAGCAACGCCAGTCGGCTACTCCCTCTCGCCGACGCCGTGGTCGCCACGGGGCGAGGGGCCATGGAGGCATGCTCGCTCAATCTTCGGGTGTTCTGTCCGAGCGCAGACGCCGATCTCCCAGTGGAACTAACGGGCGAGACCGTCGAGACATTGTATCATTTCAACTTTTCGGAACGGGTGCCTATCGTTGGGACCGGAGCCGTGAGACCGCTCGATGCCCCCCCCGACACCCGGGCCTTCTTCGAGCAGTATTTCGACATCCGCCGGAAACTCGATTTCTATCGCGAGTTCTACAGGGAACTGGCGCGTCAACCGCGGTCGATCGGCGGGCCGACGTCCCTCCTTTATCATCTAGCCCAGTTCGTTCGACACTGATTAATCCGCCGGACTCTCATGGGTCACACGCGTCGCCCGCAGGATTTGTGTTACCAGACCGCCGAGGCCGATTAGTTGAGGAGAGCCATAGTGAGCGTCGCTGTCAGCGGAAACGTCGTGCGCGCCCATTGGGGCGAATGGGATCTGGCGTTCGGATGTTTGCTGTTCGTCGTGATGACGCAACTGTATCGTCCCATCGCAGTCGTGCTGGGACTCACCGACCTTACGCTCGTCACAGGCGCAATCACCGCCCTCTGCTTGGTGTACCTGATGCTCGGGCGCACCCGCTCGCTCATTCCCCTGCACGACTTCCCTTTATTGGTGCTGGCCGTGGTCGGTTTGCCCCTGTTTTCGCTCGTCTACGCCTACGAGAAAGACTGGCGCAGCCTGCTGCTGCAGTTCCATTATCTGCTGTTGATGCTTGCCGCGGCAAAGTTTTTCAGGCGAAGGGGCGCGGGCGGAGGGTTTGTTCCTGCAGCCTTGGCTGTGTCCGTGATGGCGATGGTGATTAGCATCATGTGGCCGGCGGCGTTCCAGCCCATGGCTGCTATGGCGGACGCCCGCTACGATTACCTCGGGCGCGGATCCGGTTTGTTCCTTCAGCCTAACCTCATGGCCTACAACTTAATCATGATGATGATGGCGTTCTACCTCGTGCGGAGGCAGGGGGGGAACGCAGTGCCTTTGCTCGTCGCATTGGTCTTTTGGGCCGCGCTATTTCTTACAGGTTCTCGGGGCGGCCTCATCGCCGGCACCCTGTTCCTGATTGCCGTGCCGGTAGCGGAACGCAGGCTTTCGGATATCCGCTTCATGATATTCGCGCTTGTAGGGGGGGGGCTG
>Ga0307414_10001242_pt1 | contig 13139 bp, 24 predicted proteins | sample DK1Ometagenome_FD_203804 | JGI IMG/M metagenome (GOLD analysis project Ga0307414, IMG submission 203804) | Maize rhizosphere microbial communities from greenhouse at UC Davis, California, United States - DK15-O-3 | ecosystem: Host-associated > Plants > Roots > Rhizosphere > Soil | place: USA... | reverse complement strand
TTCAACACGAACGTGGCACTGCCGGCACCGGGTGCAGCCTAAAGCCCTGTCATAGAGGCCAGCCCTAGGGCTGGCTTTTATGCCGTCATCCTTTGAGTATCACTCCCCTATTGACTTTTATGAAGGACTCGCCATGAGCGAAAAAGCACCCTTGATCCGTTCCGCCCCCGAGGTGGTGGTTCCCAAACAACCCACGTTCCTGGACAAGATCCTCGTGGACAACTGGCGCAAGGCCTGGACCTGGCTTTCCATCTGGGGTTACGCGATCATCATCGCTGCTCCCGAGATCTTCCAGCTCTTCACGGAGCTGGTGAGTCAGTTCGACGGTACGACCGCCAACCACGTGTACCTGCCCGAGTCGTTCACGGTGTTCCTGCGCACCGTCGGCACCCTCGGTCTGATCACGCGGATGATCCGTCAGTCCAAGCAGAAGATCGAAGACGCAGCTGCTGCGCTCGCCACGGCGGCTGAAGCAGCCGAGAACGCCAAGCAGGCCGGGGTCTTGAAGGGCTCCAGCAAGTACGGTGAGCAAGTCCTGGTCGGCGGGCAAGCGGTCCTCTTGGCAGTGGCAGTGCAAACGGCCTACGAGCGCTCGGGTATGTCCAAGGAAGCTTGGAACGAACTCACCGACGAAGTGCGCGACGCGTTCATCGCGGCGGTGATCGATCCGGTGCTGGCAGCCGCCACACCCACCCCTGCACCGTGAAATAAGCCAAAGAAAAAAGGCTGTCACACTGCCCCCTCCTTTCGGAGGGGGCTTTATGACGCGAGGCGTTAAGCACGCGGCGTGGTTGCCACGGGTTGTCCCAGCACGGCCGGCACCAGAGCGGCATCGAAGTTCGCGTGTTCCACGAGGAACCGGTAGAACACAAACGCCAGGGCCGCGGCCATCGAGTTCACTTCCGTGTCTTCCACGTAGTTGTACAGGTGGCGCTGGTCGTAGTGGGTGACCAGCTGCGCACCACCACGCGTGAGCATCGTGAGTTGGAGCTCTTGCATCGTGCTGCCGAACTTGCCGAAGACCAGTTGGATCTCCATCAGCTGTGACACACTCACGCTCCACTTGATCTCGAGCTGGAACGTGTACTCCACGCCCAGCAGCTCACAGTCAACGTCGTCGGTCGCGCGCAGGCTGAGCGTGGGAACGCCCATGGTCGTGAACAGGCCCGTGGGGTCCACCGGACCCATCATGCTGGCCAGCATGGTCTGGATGCCCTGTATGAGGGCGTATTCGGAAATGGAAGCGAGTTTCATTGGATTCTCCTGGGGTTTTTGAAATGGCGGCATAAAACCAGCCCTAGGGCTGGCGGGGGTTAGCAGGGGTCGTCTTCGATAGCGGGCGGCAAAACAGCGAGCGCGTCCTTCGGGGTTTGCATCTGGGCAAGCAGAGGCTGGACCACAAAGCTAACGTCCAGCAGCGTGTCAACCAGGTGTTCGTAAGCGCGCCACCACTCGTCGAGCTCCTCGGGCTTGATCGTGCCCACCCGATCCGCCAGAGCTTGCATGGCGATGGTCAGGTCCAGGTGGTGGGTGACCGGCAACCACGGCAGCTGCTCGGAAGCAGCCATGATCGCGTAGTAGTCGTCTTCAGCTCCCGTGAGCAGCACGTCCAGGGCTCGCTCGGTGTCGTTGGCTGAGGCGTCCGGGTGCTGGCGTGTGAGGAACACGAAGGTGCGCTCGCCGTAGCGGCCCCGCGTGATGATCAGACGTGCGTTGTGTTCACCGCTCATGTTCGCGATGATGTTCTGGAGGCTTTGCATTGTGTTTTCTCTCGGGGGTCAGGTTAAGGGCATAAGAGCCAGCTTCTCAGGCTGGCTCTAAAAGATGGTGGTTGCTTTCAGTGCACCCGTTCGGAGGGGTCCAGCACGATGATGTGGCCGTGCAAAGCCGGGCGATGTTCCAGGGCGAGTTTGATGGTGCCTTGACAGACGTCTTCGTCTTTGCCAGCGCCTTCGCGGTACATGCTGAGCTCGATGTGCTCGTTGTCCAGCATGCGGAACTTGAAGGTGGGCTGGTAGCACATCACCTTCTCGTTGATCGTCTTGTTGTACATCTCCTGCGCTTTGTGAGCGATCTCCAGGAGGTTCGCGCCATCCGTGTGCTCGGTCATGGCCATGCGCAGGAAGAACAGGCCCTTGGCCGTGTAGCCGAGGAGCGTTGCGTGTTGATGAATAGGAGCAGCAGCAGTGGGGTTCAAAACAGCTGACATGATGAGTCCTCGAAAGGGTTTATTGCGTTGAGAAGAATCCAACATTATCGACCACCAAGAAGAAGCAGGGTACAGTTCCCTATACCATACTTCCTGGTGGCATTTTTTACTGCACGTGCATGTTGCTCAGACGGATGTGCTCCGTGAGAAACCGCACGTAGGCCGCGTGGTGCGACTTGTCCTCGCCCGCATCGGCGTGGGCGTTTCTGGCCCAATCAGGGTGGCAGTGCTGCAGGTAGTGCACCGCAGAGCGAGCCGTCGCGATCACCGCCTCTTGGGCACTGACTTCGTCGTCCGCTTTGAAGTTGTACTCGTGCTGCTGCACCTTGCTGCCCGTGTGTTGCAGGGACAGGTGCAACTGCCACGTTTTCGTCGTGGGGCGTTGCACCCTGAACACCGCCAGCACGTTGACCTTCTCACCGTCTTCGATGCAGGTGGTCTTCAGCGCCGTGGCGTCCATCCCGCCGTAGTAGATGGGTTCACAGAACACGTCTTCGGCCATCGTGAGTGTGCGCAGCATCTCTCCGATGAGAGCCAGCAGCATGTGCTTGACTCGGATTGTTGTGTGTGTTCTCAGAAGCATGACGTTCTTCTCCTCGTTGCCGAATTGTTGTTTTAGGCGTTGGGGTTCGGTGCGAACTCAGAAGGCAAGACGCCATCACACATGAACTGCATGATGTGGCAAGCGACGTTGGCGATCACGGCATCCATGCCTTCTTTGAGGCGATCGTGCGTGAAGAAGATCCGACGCTCGTACTTGCACAGGAACTGCTTCTCGGAGACTTCGCTTTTCTGGCCGAAGCTGAACTCGAAGAAGACACCCTCGTCCAGGTCGAAGTCCATCGGCATGCGAATGAACACGCCGCGCGTGGCCATCTGGACTTCCAGCTCGAAGGACAGGGATATGCGCGTGTCAAAGCGCGAACCGTTCGGGTCCAGGCTCGCCAAGATATTGCTGCTGCCCAAAGGCAAGGGTGCGCCGTTTCGGTACAGCTTATCCACAGCGTCTGCCAGGTTCTTGATGAACGAGAAGGCAGGGGTGAAGGTCAAGGACATGGTTTCTTTTTCCTTATCGGGTTGGATTGAAGTGTTCAGGGATGCTGGCGTACTCGAGGAACTCCAGCGCGGCGGCGAGCAGTTGCTCCGCCATGGTCTCCAGCGGTTCGAAGTTCCACCCTTCCTGGATGTAGAACCCCCAGCTATAGCTCTTGTCGAAGTCCTTTAGTGAGACCTCGTTGTCAGGCACGCATTGGCTGGTGGCCACGTACAGCGTGTTGCCCGAGTCCTCACGCAGTGTGTCTTGAAAGCTGATCTTGAACTTGCGCACCAGTCCGAAGTCATCCGATTCGAAGACCAGCTGCACGACCGGGCCATCCATCAGCGAGATCTGCGCGTTTTTCGGCACGCTGTAGCTGTTTTCCCGCAGGTCGCCCAGGATGCAGTTGAGGAAGTACAGCGAAGGGGTGAGTTTGAGCAACATGGCAGGCCTTTCAGTGGTGCAACCAGGGGCTGAACTCGGGCAGGGCCGGAGGGTGGCCGTGGGTGAAGAACAGCCGCAGGGATTCCCCCAGCTGCGGACAGAACTCGTCCAGGTTCACGTGTGCGCGATCTCCCACGACGTTGCGGCTGTAGCTGTTGGATTGGTCCCCCGTGGAGTGGTCGTAGGGACCAGTCGTGTTGGTGCGGCGCAGCTGCAGGTCGATTTTCTGCAGTTGCAGCACGGTGCTGTGGAACGTACCGTGTTCGCGGCCAAGCTGCAGCGTCACCAGGGCGCTGTGTTGCCGGTGGCCGTCGCCGCTACCCATCGAGAAGAGCACGCCGGGGTTATCGCTCAGCTCGTCAATGAACGTGTAGACGATCGTGGGGCGGTGACCTTTGTCGCCCTCCTGAGGCGGGGTGATCGTGGCTTCCAACGCGTGGATGATTTGCTGCAACACGGGGTGGTGGTTGCGTTGTCCGAAATAGAAGTTCATGTGTTCCTTATGCGGGGACTTCGTCCTGGTCGTGCGGGATGTTCTTCGCAGCGTCCGGGCCAAAGAGATGTTGGAGGATGGTTTGGGAGATATAGCCTGCGAACTCGCTCACGAGACCGTGGTCGTAGCTCACCTCAAAGCCCGTGTCACGCACCTGGATGCGGCCGTTGACCATCGAGCGAAAGGACAGACCAAAGCACGAGCGTTCGTTGGAGCGGCGGGACGCCAGCACTTCGATCCAGTGGTTGCCACCGTAGCGAAAGCGCACGCCCTGGAAGTCCCCCACGACCACATCGTCCACGTAGATCGGGTAGGGGTGTGACTTGTTCAGGTGCTCGGTCTTTTGTTCGAGTTGCTCGATCACCAGGTTCATCAGGAGTCTGCGGACCCCGATTTTCATTTCCATCTTGACTGTTCCTTATGGGCGAAAGATCTGTGCAAGCACGAGATCGGTGGCGAGAATGGACATCGCGTCGGGTTCTTTCTCGGCCGATTCGACCAGGATCTGGACCTTGGTCTCCAGTGGTTTCGTGCAACGGCGCATGTAGTCACGCGCTGCGATGCGTTCGATCTCGCAGATGCCTGCGCGTTCAAAGCGTGCGAAGAAGTTGACGCTGCTCATGAAGTCGGCCATGTCCGAGACGTCCACGTCCAGTGAGTGCAGGATCGCACCCAGTTTCACCAGCACGTTGTTCGTGAAGACCGAGATGTTGTCCAGGGGGAATGCTTGGCGCAGCGCCTTGGCGTTTTCCTTCAGCCACTTTTCGCTGTAAAGACTCTGATTCAGTGTGAGCATGTGATGTGTTCCTTATGGCAAGGGGTGGTCAGCCCCTCGTTGTTTTTAGACCGGTTACGTTCAGGCTTCGCTGCTGCCGGGTGCTTCGGGCTCAGGCATCCAGAAGGACAGGTCGCTCTTGTCGAGCATGTCCACGTAGGTGCCGTCTTCCATGCCGTAGACGCTGTAGCGGTACTTCTTGGAATCCGAGAGCGGGAAGGTCGCGACCACCTCGCGCACGGCCAGGACATCGCTGCTCGCCAGGTAGATCCACTGACCCCCCACGTACTGCATCTTCGCACCTTCTTCCAGTCCCTCCTCCACCTCCGGCGTGTGAACCGGCTGCAGACGCAGGACCGTGACGCCCTGCTCGGCTGCCAGCTGACGAGCCCGGGTGAGGGCCCAGCCCACCGAACCCTGCAGATCGTCTTGCATCACGCTGCGCGGCACTTCTAGCTCCACGACGTCGGTGGGTGTCCAGTAGCGATCCCAGATCTTGTCCTGCTCACTCACCAGTTCCTCGGGGGAGAAATGGCGGGCCGAGGACACACCGTGCGTCACCGTGGGCTTGGTGCCTTCGAAAGGACCCGTCGCGCGGATCGGGGGACGAGCCAGGGTCACCAGACTTCCCTTTTCCACAGACGCCACCACGGACACCGGCTCACTGGAAGCCCAGCGCGGCATCTTCTTCTCCAGGGAAGCGTCTGGTGCAGCCGCAACCGGGGGAGCCTCTGCCTCAGAAGTCTCGGGTGCCTTTGGCTCGGTCGGCTGAGACCACTGCAGTTCCTCGCCCAAGGGTCGCAGGTCCTTGCGACTCGGGGCCGCATGCACCAGCAACCAGTAGTACAGCGCCTCGCCTGTTTCTTTGCCGGCTTTCACCCAGTCGGCTGCCTTGGAGACGCGGTGGTGGCTGTAGTGGTGCACGACCGAGTGATCGTCGCGCAGCTCGAGCATGAACTCGAAGAAGTGTCCACCGCCCGTGGGTTGCGAGCCGTCGAAGGCCATGTCCGTCACGGTCAGCCTGGCGGTGTGGGGCACCAAGCCACTGGCGTCCGGAGCCACTGTGAGCGGCAGCGAGAACGTGAGGCTGACGTCTGCGGCATTGAGGCTGAACTTCGCATGCATCTCAGCGTCTGCGCGGGTGAGTTCGGCACGCGGACCCAGTTGCGAGAACAGCTTGACCACCTCGGTCTTGATGAGCTTTTTCATGCGACGGTGGGCGCTGACGAGGAATTCGAAGTTGGGCTGTGTGTTGAGTTTCATGGCAATGGTTTCCTTGATTTTAGGGTACGAGGGACTTAGTGAGAGCGGAGTGGAATACTCTAGTACTCAGCCGCGTGATATATGTCTGAAATCAACTGGAATCAAAGAAAAAAGAGTCTGACACAGGGAGGGCCGAAGCCCTCCCGTTTATGCCGCTTCTCTCAAAGGTTGAGCTGGCCCTGCGCTTGCAGGATCTTCATGAAGTCTTCGTCCACGGCGTGACCGAGGTCGTCGTACAGGCGCTTCACGTGGCGGGCGATGATCGACAGCGGATCGTCAGGCATCTTGGGCGGCACATACAGCGCGAGCTTGTAGTGGTTGGCAAGGTTGACCACGTTGGCTGCCGTCACCCTGAACTCCAGCTGGACCGTGGCGGCTTCGGCCACGACCTCCCAGGTGAGCGGACGCAGCGCGGCCCAGTCGTACTTGTGGCGCAGGAAGTCGGCCAGGTCCACGATCTGGAAGGAGTCCAGACGGTTGATCGTGGCCCGGGTGCCTGCGGCGCCCTTGTGGTGCTTGGTGGGCTTGGTGGCTTCGGTGGCAGGTGCAGCAGCGCTGGGCGTCGGTGCAGGTGCCGGGGTGGTCTTCTTGGCGGGCATGTTGTTTTCTTTCTGGACAGATGTGGACTTGGACTGAAGGTCGATCGGCTCGGATTCTTTAGGAGGCTGGAACGTCTGCGGGGTGAGCAAGCTGAGCGTCATCGCAGCTGGCTCGGGTGGCGCTGGAGGCGGCGTGAACACGTTGGGCTTGGGCACCGAGGGCGGAGGCGGCGCAAGGCGCTTGACCACCTTGTACTCTGCCTGGGTCTCGGGCTTGAGCGTCGCAGCTGTTCTCAGGTCGGTGAGGGCTTGTTCCACGCTCTTCTCATCCACCGGGTTCTCCCTGGCAAAGCGCCTGAACATCGCGATCTGGTTCTTGTCGCCTCGCCACTCACTGGGAGTGGCTGCCATGTTGAACTTGCGCGTGGCCCCATTGGGCGCTTTGGCCGTCACTGTGAGGTGACCGCCGCCAGTGTGACCGACGCTGCCTTGCAGGGTCAGTCCTTGCTCTTCGAGCATCTTGACGACTTCTCTTTGTCGTTTACTAGCCATGGTTGTGGTGTCCTTGTTTTCTCTCTGGGGTCATTATGGCAGGACATAGAGCGAGCAGTTACCTGCCCGCGTTCACGTCCTTATTGTGGCTGATAAGCTCAGCCGAGCTGAGGCGCCCTGTAGAGCGCCTTGATACTTTCGTTGAAGCCCTTTTGCCTGATGCACTCGAACGCGATGTTCGCGAGCATCTCCAGGGTCTCTTCCACGTTCTTGGTCACTGGGGTGAAAGCAAAGAACATCAGTCCCTCGCGTGCGTCGCTCTTGGGTTTGCGCACCGTGCCCGGGTAGTAATGCGTGATCTTCAGGCTCAGCACGTCCTTGCGCAGTCGCTCGGTGACTTCCAAGCTCATGAGCACCCGCAGGTCGTCACGCACCTGGCTGCCGATCACCAGACGGTCGCCCCGATCGATGAGCGAAGCGAAGACGTTCTGGTAGGCCTTGCGGCCATTCATCTGCACGGGTTCACCGAAGGGCAGGGTCTGCACCTTGTCGCACACCAGACGCATCCAGCGCGCCACGTGTCCGGACCTGATCTCCAGGTCGTTCAGGTGCAGCTCGAACTCCATGTGGGTTTTCTCGATTGTTTCCATACTTCCTTTCAGGGCGGGGTGCCTTCGTCGAACTCGTACTCGGTGGCGCCGTCCGGATAGACGTCACCTTCGTAAACAGTTTTCCAGTGGGTGAACTCGGTGCTGTCTTCACCGAGGATGAAACGCTCTTCTTCCTGGCCGTTGTCCCAGCGCGCGATCTTCATCAGCACTTGCGTGCCGCAGAGGATCTTGGCGACCTGCGCGATCAGCCAGTCTTTATGGTGCGCACCGTCGATGCCGCTGTACATCGCGATCCATTGTAGCGCCCAGTCCTTCGGCTCGTACTTGGAGTACTTGGGGTGGTCCAGGATGTTGACCGGGGTTTCCCCGAGGTACTGCGGTCGGACAGGCTCGGGAGGTCTGGCGGCCTTGAGTGCTTCCAGTCCCGCATCCGTGATCGACCAGTAGCTCACGCTGGGCTTGGCCGGGGTGAGGCCTTGGTAGGTCGTCACCATCGTCTGGGGTGTGTAGCCGTTGCGCTGCTCGGCCCAGCCCTTCGCGTGCATGTCGATCAGCTCAAACACCACGGGCACGATGCGCAAGCGCCTCGGCAGGAACTTGCTGACCTCGTCGGCGCTAATGGGTGAGAACTTCTCGAGCACCTCGAGGATCTCTTTGTGTTGAGGTGTCATGTGGTTCTTCAGAAAGAACGCGTTTGCCGCTGTCAGTGAGCCTGAACAGCGGAATGCGTCGGTAATAAGGTTCCTCTCGCACGGTGTCGTCAGTGAGGTAGCCCTCGCTGCGCAACCGCACAAGAGCCAGGCACATCCCCACTTGGGGACGTTTGAGGGCACGCGCCAATTGTTCGACGCGTGCCCGGCGCAGCTCCCAGATCTTTCGCAAGATCGCCAGGTCGCCGGAAGTCATCACTTGCTCAGCAGCTTGGACAGGAACTGGTCCGCGAGTTCGCGGGTTTCCTGGGTGGGTTCAGCCTCGATGGCCGCGTTGGCTTGCTGCAGTGCGGCTGCGATCTCGAAGGTGTCGGGGTTTTTTCGAGACACCACGAGTGCTCCGATGCCGTGTTGCTGGATCGTGCACACGCCAGCGGCCTGCAAGGGCTGCAGCACCTCCGAGTAGAAGGTGAGGAAGATCTTGCTGAATTCCTTCGGCTCGATCCCCATCGCACCGAGCGAGGCCGTGTAGATGAGGATGTCACCCAGGGTGGTCGGTTCGGTGTGGTTGGGCGTGAAGATCTCGCGCAGCTCGCGAATGTTGGCGGCCACCCATTCGAGATTCTGCACACTTTCTTTCAGGGTCAGTTTAGCCATGGTGTCCTTTCTGAAGGAGGGGTTCAGGGGCGAAAGTCAGCCGGGAAGATCGCAGCGAATTGTTCGTGGCTGAAGGGGCCGTTCTCTGCGAACTGTTTCCAATCCCAGCCGAAGAGTTGGCGAATCTGGTCGTTGCTCGCGAAAGCTACGAACTCAAACGGATCGGCTCCACGGTAGTTGGGGTCAAGCACTGCCTCGACCCCGAGGATCTCGGGGACTGGCACGGTCCCGTCGTCGTAGAGGTGGGTGAAGTGTTCCTTGGGATCTTTGCCCTGCAGGCACTCCTCCACCACGACGTAGAACTCATAGCGCCTGTGGCGCAGCAGCACGCGCCCGTTCACGAACTCCTGAGGCCGTTCGGTGAGGACCCAGTCACGGGCCATCACCATGCCCGCGGGAAGCGAGGGGTGTTCGATGCGCCAGTTGGTGCTGCACACGGGACAGATCGCGTTACCCACTTCGTCCCAGCCGATGTGGTCCACGGACATCTCGTGCTGTTGGCAGGTGGGGCACATCACCACGGCATGCATGTTGATGGAGGTTTTGATGGGAGTGGTCATGCGAATTTGAGAGTGGATTGGCCGAACGTGAGGTCCTGACGGATGCGTTCTTCCTGGTAGAGGGAGTGAGCGCCGCGCACGGCTTCGGAGCAACCAGCCAGAGGATCGGGTCTGCGCTGGTACTCGAGGTTGTACTGCACTTCACGGCTGATGAACGGGATGTGCAGTTCCTTGGCAAGGCGATCACGGTCCTTGCGTGCCTGTGTCTTTTTGGTCATTCTCTTTTCTTCTTTTCAGTAGTTGTCCGAGTTGAGCAGCTCCGAGGCGAAGTACAGTCCGCACTCGCCCTCGAAGAGACCCGGGTCGTAGATCGGCGAGGCGACTTCGTCGTCCAGCAGGTCCAGCAATCCATAGCGGTGGCAGCCTTCGCGTATCGTCCCAGCCACAGGCACCACCGCGTAGCTCTTGGGTTTCTGTGCCACCTTCGGCCACCCACTGGGCGGCGGCACGAAACGGATGCACACGTCCTCACCGCGCTGCAGGCGCGCTGCCATCATGCTCATGCTCAGGTAGCCACCAGAGACCGGAGTCTCTTGGCGAGGCCTCCTCAGGTGGGCACTGACCAGCGCGTATGACCGACGCGCGATGTCAGCTTTCATTTGTTGCATGACTGGGTCGTTGGCCAGAGCGAGTACGGAGGTTGCTTCGTTGTTCATTTTGCTGTGTTCCTTATGGGGGTGATTATGGGGGTGGTGATTTAGCCGATGAAGTCTTCCGGACCCATCGGGGTCAGGACGAAGTCTTGGCCAGTGACGAATTCGCCCAGCTTGTAGGCAAACTCACCGTCGTCGGTGTACGCGCCGTGGTCGCGCAGTTGTTGGAAAAGCACCAGTGCAAAGTCGTGCACCGCCTGGGAGATCTTCTCAGCTTCCTCCTCGCTCAGCGGTTCCTGCGCTTGCATGTGGGTTTCTTTGACCAGCACCGCGAACTCCGCCAGGTTCGCTTCAGCTTCCTCTTCGTTGAAGATGTGCTCCAGAATCGCATCAATCGTCTCCGTGATGAACTCTTTGTGGTTCGGCACGGTGCGCGTTTTCTTTTTGAATTGTTCGAATTCTGGAGCGATGTCCAGAATGATGTCAGGTTTCATGACTGTTCCTCATTGGAAATCGAGTCAGACGAGTTGTACGTCTGTTGAACTCACGTGGGTAATAAGTGACTCAAAAACGTTAGGATCAGCCAAAAAAAGAAGGTGACGGCATACAGGGGAGCCGAAGCTTCCCCTGAATGATGATTGCTTATTTGGGCGGCAGCACCCACACCTCGCTCCAGCTTTGGATCTGGTTGAGGAAGTAGACTTTGCGGGGCCCCTTATCGTCAGTCACAATCACGATCTCACTCGCGAGGTTGGGACCAACGTCGGTGAGTATGGCGACCCACCCGTAACGAATTTGCTCTGCATGCACGGTGGTGAGGAATCGCACGGCAGAGCCTGCCGTCGGATTCTGCGCGTACACCGAGGGTCGGCCGTCCTCGTCGTACATCGTGACCATCGGGCCGTACAGATGCTCTTGGGCTTTGTTCACAGTGGCTTCAAGCAGGGCAGTGTCCCGCGAGGGCGCTTGGTGGTGGCTTCTGTGAGGGTCATCCGTTTCTCCTGTTCTTAGCGAGCTTGTCCATGAAACTCTGGACGGTCTGTTGTTGTTCGGTGGGCGGGGCCGGCGGAGGTGCCTCTCCAGTGCGCGGAGCCCTGCGAATCCAGATCATGCCTCCTGGCATCGGTCGGGTCTCGCAGATCTTCACGCGCTCGAAGTACACCATCAGCTTGGTGAGCTGGTCCTCGGTGGTCCACACCACCCCCATCACCTTGATGTGCAGTCCCACGGACATGATGAACCGTTGGTCGACTTTGGTCCACTCCGTGGGAAAGAGGGCCTGGATGGCTGAGGCGTGCTGGCTCATCCACGCAGGGTTGCCCACCGTGGAGGCCAGGTTGGCCAGTCCTACGTCTGCTGCGCTCATCTCACCCCCTTTTAATGGCGCGGCGGTTCTCAGCCGCCATCCGGATGAACCGGCGAGCGATCACGAAATCCAGGCGATCGAACACCCCGGCGAGCGTCACGTTGTTGTTCTCACGCTTGCGCCACAGCTCGTACTCCCCGGCGTTCACCGGCAGGTCCTTGTGGGCGCGTTGCACGAACAGGGGATCGACTGCCAGGATAGCATCGCGATCGTTGTATTTGTACCACGGCGAGAGCATCTCCAGAATCAGGTGGCACACCCGAGTCGTGATCAAAAGCTCAGGCCCGGCTTTCAGCTGCAGGGTCATGGTGGGGATTTCTCAGAAAGGTATTTGGCGCAGGCTTCGGAAAGGCCGGGGATCTTATCCATGGGAACGACTTCGTCCATGTACTGGCGCGCCCAACCACCTGCAGCGATCACGGCGTCGAAGAGCTGTGCTGCATATGTTCCATCGTCGCGGTAAAGATCTCCCATCTTTTCCTCGAAGTGCATGAGGATTTGGCGCTCAACACTGAACCGGATGTTCTCGTCCAGCGTACCGTTGATGAGCTCTTGGAGGATGTCGTCCTCGTTGTAGCTGCATTCCAGGTAGTTCTGGCTGTAGTCCCCGATCATCTCGTAGAGCACGCGCGACTCGTCGCTCGGCTGCAGGATGTCGTCGGTGGGCAGGGCATCGATGTAAGCCACGGGCTTATAGTCCGAACGTTGCCGTACTTCCAGCACCGTATCCCAGCCGTCGAACTTCACCTTGCTGGGCCAGTAGCCGTAGCCCACGCTGGGCGGTGGCGCCGGGTGAAACTGGACGTTCAGGAAACGATCGATTTCGTCAGGGTCGGGCTCGACCTTGAACTCCGGGTCGCCTTCTTTCCACGGGTAAAGGCGCAAACGCATCGTGAGGTGGGAGTTGTCAAGTAGGTCCATAGCGGCCAGCCTTTCTTTCCAGATCTTGGGCGATCTGTTTCTGTTCGTCGGTGTAGTCGCTCTCCAAGGAGGAGCCGACCTTCTGCACGGGGGAGGTCTCCGGCAGGGCGGAGCGAGCTTTGCGTTCGATCACGTCGTACTCGTGGTCCGTGAGGACTGGCGCACACTCCACGTAGTAGAGGAAGCGATGCGCCATCGTGAGGTCTTCGAGCTCTTTGAGTTTCTTGGCGGAAAGCCGAGGCATCAGGACTTCTTTCTGGCCACAAGGCCGTGGATTCGTTTCAGGCGCAGGAAGAACGCGTAGATGTGCTCGGCGGCGTCTTGGAAGACTTCGTCGGCGTTGTTCGGCGTGACCTTGGAGTACATCACGAGCTTCTCCGGCGCGTGGGTGGCAAGCTGACCCCAGTTGAAGTACAGGCGACACTCGTGGGTGACAGCGCCGGTATCCAGGTCACGGCCCACGTCCACCACCATCTTCACATGCGCACCGACGTCCGGATAGACGAACCCCAGCCACTTGGGCTGCTGGG
>Ga0307414_10001241_pt1 | contig 13140 bp, 9 predicted proteins | sample DK1Ometagenome_FD_203804 | JGI IMG/M metagenome (GOLD analysis project Ga0307414, IMG submission 203804) | Maize rhizosphere microbial communities from greenhouse at UC Davis, California, United States - DK15-O-3 | ecosystem: Host-associated > Plants > Roots > Rhizosphere > Soil | place: USA... | reverse complement strand
TCCATATCAGATGCCGACCGGACCACTGGAGGCCTCCTCATTTCAACAAGGGGTTCCTCATGGTCCACAGGTTCATTTTTTCCACGAGCGCGCTTGCCGCTGCTCTTCTCGTCCACTCACCTGTTCAGGCGCAGGCGGCCGAAACGCCACTGCCGCAAGCCGAGCGCAGCGGCGGCGAGATTGTCGTCACTGCCCGCCGCCGGGCAGAAAATGTGCAGGACGTGCCGGTCGCCATTTCGGTCGTAAGCGCCGCGACGCTGGATGCTCAAGGCGCCTACAATATCAATCGCCTCACGCAACTTCAGCCGACACTGCAATTCTATTCCACCAACCCGCGCAATACCTTCATCAACATTCGGGGCATCGGCGCGCCGTTCGGCCTCACCAATGATGGGTTTGAGCAAGGCGTCGGCATCTATATCGATCAGGTCTATTATAACCGTATCGCCTCTGCGACGCTCGACTTTGTGGATGTCGAGCAGGTCGAAACGCTGCGCGGCCCGCAAGGCACGCTTTACGGCAAGAACACCACGGCGGGCGCCATCAACATCACGACCCGTCCGCCCAGCTTTGATTTTGAGGGCAAGGCGGAAGTCTCACTCGGCAATTATGGCTTCAAGCAGGGCAAGGCCTCACTCTCCGGCCCGCTGAGCGACACTCTGGCCGCGCGCATCAGCGTGTCCGCAACGTCGCGGCAGGGCACCATCTATAATGTGACGACCGATCAATATGTGAATTCGCAGGATAATCTCGGTGTGCGCGGATCGCTGCTGTGGAAGCCAAGCGAAGATCTGCGCATCACGCTCTCGGGCGATTACAACCTCCAGAACCCCATCTGCTGCGTGCAGATCTATGCCGGGGTCGGCACCACGCAGCGCGCGCTCAACCGCCAATATGCTGCGCTGACGGCGCGCTTCCCCGGCTATGCCGTGCCCAGCACCAATCCGTTCGATCGCGTGACGGACCTTGATGCCGCCATCGCTGCTCGCAACGAGCATGGCGGCGCCTCCGCGCGCATCGAGTGGGACTTGGGGCCGGGCACGCTCACCTCTGTCTCGGCATGGCGCTATTGGGATTGGGGACCAAAGAATGACCGCGATTTCACCGGTTTGCCGATCTACACCAAGGTCAACAACCCGACCAAGCAGAACCAATATACGCAGGAATTGCGCTATAATTATGAGGGCGAGACGCTCAATTTCGTCGTGGGCGCCTTCGCCTTCCACCAGAAGATCCGCACCAGCGGCGTACAGGAAACAGGCCCAGCCGCCAGCGCATGGTTGCTCGCGCCGAGCAGTGCGCTCTCCAACAACCCCGCCGTGCTCAACGGCATCCTCGCGACCAACGACATAAGACTGGATAACACCAGTCTGGCGGCCTTCAGCAAGATCAACTGGAAGGCAACGGATCGCCTCACCATCTCGCCCGGCATCCGCATCAATTATGACAAGAAGGACGGTTTTTACGATTCCGTCGTGGTCGGCACTGCATCGGATGGGACCCGTCAGGTCATCAGCAATGATCCGACCAGCCCCTATTATAACGACCCTTGGACGGCAGCGCAGCGCGGCGTTCAGGCTTCGCAATTCTTCGAGGTCCCCTACAGCGCCTGGAACCTCTCCTACGATCTCAACTTGGCTTATGAGATCAGCGCGGATGTGAACGCCTATGCGACCTACGCCAAATCGTTCAAAACCGGCGGCGTGAACCTGAACGGCGTGCCCAGCCAGGCCAATGGCCTGCCGCAGCTCGACGTTGCGATCATCAAGCCAGAGAAGGTCAATCACTTCGAGGTCGGCCTCAAGACCCAGTTCTGGGACCGCAAGGCAACACTCAACGTCTCTGGCTTCTGGACGCAGATCAAGGATTTTCAGGCCAGCGTCATCAGTAATGTCAGCGGCAGCAATGTGCTGCGCGGCTACCTCGCCAATGCTGACAAAGTGCGCTCGCGCGGTGTGGAAGCGGATTTCTCGGTCCGTCCGTCCGACCGCTTCAATGCCTATCTGAGCGGCGCCTTCACCGATGCCAGGTTCGTGAAGTTCACCAATGCCCCCTGCCCGCCCGAGCTGGCGGGCGGCGCGAATAGCCCGGCCAATTGCGATGTCTCCGGCAGCATATTGCCCGGCGTTTCCAAATGGGCTTTCTCATGGGGCGGCGAATATAAGGTGCCAACGGAGATTCTCGACCGTGATGGCGAGGCCTATGTAGGCTATGACGGCAATTACCGCTCGCTCTTCTCGTCCAACGCGTCGCGCTCGATCTATACGGACATTGACGCCTACTTGATCCACAATTTCCGATTGGGTTTCCGCACCGACAGCTTCGATATCTTCGGCTGGGTGCGCAATGCGTTCGATGAGAATTATTTTGAGTCGCTGGCCGTCACGCCGGGCAATACCGGCCTGATCTCAGCCCAGCTGGGCGATCCGCGCACCTTCGGCGGCACGATCAAGCTCAGCTTCTAATAGACGCCGGGCTCCCCCCGAGGGCGTCTCCAGCGGCGGGATCACGGCTTGGTCGTGATCCCGTTTCGCGTTTTCGCTGGCTTAGCGCTCATTCTCCAGCATCACGGCCAGCTTGCCGCCGACCTTGAGCAAAATCTGGTCGAAGACGACCCGCTCTTCCGCTGACAAATCCTCCAGCAACGCCTCGTGGAACGCCTTGCGCGGCTCCAGCGCTGCCAGATAGCTTGCCCGTCCCTTCTCGGCGAGACTGAGCAAAGGCGCGCGCCGATCCAACGGATTCTCGCGGCGGGTGATATAATCGCGCGCTTCCAATGCGCCTGCTGCACGGCTGACTTCCGCCCGATCGACCCAGGCCATATCCGCAATCTGGCCCACGGTGGCCCCCTCCGGCCTCTCAGCCAGCCGCCCCAGCACGCGCCATTCCGCATAGTTCAGGTCGCCATTTTCCGCGAACTGGCGGATGGTAAGGCGCCCCATGACCTTGACCAGCAACGTCATCCGGAAGGTCGGATAATTAAGATGAGACAAGCTCCAGCCGGGCAGTTCAGCCACCTCTGAGCCCAGCATTTGATCCGACTGCATATCCGCCAAAGCCCTTATCTTCTCCGCCCGAACCGCGACAGATCAGAAATTCTGGTCACGAACACAAGCATTGAGTGAAACGGACGTGATTTGCCCGAGAGGTTTGGCACCGTCGCCGCAATGCTAACGGTCGTTATTTTTATTCTCACTGACCAATTGCGCACCCCATGCTGCGCCGCCGAAGAGGGAGGCCACCCTTTCGCGAACGACTGCGCTAAGGCCTTTGCGATCATGGACAGCCACCCAAAATCAGCGCGTTCGCATATGCAAAAATGATCGTCCCAAAAGCGGTTTTGCAAAGCGCTGGAGGCGGCCAGAAGCCCCGAAAAACCTGCGAAAACCCTTGCAGTCTGGACAATTTCTCATCATCGCCCATCTTGAAGTCTGACAGAAGGAATCGCTCTCCATGAACCACGACTATAAGCTTCTCATCAATGGCGCGCTTGTGGATGGCGCTTCGAAGTTCGACGTGATCAACCCGGCACTGGGCAAGGCCTTTGCCGTTGCGCCCAAGGCTGATGAAGCACAGCTCAACCGTGCCGTCGCCGCTGCCAAGGCAGCCTTCCCCGCATGGTCGTCCGCCCCCGTTGAAGAGCGCGCCGCGAAGATCGAAGCGCTGGCAGCAGCCCTTGAGGCACGCGCCGCAGAGTTTGCCAGCCTGCTCACCAGTGAGCAGGGCAAGCCGCTTGATCAGGCAATGGGTGAAGTCATCGGCTGCACCTTCATCCTGCGGGCTTTCCGCGACATGCGCGTCGAGCCCAAGACCTTGCGCGATACCGGCGGCAACAAGATCATCGAGCACCGCACCGCGCTTGGCGTCGTCGCGGCCATCACGCCGTGGAACTTCCCGCTCATCCTGTTCATGAACAAGCTTGGACCGGCACTCATCACGGGTAACACGATGGTCGTGAAGCCAGCGCCTACCACCCCGCTCACCACCTTGCTCTTTGGCGAGCTTTGCGCAGAAATCCTTCCACCGGGCGTCGTCAACGTCATCACGGACGAGAACGACCTTGGCGCCGTGCTGACCGCACATCCTGACATCGCCAAGATCGCCTTCACCGGATCGACCGCGACCGGCAAGAAGGTCATGGCCTCGGCTGCCGCAATGGTGAAGCGCGTGACGCTGGAACTTGGCGGCAATGACGCGGCAATCGTGCTCGACGATGTTGATCCAAAGCTTGCTGCGCTCAAGGTCTATAACGGCGCGATGGCGAATGCCGGACAAATCTGCGTCGCGGTCAAGCGCGCTTATGTACCCAGCGACATGTATGACGAGTTCTGCGATGAAGTCGCCCGTCTCGCCAACGAGGCAATCGTGGACGATGGCGCCAATCAGGGCACCACTGTCGGCCCGATCCAGAACAAAGCCCAGTTCGACAAGGTGCGCGCGCTGATCGAGGATGCCCGCGGGCGTGGCAAGATCATAGCCGGTGGCGATGTTCTGGAGCGCGATGGCTATTTCATCCCGCCAACGATCGTGCGCGATCTGGACGATGATGCCCGGCTGGTGCGTGAAGAGCAGTTCGGCCCCGTTCTGCCGATCCTGCGCTATGACGATATCGATGACGTTATCTCGCGTGCCAATGATTCCGAGTTCGGCCTCGGCGGCACGGTTTGGGGTACGGATGTCGAGCGGGCGATTAAGGTTGCCAAGCGGATCGACACCGGCACGGTCTGGGTCAACCAGCACCTCGCCATCGATCCGAACGTGCCATTCCGCGGCGCCAAGCAGTCCGGCTTCGGCGGCGAGCTCGGTGAGGCTGGTCTGGAAGAATATACGCAGGCGCACATCGTCAACGCTGTCGAGCTCGCCTGAACAAACTGACTTGAACTGACGACATTGCGCGGGTCATCTTTTCGAAGATGGTCCGCGCAATGCATTTGGGAGAATAGGGGAGTACCGCCCCTCTTATCCAGCCCGACGCGCTTAAGGCGTGTCCGCCATCGCAAACATGATTGCGAGAGGCTCCGTCTCCGGCAGAATATAGACGATGCCCACCGTCGCCTTGAATGCGGGCGCGACGACAGCATCGTAAAAGCTGGCAGCAACATTGATGCAGCCAAAGGAAATGCGATTGTCGAGCGGAGTGGGCGAGGCGAGGCGATCAAACCGCTTGTCCGCCTGACCGCCCTTGACGATGCGGTGCAGCGACAGCGCGGACTCATAATCCACCCACAGGATATCCTGCACGAGATCATGGCCGAGCGACGCCGTGAAGCGACCCGCAGGCGTCGTCCGCTCATGGGGCAGGATTGTTTTGAGCGGGCGCGAGCCGATGCCGGGAACAGAGCCATCGCCGCGCTCAAGCCCGAGCAGCACCGGCGCGCTGCCGATCAGTCGGCGCTTGCCGTCAAATACATGAATCGTTGCCGCAACCTTGTCGACAATGATGAACGGCAAGCCCTCATTATCGCGCGATGACTCGATCCATCGTTCAAAGCTTTGCACCTCAGCCGAGGTGGCGGACAAGGGCATGGCTGCACTGGCGGACTGAGCACTGGCCGACTGAGCGCTGACCGGCTGAGCAGTGCCCATAAGCGCCGCGATCAGCACCCCACCGATCGGTCGGGCTGCGCACCTCATCACGAGGCTCCAGGCTTGCGCTGCCGTCAATTGCGCGCCGGCTTGCGGGGATAGACTGGCACAGCAGGCGCAACCGGCGCCTCATCCTCTGGCCGCGCGACGCTGTCGACAGGCTGCTCAACCAAAGGCCCTCGCGAATCCTCCAGCGATGCAAGCTGCGTGTCCGGCATCCGGATGCCCTGCTCGGCAATGGCATATCCCACGTCCGATGCTGGCGCATCATCCCAGCCCGTCACATTGCTTTCCCACGACATCACGCCATTGACCCACACGGCCCTATCCGTCGGCGATCCATCGATATCAGGAACCGGCACGAACGGCGTTGGCGTGACGCCGGGCGTCAGTCCAGGGACTAGCGCGATCGGTGTGATCGTGACGCCGGGCGTCGATCCGGGCACGATTGCGGTTGGCGTCGGTGAGGGCACCAATATGATCGGCGTCGGCGTAAGCGTCGTCACAGGTGTCGGGCCGGATGTCGCGGTGATGCTGCCCGTCGTTCTCGATCCCACGACGCAGCAACCGTCTGCCAGCGCATAACGGCCGGCATTTGCGCCGCTCAGGCCATAGCCGCTATAGGTCACGCCGATAACAGTGCCCGGCGCCGACTGATCGAACACCGCCGTCGCGCCCGACCCCGCAACGAGCGATACGCCCGCTGGAAGCCCGGATAAGGCAGTGCTGTTGAAGCCGGAGAGCACCGCAGCGGTTGTTCCGTCAAACGCTTTGGTCACGCTCGGGAAGAGCAGCATGCGCTGATCGAGCGATGCGCCTTCTGTCAGCACGAAGTTGCTCAAATAGTCCGTAGGCGCGGCATAGGAGACGGGATTGTAATAGATGCGCGCAGGCGCCACCGTCACGGTCGTGCGGGCCGTCAGTGGCGCATAGATCAGCGTGCCGCCGCTCGCGCCCGGGCCGGAGCCATCCGCACCAGCAATGATGGTCAGGCCAACCGGCAGACCAAGGCTCTGCGACGGGATCGTGCTGCCACGTGTGAGCGTCACTGCATCCTCGATATGCACATCATGGCCCGCACACAGCCGGATATTGCCATCCGTCGTGGTGAGCGCGTGGAAGACGCGAATGTCGCGCCCACCGCTCAGCGATATGCTGCCGTTCACGGTCGTCAGCGGCGCATTCACATTCACATCACGCCCGCAGCACACGACGATATTGCCCTTGGTCGCGCTGATCGCCTGATTGATGTTCACATCGCGAAAGGCGTTGAGCGTAAGCGTCGTCGGCGTGCCGGATGCCGTCCATGCAATCGGATCATTGATGAAGATGTCGCCATTGCCGCCGGTGAGATCGCCGGACAGCGGAATGGTGCTGATGACGACATTATTGGTCACAAGCTGGGCCGACAGCGTCGCGCCGGAGATATTGCCGCCCGCGCCCACGATGAAGTCCGCCGGATCGATCAGCCAGGTGCCGGTGGTGCCGGAGGAGGCTGACGTGTCTATGCGCGCCTGATCGGAGATGCTCACATGCGCCGCCGATGTCTCGATAAAGCCGCCATTGCCGCCGCTTGGCGCGCTGGCGTCCAGCACGCCCTCGACCGTCACGGTGCCGCTACCCATATCGCCCAGCAGCATGATGCGGCCATCGCGGCTGCCCATGCTGCGCGCCTCGACCACGCCTATATTGTTGACGGCGGTGCGCAACAGCGCGCCAGCGGCCTGCGCTGTCATCAGCACTTGCCCGCCATTCGCCTGAACCAGCCCGCCATTCTGCACGAGCGCATTCACCGCGCCCTCATTGATCGCGACGTTGAGCAGGCCATCGCCCGCCACATCGAGCGTGATCGCATTGCCTGCAGCAAGCGCGACAGTGCCCATATTGGCGCGGATGACGGCCTGATTGTCGACACGTGCGCCGAGCAAAGCGACATAGCCGCCATCGGCTTCAATCTCGCCCTCATTGAGCACCGTGCCGCCGTTGCCGGAAAAGGCATAGCGCCCGGCCATGAAGTCCGCATCCGTGATGCTGAGCGTCGAGGCAACAAGTCCGCCGACATTCACCGACGCACCCCTGCCAAACATGATGCCATTGGGATTGACGAGGAACACTTTGCCGTTGGCAGACAGGTTTCCAAGGATTGCCGATGGGTCCGCACCGACCACCCGGTTGAGGGCGACCGCACTGCTATTGGGCTGATTGAACACGACGCTGCCGCCCTGCCCAATCGAGAAGGATTGCCAGTTGAGCACGGCATTCTGGCTGGTCTGCGTGACCGTCAGCGTACCTGGCGTGGTGCTGAGCGCTGCCGTGCCTGCGGCAAGCGAGCCTCCGGTCGGAAGCGTCTGCGCCTGCGCAGCGCCCATCCCGAAAAGCGGCATAGCGAACAATGCAGAGATACTGGCAAGCCGCACAAGAGCGCTCGAACCAAACAGCCTTGTCTTGCGACGATTGATGCTGATCATAGTGAAAATCCTTTTGCGCATAAGGGTGCGCGTCCCAGGCATGTGTGCCCGCTCGTCAAAATGTCTTCACGATCTGAACCCAGAAGCGCCCATCGCGATCGGGTGCGGAGATGGCGGGGCCAGTGCCCAGCTTGCGCGCATAGCTGCCCTTGAGCATCAAACCATGCGGCCCGGTCCAGCTGATGCCCGCGCCATAGCCACTGCGGGTCGCGCTGTTCGGGCCGATGAACCAGGGGTCTTTGGCGTAACGCACCTTGCCGGTATCGACGAAGGCGGAAAGCTCGAAATTGCCGGGGAGCTTGTCACGCTGCCCGCCCAAATTCAGCCGCGCCTCGGCGGTGGCGACATAGCCGCTGTCGCCAAAGGCCTCACCCTCGGGATAAGCCCGCACACCATAAGCGCCGCCAAGCTGCATCTTCTCGGAGCTATCGAGATTATCGAGCGCATATTGGCCACGCACCGCGCCGTAGAGCGAGAATGGCCCGGCGATTTGCTGGTCGCGCGCGAGGCTGCCCTGCACCTTGTTGAACTTGCCTGCCGTGCGCGCTGTCAAGGCATCGGCAATGCGCGCAGGCGCGCTGCGGATGTTGAGATGACCCGTCGTCCAGCTGGCGGAATAGACGGTCGATCCGCCGATCCCATCCAGAAAATCACCGGCCAGCCCGAAGGTGCCCGCCTTGATCCTCTTGTCCGATTCGCTCGCAAAAAGCCCGATGTCGTCGCGCAGCATCTTATAGTCGAAGCTGGCAAGCCCATAGAGATTGGCGCGACGTGAGCGGATCAGCGGATAGCTTGTGTAAGCGCTGAAAATATCCGCGGTGCCCGAGCCATCAAGCGCTTCGAATTCGCGACCGAGCGAATAGCGCAGATGCGCATAGGCCACGCCAAAACTCAGCGGGCCGATGGGCGCCTGATAGGATGCGCGGCCATAAGCAAGGCCAGCATCGGAGGCGAGCACACGCAGGCTCAGCATATCGCCAATGCCCGCGGGATTGTTCACATTGATCGTGCCGCCAAAGCGATACGCGCCCGTGTAGCGGCTTCCGGCATTGTCCGCTTCCAGATTGCCGCTGATGAGCTTGCCGGGCGTCAGATCGATAACGAGATCGCTCGTGCCGAGCGCGTCGCCGGGTGCGAGCGTTGCACTCGTTTTCACGCCGGGAATATCGGAGAGCAGAAGCAGACGGCGTTCAAGCTTTGCATTGGATACCAGATCGCCGGGCTTGAGGCCCTTGATGATGCCTTGCGGCACATAATCGGCAAGGCGCGCGCCATTGTTCAGGCTGATCCGGCCATATTGACCTTCCAGCACCGTGATCGTTAGCGTGCCATCCTGCACATCCTGCACAGGCAGATAGGCCTGCGCCAGGAAATAGCCGCGCGCATGATAATATTGGGAGATGCGTGTCGCGAGATCGCGCAACTGCGCAAATGTGAGCGTGGCGCCGGGGGTAAAGCCCGATGTCGCGATGAGCTCGGCTTCGGGAAATAATGTCTGCCCAGTGACGCTGAGCGTCTGCACGGGAACAGCGACACCACCGGGCGCGACAGGAGAGGCGCTTGCGGGTGGGCGGACAAGATCTGGCTCGACCTTTTCGGGAGCGGGTGTCTGGGGCAACTGCTGGAGCTGGGTGCCGGCGCTTGGAATTTGCTGCGCGTGCCCGATCTGGGTGGTCGCGAGGAGTGCGAACGCAACATGGCGTGATTTGAGCATGGTCGTCTCGATTGCTGGCGCGTCATCAGAGCGCGTTCATCTCAAGCAGCGTCGAGGTGATCACGTAGAAAGTAGATGCGCGGCCAAATGCTACGTCGACCGAGTTCTTGGCATCTCGCAGAGACATGCTTCGGAACACTCGAAATATAGGATACTATGATTTAGGATCGATTAAGATTTCCAAATTGATAGCATTATAATTTTCAGGGGTGCGTGGTAAACTCATCCACAATGGAGAGACTTGGCCGCTGCAATTACAAAATTGCTATTTGCCCACGTCTGAGGCCAATATCTTCCGCCCACCCGAGATGCTGCTGCGGATCTCGGTAATGCGCCCATCCTTGATGGCGTAATAGACCGTCCCCTCGCTGATGATCATGTCGCCCTTGTTCAGAAAGCCGGACGGCATCTTGATGCCATCGACCTTGGCAACAAGCTTCGTGCTCAACTCGGCGGCGATGATCTGCTGCTCCTGATCGATCACCACGGTGCGGGCCGTGACATGCTCGTCCAGTTGGCCGCGCAGCTTGCGATAGAAGGCAAGGATAGCCTCACGCCCCCTCAAAACGCCGAACATCGGATCATGGTAGAAGACGATATCGCGATCATAATAGTCCGCATAATCTGGATCGGCTGCGTTGAAGAGGGTGAGATAGGCCGCATAGCGTTCGTGCGTCATCTCGGGCCGGTCGGCTTGTTGCGCCGCGCTCGGGGCAGTGCAGGCGAGCATGACAAGCCCGGCAATCCATATTTTCAGTCTGCACATCAATGTTTCCTCACCATATTTTGAAGGACTTCAGACCCTTTCTGATCTCTTGTTTTCCATGAGTTCCGCCTACACTGTCAATGATACTATTGATTGCTCAATGAATAATGCTATCCTGCCGGCACCCAAAGCATAATCTTCAGGAGAGACATCAAGATGCTGACCAACATGCTCGGAAGAAGCAGATCTTCATTGGGGCGAAAGGCGCTGCTGGCCTACGCGATCGGCAGCAGTGTCTGGACAAGCGCCGCATTCGCCAACCCGACCGGCTGCCAGCCCTCACCGGAGGCCACCCCAGCCATTCAGGCGCTGCGGCGCAACTTTTTCAACGCCGATATCAACGCGCTCACATTCCACAGCATCGCGTCGATCTTCAACACCGTGCCGGTCAAGGCGGGTGGAAGCCCATCACTGCTCGCCTCCGCGCCGCGCCCGCTGGATTTCGACTATCAGTTCAACGGGGAGAGCCACAAGGCGGACGCGGTGCTGGAGCGCACATTCACCAACGCGCTGCTCATCCTGAAGGATGGCAAGATCGTCTATGAGAATTACCGCAACCTGACCGGCCCCAAGACGCAATTTCTCTCCATGTCGACCGCCAAATCGATTACTTCGATCCTCGTTGGCGCGGCGCTGGAAGCGGGACAGATCAAGGCCTTGTCCGATCAGGCCACAGCCTATGTTCCGGAGCTGAAGGGCACCGCCTTCGATGGCGCGACCATCGAGGATTTGCTCCAGATGAAGTCCGGCGTGGACCGGGAGGATAATTACCAGCCCAAGCCGGGCAGCCCGTCTGCCAAGTTGCGGGAAGAGACGATGGTGCTCAATTGCCGCCGGTCCGTCGAAGAAGTCTTCATGACGAAGCGGGCCGACGAGCCCGGCAAGACCTTCCGCTATTCCACCTTGAATACCAATGTTCTGGGGTGGGTGCTTGAGCGCGCCACGGGCAAGCCGGTCAACGAATATATGAGCGAAAAGCTGTGGAAGCCGATGGGCGCCGAGAGCGACGGCTTCTTCCTGACAGACGGCCCCAGCCCTGTGGGTCGCCCCACCAATGGGATGGGTTTCAATGGCGTCGCGCGCGATTATGCGCGCATCGGGATGATGATGCTCAATGAAGGCAAAGTGGGCGACAAGCAGATCGTCTCAGCGGCGTGGGTCAAACAGTCGACGGTGCCGACGGGTCCCGAGCCAGCCGATGCCAAGGAAGATCAGGGCTATCAGTATCAATGGTGGACCCTGGTAAACTCCAACGCCTACATGGCTGTTGGTTTGCAAGGCCAGTTCATTTTCGTCGATCCGGACACGCGCACCGTGATCGTGAAGCTGAGCTATTTCCCGCAGCAGAATCAGGAAGTCTATAAGGAGGCCGAAGCTTTCTTCCGGGCCGCCTCGCTCTGGAAAGCAGGCGTGCGATAAGGGCAGCGCGTCATTCTGCGGAGGGAGCGATCAGCCGTCGCTCCCTCTCACATCCTATCAACTATTTCCCATCCCAGACGGATGCCGCCTTCAGGAACGCCAGCGTTTCCGCGGTAATCGGGTCTGCATCGGGCCCCACCGGCCCGTGGCTCATCTTGATGATCACCGTCTGCGTGTCAGGGTCGAAGAAGATATATTGCCCTTCGCCGCCCAGCGCGGTCACGGCCTTGCTGCCCTGGACTGTCCACCAGCACCAGCCATAGCCCAGCCCTTCTTCACCCTTGCCGTCCATGATATCCCGGCTGAGATCGGCCACGAACCCAGCGGGGAAGGAGCTCTGCCCATTGGCCTGCCCCTTGTTGAGCATCAGCAGGCCAAGGCGCCCATAATCGCGCAGCACCGCATTGAAGCCGCCCGCCGTAAACTCGCGACCAACGCCCGGCGCCCCATCGATGATGTAAAAGCCGTCTGCCTCCATGCCTGCAGGCTTCCACAGCTGCTCGCTCAGATATTTGCTTACCGGCATGCCCACAGCCCGCTCGACGAGCCACCCGGCTACGCCCGCATCCATGCTGTTATAGCGGAAGAAGGTGCCCGGCTTATGCTCTGGTCCTGTCTTGAGCGCAGCATCGGTATAGCGCGCCCGCTCTTCCACCCAGGATGCGACATGCACCTCATAGGATGAGGTGCCCGGCTTGAAGAAATTCTCATCCCAGGCGATGCCCGAGCGCATCTCCATCAAGTCCCGCACGGTCACGCCATCATAGCCGGATCCGCGCAGTTCAGGGATGTAGCCCGTCACAGGGTCGGTAACCGACTTGATCGCGCCCTGCTTGAGCGCCAGCCCGATCATCACGGCATTGAGCGACTTGGCCATCGAATAGGAGTTGAGATGCGTGTCCGCCGTGACCCGATTATAATAGCCTTCATGCACGATCACGCCATGTTTGATGATCAAGAGCCCATCCGTAAACGTGCGCTCGATAATGTCGCTGGCGGGCCTTGTCTTGCCGTCAAACTCATAGCTGAAGCCCATCGGCACAGCCTGCGTCTTCAAGGACGCAGCGCCTTTGCCTGCCTCGACTGGCGCGGTGTTGAACATCAGCGCCATCGTTCGATTGGCGAGCGTTCGCACCGGCTCATCGAACATATGCGTGCGGTAGGCGCGGATGGAGGGGGATGGCCCT
>Ga0307414_10001240_pt1 | contig 13140 bp, 28 predicted proteins | sample DK1Ometagenome_FD_203804 | JGI IMG/M metagenome (GOLD analysis project Ga0307414, IMG submission 203804) | Maize rhizosphere microbial communities from greenhouse at UC Davis, California, United States - DK15-O-3 | ecosystem: Host-associated > Plants > Roots > Rhizosphere > Soil | place: USA... | reverse complement strand
GAGGTGTCGATCGTGATCTGCATCAGTTCTCCAGGATGTAGTAGTCCGCCACGCTCGGGTGAACGTGGGTGTCGCTGCCCTCGGCGTCAGCCGGTCCCAGGATCAGGGCCGTGCCGTGGAGCATGACCCCCAGCCCGAGAACCCGCTGAGCGTAGAGGGATGCTGCATCGTTGTACGGGAGACCCATGAGCAGGCCCTCCTCGTTCACGTAGATGGTGGCGTTCACGCCACAGACCGCCTCGATGTAGCCGCCGACGACCGCCTGGAACGAAGCGAGGCTGTCCTCGATCTCCGCCTTCCGGACGGTGCCGTCGGGGTCTACGATGACCGCGTCAAGTGTCTTCACGATGTGCCTTTCTCTGTGGTCACCGGGGGCCTCCCGGTGCCGTTGCCTGTGCCCAGCCTAGCAGGTGTGCTATTCTTCGCACAAGCCTGTGGATCCATTCAGAGCAGCGCCTTGAGTTCGGAGCCGCGCACGTAGTCGTCCACCATCTGGTCCAGCGAGACGCCGGTGGTGCGGGTGAACGAGTTGAGGCTGCCGTTCCGGGTGATCGACGCCTTGAAGGACAGGCCGCTCTCCTCGACGAACGGACGCAACTTGAAGAGCGCCTTCGCGTCCTCCTGGTTCCGATGGACGTTCCGCTGGTCGACCGGGATCTCCCCGAAGTCGTAGATCGTGGAGTCGTCGTTGCCGGTGATGTCGAACTTCGTGGCGCGGATCCACTGGAGCCGCCCCACCGTGTAGCCGAGGATGTTGTTGATCAGCGCCCCCGCCTTGTCCACGCCTGCCGAGTAGTTCAGCACGCCGAGGTCCTCGAAGACGCCCAGCACCTCGTCCAGCACCTTGGTCTTCCACACGACGTGGTCGTTGAACACGGACGGGAAGCGGTCGAGGCCCAGCGGGGTGAAGTGCGGGATCTCCTCGTTGGGCTTCGGGAAGAACAGCCGGGACGACACCACGAGCATGGACTGGTTCTCGGGGAACCACCCGTCGACGTGCTCGTCGATGAACTCCAGGCTCTCCTCGGTGAGCGCGCCCCGCCAGTCGTCCTCGTCCGGCACGTTCTTCTTGGACCGGATGCGGTAGGTGTTCCCGCTCGGCTCGATCGGGGTCAGGTACGTGATGTCGTCGTCCAGGAGGACCATGTGGTCGTCACCGCGGACCATCGCCAGATCGCACCCCGTCCGCAACTGCGCGAGGAGGTTGTCGTGCTGCGTGCGGATCCACGTGCGGCCCTCCACGTAGCCGTCCAGGACCTCACCGCCGCCCTGATCCAGCACCACCACGGACCCGGCCTCCCGGTTGTACCTCGCACACGCGAGCGCGGCGTGGTTCTTCCGCTGCGACGTTGTCGAGATGACCGTCAGCACACTCATTCTTCCTCCACTGCTTCGATGTCGATGATGGGTTCTTCCAGTTCCAGGAGCAGAGTGCTCGTGGCAAGTTCTCGCTGCTCGTCGTTCAGTTCCAGGACGTCCAGCACGCGCTCGACAGCGCGGGTGATCAGGTCGAGTTGGGCAGCCTCGATCTCGACGCGGGCCTGCTCCATGCGGTCGGTGTGGTCCAAGCCCATCACGCGGGCGCGGCGCTCGGTGATCTTGAGAGCCGTCTCCACGTGCTTCCAAGAGCCGCTCTTGATCCCCTCCTCCAGCGACTGCATCAGCATCGCCTGTGTGGCGAGTTCCTCCTCGATGAACTGCGAGTAGGACTTCTGCCGGTTCTGCTGCCACCGGATGCGGACCTTCTCGAGATCGCCCTTGATGGTCTTCTCGCTGACCCCCAGCCTCTCGGCGATCTTCTGTGGGCTGAACCCGAGCAGAGTCAACTCCGCCACGAACTCCAGCCTGTCTTCACTCGCTGACACGGGCTTCCTCCGCTTCTCTGTATCGCTGATCGTGGCGCGTCCCGGTCTCGACGACCTCACGCACCCCGTTGATCTCACGCCGCGTGATGAGTGGGTGTACGGCCAGCCCGTCCCACATCAGGTCCGACGCCTCGGGCCAGTGGTAGATCTCATCCCACGGCGACCACACCCTCGGGCCAATCTCCTCGAGCCGCTTCGCCATCGCCTTGTAGCGGCGGATGAGGGTGATCGATGAGATCTGCTCGCCGTCGAGCCAGAGGTCCACGGCTCGCCGCCACCGGGCATCACGCTTCACGGTCGCAGTGTCGATCGGCGCGGTGTGGAAGGCCGAGTAGCCGGGTGCCAGATCGGTCACCAGACGGCCCACCCACGCGCCCTGATCGTTCACGCAGAACAGGTACGGCCCCTCGCTCTGCGTGCCGTCCACGTTGAGGGTGAGGTGGCGTGCGGCGCTCGAGGGCTGGAGCGCGTTGAAGTCCTCGCGGTCGATGAGTCTCACGACTTCAGCCTCGCCCTGCGCTCGGTCTGCCGCCCGGTCTCCTGCTCGTGGATCTCGATGTCCTCGTCCGCACTGAGAGCCTCCCAGAGCGGCTCGCCCCACTCGGCGCGGTCCCGGTGTGCCGGTCGCATGTCGTGCCACTTCACCCACTCGCCGTTCGCGTGGGCGAGTTTCAGCCGCGCGCTCTTGAGCAGACGGTTCAACTTGTCCTGCCCGACCTCGTCGCGCACGCGCTCCTCGGTACGCGCCCTACTCTTGTGGGCGAGGAAGGTGTTCTCTGCCACCACCCGCTCGCACTCCATCTGGACCCTCTTGCTCGCCGCCACGATCTGGTCGGCGATCTCGACGTGCTCGTCCTCGATGCGGGCCGACTCGTGCAGGAACGCGATCCCCGCCGCGACCTTCAGGCGGAGGAGGTTCTGGTGGCCGAACCGGCTCATCTCTCCTCCCTGCGCTGTCTCGAGGCTGACCTTGTAGTCGTAGTCGCGGAGTTCCTTCTTCAGCCACTCGGGGTAGTCGACGACCTCCGTGCCCAACTCGAATTCCAGCAGGAAGGAGTCGTCCCAGTCAAGCGATCCGGGCCACGGGGGTCGCTTGTCTGGGTGGATCGCCGTCTTCGGGTCCGTGATGTTCACCCAGACGAACCGCTGCGGGGTGCCCGCGTCCCGCCCGGACAGCAGGGCCTCCGCGCGTGCGGGCTGCACGCCGAGCACGATCTGGAAGTTGTACGTCCGCGCGTGGAGCATCCGGTTCAACTCTCGGCGGGCGTTGGACGATCCCGTCGTGCTGCCGGAGAGCAGGGTCCTCAACTCGGCCATGAGCGTGCTGCCCTGATCCTTCGACAGCGCCCCGAGTTTGTCGATCTCGTCGACCATGAACAGCCGCTTCGGCTCGGACACCAGCCGGTTCTCGTTGGCCTCGCTGTCCCACTCCAGGTAGGACTGGATGAGCCCCTGCCCGGTGGACGGCACCTTCGTGAACTGCTTCTGGTCCCGCCCGAGCAGTTCCTCGCTCTCCTCGGCGAACGTGGTCTTGCCCTGACCGCTGGCCCCGACCATCGCCACACCGAGACAGAGCGGGGCACGGCTACCGATGGCCCCGTCCCGCACACCGGGCAGACAGATGCCGGGGTCCACCTCGACGAGTACGCGAGTCAGGAGCACAGCGAGGAGGGCCAGCCGGTTCCGGCCGAGGGAGTCCGCCGCCTGCGCGATGTGCTTGAGTTGCGGGCTGCGGTCCCACAGGTCGATCTCCGGCTCGATGTCCTCGAAGTCGGCCAGCGCCATCTTCGTCCGGGTGGTCTCCGGGAGGGCCGCACCTTCCTCCTCCACGTACCTCCGGGCGGACCCGACGCTGGCGTCGAACTCCTGTCGGGTGTACGGCTCGTCGGCGGGCACGCTCTGGGCCGCGCTGAACAGGCTGTCTAGCACGAGGTCCTCGTCCAGCGCCCCGGCCTCCGCGAACTTGAGGAGGGTGGGCATCAGGTGGAAGACCGCCTCGTTGCGGCCCGCGAACTCACCCGTCTCGTTGAGGTTCAGCACGGCCTTCACCGCTGCCGCGAGGATCTCCTCGGCCCGCTCAATGTCTTCCGCCGTGGCCTGCGGACCCGTGTAAGCCTCGGAGCCGGTCGCAGGGGCCGGGGGTGGGCCACCGGCCAGCCCGCCCGCTGCTAGACCGTCAGAACCGTCTGAGTGGCGTCCCAGCCACGCTTCCACGGGCAGGTACGCCGCGCCAGTGTGGGCGACCCGGTAGAAGTACTCTGCGGGGTCTGCCGTGGACGGCCCCCACATGAAGCGCTCGGCCTGCGCGGTCGTGTGGTCGAACTGATCACCGCCCAGCCGGTTCATCACGGCCCACGCGAGTTTCTTGTGCTCGTTGGGGGTGACGCCCCGGTCCAGCGGGACGATCAGCCGGTAGCGGTGCGCGGCCTCGGTGTGCCGCCACGTCGTGTGGATCACGTAGGGCACGTCGTGGAGGAGGATCTCGACCTCCATCGGGAAGTCAGCGTCGGCGTAGTCCGCGTCCAGCGTGAGGAAGAACCGCTGCTCCACCGTGCGGGCGGTCCGTCGGCCGTGAGCCAACGTCCCTCCCACGTAGGGGGAGACCTCCTTGCTCGCCGCAGGCTGATCCGGCTTCAGCCACCGGACGAACGCGGACCACGGCTCATCGTGAACGGCTGTCCACGTGGCCGTGGTCCGCGTGCGACCGAGAGACCAACACAGGATGGGCGCGTCGGCGACCTGCTCGGACACGTCTGTCATCACTTCGCGTTCTGTCCTTGCTCGGTCAGTCCCTGGATGTAGGCCCGAGCCTCAGCGTTGGAGTGGAACATGGGGCCGATGTCGTTCGAGGTGAGTTGGTCGCCGATCAACACGGTGACCAGCCCGCCGCCCGACTGGGGACACACGCTGTAGAGTACGCCGTCGATCTCCGTACCCTCCATCACCTCGTGGTCTTCCCACACACCCACGAAGTAGCCCTCGACGTCACTGGTGACCAGCGAGATGTTCCGGCCGTCACCGTCGTCGTACGCCCGGTAGAGGATGGCACGGTTGGCGTCGGAGATCGGGACACAGTCCCCCTCCAGCCGCTTCGCCACCAGCCCCTCGACGTACTCCCGAAGACCCCCTTGAACGAGTGTGGCCTGAAGACCCTGCCACTCCTCTTCGGTCAGGTTCGTCACTGCACTTCCCCCTCATACGTGGCGAGGAGTTCCTCGCACAGACTGACACACAGGGCTGCGACCTGGACCGCTTCGGCGATCGCGTCTGGAGCGTGACGAGTGGCGAACAACTCGGCAACCTCCTCGCGGATCAGATGCATCCATGTCGGCTTCCCGCGGTCACCCTCGTACTTCTCGTAGTCGGCGCGGAAGGCGGCTTCGATCTTGTCACCGTCCGCGTCGCTGTAGGGGAGCAGCCACGGGTAAGCGGACACGCTACTACCAAATCCTAGGTATAGGTCGTCGTTCGGCCCGTGCTGCTCGATCTGCCGGATCCGCTCCTCGCGGATCATCTGAAGCAGGCGCTCACGCCGATGCGTCGTCTGCACGGGTGACCTCCTCCAGCAGCATGGTGATGGTCGTCTCGTGGGCGCGAGCCTCGGAGCGTGCGCTGTCGACGTTGTCCTCGAGCAGCGCGACGTCCTCCTTCAGGGCTTCCACTGTCTGCTTCTCCTTCCCGAGATGGTACATCAGTGTCTCGATGGTCAGGTCCTTCTGGGCCAGTTCCTGCCGCTGCCGGAGCGCGTACCCGAGGAGGATGCCCATGAGGGTGCAGGCGACCACGAGAGCCACCACCAGCGCGATGATCATCGGGTCCCCACCTCCGGCAACTCCTCGTAGAACCCGCAGTCCGGGCACTCGCGCCAGTAGGAGCCCTCCACCATGTTCCGGCAGTCACAGGGGGTGGGGAGGCCCATCTCCTCCAGTTCGGAGTTCGTGAACTCCTCCAGGCTGATGTTCACAGCGGGTTCCTCATCTCGTCCTCGAGCTCGTACTTCCGGTCGAAGTCGGGGTCGTCGTGGATGGAGTACGGGGCGTCCACGATCTCCCCGCAGTCGATGCAGTAGTGGCCGGGACTGATCTCCCAGCCGTAGGGCGGGACGTAGTTGCCCTCCTCCCACTCGACGTTCTCGTGGGGGCACTCGTCCGGCTCGACAGCCACGGCGGTCACGCCTCGCTGACGGAGTAGTCGGGGCTCTCGACCACCCAGTCGTGGGACTGGTAGCCGTACCGCGAGATGTTGACCTCCTCGGAGACGAGCTCCCTCGCCGTGTCCTCGTCGGCGGCGCGCACCCGGACGGTCATGGTGACGTCGTACTCGAGAGCGCGGGGCGGGAGGCCCCACTGGTCGGCGAAGGTGTCGTACTCCTCGCACCACTCCCGCCGGATGGCCTCGTCACGGAGGGCCTCGCCCAGCCCGGCGAGGTGGGTCTGGAGCCGGTCGCGCTCCGCCCGCTCGTTGCTGAGGTCGGTGAGCAGGGAGGTGCGGAGCCGCGTCATGCGGAGCACCCACTCGTCGTCACCCGGAGCGGCCAGCAGGGACGTCTTGTCGTTGGGCTCGTAGGACGTGTTGTCCGCGGCCGACGTGATGGGGCGCAGGGTGTTCGCGTTGATCGCGATGGTCACCAGCCCGTGGATGGAGTAGAGCCCGTTGACGATGAGGCCCTCCTCCCGGATGGCGTCGGCCTCCGTCCTGACGGTGGCGTTCTGCTCGGTGGCGTGCTCGGTCATGGTGGAGCCTTTCTCTTGAGCGCTGGAACCCGTTCCCAGCGCGTTGCCTGTGGCTAGCCTAGCAGTAGGCTAGTCTCTCCCTACCCAATATGGGTCAAACCTGTGCAACTGGTGGATGGACCTGGACGAGCGTCTCCGCATCCACGATGACTCCGTACACCTGATTGGTGGAGAAGCCGTGGAACGAGCCGATCACGTCGGCGATGCACCGCCATCCCGTGTCGCGGATGACGGTCCCATCGTCCAGCAGGAGTGCGAGCTCCCGTCCACCCATCACTTCTCCAGGATCTTCAGCAGAGCATCCTGTCGTGTGATCCGGCCCTGTACCACGTCCAGCATATCCTCATCCACGGTGTCGCGGGCCAGGATGTGGTGGACCGCGACAGCGGGCGAGGGCTGGCCCTGACGCACGAGCCGGCCGACCCCCTGCACGTACTCCTCGCTGGACCACGTGAGGCCGTACCAGATCATGAGGCTGCCGCCCTTCTGGAGATTGAGCCCGTGGCCCGCCGACGCGGGGTGCGCGATCAGCAGGGGGATGTTCCCACGGTTCCACCGCTCCACGGAGTGGGGCGTCTTGACGTCCACCGCCCCGTCCAACTGGAGGAGCCTGCGTCGGTCCTCGTCGAAGCGGTAGAAGATCATCGCGGGCGCACCCTGCGCGTCGTCGAGGATCGAACGGAGGATCTCCATCTTCTCCATGTGGTGATGGGTGGTCTCCGCCTGCTCGTCCTCGTCCACGCCGATCAGACCGCTGTGGTACATGAAGCCGTTGGCGATCTGGCTCAACTTGTTCGTCTTCGCGGCGGCGTGCTCCACGCTGACCAGCGTCTCCCCGACCTCCGCGACGAAGTTCTTGTGCATGGAGTCGTACGCCTTGCGGGACTTGCTCGGCAGATCGAACCTGTGGTACGTGTCGAGTTGGACGGGGTAGTCCACGTTGGACTTGTCGACCGACATGCAGATGTCGTCGATCAGCCCGTGGATCGCATCCTCCGCACCGGGGCGCAGCGTCCATCCCGTGATGATCCCGTTGGGCAGCCGCGCACCGGGCGCGAAGTACTGAGTCCGGTACGCGGTGATGGTCCGGTTCAGCCGCGCACCTCGGTCCAGGAGGAACATCTGCGGCCAGAGGTCGAGCAGGCTGTTCGGGGTCGGGGTGCCCGTGAGTCCCCAGACGTAGGGCACGTCCTTCACGAGTTTGTTCAGGTGCCGCCACCGCTGGGACTGACGCGACTTGAAGCCGGACAACTCGTCGATGATGATCGTCTTGTAGCCGTGCTTCCTCCGACCGATGTTCAGGTCGCCGCCGAAGGTGTCCCGGGTGATGAGGTGGAGGTCGGTCTTCTCCTCCAACTTCTCGAGCCGCTCGTTCTTGCTCCCGCGGATCAGGCTGTACGTGAGGTCGGGCCTCCACGTGGCGATCTCCGTGGGCCACGTCTCCTCGGTCACGCGCTTCGGGGCAATGACGAGGGCGGGCAGGTGGACCTCGGTCAAGGCCGACAGCGTGATCGCCGTCTTGCCCAGACCGGGCACGAGGAAGAGCCCGCTGCGCGGGTGCGCGTGGAGGTGAGCCACGGCCCGTCGCTGGTAGTCGTGGAGTCTGGGGTCCAGCGGGTGGTGGGGAACCGCCGCGACGTCGAGCGCCAGTTGGAGCGCGTCCATCGGGTCGATCAGCGGTTCCCTCACGGCGCTGGTGTTCCGGGTCACAGGTCGTAGTCCGGCTCGTCCACGATCAGCCACGCGCCGTTCGCCGAGTCGATCATCTGGATGTCCGAGTCGTACGTGCCCTCGGCGCTCTGCACCCGGACGTCGAGAGTGCCGGGGTCGTAGTTCGGGACGTCCGGCTCCCGGTTGCGCTCCTTGATCTCGGTGAGCGCTTCGATCACTTCGTCGATGGTCATGGCGTCCATCCCTTCATGCGGTCGGGGTGCGGGGTGACAAGGTACGTGGGGAGCACGCCCTCGGTGTCGTCGTCGTCATCCAGGAACGGAGTCCGCTGGAGTACGAGGCCTCGCCCGTTGAGCCACGCCTCGAAGTCGTCCTTGAGGACCTCGTGGAGCAGGACCTGCATCACCTTCGGGCCGTCAGCCATCACTGACTCCCGCCGTGCTGCCGGGTCTGGTGGTGCGACAGCCCGCGCCGCGTCCCGAAGGACTTGTCGCAGTCGGGGCAGTCGTACTCCTTGTCCGGGGTGTGGGGGCGAGCCTCCTGGAGGAAGGACCCGCGGATGCAGTCGTCGCACATGTCGAGTTCCTGCATCTCGCCTTGGACGGTGAAGACCACGGTGTTCTTCCCCTCGTAGTCCTCCACGAACTCCTCGCGGCACACGTCGCAGTGGACGTGGATCACTACCTCACGCATTGAGGTTCCTCACTCTCAGGTCGGCCCGCTCGTCCTTGGTCAGCCGTCCCTCACCGGGAGGTCGCAGGTAGTGGTCGGGGTACTTCATCTTGGACCCGGTGATGTAGCCGTCCCGGTCCAGGGTCTGCTCCTTCTGGGTGGAGCATCGCGAGCAGACGAGGGTCCGGGTGTAGCCGGTCTTCACCCGCTTCGCGGTGAGCGGTGCCCATGCGTGCATCAGGTCGCGGCACACCAGCGACGCTGACGAGGGGATCCATGCCATGCTCACGGTCGGTGCCACCTTCCCCACTTCGCCTCCTGCACGAAGCCCGCGTCCTCGAGGAGTTGACGCCGCAGCACGGACATCCTCCCGTTGAGGACGTTGAGCGGCGTGCGCTGTCCGGTCTTCCCGAGTTCGAGGTTCAGGGCCGTCGGCCCCGGAGCCTTGTTCGGGTCCCGCTCGAGGAGCCTGTTGAACGCCTCGGTGAACCGCTTCTCCTCCCCGCCTGTCTCTCTCATCCCAGTTCCTTCCTGCCGAAGAGGTTGGCCTGCTGAGCGCTGCGTGTCCCAGCCATCGCCGCTCCCCCGTGGTAGTTCGACGTGCGGGATCCGGACCAGGATCCCTTCACGCCCTGACGCTTGAACTCGTGGGCGACGTAGTCCGCCACCTCGATCTCCTTCTCCCGCAGCGCGAGCGCCGTGCTGGTGCTCCCGATCTCGAGGGTCTCCTGGACCTTCTCCTCGGTCTGCTCCACGGCCTCCTTCAGCCTGCGGCCCACCTCCCACGCGAAGTTCTTGCAGAAGGTGATGCGGGCGCTGGTGGCCGCGATCCCCGTCGCCTTGTGCTCGGGCGACTTGAGGTAGGTGTCGCTGGCGTCGAACATCATGGGAGTGACCCGGCTGATCATGAGCTCCGTCAGGAAGATGTCCTCCTGGAAGCCGTAGAAGGTGAGCCAGTCGCTCTTCCCGCGGATGGTGCAGCGGGCTCCGTGGGCGCGGGCGATCGCCGTGCCCAACTCCACCGCGAGGTTGCGGTAGGTCGTGTTCGGCAGCGCGCGGAGGCTGAACATGCCACCCGTGGTCGGGCGGTCCCGCTCGGCGTCCGGGTCGGCGTCGGCCTGCCGCTTCCGCAGCAGCGCGAGGTTGATGCTGTTCTCCGCGGCGAGGGACTCGGCCTTCTCCAAGTAGGTCTTCTGCTCCTCGGGCGTCCCCGCCTTGTCGGCGTGAGTGAGGAGCTTCTGCACCTTGTCCGAGATGCCCTCGGTGCGGGAGTCCAGGGACAGCCCCGCCTCCTCGTAGCACTGGATGAGGAGGGTCCGGCTGTCCTCCCAGCCCATGACCTCGAGGCACTCCGCCATCGCCTCGCGGAACTCCGGGCCGTGCCCGCATCCGGGGGTGAGGTGGTGGGCGAACTCGTGGATCGCCGTCCCGGTGTTCAGCGCCCAGACGCCACCCCGGTCGTACGGCGGGATGAACACGGACTTGAGCGCCGCGTCGTAGTGCGCCTTGAGCGCGCCCTTCCGGGGGCGCACGGTCGGCGGGTAGATCTCCTGTCCGCGCTCCCGGAACCGCTTCGCCAGCGTGACGTAGAACGGCTGGATCTCGTGCCAGTCGCCGAACTTCACGTTCGCGTTCCAGTCCTTGTGGGACCACAGGTCCTCGGCAGCGTAGACCGCCTGTGCTTGATCTTGCGTTGCCATCAGTCTTCCTCTTCCTCGTACGGGGGGTGCTCGCAGTACCCCTCCGTGCAGTCGTTGATCCCCCGGTCGCAGGACGTGCACACTCGGTACGTCCGTCCGCAGGGGGCTGTCACCTGGACGCTCTCCTCAGCGCAGCAGCCGAACATCAGTCGTCCTCGTCGAGGAAGAAGTCGTCCCAGCACTTGCCGTGGAAGCCGGAGGTGATCTGCTCCCGCTCGTCCGCGGTCAGTGTGGGGAAGGCGTTCTGCACGAACGCGCCGTGCTCCCAGTCCCACAGCCCCTGACCGGGGACGACGGTGCGGGCCTCTAACCCGCAGGACGGGCAGTCCCGGACGATGATGTACGTCCCGAACTCCTCGCCGCTGAGGACCACGTAGCCGCGACGACCGTAGTCCTCCTGGCTCGGGTAGTCTTTCACGCTCATCTGTCAAGCCTTTCTCTGTCCGCCGAGGACGACCCCCGGCGCGTTGCCTACGGCTAGCCTAGCAGCAGGCTAGTCACTCAGGCTAGCCGTAGGCCTCCACTGGTTACCTCAGCGGTAGTCGTCCAAGTTGATGGGGACCAGAGCGACCCGCAGGAACTGGAGTTCGAACGCTCCCGGGATGCGGCCCATCAGTCGTGCGGCGATACTCACGTGCGCGTTGCACTGAGGGGCGATGCCGCCGTCCGCGCGACGCCACATCGCCACCTCGTCCCGCTCGTTGATGATCCAGTACGAGTTCCGGATGACCTGGACGTAGGGACCTTCCGGGTCCAGCGTGATCCGCTTGACCGGCCACCACTCGTACTCGCCCTGCATCAGATCGTCCTCATGTTCTGGACGACGTCGTCGAACCACCGGTCCGCCATCCGCAACTTGAACATCGCGAGTCGCCCGACGTCCAGCCCGTCCAGCGGGAACAGGAGGCACACGAGGTCGCCGGGGAACTGGTCGTTCTTCCGGATGAACCCTCCGTTGTGCTGACCGGCGAAGCCGTTCACCGTCGCGCCGTTCGTCTGGAACCACGCGGTCGGGGTGCCGATCTCCTGCTCCTTCATCAGGTCCTCGTAGCCGGAGGTCCAATCCGCGAGGTCTCCTCCACACCCGCCGATGAAGTAGTACGATCCCTCGTACGCCTTCTCGAGATCCGCCACGTCCGCGAAGCGGAGGATGTCCTCGCTCATCAGATCGCCCCGATCTCTCGCATGGCCTCGACCCACTCGTTGAGGCCGACGCCGGGGTGGTCCTCTGCCCACTCCTCCGCCTCCGCGACCTCGTCGGCCGAGGGCTTCCGCCCGAGGTAGTACTCCAGGTCTCCTGCGATGTTCATCGGGTCGCCCTCTCGACGGGGCGGACCGGGACGTGGCCCTCCATGTAGACACGGATGACGACACCCCGCTCCGGGTCCGTCATGTCCTTCTCCCGGTAGTGACGGAGGATCTCCTCCGCCGCACCCCGGCGTCCGTACTGGTCGTCGGTCGGGTTCTGCACATCGCAGAGCTCGGCCAGCGTGTCCAGCGCCTTCTCGATGCGCTCTTCTCTCGTTGCCACTTTCAGTCCTCTTCCTCTTCGTCGTACCAGACTTCACAGATCCCCGCCTCGTGGTCACACAGGAGGTGGGGGTCAGACTTGATGGCCTCGTCGCTGCCGTAGAGCTGACCGTTGCAGTCGCCCATCTCGTGTCCGCAGCACGGGAAGTCCTCGCAGCGCCCGCCGAACGACTGCACGTCGCACGAGTGGTGCTCGAGGAGGTGGATGTCCCGAGTGGTGAAGCCGCACTCGCCGCAGGTCGCGGGGTGCTTCAGGTAGATGCCCGTGACGATCATCCGCCCAGCACCCCCTTCGGCTTCGCGTAGGTCATGCGGAGCGGCTCGCGTCCGTCCCACTTGACGTAGTGAACGCGGAGTCTGCCGAACTCGCCGGGTCGCCCGCTGAGGGACACGCCCTCGACGATGGTCCTCCGGCGGAGCAGCACTCCGTACGAGCAGTAGATGCAGACCGACGCGCCGGGGTAGTCGCCCATCGGCTCCCAGTCCACAGCCTGCTCCTCGCCGCTTCCCTCGCAGCGCACCCACGTCGCCATCACGACCACCACTTCTCGGTGACCGGGTCGATCGCGTCGGACAGGTTGACGGTGTAGTCCGCGGCGACCTCCTCCGGGTCGTTGCCGAGGACGAACCAGACCCAGCCCCACGTCCCGTTCCGGTGCTGGACGTGGAGGTGGGCCGCGTCCACCGCGAAGATGGCGTCCAGCGTCTCGGTGACCGTGACCACCGGGACGTCCTCGCCGCCGTCGTCCACGATCTTCGGCCGCCAGCCCTCGTGGATCAGGCCGTGGATGATCTGCTTCGCGGCAGCGCGGTCACTGCTCGGCGCGGCCATCACTCGCCGTCCTCGAAGTCGCCGTAGCCGTTGGCGTCCAGCATGTCGATCGCGGCGTCGACGGGGGACATCCCCGCGTCGTACGCGGACCAGTAGTCCCAGTCCTCGAGGTCGCGGTAGGAGACCCACGCCCGGCG
>Ga0307414_10001239_pt1 | contig 13148 bp, 11 predicted proteins | sample DK1Ometagenome_FD_203804 | JGI IMG/M metagenome (GOLD analysis project Ga0307414, IMG submission 203804) | Maize rhizosphere microbial communities from greenhouse at UC Davis, California, United States - DK15-O-3 | ecosystem: Host-associated > Plants > Roots > Rhizosphere > Soil | place: USA... | reverse complement strand
GCGGGTAGAGTTGTTCATGGCCGAAGTATAGCCAGACAGGCATGAACCGGCAGGGTCAGGTCGGTGGCTCGGGGCGCATCCACAACCATGCCGCCACCATCGTCATGCAGGCGATCGGCAGGGCCGCCATCCACCAGCGATGCCCGCCGACGGAAAGCATGATCGCCAGCAGGACCAGCGCACTGGCCGCCATCATCAGCGTCGCCGCCCATTTGGCCCGCCGCGACACCGCCCCGTGCGCCTGCCAGTCGCGGATCATCGGTCCGAAGCTCGAATGCTCGAGCAGGTAGCGATGCAGCCGATCGGAACCGCGCGAAGCGGCATACGCCGCGAGCAGGACGAACACCGTGGTCGGCAGGCCGGGGACGAAGATGCCGACGATGCCGATGCCCAGGCTGGCGTAGGCCAACAGCCACCAGGCCCAGCGAAAGCGCGAGCGACGGGGTGTCGCGGGGTCGGAAGGCGGCAACGAAGTCACTCCAGCGTTTTACCAGAGTCGAGGGAACCGGATGCATCCAGGTGTGGGAGGGGCTTCAGCCCCGACGAACGCCAGCAGAAAAGCGTCGCGACTGAAGCCCCTCCCACGAAAAGCTGGTCCCACGCATGTCTACTTCGCAGCGGGCTCGGCCACGCCCAGCTGGTCCAGCACGAAAGCGTAGTACTCGGCGGTTTCGCGGTAACGGCGGAAGCGCCCGGACTTGCCGCCGTGCCCGGCTTCCATGTTGACGCGGAACACCAGCGGCAGCGTGCCCGTGTTCTCGTCGCGCAGTTTCGCCACGTACTTGGCCGGTTCCCAGTACTGCACCTGCGAATCCCACAGGCCGGTGCCGACGAAGATCGCCGGGTAGGCCTGCGGCTTGATGTTGTCGTACGGCGAATAGGTGAGGATGTAATCGTAGAATTTCTTCTTTTCCGGATTGCCCCATTCGTCGTATTCGTTGGTGGTCAGCGGGATGCTCGGGTCTAGCATGGTGGTGACCACGTCCACGAACGGCACCTGCGACACGATCGCCCGGTACTTGTCCGGCGCCATGTTGGAGATGGCACCCATCAACAGGCCGCCGGCACTGCCGCCATAGGCGGCGACGCGATCCTTCGCGGCATAGCCCTGCTCCACCAGGAAATCGGTGACGTCGATGAAATCGGTGAAGGTGTTCTTCTTGTGCAGCAGCTTGCCGTCGTCGTACCACTTGCGCCCGAGTTCCTGACCGCCGCGGATATGGGCGATGGCGTAGACCATGCCGCGGTCGAGCAGGCTGACGTTGGTCAGGCTGAAGGTCGGATCGGTGGAATGGCCATAACTGCCGTAGGCGTACTGCAGCAAGGCACCCTTGCCATTCTTCTCGAATCCCTTTTTGTAGACCACCGATACCGGGATCCTGACTCCGTCGCGCGCGGTCGCCCACAGCCGTTCGGTCGCATACAGCGCTGGATCGTAGCCGAGCACCGGCTGCTGCTTGAGCAGCCTGCGTTCGCCGGTCTGCGTGTTGAGTTCATAGACGGTGGTGGGCGTGGTCATCGACGTGTAGTCGTAGCGCAGCCATGGCGTGTCGTGTTCGGAATTGATCTCCAGCCCCATCGAATACGCGGGCTCGTCGGACTTGACGTATTCCTCGCTGCCATCGGCCTTGACCAGGCGGATGCGTTCCAGCGCGTCGGAGCGTTCGCCGATCGCGGTGAAACCGTCGAACAGCTCGAAATTCTCGATGAACACATCGTCGCGGTGCGCGACCCATTCCTTCCAGTCGGCGCGCGAGCTCGCGTCGTCGGCCGCGGTCATCAGCTTGAAGTTCTCCGCGCCATCGGCATTGGTGCGGATCACCCAGTGGTCGCCGATGTGGTCGACGTCGTATTCGACATCGCGCTGGCGCGGCGCCAGCACGGTGAACGCGGCCGGATCCGCGGCCGGCGCGCAGCGGGTTTCGCCCGAGACATGGCTGCCGGTGTCGATGCAGATGAACTTGTCGTCGCCAGTGCGCGAGATGCCCATGAAGAAGCTCTCGTCCTTCTCTTCGTAGACCAGCGGATCGTCCGCGACCGGGGTGCCGAGCAGGTGCTTCTTGATGCGAACCGTGCGCAGCGTTTCCGGATCGTTCTCGGCATAGAACAGGGTCTTGTTGTCGTCCGCCCAGACCAGTTCCGGGGCCACGCCGGTGATGGTGTCGGCGTAGGTCTCGCCGGTCTCGAGGTTGCGGACATGGACCACGTACTGGCGCCGGCCGACCTCGTCTTCGGCCCAGGCCAGCAGCCGGTTGTCCTGGCTGACGGCCCATTCGCCGACATGGAAGAAATCGCGGCCGCTGGCCATCGTGTTGACGTCGAGCAGGATTTCCTCCGGCGAGTCCATCGTGCCCTTGCGCCGCGCATGCACCGGGTAGTCCTGGCCGGTCTCGAAACGCGTGTAGTACCAGTAACCGCGCTCGCGATACGGCACCGAGCTGTCGTCCTGCTTGATCCGCGCGACGATTTCGCCATAGAGCTTTTCCTGCAACGACCGGGTCGGCGCCAGCACCGAGTCGGCGTAGGCGTTCTCCGCGGCCAGGTAGGCCAGCATCTCCGGATCCTTGCGCTCGTCGTCGCGCAACCAGTAATAGTCGTCGTTGCGGGTCGCGCCGAACGGCGCCTTCACTTCGTGCGATTTCTTCGCCGCGTCCGGGACGGTGGCGTCGAGCGCGAGGGCGGAGCTGAAAGGAGTGGTCATCAGGAAGGTAATCGCGAACAGGAGGGAATTCTGTTTCATAGGTAGGTCCGTTTTGCCGTGAAGCAATGGGATCGGGAGCCATCTGAAGACCGCTCCCGGCGAACGCCGGGGTCGGAGTTGTTGCGGCTCGCCCTAGTCGGCCAGTTGCTGCCACAGGAAGGTAAAGGCCAGCGCGCTCATGTGCGCGGACTGCGCGTTGTTCGACGCACCGCCGTGGCCGCCTTCGATGTTCTCGTAGTAGCGCACGTCCTTGCCCGCGTCCTGCATCATCGCCATCATCTTGCGTGCGTGGCCGGGATGCACGCGATCATCGCGCGTGGAGGTGGTGAACAGGGTCGGCGGATAGGCCTTGGCCGGGTCGAACAGGTGGTAGGGCGAGAAGGTCTTGATGTAGTCCCAGTCGGCCGTATCCGGATTGCCGTACTCGGCCATCCACGACGCGCCGGCCAGCAGGTGGCTGTAGCGCTTCATGTCCAGCAACGGCACCTGCACGACGATCGCGCCGAACAATTCCGGGTACTGGGTGAGCATGTTGCCCATCAGCAGGCCCCCATTGCTGCCGCCCTGGATGCCGAGGTGCTTGGCCGAAGTGATCTTGCGCGCGGCCAGGTCCTGCGCCACCGCGGCGAAGTCCTCGTAGGCCTTGTGCCGGCTCTGCTTCAGCGCAGCCTGGTGCCAGCGCGGGCCGTATTCGCCGCCGCCGCGGATGTTGGCTACGGCATAGACGCCGCCTTTCTCCAGCCAGCCCATGCCCACGCCGCCGGAATAGCCCGGGGTCATCGAAACCTCGAAGCCGCCATAGCCGTAAAGCAGGGCCGGGGCGCTACCGTCGTACTTCAGGTCCTTCGGCCGCACCAGGAAGTAAGGCACCCTGGTGCCGTCCTTGGAAGTGGCGAAGTGCTGCTCGACCACGTCCTTCGATCCGTCGAAGAACGCGGGCATCGTCTTCAGCACTTCGACGCTGCCGGCCTTGCCCGCTTCGGCCAGCATCAGCGTGGTCGGGGTCAGGTAACCGGTGACCGTCATCCACACCGCATCGCTGTCGTCGCTGTCGACCGCGCCGACGCCGATGGTGCCCAGCGCGGGCGCGCCGGCGAATTCGCCCTTCTTCCAGCCATCGCTCGACGGCGTCAGCACGACGAGCTTGTTCTTGACGTCGTCCAGCACGTTCAACACGACGTGGTTCTTCGTCCAGGTCGTACCGGCCAGCGAAGTGGAATCGGTCGGCTCGAACAGCACTTCGAAGTCGCGCTTGCCCGCCATGAATTCGTCGAATTTCGCGACCAGCAGCGAGCCGGCCTTGTAGGTCCTGCCTTCGACTTCCCACGGCTCACGCAGTTCCAGCGCCAGCCATTCGCGGATCACGCCCTTGCCGGCGGAATTGGGCACGTCGATCTTGACCAGCTTGCCGGACGCTCCTGCGCATCCTGCGCCCGCGCCACTCGCACATCCAGGTGCAGCGTCGCCGCCGCGCAGGTAAAGCTCGTCGTTGTAGAAGGCGATGGTGCGGTTGACGAAATCGCGTTCGAAACCCGGCGTACTGTCGTGGTACGCCGCGATGTACATATCCTGGTCGGTGCCTTCGTAGACCACGGTGGCCGCGCTCATCGGCGTGCCGCGCTTCCATTCCTTGACGATGCGCGGATAGCCCGAAGGAGTCATGCTGCCGGGGCCGAAATCGGTGTAGACATACACGGTGTCGGCGTCCTTCCAGCCCAGTCCGCCCTTGGCTTCGGGACGCAGGAACCCGTCCTTCACCCATTGCTTGCTGGCCAGGTCGAATTCGCGGGTGACGTCGGCATCGGAGCCGCCGCGCGACAGGGCGACCAGGCAGCGGTCGTAATCGGGCTTGCGGCAGTCGGCGCCGTGCCAGACCCACTTCCTGTCGTCCTGCAGGCCTTCGGCCGCGTTCAGCGCGTCCAGGTCGATGACGGTTTCCCATTGCGGCTGCGGCTTGCGGTATTCCTCCAGCGTGGTCCGGCGCCAGACGCCGCGCTCGTGGTTCTTGTCCTTCCAGAAGTTGTAGTAATACGCGCCGATCTTCTGCACGCCCGGGATCTTGGCGTCGGAATCGAGCATGGTCAGGATGCGGCTTTCCAACTGCTTGAACTCGGGCGTGGCCGCGATTTCCGCCTCGGCCTTCGCGTTCTGCGCCTTGACCCACCGCAGCGGCTTCTCGCCCGTGACGTCTTCCAGCCAGGCGTATTTGTCATCGGTCACGGCGGCGGGCTCCTCGGCGAAAGTGCTGCCGGTAGCGGCGGCGAGACCTGCGGCAACCACGATGGCCTGGCAGGCGTGGGCAAGCTTGGGCATGTTTACTCCGTGTGCGGACTTAATTCTTCACGCTAGCACACGCGCACGCCCCGCTCCCCTGCCGAAGGTCAGGCCGCGCGGGGCATACGCCACAAGCCGGGAGCCGTGCGACGCCGCGCCTGCGTGCCGGGACGGCGGCGGCGCGCGGGTTTCGACGATTCCTGCGCCGGGACCTTGCGCCACGGCAGCGGAAACCGGTGCAACGACCACCACGCCACTGCCGGCATGCCCACCAGCCACAGCGGCATCCAGCCCAGCCAGTCGCTGTGCCCGCGCGCGGCGGGAAGCAGCAGCACCAGCGCCAGTCCGGCGATGGCGGCATTGCGCGCGCCGCGCAACAGGCGCGGATCGACGGACTCCTGGTAGCGGGAAGGCGTGGGAACGAACTTCGGCATGGCGGCGGCTCCGGAAGGGTGGAACCGAAGCCTGCCGCGTTTCCATCTCACGGGTTGCGACCTGTGTTTTTGTTCCCTTCTCCCACCGGGAGAAGGTGGCGCGTAGCGACGGACGAGGGAAGGAGAACTCTGCCTCGCGGAAGGTGTGTCGCACCTGTCGATCCATTCCCTCATCCGCCCTGCGGGCACCTTCTCCCGGTGGGAGAAGGGAAAAACTCAACGCCCGTAGTTGCTCAGCGCCAGTTCCAGCAACGACTTGGCCTGTTCGCGCAACACCGCGGGCTCGATGATTTCCGCATCGGCGCCGTAATGCAGGATGTCCATCAGCAATTCGCGCGAGACGCTGTACGGCACCTTCAATTCGTAACGGCCGTCCGGCAGGAAACGGCCTTCCTGCTTCGAATGCCACTGCTCGTCGGCGACCCAGCGCGCGGTCTTGGCGCTGAACACGATGGTCGCCCAACCCTTGGGTTCGCCCGAGAAGATGCCGTAGCTGGAGGCGAGATGCTGGTTGAGTTCGCTGTCCGGCAGGTCGCGCGCGGGTTCATCCAGCGTCCTGGCGCTGCTGATGCGGTCCACGGCGAAGCTGCGCAGCCCGTTGCGTTCGTGGTCCCACGCGTCCAGGTACCAGTTGTCGCGATAGTGGGTGATGCGTTGCGGCGACACCGTGCGCCGGGTGCGTTCGTCGGTGGAACGCGCGCGGTATTGGAAAGCGAGCTGCTTGCGCTCCAGCACCGCCGAGGCGACGCTGCGGAAACTGGCCTCGTCCAGGCGACGGCCGCGATGCGGGATCACCCGCACCCGTTCCACCGGCCAGTGATCGACGCCGGCGTGGTCGGCGAGCAGGCCTTCGATGCGCTTCTGCAACGGCGCCAGCGCCCCGGCGAGCACGCCGCCACCGGTGCGCATCAACAGTTGTTGCGCGGCCAGCAGCGAATAGAGTTCTTCCGAACTCAGCCACAGGCCGGGCAGTTCGAAGCGTTCGCTTTCCGCCGCCGCGTAGCGGAAGCCGGCTTCGCCATCGCCTTCGATAGGCGCCATCAGCGCATCGCGAAGGTAAGCCAGGTCGCGGTAGGCGGTGGCGCGCGAACAACCCAGTTCCTCCTGCAGGCGCTTGACCGTGACCGGATAGCGGGCGGCCTTGAGGATCCGGTGCAGGGCGGTGATGCGTTCGATCTTGTCCATGCGCCGATTATGGCCGAGCCGTGGCCGGTTTCGTGGTGAAGTTGGCGTTGGATCGGTTGTGGACCCGCTGTACCGGCAGCTTGGGCCCGTGCGGTGCCGGACCCCGCAGCGCATCGACATGCGCTGCGACCCCCAACGCGCGGACCCAAGCTGCCTGCATTTGCGACCGGACTTTCCCCGGCCCATCATCCCGCCACCCATCCCCGGAGCTCCGCATGCCCATCCGCCCGCTCGCGCTTGCCTGCCTGGCCCTCGCCCTTGCCGCCTGCAAGCCCTCGACACCCGCCGACACCGCCGCAGCGGAGCAGGCAGAACCGGTCGGCGCATTGGAGCAAGCTGCGGCCGCCCCGACTCCCCTGTCCAGCCCCGAGGACGAGATGAAGGCGTCGATGGACAGGTTCCTCGCGGCCAGGAGCTTCCATGCCGTCATGGACATGCAGGGCGCACGGAGCATGGCCATCGAAATGGACTTCGTCGCCCCCGACCGCTACCGGATGAAGATGCCGGCCGGAACCCAGGTGATCATCGGCGACACCATGCACATGCAGGTCGATGGCCGCTCGATGAAGATGCCGTTGCCCGAGGGCACGCTGACCCAGTGGCGCGACCCGTTGAGGATCAAGGAGCACAAGGCCGGGATGAGCGTCGAGTCGCTGGGCAACGACACGGTGGATGGCCAACCGGCGAAAAAATACCTGGTCAGGCACGCCGAACCCGACCCCAGCCAGTCCCGCTCCGACCAGTCCCAATCCAACGAACTCTCTTTCTGGATCGGTGGCGATGGCCTGCCCCTGCAACTGGTGAGCCGGGGCGAGTCGCAGGGCAAGCCCTACTCCATGACCCTGCGCTATTCGCGCTACGACGACCCGGGCATCGTCATCGACGCGCCGCAGTGATATTGCGCAAAGGATTGCGCAACGAATATCTAACCGGGGTTTAACCCGCACATGCGCAGACTCCCGCGCAATCGACGGGGGTCTGGATGCAGACAGGCGAACGGCAGGAACGCGCCACGCAGGCGATGGCATGGTTATGCGTGGCAGCGGTGCATGCCGGACTGTTGTGGTTGCTGTTCCAACCACCCAGCGCCGGACCCGCCGGCAAGAACGAGCAGGCGCGCCTGCGTCTGGTGTTCCTGGAACCCGTCCGGCAACCGGCCCCGGCCACCGCTACAGCTGCGTTCGCGTCCGCCCCGACGAGGCGCGCCATGTCTACGCGAAGCACGCACCCCTCCATCACGACTCCCGCGGTTGGCGCCTCGGCAAGCGAGCCCATGCCCAATGCCAGCCCATCGACCGCGCAATTGCTGGAACAGGGCCGCCAGTGGGCCCGGGAACAGTCTCCGCCCGGCTTCGAAGCAACGCCCTTGCGCAGCCGGCGCGCGCAACTGCCGGGAGGCGAGCGCGCGGACGCCTTCCGCATGCGCCCGCCGCCCTCGCCGGAACGGGTAATGGGCTTCATCGCCAGGGCGTTCGGGGATCCCGGTCCGCCCTGCCCGCGCATCCGGGCCAACATCGCGGGCCTGCTGGCCGCGACTTCGAGCCGGGAGCGAAGACTGCTCGAAGAGGAGCTGCATCGCGACCGTGAGTTGTGCCGGCCCTGAGCCGCGATCCAGGGCCGACATTCCGACCGATGCAGCGGCCGCGCGACAACTTGCCCCCGGAAAAATGAACAGGAACAATGGCTTGGGTTTCATATGGAATCGCCAGCTGTTAGCATGTAAACGGTTACATGACCCATTCCCCGGTTCGGCCCAAGCCCGCAACCGCCGAATCCGAGACCGCCTCATGCTCCGCTCGCTCCTGCTTTCCCTCGCACTGGCATCCCTTGCCCTGGCCTCTTTCCACGCCAGCGCCGATGAACCGGCCGCACTGTGCGTGGAAACTGCCGAAGAAACCGCCGAAGAAGCCGCTGTCGTCTCGCCATGGGATGGCGGCGGTGAACTCGGCTTCGCCGCCACCCGCGGCAACAGCGTCAGCGAAAGCCTCAACGGCCGTTTCAACGTCCAGTACACGCATGGCGACTGGATCCATGCGCTGGACCTGTTCGGCCTGCGCTCCAGCGCCGAACGCCGGGTCGACGACGGCGATGGCGGCACCACCCGCGAACGCAACACCACCGCCAATCGCTACACGGCCGGCCTCAAAAGCGCGCTGAAACTGGGCGAGCATCGCCAGTTCACCACGGCGCTGCGTTACGAACGCGACGATTTCGCCACTTACAGCTACCAGCAGACCGCCAGCGTCGGTTACGGCACCCGGATCATGGATGGCGACCGGACCCGGCTCGACCTGCAGATCGGGCCCGGCCTGCGCCGCGCGCACAATGTCGAGGACGACCGCACCGAAGCGGGGTTGATCGGCCGCGGCTTCATCGGCCTGAAATTCGACCTGACCGAAAATACCGAGCTGGAAAACACCTTGCTGGTGGAATCGGGGACCTCCAACACCTTCGCCCAGAACGACCTTGGCGTGTCGGTGGCGATGAATTCGCACCTTGCGTTGAAAGCAGGGCTGCAGGCCCGCCACAACAGCGACATCGACGCCGAACGGAAGAAGACCGACACCCTGACCACGATGAACGTGGTCTACCGCTTCAGGTAGGCAACCCTATCGGGCGGCACTGTTGATCTGTGGGAGGGGCTTCAGCCCCGACCCTCTTCGACGGGACAAGCGTCGGGGCTGAAGCCCCTCCCACAGTGGAGCCCTCCGCCTTCCTCGAGGTTTCCGCTAGAGGAACTCGCCGGCTCCTTGCGCCAGCAATTCCGCCGCCAGTCGCTGCCCCAGGGCTTCGCCCGCATCGCTCGCGGCTTCCGCGGAAGCCCGCACCGTGCGTCCATCGCTTGCCGACCCTACCAGGCCGGCAAGCTGCAGCTGCGCGCCCTGCAGTTGCGCATAGGCCGCGACCGGCACGTGGCAACTGCCGTGCAACGCACGGTTCATCGCCCGCTCGGCTTCCACGCAGGTACGCGTGGGCGCATGGTCGAGCGCCGAGAACAACGCCTGCGTCGCAGCGTCATCGGCGCGGCATTCCACCGCGATGGCGCCTTGCGCCGGGGCCGGCAGCCACTCGGGCGCGGCCAGGCGCATGCGGATGCGCGAACCGAAACCGAGCCGCAACAACCCGGCACAGGCCAGCACGATGGCGTCGTATTCGCCCGCATCCAGCTTGGCCAGGCGGGTGTTGACGTTGCCGCGCAGGTCCAGCAGTTGCAGGTCCGGCCGCAGCGCGCGCAGCTGCGCCTGGCGGCGCAGGGACGAGGTGCCCACGCGCGCGGCGTGTGGCAATGCCTGCAACGATGCGTGGCTGTTGGAGATGAAGGCATCGGCCGGATCCGCGCGCTCCAGGATCGCCGACAACGCGAACGGCGGATCCAGGTCCATCGGCACGTCCTTGAGCGAATGCACCGCGCAATCGGCTTCGCCGCGCAGCATCGCCAGTTCCAGTTCCTTCAGGAACAGGCCCTTGCCGCCGATCGCGGCCAGCGAACGGTCCAGCACGTCGTCGCCGCGCGTGCTCATCGGCACCAGCACGACATCCAGTCGCGGATGCGCCGCGCGCAGCCTGGCGGCGACGTGTTCGGTCTGCCAGAGGGCGAGCGGGCTCTTGCGGGTGGCGATGCGGATCGAGTCCATGCGCCATTATGCGGTTGGTGGTTGATGGTTGGTAGTTGGTAGTTGGCGACGCGCCGGGCAGGCGTCTGTCGATCAACAGCTTCGTCAAGGATGCACTGGATGATTGCCGTGCTGTCCATGGAAGCCGTGAGCCGGAAAAGTCGCTCTCCGGCTACCGGCTCACGGTTACCGACTCCCACGGATCCCTCAACAGTCGATGGACAAGAAAAAGAGAACCCTCGAGGGTTTCTCTCAAAAATTCTTGACCGTATCCCGCAACCCTGCCACGCAGCGGCGGCTGACTTCCAGTGGTTCCTTGCCGTGGCGGAGCACGGCATGCACGCGACCATCGCTGCTGCGCTTGAGTTCGGTGATCTCGTGCCGGGCCACCAGGCAGTTGCGGTGGATGCGGACGAAACGCGCGTCGAATTCGTCCTCCAGCGACTTCAGCGATTCCTCGATCAGGTCTTCGCCACGCACATGGTGGACGACGACGTATTTTTCCTCGGCCTGCAGGTAGTGCACGTCTTCCACCGGGATCAGGCGCAGGCTGCCGCGCAGGCGCGCGCACAGGTGGGTGCGCGGATGCTTGCCGGGCGCGGCGGGCGCCTGGGTTTCGCGCCCGGCGATGAAGGTGCGGGCGCGTTCCAGTGCGGCCGCCAGCCGTTCCGCGCGCACCGGTTTCATCAGGTAGTCGATCGCGGCCGCGTCGAACGCCGACAGCGCGTGCTCGTCGTAGGCGGTGCAGAACACCACCGCCGGGCGCGGCTCGAATGCGGTCAGGTGGCGCGCCGCTTCCAGCCCGTCGACGCCGGGCATGGCGATATCCAGCAGGACCAGGTCCGGACGGAATTCGGCGCATGCCTGCAGGGCGGCCAGGCCATTCTCGGCTTCGGCGACGATTTCGAGGCCGGTGTGCTCCCCCAGCAGCGAACGCAGGCGTTCCCGGGCAAGGGGTTCGTCATCGGCAATGACTACCTTCACGGTGCCTGCATCCTTGGTTCAAGGGAAGGGATTGCGGCCCCATGGTAACGACGGCACCGGCCAGCGTCACCCTGCGACGCGGCGCACACTAGACGGCGAAGCGTTTCTCCATCCAGTCGCCCAGGTCGCGTATTTCCTCGGCGCAGACCTGGTGCGCCATCGGATAGCGATGCCATTCCACGGCGAAACCCAGCGTCTGCAGCACTTGCGCGCTGTGTTCGGCATACATCACCGGAATCACCGGATCGCTGCCGCCGTGGGCCATGAATACCGGCTGCGTCGCCGCGGCCTCGCCCTTGGCTCCGGCCGCCGTTTCCGCCCCCGGGAGATAGGTCGACAAGGCGATCAATCCCGCCAGCGGCGTCTTGCGTCGCAGGCCGGCGGCCAGGGCGATCGCCCCGCCCTGGGAAAACCCGGCCAGCAGGATCCGTTCCGGACCGATGCCGCGCGCATGCTCGCGATCGATCAGCGCGCCGGCCCGCAGGATCGACTGGTCGACGCCTTCGCTGTCGGCGCGGGTCGGGAAATCCATGCCGACGATGTCGTACCAGGCGCGCATGCGCACGCCGTTGTTGATGGTGACCGCGCGCACCGGCGCATGCGGGAACACGAAGCGGATGTCCGGCCAGCCTTGGCGCACCAGTTCCGGCACGAGCGGCGCGAAATCGTGGCCGTCCGCGCCCAGGCCATGCAGCCAGATCACCGCCCACTGCGGCGAAGGGCCGGTTTCCTGTTCCACGGTCTCAAGCAGGTCGATCGCGTTGTCCATGGCCCATTGTGGCCGACATCGCGCCGGCGGCCAATGGCCATGCCCGCAGGGCGATGGGGAAGTCGTGCGAGGTCTTCCATTGCGAATGCGCAACGCATGCGATTTCGCGCCGCCAAGGAACAAGGAACAGCGCGCCGACCTTCGGCCATTTCCCACTCCCTGCTTGCGGGAGTGGGACGCAAGCAAATGCATCCATGCTGGAACCGCACGCCCAAAAAAAGACCCCGGCAATGCCGGGGTCCTGGTGCAACGGTCGACGGCTACGCTCGCCTCAGAACTTCTGCGAGAAACGCACGCCGAACATCCGTGGCTGGTTGGTGACGGTGTAGATCTGGCCATTGGGATACTCGGCCGGGGGCGGGAAGGCTGCGTCGGCCGGATCGATGGCGTTGCCGCAGATGGCTTCCGAGCATTGCGCGAACCGGGAGATCACCGCGCGTTCGTCGAACGCGTTACTGATGAAAAAGTCCAGCGACCAACTGTCCCTGGCGATGCCGGCGGAGAAATCCGCGGTGGTGTACGCGGGCAGGGTGCCCAGGATCCCGCGTTCGAACACGCGCAGGTCCGAGGTCCGCTCGCCCACGTGCACCGCGGCGCCCTGCACGTAGGCCTGGAAGCCGCCCATGTCGAACTCGTAGCGCGCGGTCACGTTGCCCTTGAACCTGGGCGTGACCGGCAGGCGGGTGCCGTTGGGCGCTTCGGGATCGGGACAGTCGGTGACCGGGTTGCCATCGTCGTCGGTGAAACCACAGAAGTTCTCGGTGAGCTTGGCATCGTAGAACGCCGCGCCACCGCTGAACTGCAGGTTGTAGGTGGCGGCGAAGTTCAGCTCCATCTCCAGGCCGTCGATCTGTGCCTGGTTGGCGTTCTTGACCTCGGTCAAACCATTGGCCCCGAGGATGCTGAACTGGAAGTCCTTCCACTCCTGGCGGAACAGCGCGCCGTTGAAGGTCAGGCGGTTGTCCATCCAGCCCGTCTTCCAGCCCAGCTCGTAATTGGTCAGGTAATCCGACACGTACGGCGGCAGGCTGCCGCGGCGGTTGTTGCCGCCGGGACGGTAGCCTTCCGACCAGGTCGCGTAGACCAGCTTGGTGTCGCTGATGTCGTAGGTCAGGTTGAACTTGCCGACGGTGTCTTCCTCGCGGATGCCCTTGTCGATGTTCACGCAGGGCGAGTTCATGAACGCG
>Ga0307414_10001238_pt1 | contig 13155 bp, 12 predicted proteins | sample DK1Ometagenome_FD_203804 | JGI IMG/M metagenome (GOLD analysis project Ga0307414, IMG submission 203804) | Maize rhizosphere microbial communities from greenhouse at UC Davis, California, United States - DK15-O-3 | ecosystem: Host-associated > Plants > Roots > Rhizosphere > Soil | place: USA... | reverse complement strand
TAGGTTATTTAATGGGAGTTCTTCTAGATACTATTTAGATCAGCTTGCAGGTGCAAGTGGCAAATCAATATTGACGAGAGATTGGGCACTTGAATATTTATATTGGGAAACGAGGTTTAGTAATGTAGTAAAGGTTGATTTGAAAGATGATCAATTAATGAAAGTACATGTTGTAAATATCTACACCAAAGTATTTGAGCATATGGTGTCAAATTTAAATTACAACTATAAAAATGTTGACGAGTTGAAATATACCAGACTTTTTAATTCTGTTATCAAAGAACTGAACTAATGTTACTTCTGGGCAGCAATCACTGCAGCTGATAATGGAAGGATAGATTTCTACGATTTCTGAAAAATTTGAATAATGAATGAAAATGACACCACACGACTTTCAAGGCTGACTGCAATTTTAACACAATTGCAAACGAAAAGACTTTTGACAGCCGCGGAGTTGGCAAATAAGTTTTCGGTAAGTACGAGAACAATTTACAGAGACATCAAAGCATTGGAACAAGCAGGAGTTCCGGTTTTGACAGAAGAAGGAAGAGGTTATACCTTAATGGAAGGCTATAGAATTCCCCCTGTTATGTTTACAGAAAAGCAAGCCAACGCTTTAATTCTTGCAGAACAATTGGTGTTAAAGAATAAAGACGCTTCTTTTGTCGAAGATTACCTGGAAGCCATCAATAAAATTAAAGCCGTTTTAGGGAATAACGTAAAAAATAAAGCTGAGCTGCTTACCGAACGAACCCGGTTTAGTCAAAATGTTAACAGTGAGAGAAATAGCAATAACTTATCTGATTTACAGTTTGCCCTTACAAATTTTTGCCTTGTAAGAATTGAATATACCAATGAAGCGGATAAAAGCACAGGAAGACTGATTGAGCCTTTTGCGATATTAAGCACACAAGAAAATTGGCTATTGGTTGCATGGTGCCGTTTACGCAATGAGTTTCGGTATTTTCGTTTAGACCGGATTAAAAAGCTGGAAATTCTTGCCGAAAAGTTCAGCCCTCACAAAATGACCTTACAGGAGTATTTTGACAAGCATTATTAATTTCTTACTACCCTTGACATAGGGCTGTCATCCGGCCGATTTAGATTTGTGACATCATTTTAAAAAAAACCTTATGATTAGTCAGTTAGCAAACTTAAATTGGATCAGCGTTTTACTCGCATTTGTTGCCTATTTTTTCCTTGGAGCCTTATGGTTCACCCTGCTTTTTAACAAGCAGTACAAAATTTCTTTGGGTCGTGATAACGAGACGCTCCCCAACAGAGCTATTTTTATTGTCGGACCTGCACTTTGTACGCTGGTCATTACAATGGCGACTGCAGTTTTGATGTATGCCCTAAATATTCAGTCTTTTGGAGCTGCGTTGGAACTTTCTGTAATTGTTGGTATTGGATATTTGTTTGCCAATACGGTCAACATAGCAATCAATCCAAATATTCCCCGGCCAATTCTCTATGGAATTATAAGCGGAACCTATCATTTAGTGGGTATTGCGTTGGTAAGTGTTATTTTAATTGCGATGAAATAGAAAGCCCTTATGGAAAAAGAAGTTATAGAAACTTTTTGTCCGGCAAGCCAGCAGGATTGGAGAGAATGGTTGATAGAAAATCACCGTTCGAAACAATCGGTTTGGCTTGTTTACTTTAAACAGAAATGTAATGTTCCGACAATAAGTTATAGTCATGCTGTTGACGAAGCGCTTTGTTTTGGCTGGATAGACAGCACTAAAAAATCCCTTGATGATGATAGATTTATGCAGTTTTTCTGTAAGCGGAAACCGAATAGTGTCTGGTCAAAAATTAACAAGGGAAAGGTGGAACAATTAATTAATAATGGCCTCATGACCAGCGCAGGTCTTGATCGTATTGAAACGGCAAAACAAAATGGTTCCTGGGAAGTTTTAGACGATGTAGAGGAATTGAATATACCGGAAGACCTCGCTAAAGCGCTCGATAACAAATCAGGTGCTGAAAAATATTTTCTAAGTTTAAGCAAATCTGTCAGAAAAGGTATTTTGCAATGGCTGGTTCTTGCCAAAAGATCGGAGACCAGGCAAAAGAGAATTATTGAGGTAGTGGAACTTGCCGCCAAAAAAATGAAACCTAAACAATTCGGGTAAAAAGAGAAGAAACGAATGGAAAAGATGGCCTTTAGCACATTTTTTAAGGCCATCTTTTTTTCAAACCCAGTTTAGGTCAGTTTAATTGAGGAGGGTAACCGCAATCTGATGCTGAACCTCCTTCGGGGAAAGAGTCTACACCAGGTATAGAGCCATCCGCACATAATGTTCTACACGAATGCCTCGATTTTACATTACCCGTATAACAGAAACAATTACAACCGATAGGGTCGATCGGGCCTCCGCCCATTACATGTTTTAAATCTTTTCTTGATAACTTTTGAACCTCTTTTAAATTTCTCATAATATTTTTTTTAAGTTTTAAATTCGGCTACGAATCAATGTAGGCTTAAATTAAATATAGAAATTATAATCGACAATTGATTAATTGTAACTAAATAATTGAGTGTAGTTATATCTTATGTGTATCTATTTGTTTAATTGTTATCTTATTTTCATGTGATACGATGAGATTTGCTGTATTTTGTTTTCCGGTTTTCACCATAATTTTATGAAATTTGATCGTATTCAAAGTTGATGTAGTTTTACGCAAAAAGGCAATACGCAATTATTGATGAATAATGATAAGAATGAAATTATGAATATTGTAACACACGAGCAAGGTGCAACTAAGATAGCTGAAGTCATTTCTGACCAGATTTTAATCGGTAATGTAGAAGATGGATTGCAATTAATGGGCGACCTGTACTATCAGGGTTATGATAAAATTATCATTTATGAAACAAACATCACACCTGATTTTTTCGATTTGAAAACCCGTCTTGCAGGGGAAGTTCTTCAGAAATTCTCCAACTACAGGGTACAATTGGTCATCATTGGTGAGTTCAGTAAATACCCTGGAAAAAGTATCAGGGACTTTATTTATGAAAGCAATAAAGGTAAAATCGTTAATTTTCTGCCAACAATTGCTGCAGCAAAAGACAAACTCTTCTATTAAGGATATTTCTTTGTCATTTAGGTATTGGCAGCGTATCTTTATTCCATAAAAAGAAATGGATATGGATACTGAAAAAGCAATTCTGGCCGGCGGCTGTTTTTGGGGAGTAGAAGAACTGATCAGGCAGTACCCTGGTGTGATTTCGACGGTGGTTGGATATACAGGGGGAGATGTTCCCAATGCAACTTATAGGAACCATGGAACACATGCGGAAGCTATAGAGATCGTCTTTGATCCCGAACTTTTATCCTATCGTGCACTTCTTGAATATTTCTTCCAGATTCATAATCCAACCACACGAAACAGACAGGGAAATGATATCGGTACTTCTTATCGTTCTGCGATCTTTTTTATGAACGAAAGACAACGTGAGACCGCAAATACATTAATCGCAGATATGGAAGCTTCCGGAATCTGGCCGGGACCAATTGTAACGGAAGTTGTTCCTGCAGCTGATTTTTGGAATGCCGAAGAGGAGCACCAGGATTATTTACAAAAACAGCCTTATGGATATACCTGTCATTTTGAAAGGCCCGAGTGGAAACTATCCTGATTCCACAAATAAACATCAGCTAAATACAACTATGGTTACTTGTCATTTAAAATACATTATTGATCCTTATCAATTGGCCGCTTTTGAAGCGTATGGTAAGAAATGGATAGAATTGGTAAACCGTCTTGGAGGACAACATCATGGCTATTTTATGCCGAGCGAAGGGGCCAGCAACATCGCATATGCACTATTTTCATTTCCAAGCCTGGCTGATTATGAAATTTACAGAAACCGGATGCAGACCGATCCGGAATGTCTGGAAACGTTCAGAATTGCTCAGGAAAACAGGTGCATCATCAGTTATGAACGCACATTTCTGCGACCTGTATTTGAATAGCAATATTTACCTGCTGTGGTTACAAGAACGGAGTAGATTCCTGCGGAAATTTTTAAGGGCGTTCTTTAACCGGGAGAGATTATAGATTGCAAAATGGGTTATAGGTCGGTAAGGGTATTTTGAAAATCATTACGAAATATTTAACCTCGCAGAGGTCGAGATCGTATTGACCTCATCTTTAAGTCAATTCTTAAGGTGCCTGAAAGGAGATGTTTTTGAGGCCGGAGGATTATATGATTGGTATGAGGAAATAAAATCAAAATAGAAGGATGGCAGAGGAACAAGTTTTTACCCTAAGTCTAATCAATTCTTTAAAAGCTACGGGAAAGAAAAAGATCTGTTCCAGAGGGGAATTGTTACTTAATGAAGGGGAAATTGAAAAGAACCTATATTACATCGAATCTGGTGCAGTACGTATTTTCTTATTGTCGGCACATGAGGAGCAAACTATTCGTTTGGGGTATGAAGGTTCAATCATCAACTCCTTGTCCTCTTTTCTTAAGGGGAGCCCGTCTGAATTTTATGTGGAAGCCATTAGGAAAACAACCTTAAAAGTGCTTTCAAAAACAGCGCTCTCTGACATTGTAAATAAAAATATGGAAAGTCTAAACGGATACAATTCCTTATTGGAAACGGTGATTGCACAGCAAATGGAGCGCGAGGTTGACTTGCTTACTATTTCTCCTGCAGAACGCTTACAGAGGGTACTTCAGCGAAGCCTGAACCTTTTTCAACACATCCCTTTAAAATATATTGCTGCTTACTTAAGGATGACTCCTGAAACATTGAGCCGCATCCGAAATTCTTGATTTCAATCAAGATGTATAAAATACATTCTCTTCATTTTTGCAGCAATAAAAACAGCCGGAAATGAAAATAAGCAATGAAGCGCTCATACATGAGCTTTTGGAAATCACCCAGAAGTCAACCAGTTCAATTAAAAAAATCAAGACCTTGGACATTACGCGATTGAAGCATAAAAGTAATCCCAAGACATGGAGTATCTTAGAGTGTATTGCACATTTGAATCTATATGGTGACTTTTACCTTCCTGTCATAGAACAAGCGATTCTCTCCAATAAGCCATCTAAATTTCCGGGAGTATTTTGTAGCGGTATCATTGGGAACTATTTCGTTAATTTAATTCGGGTTAAGTCCGGAGCAGTTAAAAAGATGTCTGCACAAAAAGAAATGAACCCTTTAAATTGTGATTTAACCATCACGACGATCGACCGGTTTTTAAAGCAACAGCAGCACTTGGAATCATTGCTGATACAAGCTAAAGCCATTAATCTGGTTAAAGCTAAAACACCGGTTTCACTAACCAGATTGTTAAAATTAAGATTAGGTGATACTTTACGGTTTCTGGTATATCATATCGAAAGACATGTCTTACAGGCCGAGCGCATTTCTAATTAAGTTAATAATGGGGATCCCGACGTTTCTCCCCGGAAATCCAGGAAGAAACGGTGAGATCACATCATTAATATTGTCTGCCCATTAAGGGATCCGTAAAACTCTCTTTAGCATGCTCTGCATGTCCTGCAAATTGCTGACTATACACTTCGTTCTTCTCTGTTGTTACCGTAAAATCATACCAGCTATGGCTTGCTTTGAGATCGATTGGAATAAAAATCTCCTCCTGGTTCTTGTTCAGCGTTGCTTTTAGCATTGGCTTTTTATAGCTATTGTCCTTTATAGTGAATTTAATCGGGTTGCCTTTGGCTAAACGCCTGATGTGTAACAGCACATTACCGTTTACCCGCCTCCCATCTTTTTCACTTTGATACTTTAAAGAGATGCCAATTTCAGGATCATGGGCATTACCGGTATACCTGCGGTAAAAGCCATTTGAACTGTAGACTTTTAAATCATAAGTTTCGGCGTTAAAATCAGCTAATGGCCAGTTGTAATCAATGGTATCGCCTGCATCAACAGTGAAATTCCAGTTCTTATCCCCACTGTAAACGATAAAACCAGCACCTTTGGAGCGGTCACCAAAAAAGGTTTTTCCTGCAGTAAAATCTATCTTAAACTGTTTGCTTGCGCGATCCAATGCCGCATCTGCATATAGTTCATAGGGAATCGCATTTGCAGGTTTAATACCTGGTTCCTGCTTCGGTAAATTGGGATTACCTTTTGGATTTTTAAGAATTCCAGCTATAGCGGCTTTATCCAGATTTTTAAAGTTGCTGGGTAGTTTTGCAAATTTCGCCTTGTGAATGCCTTCCAGAAAAGGCATTCTTTCCACCGCTTTTGGCAGGGGAATGTGTTCTCCGTTATAGGGTCTGAAAACCGAAGTTAAATCACCACACAAGCTTCTTCTCCAGGAGCTGATGTTATCTTCATAAATTTTTTTACCTGTTTTATGCGTTAGGAAATGTTCCAGAAACTGAATCGAAGAAGTATGGTCAAAGGTTTGAGAGTTGACATAGCCGCCTCTGGACCAGGGAGAAACCACTACCATCGGTACCCTGAAACCTAAACCTACCGGACTTTCTCTCTTGCTATGCTCACCCTTATAAATATATTCAGAGCTGCTGTCTAATGATTTAGATACTTTTCCTGCCGTCGCGTCTTTCGGATTTGGTGCCACAAAGGGAGGTAAATGGTCAAAATATCCATCATTTTCATCGTAGGTAAGGATAAAGATCGTCTTCTTCCATACCTCCGGATTCTTTGTTAAAATATCTATTGACTCTGATAGGTACCAAGCACCATACCATGGGGCTCCCGGATGGTCTGAGAAGTTAGAAGGGGCAACGAGCCAGGAAACAGTAGGTAATTTGCCGGCATCAACATCCGCACGGAACTGATGCAATACATCTCCTTTGGGGATTTTGGCCGTTCTTTGAGTGCCTTTATCATCATAAGTCAGGGTTTCCAGTTTATGGAAATCCGGATCATTCCGATTGGTGACAAAAGCTCTTTTATGTAGATCCAGTTGTTCCGGACTTAATTTGTCTAAGGTGTTTACTACCAGGAAGTCAATTTCTTTATTTACAAAATCAAGCTTTTCCTGAAGTTTAGCATCTGCCTTTTCTTTTAATTTGCTTTCCAGTTGAGTCTTTGCCTTGCGCAGATAGGTCAGATGTTCCGGATGTCGTTTAACATGGTATTGTTTGAAAAATTCCATGTCATTGTCGGTGAAATTAGAAAGCCAGTCGTCCTCTTCATCTTCAAAACCGACGCCCACGCTCAGTTCATTCTGGTATATCTTCCAGTCGACATCATGTTTCGATAAACGTTCCGGAAAAGTACTCCAGTTTAAGCGTTCCGAGCCATCAATAAATCCGTTGGAGTGGTGAGCCATTGAACTTTCCTCTTGTTTTTCCCTGATCTTACCGGTCCAGAAGAAACAGCGGTTAGGGCTTGTTCCTGTTAGGACAGAACAAAAATTATGGTCACACACCGTAAAAGCATCCGCTAAAGAATAGTAAAAAGGAATGTCTTCCCGGTTATAATAACCCATTGTCAAGGGCATCTCTGCATAGGCCTTATTGCCGGATTTTTTTGCTTCCAGCCAGCCATCATAACGACCATTGTTACGGGCATCCACCTGATTTTCCCAGGAATGGGGGAGGGAACTCATCCAGGTCGCTTTAGTATCTTTGATATTTAGTCTGAAAGGCGCATAAGTTTCTCCCTTTTTATTGCTTTGCAGCCAGACAGGATACTGGTTAGGTAAGGTGATGGCTCTGGGATTGTTAAATCCTCGTACTCCTTTAAGCGTACCAAATGCATGGTCAAACGACCTGTTTTCCTGCATCAGGAATACGATATGTTCTGCATCTAAAAAGGTGCTTCCTACTTTAGGGTCGATGGCCATTGCCCTTTGTATCGAGGCCGGTAACATTCCCGCAACGCCAAGGGCGCCGGTTAATAACGTGGCTTTCTTAATGAAATCTCTTCTGCTTTCCATTGAATTGTATTGTGAAAAAGGATTGATCAGCCTAAACTAATCAATCCTTTTAAATTTATTATTTTGTCGTTACTTATTTTACCCACCAGACCTGCTGGTTGATCTTGTCGTTACCTGCACCGAATTGATTTTCGATTGCTTTAGAAACATTAGCCCTGTTGTTATCATATTCCGTTTGCGGATAAATCCAGCGGAAAGGGACAGTCACGCCCTGTGGCCTGCGAAATTCCGGATAACCTGTTCTGAGCTGGTCATAGAAAGCGCTCCATCCGGATTGAAAAAATGTTCTCAAATACTTCTGATTAACGATTTGTTCTATTTTTTGTTCGGTAGTGCTGCGGAGTGCCAGATCATTTAGAGGTAGTGCTAAATATTCGTTGGCCTTTTCTTCCGTAAAAAAGGCGGTATATCCTTTCACATAGTTCTGATAGAATTTGAATGAGGCTTTTACCCCATTTTTATAATGTGCGTTGGCATCTCCTGAAATCCAGTTTCTCAGGATCGCTTCTGCAATGATGAATTCCTGTTCTGCATAGCCCATTAATACCAGGGGCTCATTTACAGGGTCGCTGGGAAAGCGTAGGTTCACTTTCGATACTTTACCTGCTGCCGCTTTGATGCTGGTTTCTGCATAAGGAGCGGCAGGATCTCCGCCTTCATAGGAGCTAAAATCATCAATAGCTTTACCTGCCTCTTTAGCAACTTTTGTTTGAGTGCAATAAGCAAATAAACGCGGATCTTTTCTGGCTTGCAGCTGTTCGATAAAAGTAGCACTCATAAACATTCCCGAGCCAAATCCACTCGAGTTAAACTCAGGATAGCGGTTACCTTCCTGATCTAAAAATACCAGCTGACCATCGCCGCCAGCGTCTGTTCCTGTAAGCAGTTCGGCCTGCATGACCTGGGCAAATGTTTCTTTAACTTTTAAATCAGTATCGTTTTCTTTTTTTGAAAGGGTGATCAGCACTTTCAAGCGGAAAGCATTGATCAGTCTACGCCATTTTGCGGCATCACCTTTATAAATAATATCGCCTGCAATGTTCGCATTAATGCCTTTGAGTATGGTGTTCGCTTCGTCCAGTTCTTTAAGGATTCCTATAAAAACCTCCTTTTGCGTATCGTAAACCGGCGCATAGTTTTTTTCGCTTTCGCCCTTTAGTGCCTGTGAATAGGGGATGTCTCCAAAAGTCAGGGTTAAGTTATAAAAATAATAAGCCCTGAAGAATTTGGCCAGTGCTACATAAGAATTGTCTTTAATTCTATCGGCTTCTTCGATCATTTTAGTCACATCTCTGAGGTTCGCATAAGGTGCAAAATCTCCTCTTCCCCATTTAAAATACTGACCCTCACTTTCTCCATCGGTTTGAACGAGCATGCGGTTTGCATATAACGGAGCGGTGCCACTGAAAGCGCGGAAGGTATTCCATTCTACTTTCGTCAGTAATAGTTGAGGGTGGGCTTGAATAGGTTTATTCGGATTGATATTCATGAGGTCCTGATCTTTACATGAGCTAATCAGGAGTGCTCCGGCTAATAGACTATATATTAATTTCTTCATTGCTGTTTTTTTAATGGTGATCAGGTTTGTTCTTAAAGTTTGATGCCTACTGAGAAGCCGATAAATCTTGCTGAAGGATCCTGCAGGTTATCGTCATCACCATAATCGGGATCCAACAATGGCATTTTCTTCCACATCAATGGGTTATAACTATAGGCAGAGAGGTGTATTGATTTTAAACTGCCTACTTTAATAATTTTCGCAAGGTCATATCCAACAGATATTCTTCTTAGTTTAAAGAAGGACCGGTCAAAGACGTTGGCAAATTTCTTATTTTCTCCTTCGGTCACCCTTGCCTGATAAGGGTAGATCTGGCTCCAGGTTTGCCAGTTCACAGCAGTTGTATTTTGCTTATAAGTCCGGGTATCAGACAATACATTTCCGTTTACGTCTCTTTTAAGTTCACCACCGGTAACGACTACACCTTTGGGTATATATATAGATTTTCCGGCGGCATATTCTGCATCTCTATACTCGACAGAGTTTGGATGTTTGCCACCCCACCACATTTTTTCGATCGTTACCGAACGCATCACGCCACCCCATGCACCGTCAATATCGATATTGATGTCAAAACCTTTAATCATGAATTTGTTTTGAAGTCCCAAACGCCATGTCGGGTCTTTATGACCAAGGTTTACATTGAAATTGTCTCTGGTAGGCAGGCCAGTATTTGCATCGAGAATAACTTCTCCTGCAGCATTTTTTTGCCATACCGTTCCATAAAAACTATCTACCCTGTCATTTAGTTTCAGATCTCCGAACCTATCCTGATTGTTATAGATTTCTACAATTCTCTTTGCTGAGGCACTCCAGTTCGCTCCGATGTTCCAGCTAAAATTCTTGTTTTTTATTGCACTGAAATTACCCACAATCTCCAATCCCTGAGTGCGGTATTTGTGGCCGTTTACCTTACGTGTGCTGAAACCAATAGCCTCTGAAGTATTTAAATCGATGATATTATTTTCGTCAATAACATTATAGAAAGTGAATTCAAGGCCAACTCTTTTTACTACTGAAGTAGATAAACCAATTTCAAAAGATTTCGATTGTTCAGGTTTAATATTAGGATTGACCAGCCCTTTTGGATAACCTACCGACGGTGTTGAGCCATAGGTAATGTCTTTATCATAGGCAGAACTCACGCTGTACGGACTAAGGTCATCTGATACTTTGGCCCATGAGGTATAAACCTTCAGGTAATCTACTGCTTTTGGCATCTGGATATAATCAGAAACCATCGTACTCAATGATGCGGATGGATAAAAGTAAGACCTGTTTTCTTTGATCAGCGCGGAAGACCAGTCGTTTCTACCTGACAAGTTAAGGTATACGGCATTGAATAAGTCGAAGGTTGCCGAGGCGTACACACTGCGGATGGATTTCTGCTCCAGTTTATTCGAGGCCTGTACCGGTCCTTGCGTATTGTTTAAGCTATATACATAAGGAACAATTAAACCGTCACTGGATGCATATTCCTGCTGCACATCCCGGTTCAGTGTAGATGCACCTGCGTTTAAAGTGAAGCTCAGGTCTTTCGAGATTTCTTTATTATAAGAGGCAAGGAAATCGAGGTCGACATTCATTTGAGAATTGTTCCACATCTTATAGTCGCCATTTCTGGAATCGCCATAGTTCATATAAGATTTAGGGCTTTTCATGCTTTCAAAAGATTTATTTTCTCTTCCGGAAGCTCTTGCCTGCAAGCTTAATCCTGGCATTACCTGCCACCTTAGTTTTGCCTGTGCATTGACTACATTCCTGTTTTGAGCTTGTGTAAGTTCCTCGGAAGCAAAGTAGGGATTGTTGTACCATGCATAGTTGTAATTGGCTTGTCTGTAGCCCTCCATACCAGGAACATACATATGGTCTCTCAGGTCTTTTCCATTTACATCATCACCCATCCAGATCAGAATGGTATACATATGGTTTTTAGGCCCATAGCCGTAGCGTGGATAGTTCGGTGAACTTACTTTGTTATAGGATAAAGAGGCATCCAGCTGAAGGTTGTCAGTCAGGTTAAAGGAGGAGTTAAAGTTTGCCCCACCTGTAGTGAGCGAGGTATTGGGTACCTGACCTCTTTGGAAACCATATTTTCCGGACACATAAAAACGGGCCTTAGCGGTCTTATAAGCAACAGAAAAATCATTGTTGGTGACGATTCCAGGTCTGAGGAAATCCTTCAGGTTGTCATGTCTTACCCAGTCGGTGGGTACTCTTTCGTACTTGGATTTATCATCATAAATTGTTCCTTTCACATTTCCCCACCAGGCGATGGTCTCTCCGGTTTGTTTGTTTCTGATTGGGCTGTTCCATTGTGCAATTTTAACTCCTGGCTGAAATTTCGGCCCCCAGATCATATCGCCATCCGAAATACCACCATCTTCACCATCCCAGAATTCATATTTCCCATTGGAACCATTTCCATATTCCGTTTGGGTTTTTGGAAAAACGGTAAAACCAGCGGTCACCATATTGTTGGTATTGATATTGATTTCCAGTCCGTCTTTTTCAGCGTTTTTTGTGGTGATCAGAATCGCACCATTTTTACCTCTTGAGCCGTACAATGCAGAGGCTGATGTTCCTTTTAATACGTTGATATTGGCAATATTGTCTCCTGAAACGTCAAAAAAGTCCGTTTCTACAGGAATCCCATCAATTACAATTAAAGGTTTTTTACCTCTTAAAGAGAAAGCGGGTGGCTGAAACATACCAGTAGGATTGCTTACTGTTAATCCGGCAACCTGTCCGGATAACGCATTCCCGATGTTCATTGTTTTCGATTCCGACAAGACATCCATTTTCACTTCTTGTGTCGCATATCCCAGCTTTTTCTTCTGTTGTTTGATCCCGATTGCGGTAACTACGACTTCACCAAGGGTCTTTGAATCTTCCAGCAGGACGATGTCTGCCTGAGTCTTTCCATTAACCGTTATATTTTGTGAAATATATCCCAGAGAGCTAAAGGATAGGCTGGCCTCTGTGGAGGCAGGAATACTGTATTTACCATCAAAGTCGGTAATTGTAGCTTTAGCGGAATTGGAGACTTTGACCGTTACTCCCGGAATGCCAAGACCTTTGGTGTCTTTGACGACTCCTTTAATGATATTTTGCGCCATTGCTACCTGGGTAAGAAACAGGCATAGCAGGCTAAACAATAGTAGTTTTCTTTTCATATTTGTGTTTGGTTTTTACCTGCAAATCTAGATTCAGGTTGTAAAACGAATATGAAACTGGCATTATGGTTATATTTTTCTGCGATATCAGCCGTTCTTTAGGGTTATGAAATTTTACCGCAATAAGGATTTTTAAAAAAGTGGCTAAAACGGTTTTAGGACCTATTTTTGGCGATTCTTTTAAAGAATAGGAAATGTTGTAATCCCAGAATTGATGATAAATCCGGCTACTCAGTCAGGTTATTTATTAACCAGGTATTAGCTTTTTGTTATGAGATTGATTTCCGGGGCTGCGGGAGCTGTACCAACGATACCCGCAGAGCGGGTACCTTATGGATGAGTCTCCTGAGAGGGGGGAGAAAAAAATATTGTTTGGGTTATGACTTGCCTTTTTTGGATGGTTCTGATCAAATCTATTTACATTTTTACGAAAAAAGTAGTTTTATGAACGTCATGCGGTACGGAATTATAATCCTGAATCGATAGACGAAAAAAAAGCTAATGGGTTTTGCC
>Ga0307414_10001237_pt1 | contig 13160 bp, 11 predicted proteins | sample DK1Ometagenome_FD_203804 | JGI IMG/M metagenome (GOLD analysis project Ga0307414, IMG submission 203804) | Maize rhizosphere microbial communities from greenhouse at UC Davis, California, United States - DK15-O-3 | ecosystem: Host-associated > Plants > Roots > Rhizosphere > Soil | place: USA... | reverse complement strand
ATTCTATCTTTAGACTTATATTTTAAAGAATTACTTATTAAGTTAGAAAACAATTGTTGTATTTGAAAAGGAATGACTTTAATTGATGGAAGTGTGCTTGAGGTGATGATAGCATCTTCTTCGGTTATTAATTCTGCTAAATCTTGTTGGGCATTTTCTAACAATACATTTATATCAGCCAATTCAAAGGCTTTATCTGCCTTATTGGTTCTTGAAAATTGTAATAAATCATCAATTAACATACGCATTCTGCTTGCTGCATTTTTTATTCTCTCCATGTACATAACGCCAGTTTCAGACAATTTACCAGTTTCTTTATCTTCAAGCCTAGATAAGAATGTTTGTATTTTTCTTAAAGGTTCTTGTAAATCATGGCTGGCAACATAGTTAAATGCAGAAAGTTCTTTATTATTTCGCTCAAGTTCTAAATTACGTTCTTCTAAGATTTTAAAATGTTCAATTTCATCTGTAATGTCCGAAACGGTACCTAAAACCTTTTTCTTGCCGTCTGGATTTTTGTATTCCTTGCCAAAAGCTTTAAAATGCTTTACAGTACCATTTTTTTGAATAATTCTATAATATATAAAAGGCAAGTCGTTATTATCCATTAGTTTATCAATCTCCCTTTTTGTTTTATCCTTGTCTTCAGGATGAACAAAATTTATATAATTTTCAATTGAAGCTTCAAATGATTGAGGTTCTTCGCCGAGTAACCTGTATAAGTTATCAGAAAATTCAAATTTTCCGTCATCAACATGCAAAATCCAATTTCCATGTTGACTTATGATTTGTGATTGATCTGTAGATTGCTTAAAAATTTCTAATTTTTCATTCGCAGCTTTTAATTTTTTTAGATCACGAATAATCTTAGTGTAAGCTAAAAACATGAGTAATAATGACAATAACAACACTACATATAAAAAGATAGGAGTAACTTTTAAACTAGACTCATGCGCTTGTTGTCTTTTTTTTAGCAATTCATTTTGAGAATCAATCATCCCTTGAATCTTAAGACCGATAGTGTCCATGGTTTTTTTTCCCTTATAAAAATTTTCCGTGAAATTTTCATCTTCATAGTGTCCAACAGCAGAAAACATGAAAGCTTTTTCAAAATACTTCATGCGTCTATCTATCAACTTATTAAGATCCTTAAGATTATTTTGCAAAGCTGTGTTGTCGCTGCCAAGCTCTTTTAATTCTGCAAAGCTGGAGTTAATGTTTTCTCTTCCAACATTGTATGGTCTAAGGTAGAGGGGGTCATTTGTTATTATGAAACCCTGTTGACCAGCTTCAGCATCTTTTAAATGTGAAAATATTTTTTCCAATTCCACATTTACATTATAAGTCTCGGTTAACAAAGCCGAAGATTTCGATAAATTGTTTATGTTTCTGTAAGTTATACCGCCTATTACTAAAATTATAAAGGCACATATAAAAAAGATACTTTTTATTAACCAAGATTTTTTTAATAGTCTAGCGGGCATAACTTTATAACCTTAAAAGGAAATTATCTTTATTCAAACCATTTGTATGGTATTGCCAATTTATAGTTACAACCTCTTGTAATACTTTTTTAAGTGTTTTAAAATCATTGGGCTTTTTTATATAAATATTGGCGCCCATGACAAATGTTTTTTCAATATCTTCTTCAGAGGCGGAGGTTGAATATATTGCTATGGCAATATCATTGAACTTATCTGATTTTTTTATTTCTTTTAGGCATTCTAGTCCTGATTTTCTTGGCATGTTTAAATCTAAAAATAATACATTTGGAAAAACAGAGCCTTCTGCATTTAAATAATCCATCAATTCTACACCATCATTAAACGTTTTTACTTTTGTAGTTATTCTTAGTTCTTCAAAAGCATCCGTAAATAGCAAACGATCATCGGCATCATCATCAGCTAATATTATGTATATATAATCTTCCTGCATACATTAATTAGTTTGGTTTTGGGTTAGCTCTCTTCTTTTAAGAATAATACGCTGAAAAGCCGAAGGTGTAATGCCTGTAGTATTTTTAAATTGAGTGCTTAAATGTGCTACACTAGAGTAATTAAGTTTAAATGCAATTTCAGTCAGGCTTAAGTTTTCATTTATAATTAATTGTTTTGTGTATTCAATTTTTTGAATGATAATAAAATTTTCTATAGATGTATATGTTACCTCAGAAAAAAGATTCGATAAATAACCATAGCTATGACCTAAGGTATCAGATAAATAAGCTGATGCTTTTAAGTTGTTAGTTGTTTCCTCACTAAACACCATATCTGTAATAGCATCTTTGATTTTTTGTACCAAAATACTTTTTTGGTTTTCAACAATTTCAATACTATAATCACTTAAATCATTAGAAAAATTTTCCAATCTTTCAGCAGATAATTTTTCTAAGAGTTCCACCTCTCCAAAACCAATGATTTTATGCTTTATGTTATGCTTTAGTAATGTATCATCTAAGACTTTTCTGCATAACGCATTAAAATCAAATTTTAAATGTAATTTCATAAGAAGTATTTGTCTTGTAAATCTAGGATTAATTATGAACAAATTTACATAAGATTTCTAAAACGTTTAAGGGGTTTAAATATTTTAAAATTTTATGGTCCAAATTAATTAAAAATTCTAGTATTTACTTCTTATTTTTTTCCATTCTTTTAATCTGCTTCTTGCCCTACCATGTAGGTGCTTATCAATGGGGTCACCTATTAAAAACCCATAAGCATGGTATCCTGGGGTATTGTCAAAAATTATTTTTAAAGTTGCGGTAATGGGTAATGCTACAATCATTCCCGCAATGCCCCAAAGCATTGAAAAAACAATAAGCGATACTATCGCAATAAAAGCATTAATACTTACTTGGGAACCCGTTATTTTTGGTGTTATAAAATTCCCTTCTAAAAATTGAATAAACATAAATATGGCGATAACACCAAAAGCATACCAAGGACTATCTTGTGTTGCGAGCGCAAACACAGCAGGCACTAAGGATCCTATTATAACACCAACATACGGTATTATTAATAGTATGGCGGCAAAAAAACCAAAAAACAAGGCGTGATCAATTCCTAAAATAAGTAATCCAATGGTATTTAAAACACCAACCAAACAAATGACCTTAATTAATCCTATTAAATAATTTTGTTGGATGTTATATATTTTACCAATCATATTGTTTAAAAAGGCTTTAGACTTATTTCTAAATACTTTATAATAAAAAACCCTAAAAAAGCGTCTGTAATACAAAAAGAAAAACAAATAAATAGGAATTAAAACAAGATTGCTAATTAAAGATCCAGATTCAGTTATTAATGAGCCAATTTTATCAAAGTTGTTTTTAACAATATTTTCAAATTTTAAGTCAGATGACAATAGTGAGTTACTGCTGGTTATATTAAATGTGTTTTGAAGGTATTCCGTCACATTATTAATAAGCTCAGAAATGTTTTTAGTATAATCTTCACCATTTTTACTGATGCTGTTTAATTGAAAATACACCAAAGCAGCAATGAGTGCCGTAACAAAAAATATAATGAATATAGAACACAAAGCAGCTAAAAGTCTACTAAACCTCAACTTATGTTCTAAAAACTTTTGTATGGGAAAAATCATTACCGCTAATATAATAGCATATAAGATAGGGATTAAAAGCGATTTTAAAATGTATAAAGTGAATACAAGTGTGATGATTGTAAGGAAGCAAAAAATGGGATGGTGGTTTCTGGTTTTTGTGTTCATTTAGCCAAAAGTGGTGTAGATTATAAATATAATAAAAATCTGCCTTACTAACTAATAGTAATTCACTACTAACCAACCAACCAAAATTAACTATGGAATTAATTAGGTTTCAGGCAGATATTATTTTTATTACAAATCTGAAATGATTTTATGCAATTCTTCTTTGGACTTGCCTAATTTTTCTTGAAGTCTTCCAATGGTTTCATCTTCCTTTCCTTCAGCCATCATTAAATCATCATCAGTTAATGTTGCATACTTTTGTTTTAATTTACCTTTTAACTCTCTCCAATTTCCTTTCAATTGTGTCGTATTCATGATTATTAAATTTAAGTTATTAATTATAGTACTAGATTTAAAATATTTTCTTTAGGTCATAATTTTGATCTATGGCCTGCATTATAATAATATTAAAACCTACAACTACCAAATCGTTTATATTAGTGAAAGCTTGTGCTAAATATGAATTTTTAAAAGCTTACTAATATTTATGTAAAGTTAAAATTTTGGTATAATCGTTCGGTTACATAATTTTTCTAGTTTGTTATATAATTGAAATTAATTAATGGTAAGAATTAAAGAATCATAAGATAAATTTAGTCTAAAGCATTTTTTGTAACAAACCATCTCCAAGAAATAATAGCCATTTGTACTTTGCTAGCTTGAGCTAAATCCAATCGTTTTTTGGAGTAACTGGGCAAAACCAGTTTATTGATTTTGGCTAAAATCTTGAATCCTTGTTTTTTCATTCTTTTTTAAATCTTTCTTAGAAGCAAAATTAGTAAAACTTATTCTAGACTAAGTTTTACTGTTTTGGTTTAGAAAATAATTGAAAAAATAATTTTAATTATAATGTCAATAACAAGTTCAGCAAGTGTGATCATAATGTTAAGTTTAATAGTTAATAATTAGAGTTTGATATTAAATTGAAGTTTGAAGATATATATTTAGCCATATTTACATCTTATACTTTTATTAAAATCGATGAATTTGAATATAAATATGTAAGTTAAAAAATGATATTAACATCATTTTTAGTATAATTATCTACATTAAAGTTTAAAATATTAACTATGTAATGTGTTTATTGTATTAAAGTGTAATAATTGTAGGGTATATTTAGTGCTATTTTAAAAATTGTAGGACATAAAAGTTTTAAAAATTGCTTTTTTTTGGTTTTCCATCTTTTTGTAAAACAAAAAAGGCACTCCTTTTGGGAGTGCCTAAAAATTATAAAATAGCTAGCAATTTACTTTTTTGTAGTGATTATTATCACACCGTTTTTGGCTTTTTTACCATATTTTTTTGTGGCTGTTTCGGCTTTTAAAACGGTAATGGATTCAATTTTGTCTGGATTCAATTCTTCATGAGATGATTTTTTGCCATCAACAATCACCAAAGGATGTTTATCTTTTCCAACATTCAATCCATATCCACTTCTTATAGTTTTTGAATAGGTGGAATCAGGTTTAGCTCCATAACCAATTACTTTCACTTCGTTAGTTGGTTTTCCCATAACAACTATTCGTTTTTCTGTAGAATCGGGTTTTGTCGCAAAACCAATTACTTTCACATCATTACTTAGTTTGGTTGATTTTTTCAGAGAAATTAAGACAACACCATTTTCACCTTTCTCCCCATATTTTTTCAAGGCATTTTCGTCTTTCAATATAGTGATACTCTCAATGTTTTCAGGATCTAAAGCCTTTATGATATTATTACTTACTTCTTGACCATCGACTATATATAACGGTTCATCTCCAGTTAGGATGAAATCTTTATTTATTCCTAGACTAGTTGTCCAGCTACTTTGAGGTTTTGTAATTGAAGCTGTTTTAGGGGTTAATTTTATATCAATAGTTTTGTTGTTGTTTACTTTAATTTTTTGGGTTTGCATACCTTCATAACTAAAAATAAGTTCTTCGCCCAAGTTAGCCTTTAGCTTATATTGTCCTAAAGTATTGGTTACAACACCTGAATTACCATTAGTAACCATAACTTTTTCAAAAGGTTTATCGTTAATGTCTGTTACGGTGCCAGAGATAACAAATTCATTGGAGTCAAGAAGTTTAAGGTTAGATTTAATATTATTCAATTCAATATCAGAAGTATTTTTATTGATTGTGTAAGTTTCGGCTATCTTTTTCTCAAGGTTATTATTTTTTTGAACTTTGGAGACATAAATTTCTTCCGTATTAAAGCCCATTAAAAATAGGGCAACAATAGGAATTACGAGTGCATACTTCAATTGATTGATTTTTTTTGATTTTGATTTGTGTAACATAACGATTCGTTTTTTGATTAATGAATTATAAAAATGATTGCTTAAAGCCATTTGATGAGATGGCATGCTTGTTTTAAGCAAAGTGTATTGGTAACTTTTTTTGCAATTGTATTGGTTTAAGGTGCGTTTGTCCGCAATAAATTCTAGGTTTTGTTTCAAGTCTTTATTGTAAAGCCATATAAACGGATTGAACCAAAGCAAAACACAAAATAGTTGGGTAATTAAAATATCTATGGAATGGTATTGTTTGGCATGTGTTTTTTCGTGTTCAATGATATGTTCCAATTCTGTTGGGTTGAATACTTCAGGATTGTAAACAATCCATTTAAAAAATGAAAAAGGGGAGGTATTGTTTTGAGTTTCTATAAAAACAAAACCATCTTTTTTAATGCCACTATTTCTATAGATTATTTTAATTAATGAGAGGAGCTGAATAAAAAAGCGCACTGAAAAAAACACAATCCCTAAGCCATAAATAAGTGGTAAATAATCTAAAACATTAAAAGGTTTTTCAACGGTTTCAGTTACAACTTGTCCGTTTATTGTAACATTATAAAATGTTGGCGTGTATTCAATATAAATAGGAATGACCAAAAACGGAATCATTAAAGATGCAATAAGTCCGATTATTAAAAACCATCGGTTCGATTCAAAAAAAGTGTCACGTTGTAAAAACAACTTATAGATGGTGTAAAATATGGTGACAACCGCCGTTACTTTTAGTAGATATTCCATCTTATTTTTGGTTTTCGATGAGCTCTATAATTTCTTTAAGTTCTTCCACGCTAATCTTTTCTTCCTTCGCAAAAAACGACACCATATTTTTATAGGAGTTATTGAAATAATTATCAATGGCTGTATTCATAAATGCCTTTCTATAAGTTTCCTTACTAACAATAGGGTAATACTGATGCGTTTTTCCATAAGCGGTATGGCCAACATATCCTTTCTCTTCTAAATTCCTGATGATGGTAGATAGAGTATTATAATGCGGCTGTTCATCTTTAATTTTTGCCATCACATCTTTTACAAACCCTTTTTCAAGTTTCCATAAAATATGCATGATTTCTTCTTCTTTGTTTGTTAGCTTTTCCATGCTCAAATTGATTTAAACAAACATATAACTATTTTTGTAGTTATACAACTATTCAAATAGTTATTTAACTAAAATTTAAGTTTATAAAAACTTTTCACTTTTTGCTTTTGACTTTTTGAGTTTCATTTATCTTAGCAAAAAAAGATAAGCTTATGAGTTTTTTGTTGGTTGTTGTTGGTTTAGCGCTATTGGTAATAGGAGGAGAGTTTTTAGTAAGGTCGTCTGTGGCGTTGTCGTTTAAGTTCAATATATCCAAAATGGTAATTGGTATGACTGTGGTATCTTTTGCAACGTCAGCCCCAGAGTTATTGGTAAGTTTGCAAGCGGCATTATCCGGTTCTCCCGCCATTGCATTAAATAATGTAATTGGTTCAAATATTGCGAATATAGGTTTGGTTTTAGGAATTACAGCGTTGGTAAGTCCCATTTTGGTTGATAAATTGTTTTACAAACTTAATTGGCCAGTGATGATGATGTTTTCTTTAATGTTATACTATTTTCTTTATAATGACAATATATTATCTTTTCTAGAGGGCACTATATTATTCATAGGTTTAATACTTTTTATAATAGTACTGATAAAAAAAACCAAACAACATGAAGTCTCAACAGAAGTACCAGAGGAAGTAGATGAATCTTTATCCGTTGTGTCAAATTTTAAAATCATGCTTTGGTTACTCATTGGTGCAGCTGCATTATATTTCGGTAGTGATTGGTTGGTTATAGGTGCCAAAGACATAGCATTAATGTTTGGTGTGAGTGAAGCGGTTATCGGAGTGTCTTTAATCGCTATAGGTACAAGCGTGCCAGAGTTGGCGGCATCAATAATTGCAGCAGCTAAAAAGGAAAAGGCTATTTCTTTGGGAAATTTAATTGGATCTAATATATTCAATATAGCAGCTGTTTTAGGTTTAACGGCCATGATTACACCGATTCCTGTTACTGAACCATTCATTCTTTCGAGGGATATTCTTTGGATGATTGGGTTTGCATTTATGCTATTGCCGTTGGTGTTTATTCCCAAAAAATTTGAAATAAATAACCTTAAAGGATTGTTATTGGTTGCTGTTTATGGAGTTTTTATGTATTTAATTTTTATTCCTTAGCGGAAAACATATTTAAAATAAAGAAGGCTTACATGTTACTGTAAGCCTCCTTTATTATGAACAAATTTCTATTTTAAAACTGACTATAATTTAGCAGATTTTACAGTTTTAACAATTCTAGCTGCAATTTTGTATGGGTCACCATTTGAAGCTGGACGTCTATCTTCTAACCAACCTTTCCAGCCTTTGTTTACTGTAATTAAAGGGATACGGATAGAAGCACCTCTATCTGAAACTCCATAAGAGAAATCATGTATAGAAGCTGTTTCGTGTTTACCAGTTAAACGTTGATCGTTAAACTCACCATAAACTTCAATATGTTCTTTTACGAATGGACGGAAAGCTTCACATATTTTCTCATAAACTTCTTTTGAACCAGCAGTTCTTAATGTTGTGTTAGAAAAGTTGGCGTGCATTCCAGAACCATTCCAATCCATATCTTTGCCTAATGGTTTTGGGTGGTATTCAATATAGTAACCGTATTTTTCTGTAAGTCTGTCCAGTAAATATCTAGCAATCCACAATTCGTCACCAGCTAATTTTGCGCCTTTAGCAAACAATTGGAATTCCCATTGTCCACAAGCAACTTCTTGGTTGATTCCTTCAAAGTTTAAACCAGCTTGGATACATAAATCGGCATGCTCTTCAACTAAATCCCTTCCGTGTGTATTTAAACCACCAACAGAGCAGTAGTACATACCTTGAGGTTTAGGATAACCACCAACTGGGAAGCCTAGTGGCAACTGAGTTGCAGTATCCATAATAAAATATTCTTGCTCAAAACCAAACCAGAAATCATCATCAGCATCATCAATAGTTGCTCTACCATTAGAAACGTGAGGTGTTCCATCAGCATTATACACTTCGGTCATTACTAACCAACCATTAATACGTTCTGGATCTGGGTAAATAGCAACAGGGACTAATGTACAGTCAGAAGAACCACCTTCTGCTTGTCTTGTTGAAGATCCGTCAAAAGACCAGTTTCCAATTTCTTCAAGAGTTCCTTTAAAGTTTTCATGCTCTTCTACTTTGGTTTTACTTCTCATATTTTGAGTCGGATAATAACCGTCTAACCAAATGTATTCTAATTTAATTTTTGCCATAATAATTATTTTGTAGTTATTAGATGTTGACACAAATATAAATTTTTAACTCATACTGACCATTTTATGGGGTGGTTTTAATGAAGTACGATGTTATTTTTATTTAAACCCCATTTTTTTATGGTATATTTTAAAAAAACACTATTATTTTATATTTATATTATAAAAATGTTAATTGAACGTTTTTTTACCAATAAGAAAATTTCTATTTTAATTATTTATTATAGACTTTGATGCTTATTTTTGTAGTTGAGCATTATGCTTTAAAACATAAACCAACACTTTAAAATTATGTCAATATTAAGGTTTCACGCTATTAAAGAATCACTTGCCAACCGGCCAATTTTAGTAGAAGAAAAAGAACGTCGTTCAGATATTTTTGGTAAAAACGTATTTAACGAAAATACCATGCGTCAATACTTAACAAAGGATGCTTTTAATGGCGTTATGAATGCTATAAAACATGGAAAAAAAATAGATAGAAATATTGCAGATCAAGTTGCTTCTTCCATGCGCGATTGGGCTTTATCAAAAGGGGTTACACATTATACACATTGGTTTCAACCTTTAACAGGCGCTACAGCAGAAAAACATGATGCTTTTTTTGAAACAGTAGAGGATGGTATGTCCGTTGAGAAATTCGGAGGAAGTCAGTTAGTGCAACAAGAACCAGATGCGTCTAGTTTCCCCAGTGGCGGTATTAGGAATACTTTTGAAGCCAGAGGTTATACGGCTTGGGACCCAACATCACCGGCTTTTATTTACGGAAAAACGCTTTGTATCCCGACCATATTTGTGGCTTATACTGGTGAAGCATTGGATTATAAAACACCATTATTGAGAGCATTGCAAGCGGTTGATAGTGCTGCAACGGAAGTATGTAAGTATTTCGATAAAAACGTTAGAAAAGTCACTTCGTCATTAGGTTGGGAACAGGAATATTTTTTAATCGATAAAGCTTTAGTCGCTAGTCGTCCAGATATTATATTAACTGGTAGAACCTTGCTGGGGCATACTTCGGCAAAAGGCCAACAATTAGACGACCATTATTTTGGTTCCATTCCCAATAGGGCGTTGAATTTTATGCGTGATTTGGAAATTGAATGTATGTATTTGGGCATTCCTGCAAAAACGCGTCATAATGAAGTAGCTCCAAATCAGTTTGAATTGGCGCCTATTTATGAAGAAGCGAATTTGGCTGTCGATCACAATTCATTATTGATGGATGTTATGGGGCGTGTCGCTTCTAGGCACAATTTCAAAATATTATTACATGAAAAGCCATTTGCAGGTGTCAATGGTTCTGGGAAACATAATAATTGGTCGTTGTCAACTGATACGGGAATCAATCTTTTAGGTCCCGGAAAAACGCCGATGAGCAATCTTCAATTTTTGACCTTCTTTGTGAATACTATTAAGGCTGTTCATGAGAATGAAGAACTTTTGCGAGCGACTATTGCTTCAGCTGGAAATGATCACAGGTTGGGAGCGAATGAAGCGCCCCCTGCTATCATGTCCGTATTTATTGGGGAACAATTAACAAAGGTTCTGGAAGAATTGGAAGGTGTTACCAAAGGAAAACTTTCGCCAGAAGAAAAAACGGATTTAAAACTCAATGTCATTGGAAAGATTCCTGATGTTTTATTGGATAATACGGATAGAAATAGAACATCGCCATTTGCGTTTACCGGTAATAAATTCGAATTTAGAGCGGTAGGTTCGCAAGCCAATTGCGCCAACCCCATGACTATTTTAAATACTATTGTCGCCAAGCAATTAAAGGATTTTAAAGTGGAGGTAGATGCGCTTATAGATGGTAAAGGCTTAAAGAAAGATGAGGCTATTTTTAATATTTTAAGGGAATACATTAAAGGATTAAAAAATATATTGTTCGAAGGAAATGGGTATAGCGACGCTTGGGAAAAGGAAGCGAAAAAGCGTGGTTTAAGTAATAATAAAACGACTCCAGAAGCTTTAAAAGCCAAGATTTCCAAAAAAACGATTGCGTTGTTTGAAGAAATGGAAGTGATGAGCAAAGTGGAAATGCACGCACGCTATGAGGTGGAAATGGAAGATTACATAAACCACATTCAAATTGAAAGTCGGGTGTTGGGTGATATTGCACGTAATCATGTGGTGCCGACTGCCGTAAAATATCAAAACATCTTAATTGATAATGTGAAAGGCCTCAAAGATATTTTTGAGGATAATTATAAGAAGTTAGCTAAAGAACAATTATTACTCATTGAAGAAATATCTACTCATATTGAGAGTATCAATGCGAATGTGACGAAAATGACCAATGAGCGTAAGAAAGCTAATAACCTTCAAGATATCGAGAAGAAAGCACTAGCATATTGTTTTAATGTAAAACCTTTGTTTGATGACATTCGATATCATTGTGATAAATTGGAGTTACTTGTGGATGACGAAATTTGGCCACTAACAAAATATAGGGAATTGATGTTTACTAGATAGTTTATATCATTTGGAAAATCCTGCTTTAAAAGCGGGATTTTTTAATTCAAAAAATTAAATTTGCACCACAATACCAAACTATGAGTCAAGAAGTAAGTAAGCGTTATGCAGGACGTGGTGTTTCGGCATCAAAAGAAGATGTTCACAATGCTATAAAAAATATCGATAAAGGTTTATTCCCAAAAGCATTTTGCAAAATCGTTCCCGATTATTTAACCAATGATGATAATTATTGTTTGATTATGCATGCGGATGGTGCTGGTACAAAATCGTCTTTAGCCTATATGTATTGGAAAGAAACAGGCGATATTTCCGTTTGGAAAGGCATTGCGCAAGATGCGTTAATTATGAATATTGACGATTTATTATGCGTCGGTGCGACCGATAATATCATATTATCTTCAACCATCGGAAGAAATAAAAACCTAATCCCAGGTGAGGTCATTTCAGCAATTATTAATGGCACGGAAGCACTGATTTCAGAATTAAAAACCTTTGGTGTGACTATTCATTCCACAGGTGGAGAAACAGCCGATGTAGGCGATTTGGTTCGAACCATTATTGTAGACTCTACAGTAACTGCCAGAATGAAACGCAGCGATGTGGTTGATAATGCCAATATTAAAGCTGGCGACGTTATTGTCGGTCTTGAAAGTTTCGGACAAGCTACTTACGAGACTTCATATAACGGCGGTATGGGAAGCAACGGCTTAACCTCCGCACGTCATGATGTTTTTAGTAAATATTTAGCACAAAAATATCCTGAAAGTTTTGATGCTTCCGTTCCTGAAGATTTGGTGTATTCTGGACACATGGCATTAACAGATGCTGTTAAAGATTCACCCATAGACGCTGGTAAATTGGTATTATCGCCAACAAGAACCTATGCACCCATCATCAAAAAAATCTTATCAAAATATTCGAGTAATGATATCCATGGTATGGTTCACTGTTCTGGAGGCGCACAAACAAAAATCCTTCATTTTATAGATCAATTCCATATTGTAAAAGACAATTTATTTCCTGTACCGCCATTATTCAAATTAATACAAGAACAATCTAAAACCGATTGGAAAGAAATGTATCAGGTTTTTAATTGTGGACATAGAATGGAATTATATGTTTCTCCAGAAATTGCCAATGAAATTATCTCAATCTCCAAATCTTTCAACGTGGATGCTAAAATTATTGGTCGGGTTGAAGACTCAAAAATCAAAAAGCTCACAATAAAAAGTGAGTTTGGGGAGTTTAGTTACTAAATCCAAATTTTCCTCAGCAAATGCTACGGTTTTGGTAAAATCGATCATTTTAATTAAGCGTTAAATTTCTGTTTTAGCAGACAAAAGATTCATAGCCAA
>Ga0307414_10001236_pt1 | contig 13162 bp, 10 predicted proteins | sample DK1Ometagenome_FD_203804 | JGI IMG/M metagenome (GOLD analysis project Ga0307414, IMG submission 203804) | Maize rhizosphere microbial communities from greenhouse at UC Davis, California, United States - DK15-O-3 | ecosystem: Host-associated > Plants > Roots > Rhizosphere > Soil | place: USA... | reverse complement strand
GAACTCGGCGGGATCGACATTGTCGTCAACAATGCGATGTGGACCAAATATTCGCCGATCGAGGGCATCGACGCCGAAAGCCTCGACAAGATGCTCGGCGTCGGCATCGCCGGCATCATCTGGGGCACGCAGGCTGCCGCGAAGCACATGCGCGCGCGCGGTGCGGGCGCGATCATCAATATCGCGTCGGTGTCGGCGCACATGGGCCTGCCGAATGCGATGGTCTATTGCGGGATCAAGGCGGCGGTCGAGGGCATGACGCGCTCGTCGGCGATCGAGCTCGCCCCCTCGGCCATCCGCGTCAACGCGGTCGCGCCGTCGACAGTCGCGACCGAGGGGGTCCGGGCGATGCTCGACGATGCGACCTTCGAAGCGCGCGTCGCGAGCACGCCCCTCGGCCGGCTGGGCGAGACGTCCGATATCGCCGAGGCGGTGCTCTTTTTTGCCGACAGCGACCGTTCGGGCTTTATCACCGGTCAGTCGCTGCTCGTCGATGGCGGCATTTCAATCGCGCTTCGCTGATCGCTCAGCGGTAAATGCCTTCCGCGATCCCGGGGACATCGAGCCCCCGGATCGCGGTCATCCGCCCGGCGTCGGGATGATCGGCGACCAGCCGGTGCCCCGAATTGGCGATGCTGGTCAGATAAAGTGTGTCTAGGTTCGGTCCGCCGAATGCGGGGCAGGACGGATAAGGCAGCGGGACGGGAATCGACCGCAGCAACCTGCCTTCGGGCGAATAGCAGCCGACCGCCTGCGCCAGCACCAGCGCGACCCATATCCGTCCCTCGGCATCGACCGTCGCGCCATCCGCGCCCGATCCCCCGTTCGCCTGACAATCGACCAGATCATGCCGTTCGCCGACCTGTCCGGTCGTCTGGTCATAGGCATAGCGGCGAAGCTTGCCGTCGAGGCTGTCGGCGAAATAGAGCGTATCGCCATCGGGAGAGAAACAGATGGCGTTGCCGATCCCGATGCCGCTCTCGAGCTGCTCGGTCGTACCATCGGCGTCGAGCCGGAACAGCGCCCCGGCGCCTAGGGCTTCACCCGTTCGCATCGACGCACAGAGGAAACGCCCGGCACGGTCCGCCTTGCCATCGTTCAGACGGGTTCCGGCCGCGATGGCGGGGCGCGCAATCGGCGACACATGTCCGCTGACGGCATCAAAGCGGTAAAATCCGTCCGCGAGGGCAACGACAAGGCCGTCGGACGCCAGCCCGATGCTGCCGACCGGCTGATCGAGCGTCCATTCGGCCTGCTCGCGCCCCTCACCATCGCTCGAATGGAGGCGCCCCGCATTGGCATCGACCCACCACAGCCGCCCGCTCCGATGATCCCACAATGGACTTTCGCCAAGGCCGGCGACACCGGCATCCAGCAGTTCGATTTCGACAGGCATAAAACGCTCTCCTCTTTCGCGAGAGGATAAGCGCTCGCGGACGGCAGGCACGGTCCGCTGCGCGGGGCGCCGTCATTATTCCAAATGAAATGCCTATTCGGCGGCGATATCATACTCGTCAGCGTCATCACCCGCCGTATCGTCGCCGCGATTGTCCTGCGGAAAGAGATGGTGAAACTCGGCAATCGTCTCGCGCATGATCTCCACGAACTCGGCCCGGCGTGGCGACAGTCGCTCGGTGGTCCCACCGATCCCGATCACCAGCGGAATCCCGTGGCTGCTGTTGCCAAGTGGCATGGCGATCGAAGCAATCCCGGGCACGGGATGCTCGGGCCAGTAGCAATAGCCGGTGTGGCGGATCCAGCGGATCCGGCTCATCACATCCTCCAGCGTAATCGCCTTGTCAGGGTTGAGCTCATAATAGTTGGAATAGCGATAGATTTTGTCGATCTCGCGGTCGCGCATCCGGCTCATCAGCGCCATTCCCGCAGTCGCGTCGAGCATCAGTCGCATCTCGCCCGGATTGGGCGGGCGCTTGTGCGGATGGTCGGGTGTCCGCATCATCACATATTGGATGAACAGGTCGTTCTGCGTGACCAGAACGACGGTTTCCTCGGTCTTGCGGAACAGTTCGTCGATCAGCCAGCTATACCCCCTGCCGAACGCGACATGGCCGTAAAGCCAGCTGCCGAGCGAAGCGACCTGCAACGTCGGCAGATAGGTGCGGGTGTTGCGGTTGTAATTGAGGTAGCCCTCGATCACCATGCTCTTGAGCAGGTTCGTCGTGCTCGACTGGGGATAACCGAGTGCCGAGTAGATTTCGTTGAGGCGTAGCGGCGCGCGGCGCTCGCGGAACAGTTCCAGCACCTCGAATGTGCGCGAGGCCGATTTGACGGGTTTTCTCTTCATCTCTCCATCCCAACACAAGAAGGCGGGAGCGCCTTGAGCGGTCGGTCCACTTGCCGTCCTTTGACGGTCTCTAATGAAGGCATGATAACTTCAAAGACCGCAACGCCGCCAAAACCGCGGCTTTCGCGGTCCATATCACATATGTGATTTCCGGACGACCCTCAGAATCGCGCCGACGCCGCCTTCAGATGGGCTGCAATCCGCTCGCCCCAGACCTGCCGAAGGCGGAGCGGTCCGTCGTGTCCCATCGTCTCGTCGATCTCGATCGCCGCGCCCGGGATAGCGTCGGTGGTCTCCATCGCGCGGGCAAGCGGGATCACCTTGTCGTGCCGACCGTGCACGATGAGCGTCGGCACACGCAGCGCGCCAAGCGCCCCACGCAGATCGGGCGCGGCAAGGCTGGCGGCGAAGTGCCGCGCGGTTCCGCCGCGATGAATGCCGTGCCGCCATGCGACCCGCGCGCCCTCGGCAACGCGGTCCGCGTCATAATCCTCCGCCATGCCGTTCGCCTGCGCCACGCCCAGTTGGCGAGCCACATAAGCGTCCTCATCGGGGATATCTTCGCCCATCAGGCGATCGAGCGCGGCATCGGGGATCGCGTCGGCCATAGACCGGCTCATTGCCATCACGAGCGCCAGGCTTTGCACGCGGTCCGGATGACGAACCGCAAGCTGCTGCGCCACCAGCCCGCCGATCGATCGCCCGACGAAATGCGCCGCTTTGACCCTCTCGGCATCCATGACCGCCAGCACGTCATCCGACATGTCGGCAATGCCATACGGCGGCCGCGCGCTTCCCGCCCCCAGCGCAGCCGCCTTGATCGCCGGAAGATCGGGCATGACATCGACCAGCGCAGTGGAGCGGCCCGTGTCGCGGCTGTCGATGCGGATCGGGACAAAGCCCGCCGCGACGATCGGCGCGCAAAAGGCATAGTCGAAATCGGTCGAAGGTCGCCCTGCGCCTGCGAGCAGGATCACGGGCGGCCCGTCGCCCGCGGCCATGCGCTCATAATGAATGCAGACGGATCCGTTCTTCGCAAACGCCATAAAGCGCCTCCTCCATCCGCGCCTGTGCTCGCCCTGCGACCCACGCGCGAGCGTGCCGGGCCAAGGGCGCGACAAATCAGCATGGGGATAATCGGGCATCGGACCGCCTGCAGCCCTGCCTGCTCGCCCCCAGCCCCTAATGTGGAGCGATGAACGACGGGCCGGGCGCCCGCCATGGAGAGGCCTATGACCACCGACACCGCGACGACTCCCACCGCCGAAACGGCATCGACCCGCATGCCCTATGGCGCGCTGTTCCTGTTGATGATCGTCTATGCCTTCAACATGCTCGACCGGCAGATCGTGACGATCCTGGTCGAACCGATGAAGGCCGACCTGAACCTTGCCGACTGGCAGATCGGGATGATCAGCGGCCTCGCCTTCGCGCTCTTCTATACGCTCCTCGGCATTCCGCTGGCGCGGATCGCCGACCGCGGCAACCGCGTGGGGATGATCGCCATCGCACTGGCGGTGTGGAGCGGCTTCACCGCGCTCTGCGGGCTGGCACGCAACTTCACCGAACTGCTGCTCGCGCGCATCGGCGTCGGGGTCGGCGAAGCGGGCTGCACGCCCGCCGCGCACAGCCTGATCACCGACTATGTTCCGCGCGAACAGCGCGGCCGCGCACTGGCGCTTTATTCGCTCGGCGTCCCGGTGGGCTCGCTCGCGGGGCTCGTACTCGGCGGCATATTGCTCGCGACCCTCGGCTGGCGCGCCGCCTTCCTGATCGCGGGCGTTCCCGGCATTTTGCTTGCCGTCATCGTCTGGTTCACCCTCGACGAACCGCGCAAGCGCGCGGTCAGCATACACAGCGCCGCGCCGCACATGCCGCTGGGTCAGGTTCTTGCAACGCTCCGCCGCCTGCCGAGCTTCTGGCTGATCTCCTTCGGCACCGCGATGGGCGCTTTCGGCTATTATGGGCAGGCGTCGTTTTTCGGCTCGCTCTATATGCGCACCCATGTCGCCGGGATCGACGCGATGGCGGCAGGCTGGGGCATACCGCCGACGGTCTTCCTTGGCCTCAGCCTCGGCCTGATCGTCGGGCTGGTCGGGATGGTCGGCACCTTTGTCGGCGGCCATCTCGCCGACCGCGCCGCGCGGCGCGGGATCAAGGGCTATACGCTGGTGCCCTCGACCTCGCTGGTCATTGCCGCACCGCTGTTCGCAGGCGCTGCGCTGGCGCCGACCGTGCCGCTGTCTTTCGCCTTCCTCGCCTGCGCGATTTTCGTCCATGCGCTCAACTATGGCTCGGTCTTCGCCTCGGTGCAGACCCTCGTTCCGGCGCGGGTGCGCGCGATGGCGGCGGCGGTGCAATTGTTCGTGACCAACGCGATAGGCCTCGCGCTCGGGCCGCTGTTCGTCGGTATCGCGAGCGACCTGCTGGCCCCTTCGCTGGGCAGCGAGCAGGGGCTGCGCGCGGCGATGGCGCTCGTTGCGCTGCCGCTCGCCATCGGGTCTTTGCTGTTCTGGCTGGCCGGACGCCGGATCGAGGCCGACGAGGCGAAGCAGGAGAGCTAAGCCCTCCCCTTTCCCCAAAGAAAGGCCCGTTCGCCATAAGATTGGCGAACGGGCCTTTCGGACTATCGGAAATCTTAGCGCGTCAGTTCCGCGAAACGCGCCTTGTGATGGTCGCGGTCGCCATGCGCGAGATCGAGCATCATCTGGCGGCGAAGGTGGTGACTGACCACCAACTCCTCGCTGGTGCCGACCCCGCCGTGAAGCTGCACCGCCTGTTGCGCCACCGCTATTCCGCATTGCGCAACGCGGACCTTCGCGGCGGCGACCAACGACGAGGCCTCGCCGCCGCCCGCAAGCTGCGACGCCGCGACCATCATCAGCGCGCGCGCTTCCTCGCACGCGACGCTCATGTCGACGACCTTGTGCTGGACGACCTGAAAGCTGCCGATCGGCGCGCCGAACTGCTGGCGGGTGCGGACATAGTCCAGCGTCGCGGCCACCGCCGCTTCCATCGACCCGACCGCCTCGGCCAGATGCGCGACGATTGCGCGATCGAGCGCGGCCTCTATGCGGTCCGCCGCCTCACCGACCGCGCCGACCGGAATGCCTGCAACGCCGTCCAGCGCAAGGCTGCAATGGCGATGACTGTCGACCGAGCGGAAGCGCTGGACGGTCAAGCCTTCGGCGCCACACGGCACGAGGAACAGGCTGATGCCCGCACGCTCGCCCGACGCTCCCGACGTGCGCGCAGAGACCAGATACCAGTCGGCGTCGGCTCCATCCTCGACATGCGCCTTCGCGCCCATCAGCCTGAAACTGTCGCCGTCCGCCGACGCGACGGTTTCGATCGACGCAATGTCGAAACCCTCCTCCTCGATCAGCGCTGCGGCGATCCGTACCTGCCCCGCCCCGACCTGCTCGAGCAGTGCCGCGCAATGATCGCCGCCGCCCGCCATCAGCGCGGGGGCAAGGACGCAATAGCTGACATAGGCTTCGGTCATCAGATGGCGGCCAAAACCCTCCATGATCGCCATGATTTCGACGGGACCACCGCCAAGGCCGCCTTCGTCCTCGGCGATCGGCAGCATCAGCCAGCCAAGCTCGGCCATCTGCGCCCAGCGCCGCGCCGTTCCCTCGGGCCCCTCGGCAAGGCGCTTCAGCCGGTCGGCGGCGTTCCACTCATCCTCGCCGAAGCGCTCGACGCTGTCCCGCAGCATCTGCTGCTCGTCGTTAAAGGCGAACTGCATGCGTCTTCTCCCTCAAAGCCCAAGTGCGCGGCGCGCGATGATGTTGCGCTGGATCTCGCTCGACCCGCCATAGATGGTGGTGACGCGCGCATAGAGCGCGCCCTTAAGCGCAAAGGGCATATCGTCGGGCAGCACGCTTTGGTCGTCCAGCGCCGCGAAATGCTGCGCCTTCGGCCCCAGCGCCTCGACCCAAAGGGCCGTCGCCTGCTGCGTCAGTTCGGACCAGCGCAGCTTGACCATCGATCCGCGCGGGCCTGAATCGGCGCCCGCCGCGGCATCGGCCATCAACCGCATCACCATCGCCTGCACCGCCATCGCCTCGATCTCGACCTGCGCCAGCTTCGCCCTGAACTCGGGCTTGTCGATCAGCAGTCCGTGCGCGGTCCGGCGGCGCGTCGCCGCCGCGCGTACCGCGCGCAGCGTCTGCGGCAGGAACATCGCGGTCGCGGCCGCGACCATGCGCTCACGGTCGAGCAGCACCTTGCCGTAATTCCATCCCATGCCCTCCTCCCCAACCACATTGGCGGCGGGGATGCGGACGTCGTCGAGGAACACCTCGTTCGTGTGATGCTTTTCGTCGAGCGTGTGGATCGGGCTGATGCGGATGCCCGGCGTATCCATGTCGACGAGCATCAGCGAAATGCCCTGCTGGCGTCGACCCTCGTTTGAGGTGCGGGCAAGGACGAACATGCGGTCGGCGACATGGGCATAGCTCGTCCACATCTTGTGGCCGTTGATGACATAATCGTCCCCGTCCCGGTCGGCACGCGTGCGCAGCGCCGCAAGGTCGGACCCCGCGCCCGGCTCCGAATAACCCTGACACCACCAGTCTTCGCCGCTGATGATGCGGGGCAGATAAAAATCCTTCTGCGCCTGACTGCCATAGGTGAAGATGATCGGGCCGATCAGTTCGAGCCCCTGATGAAATTGCGCCGGCGCATCGGCGGCCGAGGCTTCGGACCAGAAGATGTGAAGCTGCTGCGGCGTCCAGCCGGTGCCGCCATATTCCTTCGGCCAGGTCGGCGCGCCCCAGCCGCGATCGGCCAAACGGCGCTGATAGGTCACAAGATTCTCGGGCGACAGGCGCAGCCCGGCGCGCACCGTCGTCTTCCACTCCTCGGGAATCGAGTTCGCGAAAAAGTCGCGCACCTCTTGCTGAAACGCCCGGTCTTCGGGTGCCAGGTCCAGATTCATCGTCGCATCTCCCATCAATTGCTGCGGGCTTAGCGGCAGCAAGGGCCCGCTGGCTCGCGGGCGGAGGGCGAACACGCCAATTTCGCAAATGTGATTGTCGGCGTGCGGTGAATGCGGTGCTTCGCGCGCGGGCGCAGCTGGGCAATCGTCGCGGCCAATCAAATCATTAAAGGAGAGGTTTCATGCACGGCCTGATGCAGGCGCAGCCATTGACGACCGCGATGCTGATCCGGCACGCGGCGACCAACCATCCGCGCCGCGAGATCGTGTCGCGGCGCGCCGACGGCTCGCTCGAGCGATCGGACTGGCGGACGGTCGAACGCCACGCGCGTCACATCGCCGCGGGTCTCGCCGACCTTGGCCTGAAACCCGGCGACCGCGTCGCCACCCTGGCATGGAACCGCCTGCCCCATCTCGAACTTTATTATGGCGTCAGTGGCGCGGGCATGGTGCTCCACACCGTCAACCCGCGCCTCTTTCCCGAACAGATCCGCTATATCGTCGACCATGGCGGCGCGCGGGTGCTCTGCGTCGACCCCGACCTTCTGCCGACCATAGAGCCGCTGCTCGCCGACCTGCCAAAGATCGAACGCGTCATCATCCTGGCCGACCAGGCCGACATGCCTGTTACCGGCATCACCGACCCGATCTCGTACCAGAGCCTGACCGACGGCCCGCGCGCGATCGCAAACTGGCCCGATCTCGACGAAAACAGCGCCAGCGCGCTCTGCTATACCAGCGGGACGACGGGCAATCCGAAGGGGGTTCTCTACAGCCATCGCTCGACGGTGCTGCATGCGATGAGCGCGCTAGCGAACGACAGCATGTCGCTGGGCTCTGCGGATTCGATCCTCGTCGTCACCCCGCTTTTCCACGTCAACGCCTGGGGCATACCCTATTCGGCGGCGATGGCAGGGTCGAAACTGGTGCTGCCCGGATCGGCGCTCGATCCCGTCTCGCTCTACGCGTTGATGCGCGATGAGGGCGTGACCTTCTCACTGGGCGTGCCGACGATCTGGTTCGCCTTCCTCGACCATCTGGAGCGCGAACGCGCGCCCGAGGACCGCGCCGCACTAAAACTAGACCGCATCTTCACCGGCGGCGCCGCGACCCCGCGTTCGCTGATCGAACGCTTCCGTAATCTGCTCGGTGTGGAGACCATGCAGGCGTGGGGGATGACCGAGACGAGCCCCGTCGCCACCGTCTGCCGCCCGCTCGCGCATCATGCCGATCTGGACGAGGAAGCACAGATCGACCTCCGCGCCCTGCAGGGCCGCTCGGTCTTCGGCATCGAACTGCGTATCGAGGACGAGGATGGCAAGGAACTGCCGCGCGACGGCGAGGCCGCCGGACTGCTCAAGGTACGCGGACCTTGGGTTCTCAGTGCCTATCATGGCCAGCCGGCGGGCAGCGCGCTCGACGCGGGCGGCTGGTTCGACACCGGCGACGTCGCCAAGATCGACCCCGACGGCTTCCTCCAGATCACCGACCGCGCCAAGGACGTCATCAAGTCGGGCGGCGAATGGATTTCATCGATCGACCTCGAAAATGCCGCCGTCGCGCATCCCGGGATCGCCGAAGCGGCGGTGATCGGCGTGGCGCACCCGAAATGGCAGGAACGCCCGCTCCTCCTTGTCCGGCTCCACCCCGGCGAAGCCTGCTCGAAGGACGAGATTATGGCGCACCTCGCCGACAAGGTCGCGCGCTGGTGGCTTCCCGACGATATCCTCTTCGTCGAGGAACTGCCTCACACCGCGACGGGCAAGCTACTCAAGACCGAACTGCGCAAGCGCCACGGCGATCATTTCGCGGTGGCGGCCGACGCCGTCACCTGATCGCGAAGACGTGATACATCGGGCCGTCGTCGGTGCGCATGCCATTGGCGACGGCGATGATGCGGTTCATCCAGTCATAGTCCGGGTGCGCCGTCACAAAGCGCGGCGTCGTGCGCAGATAAAGATCCTCATAGGGCCCGGCCTCGCGCCGCCGAAAGCGTTCGGCCGCTTCGGGCGAGGTCGGCACGGTCAGGCCGGTGTAATGCATCGCGATCCGCGCGCCGTCGTCGGTTTCCAGCGACGTCCGCACGTCGATGATCATCGTACCATCACCGCGCCAGGTCACCCAGTCGGCGCCGTCGGGCATCACCCGGCCCTTCAGGCGCGGCCCCTCGAACGTGCCGCCGTGCACGGGAAAAATCCCGAGCCGGCTCTCGCCGCCGATCGGCTGCGCCTGATCATAAGCGACGTTCAGCCGCATGACGAACAGCGGCTCCCACGCCAGCGTCTCGATACCCATCAGCCCTCTCCCCTCGTTTCGGTCCCGAACAGCGCATAAACCGGGTCGTCGGGCCAGGGGCGCCCGACCGATTTGCGGTGTGCGAAGCGTTCGGCCTCGCTCTTTTCCGGCGCCGGCCGCTCGTCCACCCAGTCGAAGACGACCACCCGGTCGGCCACCCGCCACTCGTCGCCCCGCTTTTCGAACCGATCGACATAGCGTCCGGCCATGGTGAGTTCGACCAGCCCGCCTTCGCCGCCGGGTTGCCGCTGCAGCGCCGTGAAATAGCTTTCAACCGCCGCCTCGTCACCGCGCAGCTCGATCAATATATTATGGATCTGGTGAATGCCGCGTTCGATTATGGGCAGCGTCTGCATCGCCCAGTCGATAAAGCCGTCGGTTGTACCGTTATAGGCGCCATGATCGTCGGTGCCGCCGGGCCAGCAGGCCGACCGCAACATCGCCTCGTCGCACCGGTCGATGCCGCGGCAATAGCGATAAAGACAGTCGCGGATCATCTCGCGATCCATAAGGGCATCAATATGCTGGGTTCGACTGTTCATTTGCGCTTGCTCCGATCGATGACCAACGGCTTGCAATAAGAGCGGATGAGCGCCAACCGAAGCGATCCCGCGCGCAAAATTATCTTATGGGCGATGGTTCGGCTGAAGCGACAAGGCGAAAATGGCCCCGTTGCGAAGTTAGTGTTTCCAGAGGTTCACGGACTATTCGGCATCAGATCGCCCGCCGCAATCGTGCGATCGGCACCTTCGGGGATGATCAGTTCGAAACGTGTCCGGTCGGCATCGTTCAACAGGATACGCCAGCGCCCCGGCGCCAGTCCGGTCGCGCCGAAGCGGCCCGCGGCATTGGTGAACAGCGGCACCGGCTCGCGCTCGGGATGAGCTTCCTCGACCGCGGTTCCCGCGACCAGCGTGATCGGCTCGCCATTTGTACCGAGCAGGCGCCCGACGACACTGACCATATAATCCGATCCGACCGTCAGCCGGTATCCGCTGCGATAAGCGGGAAGCAGCCGGAACGACCCTTCGCCAAGGTCGGTGCCGATCGGCGCGTCGGGCGCGGTCACCAGCAGGTTGCGCTCGCTGTAGCTGCTGAGGCTCGGTTGCAGGGCGGTGCCCATCGCGCCGCTGTTGGCGGTCGAGAAGCGGCCGTTGGCGTCGATGAAAAGATCGGAGCCCTTCAGCGAGGGATGCGCGCGAACGATCGCGAAACTGTCCTGGATCGGCCGCCCGATCGAGACGCTGCCATCGGCGATCGCGAGCGAGGTTCCGAAACGCAGCGAACTGCGCTGCCCCGTCGATCCGCCCAGATCACGGTCGAAGGTGCCGAAATGGCTGAAGCCCAGTTCGGCGCGATTGCTGTAATATATACCGTTCGCAGTCGTCGCGACCCCCAGGTCGCTATGCTCGACATCGGCGCTGAAATTATACGCCCCCGTCCCCGAGCCATGATAGGTCTGGTAGGTCAGCCGCTTGCGGTTGTTGCGGCTGTCATAATCCGATCGCAGGCTCGACGCACGGTCGAGCCGGAAGACGAGCGAGAGGAAAACCCCGACGCGGTCCTGCCGCCCCGCCCGCTCGTAACTGACGTCGCCGGTCAGGTTGAGCCGCGGCGAGATGCGCCAGCCCCCCGTCGCACGCAGGCTCGCAACATGGGGCTCGTCGTCACGCCCGCGCGAGTAACGCGCGTCGAGCCCGGCATAGAGCGCATCGTTGATCGCGCCATTATAGCTGGCGCCCGCAACATAGCGGTACGGATTAGACGGCAAGCCGACCCCGATCGGCGCGAAGTCGCGGCTGCGCGTCTCGAACGACAGCGACAGCGCATCGGCGCCGCCGCTGCGGCGCGTGATCGTGCGCTGAAAGGTCAGGATCGACGCCCAGCCGGACCCCACATCCTTGACGTGCGAGGCCGAAGCAAAGCCGCCGAACGAGCCGATCGGCGTCGCGATCACCGTCTCGACCCCGCCCATCCAGCCATTGGGATCGGCCTGTGCATTCGCGCCAAGGGTCAACTGATCGCTGATCCCGCGGCGATAGAAGCCGCTGAACGCCATGTCGTTGCTGTAAACCGGTCCGCGTCGGCCCAGCGGCGCGAGTACGCCAGCGTAGAGGCCGAATTCGCTGAGCCCCTCGGCAAGCTGCGACTGATCGAGGAAGGTGTTGAAGTTGAACGATTCGGTGCGCCCGGCATCGTCGGTAATCGTCAGCCGGACGTCGTTCGATCCCTGCGTGAACGGAAAATCCTTGAGGTCGAAGGTGCCGGGATCGAGTTCGAGTCGCCGTACCAGCTGACCGTTGACGCGAACCTCGACGACCGACCGACGCTCGATGCGAAAGCTGCGGTTGCCGCGCGGGCGGATGATCCGCTGCGGATCGAGCAGCGAATAGAAGCGCGAGATCGACAGGCCGCTGATCTCGGGCGCCGCCTGAAACCCGCGCGCCAGCGTCTGCAGGTCACCACCGGCCCAGCGGACCAGACTGTCGCGATCGTCGTAGATGAAGCGCGTGCCGCGACGCTGGAAATCCGCGCCGCGTGCGCCGGCCTGCCAGTTCGCTTCGCTTTCGAGCACCACCCCGCCCGCGCGCACCGCCCCGTCGAGGAATGTGATCGGCGCCGCCAGCCCCTCGTCGCTGCCCTGCTGCACCCAGTCCATCGATCCCCGGATATTTAGATAGGCGCTGAAATCGGCTGGCGCGATGTAGTTGACCGGGCCGCGCGCCGCGTCGTCGCCGAGCGTGACAGAGCGGGTGGCGCGGCTGGCGGGCGCGATCTCCATGACCAGTTGCAGCGTCAGCGGATCGTAACGCATGCCGACGCCAACGCCCTCCAGATCGGCACGCCCGATCGTGCCACGCTCGGCAAGGCGCGCGCGCAAGCGTTCGATGAGGGACGGCGCCAGCCGCGGCGTCAGCAGCGCGAGCAGCCGCTCGGCGGAAAAGCTCGCCTGCCCGCCGGGTTCAAGTGTCAGCGTCGTGTCGCCAAGATAGGCCTGCCCGTCGAGCAGCGGCGCGGTCAGCACCACGGCGCGTCCGATCGGGTTGATCGCCGCGCCGTCAGCGCCCGGGTCGATGACCACGCGCGTCCCGGCGTCTGCCGGACCCTGCGCATGTCCTGCGACAGGGATCGCCGACGCGGCGAGCAAAAGTCCTGCGATAAGAAGAGGGTTCATGCGAACCGCCAAAGCCTTCAATTGTCGGGCGTGAACTGCGCCTCGATCCGCCCGCCGGGCTGCGGAAGGCGCATGGGCAAGGTCATCCGGCGCGTCTGACCACCACCGATCAGCCCATAGCCGAGCGTCTGCTGCAACTCGGGCCCGGAGATTTCCTTGCGGAAGACTTCCTTGCCGTCGGGAGCAAACTGAACGATGCGGACGCGGCCGCGCGACAGATAGCCGTGGGCCGCCGAAGCGTTCGCAACCACGATTACCGGTGCCGGATTGCCTTCGGCATCCTTGCCGATTTCGGCCGAGGCGATCGACAGCGTGGGTTTGGCGCCGTCGGGCGACACGCTGACCAGCACCTGAAAATTATAGAGCAGCTGGACGTTCGATTGCGTGTCGTTCGTCTGCACCGGCAGCTGCGCTGCGGTGACGAAATAATGTTTGCTGCGCA
>Ga0307414_10001234_pt1 | contig 13174 bp, 9 predicted proteins | sample DK1Ometagenome_FD_203804 | JGI IMG/M metagenome (GOLD analysis project Ga0307414, IMG submission 203804) | Maize rhizosphere microbial communities from greenhouse at UC Davis, California, United States - DK15-O-3 | ecosystem: Host-associated > Plants > Roots > Rhizosphere > Soil | place: USA... | reverse complement strand
GCCCGCCGCGCTCACGCCCCCGCGCCCCGAGGCGGCGCCCGACGCGATGCCCGCGCCGCCGAAGGCGGCGAAGAAGACGCCGCCGGCGCGCAAGCAGCCGGTGAAGGCGACGCCGTCCACGCAGCCGGCCGACAAGCCGGCCAGCGCGGAGGACGCGCCGCGCGCCGGCGGCGGGCCGACCGGCGGGCGCGGCACCGACGTGGTCTCCGTGCGCACTCAGGGGATCGAGTTCCCGTATCCCGGGTACCTGAGCAACATCGTCCGCCAGATCGCCCTCAACTTCAAGCCGGACAACCCGAACCTGCCGCTCTCGGCGCAGGTGGCCTTCGTCATCCAGCGCGACGGCTCGGTCAGCGACGTGCGCTTCGTGCAACGCTCCGGCAACTACGCCTTCGACCTGGAGGCGCGCGGGGCGGTCGAGGCGGCCGGCTCGAGCCGCTCCTTCGGCGCCCTCCCAGACGGCTGGCGCGACGACGTCCTTCCCGTCGTCTTCAGCTTCGACCCCACGGTACTCCGCTGATGCGTTTCTCGTCCCACAGCTCCGCCCTCACGCGCGCCCTGACGGCCGCGTCGCTCGGCGCCGTCCTCGCCCTCCCGGCCGTCGCCTGCGGGCAGGACACCACCTCCCGCAACGAGGGGGTGAGCCTGCGGCTCGGCTACGACCCGTACACCAAGCCCGGCGTGCTCGTCACCGCCATCGGCGGCGTGGGCGGGGACTCCATCCGCGCGATCGTCCAGCGCGACCTGGACTACGGTGACCGCGTCACCGTGCTGCCCGCGGGCGGCGAGGTCGTCACCTCCGGCGCGGCGCGGGTCAACTACCCCCTGCTCGCCAAGATCGGCGCGGCGGCCGTGGTGCAGTCGTCCGTCGTCCCCGGCGGGCTCCGCGTGGTGCTGCACGACGTGGGCGGCAAGCGCGTGATCCAGCGGCGGACCTTCCGGCTGCCGGCGACGCGCGACACCCCGGCCTGGCGCCTGGCGGTACACGACGTCGCGGACGAGATCGAGCGGTGGATCACCGGCACGCGCGGCGTGGCCGCCACGCGCATCCTGTACGTGAAGGACGGGAAGGTGCGGGTGGTGGACAGCGACGGCGAGAACGACCGCGCGGTGACCACGACCGGCACGACGCTCTCCCCGACGTGGCACCCGAACGGCCGGACGATCGCCTACAGCGTCTTCGGCGAGCGCGGCACGCAGGTGATGGTGCGCGACCTGAACAGCCCGACGGCGCGGCGGGTGACCGAGGCGGGCGCGGCGCTCAACATCACGCCGGCGTTCTCGCCCGACGGCTCGCTGCTCGTGTACTCGCACGGCGAGGAGGAAGGGTCGGACCTGTTCGCGACGACGCTCGAAGGCGGCCTCGGCCGTCGCGTCACCGTCGGCCGGGGCACCGACAACGTGTCGCCGAGCTTCAGTCCCGACGGGCGCCGAATCGCGTTCACCTCGGGTCGCTCCGGCCACCCGGAGGTGTATATTACCGACGTCGACGGGACCAATGCGGAGCTCCTGACGGACTTCGACTTCGGCGACCAGTCGTACCGCTCCAACCCGGACTGGTCGCCGGACGGCCGGATGATCGCGTTCCAGAGCCAGGTGTCGGGGCAGGGGTTCCAGGTGATGACCATCAACCTCCGGGACCGCAGCATCAAGCAGCACACGAGCGAGGGCTCGAACGAGGACCCGTCGTGGGCGCCCGACGCGCGCCACCTCGTGTTCACGTCGACCCGCTCGACCGGACGGCAACTCTACGTGCTCGACACCGAGTCGGGCCGGCTGCGACAGCTCACGCGCGGCGGGGGCGCGCGCGCGGGGGCCTGGTCGCCGCCGCTCGTGCGCTCCGTCACAGCGAGCGCGACCGCGGCGGCAGGACGTGACGCGCAGCCGGAATGATGCGTCCGGAACGGTGTGACGTCCGCTGTTCCATCGAAACCAGTACGGGAGACTTGAAATGATCCGCATCACGCGTGTTGCGCCCCTCGCCTTCGGGCTCGTCGCTCTCCTCGGTGCGGGCTGCCGCCGTCAGCAGCCGGCGACCCAGCCGACGCCCGCGATCGACGCCGACAGCGCCGCACGCGCCGACGCCGCCGCCCGCGAGCGCGCGCGCCAGGACTCGATCGCCAACGCCCAGCGCGCCGAGGCCGACCGCCTCGCCGCCGAGCGCGCCGCGGCCGAGCAGCGCCTCGCCGACGCCCGCGCCGCGCTCACGGCCGCCATCTACTTCGACTACGACCGCGCCGACATCACCGACGAGGGGAAGGCGACGCTCGACGCGAAGCTTCCGCTCATGAGCGCCAACGCCGGGCTGCGCGTGCGCGTGGCGGGCCACACGGACGCCCGCGGCTCGGACGAGTACAACCTCGCGCTCGGCCAGCGTCGCGCCGCCGCCACCAAGCGGTACCTGGTGCTGCAGGGCGTGGACGCGAACCGCATCGAGGTGATCAGCTATGGCGAGGAGCGTCCCGCCGCCGCCGGCGACGACGATTCCGCCTACTCGCAGAACCGCCGCGCCGAGTTCGAGATCGTCGCCGGCGGCGAGAACCTTCAGCTCCCGACGCAGTGACCCTCAGGCAGCTCGTCCTCGTCCCGGTCGTCGCGCTGACGACCGGGGCGTGCTTCGCCACCCGCACGGACGTGCAGGTGCTGCAACACGACCTCGAGGTGATGCGCGCCGAGTCGGCCAGCTCCGACTCGGCGCTGCGCGCGCAGATGTCGCGGCTCTCCGACGCCCTGGCGTCCGTCAGCGACTCGCTGCGCGCGGCGAGCGGGCGCCTCGGCCGGTTCCAGGGTGACGTGCAGGGGTCGCTCTACGCGCTCCAGCAGCAGCTCATCCAGGTCCAGGAGCTCACCGGGCAGAGCCAGCGGCGCATCCAGCAGCTGCGCGCCGACCTGGAGCAGCGGAGCGGCGCGGGCACCCTCCCCGCCCCCGCCACGCCCGGCGCGCCGGCGGGCGCGCCCGCGGACCCGTCGGCCGGCGCCGGCGCGACGCCGGGGCCGAACCAGCTCTACCAGCTCTCGCTCGACCAGCTGCGACGCGGGAGCAACGGCGCCGCGCGCGCCGGCTTCGAGGAGCTCGTGCGGCTGTACCCGACCGCGGACGTGGCGGCCGACGCGCAGTTCTACATCGGCGAGACGTACGCGGCCGAGGGGAACATGAGCGCGGCCGACTCGGCGTACGCCGTCGTCGTGCGCACCTACCCGCAGTCCAGCCGCGCGCCGACCGCGCTCTACAAGAACGCGCTCTCGATGCGAAAGGCGGGGCGCACGCGCGAGGCACGGGAAGCGCTCGAGACGCTTGTGCGGAACTACCCGCGCTCCGACGAGGCGGAGCTGGCGCGCGAGCAGCTTCGCACCCTGCGCTAGCGGCCGGGGCGCCGCGATCGCCCTATGGGGAAGACGCCGGGCGCGGAGATGCCGTTCCTCGATCACCTCGAGGAGCTGCGCTGGCGCATCGCCTACTCGCTGATCGCCGTCGCCGTCGCGTTCGGCGCCTCGTTCTTCCTGGTGATGGAGTTCGACGTGATCGGCATTCTCGAGCAGCCGATCCAGCCGTACCTGCAGGGCAAGAGTCTCGTGTACACGAGTCCGGGCGACCCCTTCCGGATCGTGATGACCACGTCGCTGACGCTGGCGCTCGCGCTCGCGCTGCCTGTGATCATCTACCAGGTGTGGGCGTTCCTGTCGCCCGCCCTGTACCAGCACGAAAAGCGCGTCGTCCTTCCGGTGCTCTTCGGCGCCCTCATCCTGTTCTTCGGGGGGGCGAGCGTCGCCTACTTCTACGCGCTGCCGTTCACGCTCAAGTTCCTCCTCGGGTTCGGCAGCGAGTCGCTGGAGGCGATGATCACGGTCTCGGCGTACTACGACTTCGCGCTGAGCCTGTGCATGACGTTCGGCGCCGTGTTCGAGCTGCCGATCGTGCTCGTCGCGCTCACGGCGCTCGGCGTCGTGACGCCGATGTTCCTCCGCAAGTTCCGCCGGCACGCCTTCGTGCTCTGCGCCGTCGGCTCGGCGCTGATCACGCCGGGCGACCTGATCACCTCCACGGTCATGTTGATCGTGCCCCTGTACGGCCTGTACGAGCTGAGCATCGTGCTCTCGTCGATGGTCTACCGCCGCCGCCTCCGGCGCGAGCAGGAGGCCGAGCTGGCGGAGCAGGGCATCGGATCCACGGCGTGAGGGTCCTCGCGCTCGGCGCGCTCGCGCTGCTCGCCCTCGCCCCCTCCGCGCTCGACGCACAGCGGCCGGCGCCGCGGCGCCCCGTGCGCCAGCCGCAGACCACCACTCCCGCGCGCACGCCGCCGCGCACCCCGGCGGACACGCTGCGCGCGCGGCGGGACAGCGCCGGGGCGCGCGACACGTCGCGGACGCCCGGCGACAGCGCCCGGCCGGAGCTCGTGCAGTGGGCCGAGCCCGACTCGGTGATGCAGGAGCTGCTCGCCCGCCCGGGGTACTCGGTCACGCGCTACCAGGGCGCCGAGGTCGTGTTCGACGCCGAGGACCGCAGCATCGACATCGTCGGCGGCAGCGGGAAGGCGGCCGTGCGGCGGGACCAGACGGTGGTGGTGAGCGACACCATCACCTACAACGACTCCACGCAGGTCGTGCGCGCGCTGGGCGACACGATCGTCCTCCGCGACCCGTCGCGCGGCCCGGACGACGTGGTCTCGTACGGTCACCTCCTGTACGAGATCGGCAGCCGGCGCGGGCAGGTGGCGGACGTGCGCACCGCGTTCGAGAGCGGCAACAAGTGGTTCATCCAGGCGGACCGCGGCGCCTTCGTGACCGACTCCTCGTCGCGCGAGAACTCGGCCTTCTACGGCCGCGGCGGGAGCGTGACGAGCTGCGACGAGACGCGGCCGCACTACCACTTCGAGTCGCGCGAGCTGAAGCTGATCCGGAACCGCGTCCTCGTGTCGCGCCCGGCCGTCCTCTACATCTACGACGTGCCGGTGTTCTGGCTGCCGTTCGTCTTCCAGGACCTGCGGTCGGGGCGGCGGAGCGGCATGCTCACGCCGCGCTTCGGCGTGAGCGAGCTGGTGCGCAACAGCCCCACGTACCGCCGCCATTTCGAGAACTTCGGCTACTACTTCGCCTTCAACGACTTCATGGACGCGCAGGCGTCCGTGGACTGGCGCTCCTCCGCGCGGCCCAACCGCGAGGGCGACCCGGGCTTCATCCAGTACAACGCCGAGTGGCGCTACCGCTGGCTCGACCGCTTCATGGGCGGGCGCATCGCGGCGTCGCACCTGCGGCAGCGGGACGACTCGCGCAACCTGTCGGTGAGCTGGGCGCACCAGCAGGACTTCTCCCAGAGCAGCCACCTGACGCTCGACGCGAACTACGCCAGCGACACGCGCGTGCAGCGGGCGAACGAGATCAACCCCTTCGCCGTGCTCGCGACGATCCAGTCGCGGGTCAACTACCAGCAGCAGCTCGGGCCGCTCGCCTTCAGCGCCGGCGGCTCGCGCCGGCAGTACCCGGGGCGCGACCAGATCGACCAGGACCTGCCGAACATCAGCATCTCGTCGAGCCCGATCAACGTGGGGAGCTGGCTGACGTGGACGCCGACGCTCTCGGCGAACAACTCGCAGAGCCTGGACATCGACCAGGGCGGGATCAGCGCGTTCCGGTTCCGGCCGAACCCGACGACGGGGCTCATCGACAGCCTGCCGGTGAAGCCGAGCACGCGCACCACCTCGGTCAGCCTCGGCACGCCGCTCCGCATCTTCGGCTTCGACTGGCGCAACTCGGTCAGCCTGTCCGACGTCGAGAACGACTTCCCCGACACGCGGCCGTTCCAGGAGCTGGTGCCGCGCGCCGGCGGCGGCTTCGACACGGTGATCGTGCAGCGCCTGTTCGAGAAGACGTACAAGACCGGCATCGACTGGCAGACCGGCGTCTCGCTCCCCAGCCTCTTCCAGGGGACGTGGAACCTGACGCCGAGCGTCGAGATCGTGAACGCGACGTCGGGGCCGTTCATCGTGCGGTCGGAGCGCACGGGCGACCGGTACGTGCGGCAGAGCAAGCGACTCCAGTACGGCGCGTCGATCTCGCCCACGTTCTTCGGCCTGTTCCCCGGCATCGGGCCGGTCTCGCGCTTCCGCCACGCCATCACGCCCACCGTCTCCTACCGGTTCGCGCCGGCGGGAAACGTGAGCGACGAGTACCTGGCGGCGAACGGCGACTTCCGCAGCGGCTACCTGGGCGACATCCGTCAGAACGCCGTCTCGCTGTCGCTGAACACGAACATCGAGGCCAAGCTGCGGTCGGGCGCGGACACGAGCCCCGACGGCGGCCGGAAGATCCGCCTCCTCTCGATCCAGCCCGACGGCCTGACGTACAACTTCGAGCGCATCGCCGAGCTGCGGCGGCGGTCGACCAACCCGGCGGGGGTGTCGCGCTGGGCGGGGCTGGAGACGCAGACCTTCGGCTACAGCCTGAGCTCGGACCTGCTCCCCGGCTTCTCCTTCCGCAGCGGCTACTCGCTGTTCCAGGGCGACGTGCGGAGCGACACGGCGGAGTTCAAGCCGTACCGCGAGTCGCTCAACGTCTCGTTCTCGATCAACCGGCGCTCGGGAATCCTGGCCGCACTCTCGCGCGTCTTCGGCAAGGCCGTCCCGCTCGACTCGCCGGGGGACGTGCAGGCGGCCGAGGACCCGGACGTCGACACCGCGTACGAGCAGGCGGTCGCGTCGCAGCCGGTGGCGGGGAGCGCGTCGCGCAACGCCCAGTTCGACGTGCCGAGCGGGCAGGGGTTCCAGTCCACCATCTCGCTCTCGTCCACCCGGCAGCGCCCCGTGCGCGGCGGCAACGTTGTGCAGAACGACCCGACCACCATCTGCCGTCCGCTGCAGAACGCCGACCCGATCAGCTACGAGGCCTGCCTGCTCGACCCGCGCAGCTTCCCGCAGCTCGGCGGCATCCTGCCCGGCACGGACAACAGCTACACGACGCAGACGACGTCGGGCGGGACGATCTTCCGCAACCCGCCGCTCACGACGCTCCAGGCGTCCACGAGCTTCAACATCACGCCGAAGTGGGCGGCGCAGTGGGCGACGTCGTACGACGTGCGCGAGAAGGAGTTCGGCAGCCACATCGTGACGCTCCAGCGGGAGCTGCACGACTGGCGCGCGGTATTCTCCTTCACGCAGGCGCCGTCGGGCGCGTTCGCCTTCACCTTCTTCATCGCCCTCAACGCGCAGCCCGACCTGAAGTTCAACTACGACCGCCGGAGCTACGGCCGCGGCGGCTCGGTGTTCTGACCTGACGCCCCGCCGCCCGCGGGCGGCGCCCACCGGAGTCGCATGGCAGCCTCGCTCGCCGGTCCCGCCACCGCCGTCGTCCTCGACGGCGACTCGCTCACCCTCGACGACGTGCACCGCGTGGCGGTGCGGGGCGCCGCCGCCGCGCTCGGCGACGAGGCGCGGCGGCGCATGGCGCGCACGCGCGCCGTCGTCGAGCGCATCGTGGAGCGCGGGGAGGCGGTGTACGGCGTGACCACCGGCTTCGGCAAGCTCTCCGACGTGTCGATCCCGCGCGAGCGGCTCGCGGAGCTGCAGGTGAACCTCGTGCGGAGCCACGCGGCCGGCGTCGGCGACCTGCTCCCGGAGCGCGAGGTGCGCGCGATGATGCTCCTGCGCGCGAACGTGATCGCCAAGGGGTACTCGGGCGCCCGCGCGGAGCTGGTGGACCTGCTGTGCGCCATGCTCGACCGCGCGCTCCACCCGCCGATCCCCGAGCAGGGGAGCGTGGGGGCGAGCGGCGACCTCGCTCCGCTGGCGCACCTGGCGCTCGCCCTCATCGGCGAGGGGACGCTGCGCGACGGCGAGGGGCGGTGGGTGCCGGCGGCGGAGGCGCTGCGCGCGCACGGCCTCGCCCCGCTCGCGCTCGAGGCCAAGGAGGGGATCACGCTCATCAACGGCACCCAGGCGCACACCGCCATCGCCGCGCTCGCGCTGCGCGACGCGGGCGTGCTCTGGCGCACGGCGCACGTGGCGGGGGCGGCGTCGCTCGAGGCGCTGCTCGGCACGCCCGTGGCCTTCGACGAGCGGATCCACGACGCGCGGGGGCAGGACGGGCAGCGGGAGAGCGCGGCGCTGCTGCGCGAGCTGCTCGCCGACAGCGAGATCCGCGAGAGCCACCGCCACGGCGACCCGCGGGTGCAGGACGCGTACGCCCTGCGCTGCATGCCGCAGGTCCACGGGCCGGTGCGCGACGCGCTGCGCTTCGCCGAAGGGCTGGTGTCGCGCGAGCTGAACGCGGCCACCGACAACCCGCTCGTCTTCGAGAGCGGCGAGATGCTGAGCGGCGGCAACTTCCACGGCCAGGCGGTGGCGATGGCGCTCGACGTGCTCGCCATCGCCCTCACCAACCTGGCGACCATCGCCGAGCGGCGCATCGACCGCCTCGTGCACCCGGACCTCAACCAGGGGCTGCCGCCCTTCCTCACCGCCGACGCGGGGGTGAACTCGGGCTTCATGATGGCGCAGGTCACGGCCGCGTCGCTCGCCAGCGAGTGCAAGGTGCTCTCGCACCCGGCGAGCGTGGACACCATCCCCACCGACGGCAGCAAGGAGGACGTCGTGCCGATGGCGATGGGCGCGGCGTGGAAGCTCCGGCGGGTAGTGCGCAACGTGCGGCACGTGCTCGCGATCGAGCTGATGTGCGCCGCGCAGGGGCTGGACTACCGGCTCCCGCTGCGCCCCGGCCGCGGCGTGGAGCGCGCGCACCGCGCGGTGCGCGCGCTCGTGGAGCCGCTCGGCGCCGACCGGGTGCTGAGCGAAGACATCGCGCGGCTCGCCGACGCGGTCGCCGCCGGACGCTTCGACCCGACTACCGCGGAGGAGGAATCATGAGCGCTCCGACCATGCACACGCCGGCGGCCTCGCCGGGCGGCGGCGGCGGCCAGTCGGGCCCGCGGCGCGTGAGCGCGCCGCGCGGGACGCAGCTCTCCTGCAAGGGGTGGCAGCAAGAGGCGGCGCTGCGCATGCTGATGAACAACCTGGACCCCGAGGTGGCCGAGCGCCCGGCGGACCTGGTGGTGTACGGCGGCACGGGGAAGGCGGCGCGGAGCTGGGAGGCGTTCGACGCGATCGTCGCGGCGCTACGCGCGCTCGAGGACGACGAGACGCTCCTCGTGCAGAGCGGCAAGCCGGTCGCCGTCTTCCGCACGCACCCCGGGGCGCCGCGCGTGCTGATCGCGAACAGCAACCTCGTCGGCCGGTGGGCGACGTGGGAGCACTTCCGCGAGCTGGAGCGCGCCGGCCTGACGATGTACGGACAGATGACCGCGGGCTCGTGGATCTACATCGGCTCCCAGGGCATCCTGCAGGGCACCTACGAGACGTTCGGCGCGGTGGCGCGGCGACACTTCGGCGGGTCGCTCGCCGGCCGCGTGGTGTTGACGGCGGGGCTGGGCGGCATGGGCGGCGCGCAGCCGCTGAGCGCGACGATGCACGGCGCCGCGATCCTCGCCGTGGAGGTGGACGAGAGCCGCATCGACAAGCGGCTCGCCACCGGCTACTGCGACCGGAAGGCCCGCACCATCGAGGAGGCGGTGGCCCTCGTGACGGAGGCGCGCGACGCGGGGCGCCCGCTGTCGGTGGGGCTGCTCGGCAACGCGGCGGAAGTGCTGCCGGCGCTGGCGCGGCGCGGCTTCCAGCCCGACGTCGTCACCGATCAGACGAGCGCCCACGACACGTTGCACGGCTACGTGCCGGCTGGCCTCACGCTCGACGCGGCGGCGGCGCTGCGGCGCGAGGCGCCGGCGGAGTACGTCGCCCGGAGCACCGCGTCCATCGTCGAGCACGTGCGCGCGATGCGCGAGTTCCAGCGCCGCGGGGCGGTGGCGTTCGACTACGGCAACAACATCCGCACCGTCGCGCACGACGCCGGGCTGGCGGACGCCTTCGAGATCCCGGGCTTCATGCCCGAGTACGTGCGCCCGCTCTTCTGCGAGGGGAAGGGACCGTTCCGCTGGGTGGCGCTCTCGGGCGACCCGCGCGACATCGCCCGCACCGACGAGCTGGTGCTGGAGCTGTTCCCGGACGACGAGCAGCTGCGGCGGTGGATCACGCTGGCGCGCGAGCGCGTGCACTTCCAGGGGCTGCCGGCACGCATCTGCTGGCTCGGGCAGGGGGAGCGCGCGCGGTTCGGCGTGGCGCTCAACGACCTGGTCGCCCGGGGCGAGCTGAGCGCGCCCATCGCCATCGGGCGCGACCACCTGGACACCGGCAGCGTCGCCTCGCCATTTCGCGAGACGGAGGGTATGCTGGACGGCAGCGACGCCATCGCGGACTGGCCGATCCTCAACGCGCTGCTTAACGTGGCGAGCGGCGCGACGTGGGTCTCCTTCCACCACGGCGGCGGCGTCGGCATCGGCAACTCGCTGCACGCCGGTCAGGTGATCGTGGCCGACGGCACGCCGGAGATGCGCGTCCGCCTGGAGCGCGTGCTGACGAACGACCCCGGCATCGGCGTGGCCCGCCACGCGGACGCCGGCTACACCAGCGCGCGCGACGCCGCGCGACGCGCGGGCATCGTCCTGCCGATGCTCGCCCGGGAAGGTCCACCCGTGCCCTAGCCGCCCATGCTCTCCGCTCGCTTCAAGCCGTGGCACGTGCCGGTCTTCCTCGCCAAGTACGCCTACCTCAAGGCGCGAGGCCGCCCGGTGCTGGTGCACTTCGAGGTCACGATGCGCTGCAACGCGCGCTGCGGCTTCTGCGACTACTGGAAGACGAGCCCGGAGGCGAAGGCGACCGAGCTGAAGAGCTTTGCCGACGCGGCGCGCTTCTTCAACCCGATGATGGTGACCTTCACCGGCGGCGAGCCGACGCTGCGGCGCGACCTGGAGAGCCTCGTGGCGAGCGTGAGCGGGGCCATCCGCGTGAAGTACATCACCGTCATCACCCACGGCGGGATGCTCACGCCGGAGCGCGCGAAGTCGCTCTGGGACGCCGGGATCAACCAGTTCAACATCTCCCTCGACTACCTGGACGGGCGGCACGACGTGGCGCGCGGCATTCCCGGGCTCACGGCGAAGATCTTCGGCAACCTGCCGCGCATGCGCGAGCTGGGGATCGACAACGTGCGCTTCAACACGGTGATCAAGGACGACAACTTCGACCAGATCATGCCCATCGTCCGCCGCGCCGAGGAGCTGGGGTGCGGCGTGAACCTGAGCGTGTACACGAAGGCGAAGAACGGCAACGACGCCCACGTGGTACGCTCCGAGCAGTTCACGGAGATCGACCAGCTCGTCGGGGACCTGCTCGCCTACAAGCGCCGCCGCCGCGGCGTGATCACCAACTCGGACTACTACATCGAGCAGATCCCGCGCTACGTGCGCGGCGAGATGACCGAGCCGTGCCAGAGCGGGATCAGCACCGTGCACGTGGACCCGACGGGGCACGTGCGGCGCTGCCCCGACTTCCCGGCCGACGGCCACTGGACCGAGTTCCGCGGCTACAAGCCGATCGACTGCAACGCGTGCTACTACGCCTGCCGCGGCGAGGCGCAGGCGCCGCTCCGCCTCTCGCGCGTGCGCGACGTGATGGCTTGACGCTGCTGTTCGTCAACGCCGCGGCGGTGGTGACGTGCGCCGGCCCGGCGCGCGCCCGCCGCGGGGGGGAGATGCGCGACGCCGCCGTCCGCCCCGGCGTCGCGGTCGCCGTGCGCGGCGCCGAGATCGCGGCCGTGGGGCCGCTCGCGGCGATCGAGCGGGAGTTCGGCGACGCCGATCGCGTCGACTGCGCCGGCGGCCTGCTGCTCCCCGGCTGGGTGGACTCGCACACGCACGCGCTCTTCGGCCGCCCGCGCTACGAGGAGCAGGAGATGCGCGCGGCGGGGCTCGACTACATGGAGATCGCGCGCCGCGGCGGGGGGATCCACTCCTCGGTGCGCGACCTGCGCGCCCGCGGCGAGGAGGAGCTGTACACGCTGGCCGCCGCCCGCCTCCGCCGCCTGGCGAGCCACGGGACGACGACGGTGGAGGTGAAGAGCGGCTACGGCCTTTCCGTCGAGGACGAGCTGAAGTCGCTCCGCGTGATCGCGCGGCTGGCGCGCGACCTGCCGCTCCGCCTCGTCCCCACCTGGCTGGGCGCGCACGAGATCCCGCTCGAGCACCGGGGGGCGCCGGGGGGCCGCGCGGCGTACCTCCGCACCCTGGTGGAGGAGATGCTGCCGCGGGTCGCCGGCGAGGGGCTGGCGCGCTTCGCTGACGTTTTCTGTGAGCCGGGCGTCTTTACGGTGGAGGAGAGCCGCCTCGTGCTCACCGCCAGCCGGGCGGCGGGGCTCCAGCTCAAGCTGCACGCCGACGAGTTGAGCGGCGGCGGCGGCGCGGAGCTGGCCGCGGCGCTCGGCGCCGTGTCCGCCGACCACCTCGCGGCGGTCTCGGAGGCGGGCGTGGCGGCGCTCGCGAACTCGGGGACGGTGGCGACGCTGCTCCCGGGCACCATGCTCTTTCTGGGGAAGGCGAGGCAGGCGCCGGCGCGCACGCTGCTGGACGCGGGGGCGGCGGTGGCGCTGGCGTCCGACTTCAACCCCGGCACGTCGCCGACCGTCAACTTCCCGCTCATGCTCACGCTCGCCGTCAGCCAGCTGCGCATGAGCGTGGCGGAGGCGGTGCTGGCGGGCACGGTGAACGGCGCGGCGGCGCTCGCACTCGCCGACCGCGTCGGGCAGATCGCGCCGGGCTTCTCCGCCGACTTCGCGCTGTACGAGGCGGAGGACGTGCGCGAGCTGCCGTACTGGTACGGAGACCGCCGCTGCCGCGCCTCGTGGGTGCGCGGCAAAACTTGTCACCAATATGAGTTAGGGGTAGTTTAACCCCCACTGCGCAGGGCCGTTCTCGCTCCCCGCCAGCCCCTCCAGCACTCCTCCACGCGCTGATGTCCAACGTTGCGAAGCTGAAGAAGAAGGCGGTCGAGCTGGAGCAGAAGCGGCAGTTCGACAAGGCGCTCGCCGTGTACGTGCAGATTCTTCAGTCCGCACGCGGCTCGGCGGAGGATGCCGACGTGGCGCTCTACAACCGCGTGGGCGACCTCTACATGCGGCAGGGGAACACGAACGAGGCGCTCAGCTACTACGAGCGCGCGGTGGACCTGTACGCGGACGGCGGCTACTTCAACAACGCGATCGCGCTCTGCAACAAGATCCTGCGCCAGTCGCCGGGGCG
>Ga0307414_10001233_pt1 | contig 13182 bp, 13 predicted proteins | sample DK1Ometagenome_FD_203804 | JGI IMG/M metagenome (GOLD analysis project Ga0307414, IMG submission 203804) | Maize rhizosphere microbial communities from greenhouse at UC Davis, California, United States - DK15-O-3 | ecosystem: Host-associated > Plants > Roots > Rhizosphere > Soil | place: USA... | reverse complement strand
CGGACCCGAATTCGATGATGCCGACGAACGGGAGCGAGAGCGTCGTGACCCGGACGCCCGCAGCGAAGACGCCGAGCGCGACGACGATCTGCAACAGGAACTTCCACCGTGCGCGGATGGAACGCAGGTCGTCCCACAGGCCCACGAGGAAGGTGGCGCCGGCGCCGGCCAGCACGACGATAAGGCCCGTGCCCCGCGTGCCGAAGTCCACCGCCGTTCCGAGCAGGGCGACCAGCCCGAGGGCGCCCATCACGCTGCCGAAGATCGCGACGCCGCCGATGCGAGGGATTTCCTGCGTGTGCAGCTTCCGCGCGTCGTGCGAGTCGAACAGGTGCGCGCGCTTCGCGCGCTCTCGGACCAGATACGTCAGCACCAGCGACAGCAGGAGCGCGGCGCCGAAGCCCAGGAGATAGAAACTGATCGCGCTGTTTCGCAAGCGAGAGGCGGGACGTAGTAAACGCGACGCGGCGCTCGACGGCCGACGCGAGGACGTGGGCCGCCGATCGCGAGTACGACGGGAGGCGGCGGATGCCCGGAGCGCACCCGCCCGGCAAGTTAATCTGCTGCCGGGCAAGTTCGGTACCGCCGCCGGCGTTCCGGCGACCCCTGTGACGGCGGTCACGCGTGGTCGCCGCCCCGAGGGGTCCCGGCTCCGCCGGGCTGCCGTCGCCGGCCGACGCTAGGAGGAGACTTCGGCGCCCGCCTGCCGGAGCCGGCCGGCCAGCGCGTCGTCCACCCGCGCCGTGACGACGATCGCGCCGTCGTCGGTCGTCTGGGCCAGCACCTCGCCGTTCCGGTGCAGCTCGGCCAGCAGTCGGCCGTCGGAGAGCGGCAGTCGAATCGTCGAGACTGGCCGCTGCTGGCGGACGGCGGTCTGAAGGGCACGGCGAAGCGGCTCCAGCCCGTCCTCGGTGACGCTCGAGACGAAGATCGAGTTCGGCACGAGGTTGTGCACCCGCTCTTGGAGCGCCATCAGCGTATCGTGCTCGACGGCGTCGATCTTGTTGAAGACGTGGAGCAGCGGCTTCTCGTTCGCGCCCAGCTCGGCCAGCACCTGGTCCACCACGAAGCGCTGCTCCTCCCAGGTCGGATGGCTGGCGTCGATGACGTGCAGCAGGAGGTCGGCCTCGTTCACCTCCTCCAGCGTCGCGCGGAACGATGCGACGAGGTTGTGGGGCAGCTTGCGGATGAACCCGACCGTGTCGGTGACGAGGACGTGGTAGTTTTCCCCCACCGAGACGTCGCGCGTCAGCGGGTCGAGCGTCGCGAAGAGGCGATCCTCGACGAACACGTCGCGCGATCCCGACAGTCCGCGCAGCACGGACGACTTCCCGGCGTTCGTGTAGCCGACGAGCGAGGCGCGGAAGACTCCGCGCCGTCCGCCGCGCTGCACTTCGCGCTGCCGCTGTACGTCCTCGAGCCGCTCCTTGAGCAGCCTCACGCGCTGGTTGATGAGCCGGCGGTCCGTCTCGAGCTGCGTCTCGCCGGGGCCCCGCATCCCGATGCCGCCGCGGAACTTCTCGAGGTGGGTCCACATCCGCGTGAGGCGCGGCAGCATGTACTGCAGCTGCGCGAGCTCGACCTGCATTTTCGCCTCGGACGAGCGCGCCCGCGTCGCGAAGATGTCGAGGATCAGCTCGGCGCGGTCCATGACGCGCTTGCCCACGGCGTCCTCGATGTTCTTGCCCTGCGCCGGGCTCAGCTCGTCGTCGAAGATGATGAGCGTGGCCTCCCGCTCGTCGAGTCGTAGCCGTAGCTCCTCGATCTTCCCCTTCCCGAGGTAGGTGCCGGGGTGGGGACGGTCGATCTGCTGGGTCAGCTCGCCGACGACCGTCGCGCCGGCGGTGTCGGCCAGCCTCGCCAGCTCTTCGAGGTGCTCGTCGAGATGGTGGCGGGCGTTCGAGCGCTTGCGTGGCGCGCCGACGAGCAGGGCACGCTCGGTCGGTGGCGTCAGGGAGATCAGGTCGCGGGCGATGGTCGAGGTCCTCGGAAGATGCGATTCGTCGCGGCGGGCGCGGTCATCGCGCCCCGCCGAGCGCCGTGTAGCGGCCGGACTGGTCGTAGGGGCGCGTGAAGTTGCCGAGTGGCGTGCCGACGGTGACGTCGCCGGTGACGCGGTAGTTGATCGTGCCGGTGTTGAGCAACTGGCGGCCGGCGTTGCCGATCCCGGCGTAGGTGAAGGCCAGCGGGAGCCGGACGAGCGTCGAGTCCCCGCTCTGCACCACGAACTGCTGGTCGATCGCGCCGCTGCCGAAGTTGACCGAGTCCACCATCAGATTGTACGTCAGGCGCGTGGCGTCGAGCCGGAAATTGTTCGGGTTGTAGACGTTGAGCACGACGTCGAGCGAGCCGCCGGTGAGCCCGAGGCCGTTGATCCGCATCTCGCGGAAGGTGACGATCGGCTCCTTGAACACCCGGCGCCCCAGCGACGCGCAGGCGGCAGTCCCGGCGAGCGAGGCGACCGCGACGGCCGACAGAGCGAACTTACGCATGAACGATCCTCCGGTGTAATGTGACGTGCAAGGCGTCCGCCGGAACCCGACCGGCTGCGCCCTTCCTCTTGCTGATCCTACCCCGCCTCCTCGGCCGGTTCCGCCGCGCCGTCCCCGCCGCCTTCGCGGGGAGGGGGCGAGGGCGCGTCCTCCTCGCCACCGCCCGACTCGGCGCGGCGCCGCAGCGAGTCCCACCAGGCCATCCGCTTGGCGACGTCGCGCTCGAAGCCGAATGCCCCCGGCGAGTAGAACGTCGCGTCGCGCAGCTCGTCCGGAAGGTACACCTGCGGCAGGTACGCGTCGGCCGAATCGTGAGCGTAGCGGTAGCCGGCATGGTAGCCCAGATCCTTCATCAGCTTCGTCGGCGCGTTGCGGATGTGCAGCGGCACCGGCGCGGCGGGCGTCTCGCGGGCTGCCTCGAGCGCGGCGTCGAGCGCGACCTTGGCGCTGTTCGACTTCGGGGCCGTCGCCAGGTAGATCGTCATCTCCGACAGCGGCAGGTAGCCCTCGGGCGCACCCAGCATGTGAAACGCGTCGCGCGCCGCCACGGCGAGCTTGAGCGCTTCCGGGTCGGCGAGCCCGATGTCCTCCGCCGCCATCGCGATCGCGCGCCGGAAGATCGTCATCGGGTCTTCGCCCCCCTCGAGCATCCGCGCCATCCAGTAGAGCGCGCCCTGCGGGTCGCTACCGCGGAGACTCTTGTGGTAGGCCGAGAGGATGTTGAAGTGCTCCTCGCCCGACTTGTCGTGGCGGGCGAAGCGGAGCTGCATCGCCTCGCGCGCCACCTCGACTGTGATCCGCCCGCCGGCCCCGACGTAGTCCGCCGCCGCTTCGAGCACCGTGAGCGCGCGCCGCGCGTCACCGTCGGCCTCCGCGGCGAGGAGCGCGAGCGCGTCGTCCTCGATCGTGAGCCCCAGCGCGCCGAGTCCGCGCTCGCCGTCGGCGAGTGCCCGGCGGACGACGCGCGCCACGTCGTCGCCGTCGAGCGGGCGCAGGACGAAGACGCGGGCCCGCGACAGCAGCGCGCCGTTGATCTCGAAGCTCGGGTTTTCGGTCGTCGCGCCGATCAGGGTGACCGTGCCCTGCTCCACGGCCGGCAGCAGGCTGTCCTGCTGCGCCTTGTTGAGCCGGTGAATCTCGTCCACGAACAGCACGGTCAGCCCGCCGCCCGATGCGATGCGCGCGCGGGCGCCGGCGAAGATCTCGCGCAGCCGCGGCACCCCCTCGCTCACCGCACTGAACGGCACGAACGTGCGCCGCGTCGCCGACGCGATCAGGTGGGCGAGCGTCGTCTTGCCGCTGCCCGGCGGGCCCCAGAAGATCACCGAGCCGACCGTCCCTCCCTCGATCGCCTTCCGAAGCGGCTTGCCGGGCGCCAGCAGCTGCTCCTGCCCCACGAACTCGTCGAGCGTGCGCGGGCGCATGCGCGCCGCCAGCGGCTGAGCGCCGGCGGCGGCCGTGAACAGCGAGGCGTCGGCCTGGTCGGACGGGCGGCGGCGGGGAGGCATCGAGCCCCAGCCATGCGAAGTTCGCGCCGCGCCGCCGGCCGCGCCCGCCCCCGGGCCTACAGTCCGACCACCGCGCGCGTCAGAAAAAACAGCGCGCAGCCGGCGAAAAACGCGGTCGGCAGCAGGGGGCCCTTCTTTCCCTGGAACTCCGGCACCAGGTTCGACGCGCCGACGTACAGCGTCACGCCGGCGGCGAGCGCGAGCCCCCACTCGCCGAGCGCGCCGATCACGCCCGTGATCAGCACGCCGGCGACCGTCGCCACGCCGAGCGCGCCGGCCGCGGCGAGGGCGCGCCGTCGCCCCGCGCCGGCCGCGAGGAAGAGGCTCGAGATGGCCAGCCCCTCCGGGAACTTGTGCAGCAGGATCGCGAGGAAGATGACGAAGCCGAGCCGCGCGTCCACCTGAAACCCGCTGGCGATCGCGACGCCGTCCACGAACGTGTGGAGCAGGAGCCCGATCAACGCCGATACAGAGACGGTCTGGTTGACGGCGTGCGTCTCCTCGCCGAAATGGAAGTGCGCCGCCAGCGTGTGCTGCGTGAGGTGCACCAGCAGATACCCGGCGAGCGCGGTGACCGCGGCCCGCTCGCCGCCGCGGGCGATCGCCTCGGGGAGGATCTCGGCCAGCGCGACGCTGATCATGAATCCCGCCGAGAGCGCCACCATCGCGTCCAGCGTGCGCACGCTCCACCGCGTGCGCGACGTGACGGCCAGCGCGCCGAGGACGTTTGCAGCCGCGGCGACGGTCGCGTAGCCGAGCGCCTGCCCGCTCACGCTCACGGATGCGCTGCCGGCGGCTCGTCCGTCTGCCGTGACTGTCGCCCGCTCACGGCTGGCCCGACGTGGCGTGACGCAGGCCGAGCCGCGCGATCGCCGCGGCGACGGCCGCCTCGAGGTCCGGCGCCGGCTGGAACTCTCCGCGCTTCAGCTTCCAGCTCCGCGTGCGCACGGCGCGGACCTCCTGCAGGCCCTTGCCCTGCAGCAGGTAGAGCCAGCGGTCCGTCCGCGCGTAGATGAACAGCTCGAGGTGCTGGTTGAGCGTGAGTTGGTCCTCGGCGCTGTAGACCGCGATCTCGACGCCGCCCGCCGCGGCGAGCGGCACCTTGAGCTTGACGAGGGCGTCGCGCACGTCCGGCAGCGCGAGGTTTTCGCCCTGGAACTTGCGGCCGCTGCGCAGGTCGTCCACGAACACGTCCACCGCCGGTGGCAGCTGCTCGGTCAGCACGTAGAACAGGTCCGCGATGCGCTCGGCGTTCGCAACCACGTGCGCTGCGTAGTAGTCCGATTCCTGGAGAAACGTGAACCCGTCCACCCCGGAGCGGAACCGCCGCCAGATGGACGCCTCTGGCTGTCTGCCGCGAAAGAACATTATCGGTCCGCGTCGGATGGTGGCTCGCCCGTCAGGCGACGATAGGCGTCCAGCGCGAGCCGGAGGAGCGTCGCGCGGTCGTTCGACGTCGGGTCGTCGATGACCCGCTCGAGCAGTTGGTGCAGAAGTCTACCGATCATCGGTCCTGGTGGAATCCCCGCCGCCCGCAGGTCGTCGCCGTCAATGGCGAGGTCGCCGACCTCGATCGCGTCGCGGTACGCGACGCGCATGGCGCGTCGGTAGACCGCTCGCAGCTGCTCCGTGGTTGGAGCGTCGCGCCCCGCGTCACGGTCGGCGGCCCAGAGGGCGCCCGCCAGCCGCAGCAGCGGCGCCAGCCGCGTCCGACCCGCGGCGGCCGCCCACCTTCGCAGCTCGCCGTCCGCCACCGCGCCCGAGACCACCCGGTCGCGCATCGCCGCGCCGAGCCGCTCCCAGCGGTCCGCCATCGCGCCGATCCACGAGCTCTCGGCGTTCGAGAAGCGTAGCGCCCGGGCCGCGCGCTCGGCGGCCACCCCCCCCAGTGACAGGAACAGCATCGCGAGCCGATCGAGACGCCGGCGCGGCCGGCCCGGCGGCCCCGGCATCGGCAGGCAGTCGAGCGCGTCGAGCCAGCGGTCGTCCACCTCGCCAAGCGCCGGCGCGAGGACGGCGAGGGCGCCACTCTCGCGCCACAAGCGCAGTGCCGATCCGGGGCGCGCGACCTGCTCCATCGTCTTCTCCAGCTCCTGCTTGACGCGCTCCGCGGACAGCCGCCCGAGGTGCGGCGCACTGTCGGCGAGGGCGCGCCACGTCGCTGGATGGATCCGGAAGCCGAATCGCGCCGCGAATCGGATCGCGCGCAGCGCGCGCAGCCGGTCCTCGCGCATCCGCTGCGCGGGGTCGCCCACCGCGCGGACGACGCCGCGGGCCAGGTCGCCGCGCCCGTCGAACGGGTCGCGCAGCTCGTCGCGCGACGGCGAGTAGGCGATGGCGTTGATCGTGAAGTCGCGACGCGCCAGGTCGTCGTCGAGGGACGCGCCGAAGGCGACCACCGCGTGCCGCCCGTCCGTCTCGACGTCGCGGCGAAACGTCGTTACCTCGTGCATCCGGCCGGCGCGGTCGAGCACCCCGATCGTACCGTGCTCCACCCCGACCGGCACGGTGCGCCGGAAGAGGCCACGCACCTGCTCGGGCGTGGCGGCGGTGGCGAGGTCCCAGTCCAGGCCCGGGTGGCCGAGTAGGGCGTCGCGTACCGCACCGCCGACGCACCAGGTCTCGAATCCGGCCGCCTCGAGCACGGCGGAAATGTCCCGCACCTCCTTCGGGGGGTCGAGGCGCGTCATGCGCCGGGGCGCGCGCGGCGGCCGCTCGACGAGGAACGCTGGGGACCCCGGAGCCTTCGGCTGGGGCTTCCGGGGGAGGATATATTTCCAGCATGACGCATCTGTTTCCCGAGCTCCTCGCGCGCTCTGCCGCGACCGACGAATTCAAGGCCGACCTGCACGCCTACGCTGCCCGACAGCCGGCGCCGCGGCTCACCACCAGCCGCCACGTGCCGCGGATCAAGGTACTGCGTGTCCTCACGCAGCTCCTCGAGACGGAGCCCGCGTTGGCGATCGAGCACGTGCATGTGGACGCTGTCTCGGGCTGCTCGGACTTCCGCGGCTCTCTCACCGTCGCGACGGCCGCGGGCACGCGGGCCTACGACTTCGTGTGGGACTGCCACTGGCGCGCGCTGCAGGAAGGGTGGCGCGACGGCTTCGGGCTGCCGGACCAGATCCGCGCGGCGCACGAGTTCGGCCACCGTTGCTTCGAGCGCTGGCAGGCCCTCCCTGCGGCTGGCGACGCCGCCGGCGCGGCGCGCCGCGCCGGCTGACGCGGCGCTGGTCACCGGGCGACCGGGGGGCCGTCGAAGACGGCACGCAGCTCGTCGGGGGAGTGGCCGGCCCCTAGCGAGAGCATGAGGTCTATTCGCGCCTGCTGGGGGCGGCGCGCTCCGGCGAAGATGGCGCCCATCGCCGCCAGCCGTCGCCCGCCTCCGGGGTAGCCGTAGGTGTGACCGACGCGCCCCCGGCCGGCTCGTGACGCGACGACGACCGGCGTCCCGTCCGTGATCAGCCGGTCTATCCCCGGCACCATCGCCGGCGGCACGTTCCCCCGCCCCATCGCCGCGACCACGACTCCGCGGGCGCTCTGACGTGCGGCGTCGAGCAGGCGGGCGTCGCACCCGGCCCATGCGCCGACGATGTCCACCGGCGACGCGGGGACGCTCGGGATGATCGGAGGCGCCGCAGCCGCCACCGCGCGGCGGAAGATCACCGTCCCGTCGTCCACCACGCCGAGCGGGCCGAGCCCGGGGCTCTCGAACGCGTCGAGCATGTGCGTGTGTGCCTTGGTGACGTCGAGGCCCGCGAAGATGCGCCCGCCCATCGCCGCCATGACGCCGTGTCCGCGCGACTCCTCGCTCGCCGCGACGCGCACCGCGTCGAGCAGATTGGCGGGGCCGTCCCATCCCAGGTCGCTCGCCGTCCGCATCGCGCCGGTGAAGACGACCGGCTTGTCGGGCGGCACCACCGAGCGCGCCGTGAGGTACGCCGTCTCCTCGAGCGTGTCGGTGCCGTGGGTGACGACGATGCCGTCCACCTCGGGCGACTCGAGAAGGGTGGCGATGCGCGTCCGCAGCGCCCACATGCGCTCGACCGTCATGTGCGGACCGGGATAGGCGCCCCACTCCTCCACCTCGACTTCGGCCACTTCCTCGACGCCGCGGGTCGCGGCGACGATTTCGCGCGCCGAGAGCGAGGGGACTGCCCCGCCCAGCGCGGCGTCGTGCCGCATCGAAATGGTGCCTCCGGTGAAGAGGAGCGCGATCATCCGCAGAGCACGCTGCCGCCGTTCACATTCAGGATCTCCCCGGTGACGTGCCGCGCGAGCTCGGAGCAGAGGAAGACGATCGGCCCGGCGACGTCTCGCGGTGTCGCCACCCGGCCGAGGGGGATCGTTGCCGCGATCCGCGCCGCGCCGCCGGCGCCGAGCTGCCCGGACACCATCTCGGTGTCCACCCACCCGGGCGCGACGCTGTTCACCGTCACCTGTCGTGGCGCGAGCTCGATCGCGAGTGACTTGACGAGCGACACCATCGCGCCCTTCGACGCGGCGTAGTCGGCGTGCATGGCCTCGCCGCGCTGCGCCGCGGTGCTCGCGACGAGCACGATTCGGCCGCCGTCGCCGACCGCGCGCGCCGCGGCGCGGCTGCAGTAGAAGATGGCGTCGAGGTTCTCGCGCATCGTTCGCCGCCAGCGCTCGTCCTCGAGCTCGGCGAGCGGCACGTCGTCGGCCGGCCAGACGCCCGCGTTGCCGACGAAGATGTCCACGCCGCCCAGCTCTCGCGCCGCCCGCTCGAAGAGCGACTCCGCGCCGGTCCGCTCGGCGAGGTCCGCCTGGTGCGCGAAGGCGCGAACGCCCAGCTCCGCCATCGCGCTCACGACGTGCCCCGCTTCCCGCTCGCGCGACCGGTAGCCGATGCCGACGTCGGCGCCGCACTCGGCGAGGAGCATCGCGGTCGCCGCCCCGATCCCGCGCGAGCCGCCGGTCACCAGCGCGCGTCGCCCGCGGAGGTCGATCACAACAGCTCCTCGGACAGCTCGCAGATCACGTGCTCCACGCACAGGTGCACCTCCTGCGCGCGGTCGGTGCGCGTCGTCGGCACGACCACACTGTGGTCGGCGAGGGCGCGAAGGGCGCCGCCGTCGCGCGCCGAGAAGGCGAGCACGGGGACGCCCTTCGCCCGCGCCGCCTCGGCTGCGCGCAGCACGTTCGGCGAGTTGCCGCTCGTCGAGTGGATGACGAGGAGGTCGCCGGGCCGCGCCAGCGCCTCGACCTGCCGCGCGAAGACGAGGTCGAACCCGATGTCGTTCCCGGCCGCCGTCAGGAGCGACGTGTCGGTCGTGAGCGCGATGGCCGGGTAGGCGCGGCGGTCGCGCATGTACCGCACGACGTACTCCGTCGCCATGTGCTGCGCGTCGGCGGCGCTGCCCCCGTTGCCGCAGAAGAACAGCGTCCCGCCCGCCCGAACGGTGTCCCGCACCATCTCGGCGGCGCGCTCGAGGTCGGGGCCGATCTGCTCGGCGGTACGCAGCGCCGTCTCCGCCATCTCGCGGAGGCCGGCGGCGAGGCGCGCCCGGACCGCGGATGATCCGTCGCTCATTGTCGGGTACCGAGGTGAGTAGTGGGCGCGGTCAGCGGCGGCCGCGCATGAGCTCGCGGAGCCGACCGAGAAAGCCGCGCTCGACGCGAATCGGGGCGACGGGTATCGGTGCCAGATCGCTGAGCACGCGGTCGGCGTTGGATCGCGTCAGCAGGTTCGCCTGCTCCTCGGCGCCGATCTCGCACAACCAGTCGCGCGCCGCGCGAAGCGACCGCGAGTCGCCGTGGTTGTCGCTGGCGATGCAATCGACGAGCCCCTCCTCGAGCATCGCCTTCGCCATCGCCGCCATCGGGCCCGCGCCAAGCAGCATCAGGGCGTCGGTCTGGATCACCGCCCCCGCCGCCCGCCAGCGACGCACCTGCTCCACGGTGCACCCCCAGTAGCGCTCCGGGTGCGCGAGCACCGGCACGACGCCGCTCATCCTCAGGCGGTAGAGCTCGTCGGCGGCACGCGCCGGCACCCCCGTGCGGCCGAACTCCACCAGCACGGCTCGCGAGCCCCCCAGCGCGAGGTGCGCCGCCGTGAGGTCGGCACCTGGGACGTCCAACATGATCTCCCAGCCCAGCGCCAGGCGCGGCGACCGCGGCGCCGCGGCCTGCAGCCGCTCGAAAACCTCGGCGTATTCGCCCGGCCGGACGCGCGAGGCCTCCGACGCCTTGAGGTGCGGCGTGCAGACGAGCCGCTCGACGCCGTCGTCGGCGAATCGCCGCAGCACGGTGGCCGACAGCTCCACCGAGTCGGATCCGTCATCCACGCCGGGGAGGAGGTGGGTGTGGATGTCGATCACGGACGCGCCGCCGAGGCGAGCGCCCGCACGCGACGCGCGCCGTCCCGCTCGACGAGCGTGCCGACGACCACGAAGTCGGCCCCCGCGTCGCGCGCCGCCCGCACCGCGTCCGGCGCCCGTACGCCCCCGCCGACGAAGAGCGGGCCGGTCGTTGCCTCGCGCGCCGCACTCACCAAGGCCGGCGACACGGGGCGCGTTGCACCGCTGCCGGCGTCGACGTACGTCGCGCGCATCCCGATGAGCGACGCGGCGCGTACGTGCGCAAACACCAGCTCCGGCTTGTCCGAGGGCAGCGGGCGCGTCTGGCTCACCGATTCGACGGACGTCACGACGCCGCCGTCCACGAGGACGTACGCGGTGCTGATCGGCTGCACCTCCGGGTGGCGTGCGAAGAAGGGCACGGCCCGCACGTGCTCCTCCACGAGGTACTGCGCGTTTCGCCCCGAGACGAGCGAGAGCAGGAGCACGGCGTCCACGTCGGCGACGAGCTGCGACGCCGTCGCCGGGAACTGTAGCACGGGCACCCCGCCGGCGCCCGCGCGCATCGCGCGCGCCACCGCGCTGGCGTCCTCGGCGCCGAAGCTGTTGCCGATGAGAAGTGCGGCCACGCCTTCGCCGGCGGCGCGCGCGGCGAGCTCGCTGGCGGCGGCCGGCGTCGTGCGCGCCGGGTCCACGAGAATCGCCAGCCCGCCGCGGTCCCCGATGACGTCGCGCGCGCTCACGCCTCGCCGCCGGGCGGGGCCCGTCCCCGGACGCCCCTCGTCGTCTCGGCGTCGGCGAGCGCCGCGATGCGGATCATCGCGCGCTCGGCCCGCGCCGGGAGCTCCGCCGGCTCCTCGGCCGCCGCCTCGAAGGCGTAGGTCGCCAGCGCGTCGGCGACGAGGAGGTCGAGCGCGCTCTGCCGCGCGCCGCACCCCTCCCGCAAGAGCCGTCGAAGCACGTCCTCCGCCGCCACGAGCAGGGCGTCGGCGGCCGCCGCGCCGCCCTCCGCCGACGGGGCGTGCGCAGCGGCGAGCGCGCGCAGGCGCTCGGCGAGCGCCGCCGGCGGAGCCGGCGCGCGCCCGGCCAGCCAAGCGTCCACGCTCACGCCGCGGGCGCGAGCATCGGCCGCACGACGCCGATCAACCCGTCGAGCGCGGCCGGGATGCGCGATGCGTCCGGGATGCCCGCTTGCGCCATGTGCGCCTGGCCGCCGCCGCGCCCGCCGGCCAGGGCCGCCACGTCCTTGATTATCGCGTCGGCGCGCACGCCGCGCGCCCGCAGGTCGTCGGTCACGACCACGACGAGACTGTTCTTGCCGTCCTCGAACGTCGCGGCGAGCGCCGCCACGCCGCTGCCGAGCCCCTCGCGGACGGCGTCGCCGAGCGCCTTGAGCGACGCCAGGTCGGCCGATTGGACGCGGGCGGCGAGCACGCGCGCGCCGTCCAGCGCCTGCGCCGCGGCGAGGAGCGACTGCAGCAGCTGCTGCTGCTGCTCGCCGCCGCCCCCGCCGCCGCGCAGCGCCTCCTCCAGGCGCTTACTCGCCGTGCGGCGCTCCTCCAGCAGCGCCTGCACCTTGCGCGCGGCGCCCTCGGCCGGCGCGCGTACCAGGTGGGCAATCTCCAACAGCGCGCGCTCGCGCTCGCGCAGGATCGCGTACGCCGCGCCGGCCGTCACCGCCTCGATGCGCCGGACGCCCGCCGCCACACCGCTCTCGCCGACGATCTTGAACAGCCCGATCTCGGCAGTGTTGCGCACGTGCGTGCCCCCGCACAGCTCCGTCGAGAAGCCGGGCACCGAGACGACGCGCACGAGGTCTCCGTACTTCTCGCCGAACAGCGCCATCGCGCCCGACGCCACCGCCTCCCGGTACGGCATCTCGCGCGTCGTGACCGGCTCCGAGCGCCAGACTTCGCGATTGACCAGTTCCTCGATCCGCGTGACCTGCTCGGGCGGCACCGCGCCGTGGTGCGTGAAGTCGAAGCGCAGCCGGTCGGGGGCGACGAGCGAGCCGGCCTGGTGCACGTGTTCCCCCAGTACCTCGCGCAGCGCGGCGTGGAGGAGGTGGGTCGCCGTGTGGTTGCGCTCCGTGTCGCGCCGGCGATCGCTGGGCACGCGCGCCGTCACGCGTCCAAACGCGAAGTCGCCGTCCAGCCTGCCTACCGCCGCCGTGCGGCCGTCGATCTTGCGCACGTCCTCGACGTCCATGCGCCACCCGTCGCCAACGATCTCGCCGCGGTCCGAGACCTGGCCGCCGGCGCTCGCGTAGAACGGCGTCTCTCGCAGTAGGATCGCGACCCGGCCGTCGCCGAGCCGACGGAGCGCCGTCACCTGCGTCTCGATCTCGACCGTGTCGTAGCCGACGAAGCGAGTGCCGTCCTCGGCGTCGTCGGGGGAACGCTCGAACGACTCGAGAGAGCCCAGCTCGGCGCCGCCCACGGCCACGTTCGACGTCCTCCGGTCTTCCTTTGAGCGGACGCGCTGGGCGGCGAGCGCCGCCTCGAAGCCCGAGATGTCCACCGTGTAACCGCGCTCCCGGGCCATCAGCTCGGTAAGGTCGATCGGGAAGCCGAAGGTGTCGTAGAGCCGGAACGCGTCCTCGCCGCTGATCGTCCCCCGCATCTCGGTCGAGCCCTGCGTGGACGACGTCGGCGCGAGCTGGTCGAAGCGCGCCAGCCCGTCCTCAATCGTCGCCAGGAATCGCTCCTCCTCGGCCCGCGTCGTGTCGAGGATGTGCCGCTCGCGCGCCCGCAGCTCTGGGTACGCGTCGCCCATCGTGCGGAGGACGGTCTCGACGACGGCATGCAGGGTCGGCTCGCTGCGCCCCAGCAGCCAGGCGTGGCGGACGGCGCGACGGAGGAT
>Ga0307414_10001230_pt1 | contig 13197 bp, 15 predicted proteins | sample DK1Ometagenome_FD_203804 | JGI IMG/M metagenome (GOLD analysis project Ga0307414, IMG submission 203804) | Maize rhizosphere microbial communities from greenhouse at UC Davis, California, United States - DK15-O-3 | ecosystem: Host-associated > Plants > Roots > Rhizosphere > Soil | place: USA... | reverse complement strand
CACGGCATGGGCGGCACGAACAAATTCGACGCGTTGCGCGGGGTCGACTTTCGAAGCGGCGTCGGCCAGTTCTGGTAAGGCCAGGCCCTCGCTTGTGCTCTCAACGCCGAAGATGGCCAGCCCGACCATTGCGCTGACCACGGCGGCCTGCCCGAACAACGATGACCCCTGACGGTCAAATGACCGGGTCAGCGCGAGCAGCCCTGTCACGACAACCAAGGCGGCCAGCACGGCGAACAGATGCACAGTCGGATAGATCGGCCGATTCCGTACGAAGTTCAACGCTGCTTCGGCGTCCGCGGCCGGGGTATCGCCGTGAAGCAGCCGCCATATGGCGAAGACAACTGCACCAACAATGAGGCAAATGCCGCCCGTCTTCAGATTGAGGGCGGCGTCCACCGCCGGCCCGACCCGCGGACCAGCCGCCCCTGCTTCGACCGTCATCGTTCCCTCCTTACGTTGCTACCTTCTTTCCCACCTATTAGCACGGGTACCTCTGTCGACCCAGGAGTGATAGGTGCAGCTGCGGAGGGCGACGGATATCGGCGCGGTGGACGAGTCGACATGCCGCAGAGCGACCGGTTTGCGGACACCCGGCCAGGTCCGATGCGAACGGTCCGCGGGACTCTTTTGACCGAGGCAACGGATGCACTGCTTCGCTGTACCGTCCTCAGTACTGCCTGGCTTGATGGCGCAGACTTGCAGAGTGCCATGGGGACGAGCCACGCGACGACAACGGTCCAGCAGGCGTGGGCTTGGTGGTATGTCGTGACCGTTCTCCCTTTTTCTGGGTCTCTCGCCCGTTTACGTGAGGTTGTCGCCGCCGGCTTCTCCAGAGTGGGCGACAGCGTCTCTGGGTGCTAGGGGCGATCCTCGGCCTAGTGGGATTCCCACTGGTGCCACGCCGATGCGTCGGCGACGCTAGACCAGATCCTCAAGTGTGGTTTGTCTGCGCTTGCGTCAGCGAGCCCTTGCTGAAGATTCCTAAATGGCTAATCGGGGGGACTGAGTAATCCGGTGGGAGAGCGACTAGGTTCGAACCGTCGGCTAGAAACCGGCCACTTACATCCGCGACCGAGCCCGACTCGCTGGACCCCGACGGAGTAGGCGTGTCGGCTTGGCAGTTCCGAGTACCACGTTGACCACCAGCAGTGTGGCGGAGACCGCGGGGCCAACTGCGAACGCCAGCTTGCCGCCCGTGGCGCCTGCATGAGCTCGTGCCGCCTCGTCGGCGAGGCCAGGTGCGACCACCGCCACGAGTGCGACCGCGAGAGTTAGCGTGATCAGAAGCTTGGCGCGCACCCAGTCGGGGCGGAACTTCGCATTCTGTGTCCAGGCGAGCACCAGGCCGCTCACGATGGCCAGCCCACCAAGCTGGAGCATGATCCAGGTGGCCACGATGGACATGGCGGGGTAGACCTCCACCGCGGGCGCGGTATCCGTCGCGCCAGTGATACCCAGGCCCGCGAGGGCCAGGTCGGCGCCCAGGAGGCCCCACAGCCGATATCAGATGAACCGGCACCAGAACTCTTCTCATTTTCGAACCTCCTCGTACGGCGGCTACCGTGAAACGCATCCATGGTTTCGCTGCGAGACGGCAGGGAGTGGTCGGATGCTCGGCTGTTCCTGGACGATCTTCGGTCGCCCAGCCAGCAGGATCGTGCACACGTGACGCCGGGGGCCGACCCGAACCTCGAGACGGCAGACAGCGATCCCGGTGTTCACATACGTGACCGAACCCGGAGTGCCCCCCGTCTTCGTCATGCGCCTCGGCAAAGAGGCACTGCGGCGGGTGGAGGCCCACGCCCATACCCACGACTTCCCCGGGCTGGTCTATTTCGAGCGATCAGCATGTGCGCTGACGTTCCGCGGACGCGAGACCCCGATACGGGCCGGTGACGCCTACCTCATCGGCCCGAGCGCTGTCGTTGACGTCGTCGCTGACTCGGAACGGCTCGTCCAAGCGCGGGGCAGCGGTGTGTTCTTCACCCCGGATGCACTCGAGGCGTTCGGTCCGGTCGGTTCCGAACTCGGCTGGCGCACACATCGACTGCTGCGCGTCTTCGCGCGAGAGAACGCCGACGTGGTTCACCGGATCCACGTCCCACCTGAAGAGCGGCGGGCATGGCGCCAGGGGATCGCGTTGATCGAGCGTGAGCTGCGTGAGCGGGGGGGAGCGATATCGCGAGGCCGTCGTCGCCCAGCTCGTGCTGCTGCTTGTCAGCGCCACACGCCTGGCAGCCGGGCCAAGGTGAAGAGCTGCACGGAGCGGGGACCGGTCTTCTGGATGAGGTGTTCGCGGTGATCGAGCAGCGCTTCCGCGGCCCACTGTCCCTCAGCGACGTCGCGGAGGCAGTGCACCTCAGTCCGGGGCACCTGACAACCGCGGTACGTCGACAAACCGGCCGAACCGTGCAGGACTGGATCGTGGAACGCCGCATGACGGAGGCCCGCCGGCTGTTCGTCGAGACCGATCTTGGTGTGGCCGAGGTGGGTCGTCGCGTCGGCTTACCCCGATCCCACCTATTTCAGCCGAGTCTTCCGCCGGGCCCATGAGCAAACCCCGCGTGCCTGGCGGACGGCTACCACCTCGGGCTCCAGGTGAGGCGACACCGACGGATTAGTCGGTGCCGTCGAACACATCGTTCGCACGACTCAGTGACGGAGCATCGCCGGTCGCCCACAGGAGCACTCTTGGGGAGTCCAGCGCCGGCGCGCCAATGAACAACGCACACAATCGCTACATCGAACGCTCCAAAGCTCTACAAATCACAGCTGGTGGAGCGGTCATAGACGTCCATGAACGGCAATAGGTCACTCAGATAACAAGCACCCGATTCGCAAGCCGACCGGCTAGCCGGCAACCCCCTCGTTCTGACTCGGTTGTGGTTCCTCCGTTGCCGCACGTGTGTGTGCGCACGGGCGTGTAACCACGAGTGCGATGGCGGCCGCGACGACAGTCGGTGCCAGCAGTGCGCCGAGCACAACAGGGCGACCAGCATGGCGAGGGCTGAGATGACCACTCCGACAGTCAGTGCGGCTCGCGCCCAACTGCCAGCGACCGCGAAGCTGAGCGCGGCGAAGACCATCAAAACGACGTACCACCACGGCCATCGGTCCGGCTAACAGGCCATCCGGTGCTACAGATTTCAGGGGCTTGGGACTAGATCTGTTGAGATTACGGTTCCCGCGCCAACAAGTTCAGACGGGTGGGACATCAGCGGTTCCAGGAGCCGGCCGACCTCGGGCCCGAGGACCGACAACGCTGCCGCGCTGTACTCCTCGCTCTCCCAGAGATTGAGCACCAGGCGGCGACCTGCTTGCAAGTCGACAACGATGGTGCCGACGTAGCCAGGCTGAGCCCGGTGGATCTGGTCAAACTGTTCCAGCGCGGGGGAAGCGGCCAACTTGATCTGGTCGAACGAGTTGAGACGCACTATGGCAAACATCGTGGCCCTCCTGATCTTCGGTGCGTTCCTACAAGTTGGAGGCTAGACAACCGGAACGCTCGCTGGCACGTGCGGCACCGGCGCGCTGCCATCTCGCCGCGGGCCGATGCTAGAGAGCGGTTGCGAGGGCTATCAGGTGAGCGCTGCGTCCATTATCTGTGCGAAGTTCTCAGTCAACTGGGCGCAGCGTGGCGCGCTGTTGAACCGCGCGTCAGGGTCGTCACCGAGCGCGTCGACAATGGTCCACACCGGCCCCTTGATGGCCACAACGCGCACATCGGCGAATCCGGCCTCTGCCACTCCTGCTGCAGCCGAGTGGCGGTATAGAAAAAGGTGCCGGTGAACCCGAGGGTGGAGGCCGTGCACGCCGGTGGACAGCACTGGCCCCAACCGGGCCGCGACGTCGACGGTGAGGCCACCGCTCTGCGTCCAGTCAAGGACCGCCATAAATTGTCCGATGGCCGCGGCGATCAGGACCCCGCTGGGCCGCAGGACACGCCGCGCTTCGTCGAGCGCCGCGATCCGCCCAGCTCGACCCACGAGGTGGTAGAGCGGGCCGAGCAGGAGCACTGCGTCGACCGACGCATCCGCCTGCGTGAGTCGGCGGGCATCGCCGACCTCGGCGGTCACCAGCCCCTGCTCAAGTGCGGCTCGGACATGCCCTGGGACGACGTCGACAAGATGCACGCGGTAGCCCCGGCAGCTCCTCGCGCTCAGACACCAAACGGGCGACGCAACAGCGTTGTCGATGCAAAGCCTCCTCATCTGTGTGACAAGCCGGAGCCCATGGGGCGCGGCCGTAAGCGGACCGGCTTACGGAACCATGCTCGAGCTAGGAATCAGCTGTGCGATCGCGGCGCTGAGGAACTCGTCCCGCCGAGCCGCTGCAGAGGGACTGTAGGATTCGGTGGGCGTGTTCAGTGCTGCCACGGCGTCCCAGTAGGGGACCGATCGTGACGCCGATCCGTAAGCCCACCGGCTAACGAACCCTCTGCGAGACAACCGGTGCACGGACCGACGGCCGAACCACTCAATTCCGTATTGAGTGCGCAGGGTCAGTCTCTGGGCCGGCGAGCCTGCTTCACCTCGCGGGCAATCGCCCAGGCGTCCGCCACGGGACCCACGTGCTCGAGCTTGTCGGGGTTAGCCACTGAGCGGATCGTCTGGATATGCCCGCCGAGCATGTCCAACGTCAACGTGCCGACGACCTTGCCGTCCCGATCACGAATGATCGCCCCGGGCTGGCTGTTCAACGCACGTGGCTCCACTCTGGCGTCGATCTTGACGAGCAACGGGAAGACCGAGACGAGCACGCGAGCCACGTTGCCGGCACCGAACACGCTCCTGGCAAGCGCAGGCGCCTTGCCTCCGCCATCTGCGACCATCTCGACGTCAGCAGCGAGCAACTCCGTGAGTCCGTCGATGTCGCCCTCCCGGAGCGCATCGAAGAACCGCGCCGCCAGCTCCTCGCGTTCCCGGCGGTCCGCCTCGAATCGAGGCCGCCCCGCGTCCATGTGGCGTCGCGCCCGGGCCGCGAGTTGGCGGCACGCGGCCTCGGATCTACCGACGGCCGATGCGATCTCGGGAAAGCCGAACCCGAACACCTCTCGGAGCACGAAGACCGCCCGTTCGAGCGGGGTTAGCCGCTCGAGCAGCAAGAGGGCCGCCATCGAGACCGAGTCCGCCAGCTCCGCCGACCGCGCCGGATCGTCATAGGGGTCGGTGAGTAATGGCTCGGGGAACCACTGCCCGACGTAGGTCTCCCGCCGGACGCGCGCCGAGCGCAGCATGTCGATCGAGAGCCGCGTGACCACGGCTGAGAGGAAGGCTTTGGTCGACGTGGGTTGTGTAGAGGAGGACTCGTAGCGCAGCCAGGTCTCCTGGACTGCGTCCTCTGCCTCAGCCACGCTGCCAAGGATCCGGTAGGCGATCGCGAATAGGAGTGGGCGCAGCTCCTGGAATTCCTCGCTGCGGGTCATCCGAGCTCTACCTTGAAACCCTGCCGCCACGACGGATAGCGCAGCTCCCAGCCGAGCTCCCGCTTGGCCTTGGCGTTGGAGAAGGCGCGCCCCTGGGTCACGATCTTCACCATTTCCCCGGCCAGCAGCTGCGCTAGCCACCTGGGCAGCCGGATTGGGCGCCTCATCCCTGCACTTTCGGCGAGATAGGGCAGCCAGTCCCGGACCTGGGCAGGCTCGTCGTCGACGATGTTGAATATGCCCTTCGCCTGCTGCTCCAGGGCCAGGACGGTGGCGTTTGCCGCGTCGTCGAGGTGCACCCAATTGAAGTAGCCGGTGCCGTCCCCGACAAGCGGGAACCGCCGCTTTCGCACGAGCTCGAGGAGGTCGTTGTTGGCGCCCGGCCCGTAGAACGCACCGTATCGCAGGGCTGCGCCACCAGCCTTGCCGACAACGTCTTCGACCCGGCGGAGCGCCTCAACCATGGGGCGCATCTTCGGCCCTACCTCCTCCGACGGCAGAGGGTCCTCCTCGCTCACCGATCCACCCTCAGAAACTTCGGTCCAGGTTGCCACGCTCTGCGCGACGACGTACGAAACGCCGGTCGCCTCGGCGGCGGCCAGCAGGTGGTCGGTTCCCTCGGTGCGTAGCCGGTTGGTGGTGGCGGCGAGCCGCTCGGGGTGCCTGAAGTTGGGCTTGCCGTTGTGCGCCACGGAGAGCGCCGTCATCTCGTGCACGATCGCATCCGGCCGGGCCGAGGCCACCGCCTCCTTGACCGACCCCGCATCGAGCCCGTCCATCACGACGCCGTCTGCGCCCAGCTGCTCCAGCAACCGCAACCTGGCCGCGCTCGTCGTCGTCGCGGTCACCTGATGGCCACGGGCCACCAGTTGTGGCACCAGACGACGCCCGATAACCCCGGCCCCGCCTGCCACGAGCACTCGCACAACATCACGCTCCTCATCTTGTACTGGCTCTCATCACCCAGACGAGACAGCCCGGCATTCTGTGACATCGGAGACGGCCCCGCGGATGTCGGCCGCGTCGGATCATCATCAGACTGAACGCGAAGCGCACGGCTCTGCCGGCGAGCATGCCGTCTCAAAAATCGTCCGTCAGTCGACATCTCATATTGCTCGCGGGGAGAGCAGCGGCTCACGCCGGACACCTTGTTGCGGACGGACCGCACGCCCTGCCGCAGTTCAGGTGAGTAGGCCGCGCTCGGAGGAGCAGTGAGGGCGGTGGGCATGTACCCGAGGAGCTGCAGTCTGCCGTAGAACGTCCGGCTGGCGGCAGGCGCTCGCGCTCGGCCACATCTTGGCCTAGGAGAGCCAAATTCCCCAGGGCACGGCAGAGCTGCCTACCCTAACCGTGAATGGGAATACGCCAAGAAAGCGGCAACCTACCGCGACCGACCCGGACTGCGGCTGGCGCTCGCGGCGTGTCGAGCAGGTGACATCCTGGTCGTAACCAAGCTGGACCGGCTCGCCCGATCACTGCCCGACGCCCGTGACATCCTCGACGAGCTCACGAGGAGAAACGTCAAGCTCAGTCTCGGCGGCTCGATTCACGATCCCACCGATCCGGTGGGGCGGCTTTGTTCAACGTGTTGGCGATGGTGGCTGAGGTCGAATCCGACCTGATCCGACTACGGACCCGCGAAGGAATGAAAGTAGCCAAGGCCAAGGGCCGGCTGCGCGGCATGCAACCGAAGCTGTAACCGAACCAGTCCAAGCACCTGCTTGAACTGCACGACTCAGGGAATTACACCCAAGCCGAGCTCGCCGAACTCTTCGGCGTCGGACGATCCCCGGTGTACTGGACCACCGAACGGATGCGACCCAAGTCATCAGAACCCGAGCGGCCATTCGCAGATTTCTAGTGAGCGCCCAGTGACCGGGCACGCCTCATAGCGAGTCGCCATAGTTCGGTGCTTGATTCCGCCGCCCAAGCCAGCGCTTATGTGGCAACGGAAACAGTGGCCGATTGCCGCTCTCGATGAGGCAGCCGCTGGACGCTCAGAGGGACGGCGACGGGCCGGCTCGACCCCTCTTGGAGGGTGGTTGCCGATGACGTTCGGCTGATCGCGTACGACTGGCGGCGTCGGAGCGAGCCGCAGCAGCGGCCAACGCGTCGGCGAGAACACGCCGGTCGAAACCCGCATCCTTCTCGGGGGCCAGCTCGCATAACTGCTCCAGCGTGTACCGCTCAGACAGCGCCACCACATCCACCAGGTCGCGGGCGGCGGCACGGCCGAAGAGCGCGAGGGTCTGGTCAGCGGCCACCTCCTCGGGGTGCAACACTCGGCCGAACGACAACTGCACCACTTCCCGGATGCGGGCATCATGGACGACCTCCACCACCACGGATCGTCCGTCGGCCACGGTCACCGCGAGCCGGGTGAATCCAGGTCCACGCCGGTCAAGCCGCACCTGGGCGCCGCCGGCCCCAAAGCGTCGACCAGCGCGCGTCTCGCCTCAGAAGGGTCCGGCGTGAACAGATCTACATCCTGGGTCGGCCGATCCACCAAATCGTGGGCCAGCATCGCGCCACCGCCTGCCAGGGCAACACGCCCGGCCTCCGGTAACGCGAACGCGATCCGGACGATCTGCTCATGCAGCGGATCCAGGCTCACGAGGCGACAACACCAAGCCGAGGGTCCCACACCTGCCGTACATATGGCGGCAGCCACAGCCGCGGCCACAACCGCAGCAGCTCCTCACGATTCACATAGCGGGAGATATCCTCGGCCGTCCCATCAGTCAGCACGATCTCGTATAGCTCGATGCGCTCGGCTTCGCTGGCCAGATCGAACGTTCGAGCGGCCCCTGACCGGACGCGTACACACGCAGCGGCAACCGCACCATCCGGTCAGCGGGCCGCGCAAATCCGCCAGAAAGCCAAGGCGACCGTCCCACTGCAAACCCTGTCCCCTGGCATGGGTCGGCCTCAAAGGGTGATTACTGGCTGAGAGATGGGTTAACAGGCCTGCTCTTGCCTCGCTACTGCCGCGCCATGGAGCCTCGTTGACCGTTTGGGTTCAAGAATGGTTTGTAGCGGTTATGGCCTGGGCAAACTCTTTGACGGAGGTAAACACAAAGTCCGGCCGTACAGGTTCCTGTGGCTCGAGGGTAGCTCCCCAGCCTGGCCGGTTGTGTCTCCGATTGATCCATACGGTGGAGAAGCCTGCCGCTTTGGCGGGAACGTGGTCATGAAACAAGCTTTGGGCCACGTGCAGGAGTTTGCCCGGTGCGACCCCCAGCTCCAAAGCTCTAGATCTCAAAGCGTCAAAGTTGTTTTTGTTGGGCTTGTAGCATCCAACGTCCTGTGCCGTAATAACGGAATCAAATTGGATTCCCAGTCTTGCGCTGGACGCGGCAAAGGACTGCCTATCTACGTTGGAGAGAACGATGAGCTTGCGCGATTTCTGCAGCATTGAAAGAGCGGCGCTGCTGTCGGGAAACTCAGGCCAGTCTGGTACGGAGGCACCGAACTGTGCTAGATCATCCGGTGACGCCTCCAGCCCCAAATGTTCTGCAAGTCCTTGCAGCGCTGCGGCTAGGATGTTCGGATAGAGAGCCGCTGGATGTTGTGCCTCAGCCTGGGTCTCGTATTTGGCGTACAGGACCAGCAACTCCTCCTTATCCACATGGCGTCCTTGCTGAGCAGCCCACCAGGTGAGGAATCCCGAGATCCCGGTTTCCCAGTCGATAAGCGTTCCGTAACAGTCAAAACTGAGCGCTTCGAACTCGGTTAACTTCACGTGGCGCTCCTGCCGGTACGCCACAGCCATCTTGGCTGACGTGCTCCGCGTCGTCGTAGACGTTCGCCATGGCAACGATGTCGATAATCCGGGTCGTTCGAGAAATCGGTAAAATTCAGCGTCGGCACCCCCTGCGCGCTTGGATTGACCGCCCGTTGATCTCGCCTCGGGCTCCCAGAATGGCCCTAGACGACTGGTGCGACATGGCGTACTCGAGCCTCACTAAGTGCGTGTCGCCCTCAACGCCGGTCGACGACCACACGGCCGGCTTGGACGACGGTCCGCAGGTTCTTGTGTGGCTCCGCGAGGATACCGATGTCGGCCAGCGGGTCACCGTCGATGAGCAACAGGTCGGCGTGCGCGCCCGGTGCCACGACGCCTACCTCACCGGCCAGGCCGAGCAGGTCGGCGGCCGTAGTGGTCGCCGATCGCAGCACGTCCAGCGCCGACTGCACCTGTGCGCGGATGCGGAATTCGTGGGCCTGGTAAGGGTGCATGCCGCCGAGAAGGTCAGAGCCGTAGGCGATGCGGACTCCACTCTGCGACGCCCGTTCTAGCGCCGACAGCCCGGCATCCAGTACCGCTTCGACCTTCTCCCAGCTGCCGCGAGGCAGCCCATGTTGCATACCCTCCTGCTGCAGCGCCCAGTACGTGACGAGCGTGGGCACCAGATAGGCCCGCTGCTCAACAAGCAGGCTGATGCACTCATCGTCGAGTAAGTTGCCGTGTTCAATCGAGCGGACGCCGGCCCGCAGCGCCTTGATGATGGCTCGAGCGGTGTAGGCGTGCGCCGCTACCGGCCGATTCGCCGCGTCGGCCTCCTCCACGACCGCGCGCAGCTCGGCGTCGGAATACTGGGTCGAGTCGATCCGGTCTGTCGGCGAGGCCACTCCGCCAGAGGCCATGACCTTAATGTGGTCGGCGCCCTTGCGCAGTTCGTCACGCGCCGCGGCCCGCACCGCGTCCACGCCGTCTGCCACCCGTCCCAGTCCGGCACAGCAGGCGCTGTCATCGGCGGCGGACTGGCCGGGCGAGCGGCCGTCGCCATGGCCCCCGGTCTGGCTCAGGGCCTTGCCGCAGAACAGCAGGCGGGGCCCTGAGATAAGGCCCTCCGCCTGGGCGCGCGCCAGGCCCCAGTCGGCGCCGCCAGCGTCCCGGACCGTGGTGAAGCCTCGCTCCAACATCCCGCGCATGATCTGACTGCTGTGCGCGGCGACGTAGCTCGGCGCCCAGGTCGGCAGTGCGGACAGGTCCGCCGTCGCTGCGGTCACATGGACATGTGCGTCCACCAGACCCGGTACAACCGTGGCGCCGTCCGCCTTCAGGACCGCCGCATCTTCCGGCGCGGCCACGCCACGCCCAACCTCAGCGACCCGTCCCTCAACCGCCAAGACGTCGTGGTCCTCCAGATATGTCCCTGCCTGGACATCAAGCACTCGCGCATCGCGCACCAGCAGGCTGGTCACGCGTGGCCTCCTGCTGGCGGGTCCGTCGGGATGGGAGGACCGCCGGCACGACCGGCATGCCAAGCACGCAGCGGCTCCAGCGCTAGCGCAGCCAGCGGGGCGGCAGCCACCATGGAGGCCTCGTCATAGGCACCCTCGGCATCGAGCAGGTTCACCACGCCTAGCGTCCGGTCGCCGTCTACCACCGGAATGTTAATTACCGCGCCGCATCCAAGGGAGGCGATCAGCTCATGGTCACCAAAAACCTCTGCCACCGCCGCGGCGTCGCGCCCCAGATACGGCTGCTGGTCGATCACCACCCGACGCACCCAGGGCAACTGCCTGGAAAACCGCTTCTCCCCGCCCGCCGGGTACTCAGTCGGGTGGGAGGTGTACAGGCGGTGCAGCGCGCCGCGTGTGTAGTCCCACCCCAACACCGTGAAAAGTCGCACCCCGGGATCCTTACGGGCGGCTGCTTCCACCGGCGCGAACCCACGGCTCACCCATGCCGCCCGGCGGCCGGGCCGGCGACTTCGTCGCGGAGCGAGCGCAACCGTTCGGTCTCGGTAAGCTCCTCCAAACCCCGCCCCGCAGTCGATAGCCCGAACACCAGCACGGTGACCACGCCGACCGCAAGCACCGCTGTGGTCATGGTGAACACTCCAGCAAACCCCAGGGAGGCGGCGAAGAAACCGATGATCGACGGTGCCGTAATGCTGCCGATCCTCCCGAACGCGCTTGACAGGCCGGTGCCCGTGGCCCGCACCCAGGTCGGAAAGACCTCGGGGGTGTAGGCGTAGAGACCGGCATAAACGCCATTCAGGAAGAACGACAGTACCGCGCCAGCCGCCACGATTGCGGAGGAGGACTCGACCTGGCTTAGCAAGAACGCGCTAACCGCGGAGCCGATGAGGTAAATGGCGATGGTGCGCCGCCGGTCGAAACGCTCGTTGCACCAGGCGGCTGAGAAGTAACCGGGAATCTGGGCCAGGTAGATGATGATCGAGAACGAGAAGCTCCTGGTGATGGTGATCCCGCGCCCGATCAGTAGAGTCGGGATCCATGAAAAGAACCCGTAGTAGGAAAAGGTGATGACGAACCAGAGCGTCCACACCACGGCTGTGCGTCGCGCCATCTCTCTACTCCACAAGAAGCGGAGCGCGGCCAGGACACCGATACGCTGCTCGGCGTGCTGCTCCGCCGCCGTCTCGGCGGCATCAATGCTGGCAGTGATCTGTGAGGCCGGGATGGGTGGAAGAGTCTGGCCCGTCGCCAGCTGAGTCCGCCGCTCGAAGTCGGCGACCACCGCCTCTGCCTCTTCGTGCCGCCCTCGTAGGAGGAGATAGCGGGGTGACTCCGGCAACGATCGACGCCACCACAACACCATCAGCACCGGCACCGCCGTGATCACCTGGACCCAGCGCCAGCCTTGGTCGAAGGTCGGCACGATCAACCGGCCGAGCAGCGCTGCTCCCACAAACCCGAACGAGAAGAACGCGGCCAGCGCTCCCAAGAACCAGCCGCGCCTGGCCGCCGGAACGAACTCCGCGAGGAACGGCGCGATGATCGCGCTCTCCGCGCCGGTGCCCAACCCGGCGAGGACACGGGCGGCGACGAACACCTCGAAACTTGGGGCGCTGGCGGCCACCAAGGTGAACGCGCAGTAGAACACCAGCGCGTACATCATCACCTTGCGTCGACCGATGCGGTCGCCCAGAATCCCGGCGAGGGCGGCGCCGAACAAGAAGCCGAACGGCGTTGCGGACCCGATAATCCCCAGCTGCGCGGTCGATAGCCCCCACTCTTGCTGCACCGACGGAAGCAGGAAGGCAACGATCGCGGCGTCCATCCCGTCGAACGTGTATCCGAGCCCACCCATTATGAGTAAGACATAGTGGGGGCGTGACAGCGGCAAACGGTCCAAACGGGCGAACAAATGCACGGCTTGAACTCCCATCACCAGGAGTATCAACAGCATAAAACTTCAATGGCGGTACGAGCTACCCTTCGACCCCACGGGTACGGAAGCGGCGTACGGCGTATGCGCAGATCAACGCGCATATTCAAGTCCCTGATCTTGTGCATCCCAAGGACGGGCTGCCCCGACCGCATCTCCACCCCTCGACCGGGCCGCCCGAGGACCCGCCGCCAATCACTGCCGCACGCAGCAACGGTACGGGAGCGTGTCATACGTCGACCGTTATCCGAGGCGCTGCACTCAGTTTGACAGGTCTCTAGGCGATCGACCGTAAGAACCTAAGCAGCTCCGGCACGATGGCCTCAGGCGCGGGCCCGTGGTCTTGGCCGGAGAGCACGTGCCGCTGGGCGTTGGGCAGTGCGGCTGCTACGGCGTCGGCGGCTTCGGGCAGTCCGGGGAAGGTCTGGTCTCCGGAGTAGACGACGGTGGGAACGGTTACAGTGGCCCAGCGGCTGCGCCAGTCGGGATCGGTTTCGATGTCGTGCGATGCCTTCTGGTCGTAGATGAGGGTGGGTGCAACCGCTACGAGGCCAGGCCACCATGGCGCCTGCGCCATCTCCTCGACTGCCTCAGCGGGCAGCCCGATGATTGCCGTCATGTTGTA